>Ga0182024_10002470_pt1 | contig 45736 bp, 47 predicted proteins | sample P32metaG_FD_120480 | JGI IMG/M metagenome (GOLD analysis project Ga0182024, IMG submission 120480) | Permafrost microbial communities from Stordalen Mire, Sweden - P3-2 metaG (Illumina Assembly) | ecosystem: Environmental > Terrestrial > Soil > Wetlands > Permafrost | place: Sweden: Stordalen... | reverse complement strand
TATCGGGACGAACAGCCAGACTCGCAATCGCATCGCCGCGATCAAAACGAACGCCACCGCCGAAGCCGCTGCTGAAGCCACAACGTGGAATCCCAACGCCACCACCGGCGAAGTCAATGCGCTTGCAGTCTCGGGTGAAGTCGTGTACGTCGGGGGTACCTTCACGGTTATCGGGACGAACAGCCAGACTCGCCACCGTATCGCCGCGATCAAGACGAACGCCACGGCCACCGTCGCCGCCGAAGCGACCACCTGGAACCCCAACGCCAACGCCGCCGTGAACGCCCTGGTGGTTTCGGGCGAAATCGTCTACGTCGGGGGTACGTTCACGGTTATCGGGACGAACAGCCAGACTCGCAATCGCATCGCCGCGATCAAAACGAACGCCACGGCCACCGCCGCCGCGGAAGCCACGACCTGGAACCCCAACGCTAACGCCGCGGTCGTCGTGGTGGCGGTATCTGGCTCGGGCTCGAGGCTGTACATCGGCGGCGCCTTCACCTCGCTTGGCACGGGCGACCGATCGGGCTACGCCTCGTTCACGTTCGGGGGGCCAACGGCGCTGTTCAGCGTAAGCGCGGGACCCTACACCGCCGGCGTCACCACGGTCACGTTCACGAACGAATCCACCGACGCCACGAGCTCGATCACCTCCTACGAATGGACGTTCGGCGACGGCGGCACCGCCACCACCGCGAGCCCGACCCACGAGTACAGCGTGCCGTGCAGCCCCTGCACGATCACCCTCAAGGTGACCGACGCGGAAGGACTGAGCGCCGAAGTCAGCCACGCCATTACGGTCGCCGAAGGAGCGCTGACCTTCTTCACGACCTCGCCGACACTGCCGGTGCTCCCCGGCGTGACGCTCAACGGCGAACCCCAGACTACGACCACGACGATGAGCAACTTCACCGTCGACGACGCGAGGGGCGGCGCCGGCGTGGGATGGAACGTCACGGTGGCAAGCCTTGCGACCGTGGGGACGACCGTGAGCGAAACATTCAAGGAGTACTGCAACTCCGTATCGGCATGCGGCGGGAACGCCGCCGAACGCTACGTCAGCGGTGGCCGTGAACTGCCGGCCAACTCGCTGACGCTCAAGAAGACCACCGCGAGCTTCACTGCGCTCCCCGGAGGAACCGGCGGCGCGCCGACACTGGAATGCGCGTCCGAATGCCACGTCGATCACAGCACGCCAGAAAAGGTGGCCAGCGCCGCAGCCGCAGGCGCCGGCAAGGGTGGGTGGCAGACGACCGGGTTCAGCGGGACGAGCCTCTCGCTCGCCACCCCGATGAACCTCTATTTGCTCCCCAACGCGAATGAAGTCTACCGCGTCGACATCGTCTGGACCCTGAACAGCGGACCGTAGTCAGGGACAGACCTGGGCCACGACCTTGCCCGCCCAGCTCGAAGAGGCCGAAGCCCTGCCGATCTTCTTTGGCACCGTCGTCGCCCGCCGCATATGCCATGCATCCAGAGAAGCTCAAGTCCCACCGATGGGATGCCGATGTGAGCGCATGGGATCCATTGGATCGCAAGAAAGACCTGTAGCGACGGGGAAGGTGCTGCCGATGCGGAGTCGAAAACCAAAGGGCGTACGAAGGAAATGACTTCCACCAGACGAACGATCGCTCTTCACGGAGCAATCGCCCTCGCTCTGGCCGGCGCCGTGTTCGTATCGCTGTTCCTGGCGGCCAAGGCCGAAGCGAACAACGACAAGACCTACTTCACCGTGACCGCGGGAGCGCTGGAATTCGCCACGGCGCCAGCACTGCCCGTGCTCACCGGCGTGACGCTCAACGGCGAAGCCCAGACCACGCACACGAACATGACCAATTTCAAGGTCAAGGACGCGCGCGGAACCGGTGTGGGCTGGCATGTGTCGGTGAGCGGCCGTGCAACCGTGGGGACGACCGTGAGCGAAAAGTTCAAGGAGTACTGCGAATCCGCATCGGTCTGCGGCGCAAACGCCGCCGAACGTTACGTCACCGGTGGCAAGGAACTGGAAGCCAACTCGCTGACACTCAACAGCACGGGCGCGACGTTCTCGCCGAACGACGCCAACGTGCCGACCTACACCGCGGAATGTCTCGCTGGGTGCACCGTGGACACCCCAGAAGGCAGCCCCCACAAGGTCGTTTCAGCGGCCGCAAATAAGGGGATGGGCAAGTACGAAACCGTTTTCAACAACGCCGAACCCCACGGTCTCATGCTTGCCACCCCGATGAACCTAGCCACGCTTCCCAACGCGAATGAAGTCTACCGCGTGGATGTCGTCTGGACGCTGGCCACCCTGCCGTAACCAAAGCGACGGCGCAGGCCCAGCCCGCACGTCACACATCCCGGCTACACATCCCGGTCACAGAAGCCCCGCCCAGGCTGGGCTTCTGTGTTGCTGGGATTGTAAACTACGCTTGAAATACGCCGTCGGCAGGCCTTGCTAGTCGTGCGATCGCGTCAGGTACCCGGAGCGGGGATCGCTCCTCCCGCTCGAGCTCGCTCCGCCCGACGGCCGAACAGTCCTCCGCCTCGTTCCGGGCCTCAGCTAACTGCGCTCAACGCGTCGATCGCGCGGTCCAGCGGGACGTGCTGTCGATGATGCGCAAGCTTGCGAGTACTGGGTCCCGCGGGGCTCACCGTGTGCCGCTCACCGACCTCACCGTTGCCGTGGCGGCGCAGACCTCGGGGCTCGAGGTGCTGCGGGTATCGCGGCGCAGTTGCGTCCGATCTGCGACCACCGATTTGCAGGGCTTTCCTGGCGTTTCCCGTCCCAGTCATCCGACCCTGAAAATCGTGGTGTCCTCGGTTCGATTCCGAGTCTCGCCATTTCTGAAGATGCCTGCACGTGGACGGTTTCAGGGTTTCAGGTCGATGCGTCACTTGGCCTAGGTCGGGTCTTGGGGCGCGTGGGTGCTCGGCTTGATGAAACTTCACAACCAGCCCTTTGATGGGTGAGGCAACTTGTCTAGGCTGGCCCCCCCCAAGGAATGAGTCGCAAGGAATGAGTTGGGGCGCCCCCGGCCCTCCCTCATCCTCCGGCCGGGGGCGCGTATATCGCCTCGCGCCAGCAGGGCCGTAAGTAGGCTCTCCTCGCCTACGCCGCCAAGCGAGCCGCGACTGCGCGGGCCTTGATCCCTCCCGCCATCGGCGGTGGCGTCGAGCGCTAATCCCGCAGCTCGACTACGAGCGGGATGCCGGTGTCGAACCAGTAGCGGTGGAGCTCCTTGATCTTCGCGCGCGTCGGGAGCCCGCGCAGATGCAGGTCGCACTCGCCATAGTCGAACAGATTGACCGTCTCGCACAGCGCCTCTCGTGCCTGCTCCAGCTCTGCCGGCTCCCTCAGCTCTCGCGCAACGCCCGCGAACGTCCCGCCGGGCATCCGCAGGCGCACGTTCGGGCTCGACCGGATGTTCCAAACCCAGGCTGCGGTGGCTGACGGGCGGTTGATCGCGAGCTCGGGGGGGCGCAGCATAACGAGGTACGCCTTGTTGCCTCTCCGGGTCACGCGGATGCACTTGCGCCGCGCCTTGCCGGTCCTGCGCCCGGTTGTCGTGATGACGCCGTATCCGGCCGGCGGTCGAATGGCGAAGAACGGAAGCATCAACGCGCTTAGGACGCGTCCGTCTCTTGCCGAGCGGATCAGGCGCGCGTGCTTGGACGCGTGCTTGGTGGCGGCGTCACGCACGTCTGCGGCGTGCGCTCCCTCGTCATTGTCCGGTCGTGTCGCGCGGGTGCTCGTCGCTTCGGTCATCTCACTCGTCTCCTGGTGGTTTCTGGTGACGACAGCGCCATCTGCGATCCTCGTTAGGCGTTGCACGCCGTCTAGTACAATGTATTATACGTAGTCCAAGCCTGATGTCTACCACAACCCGCGATACGCACCGCACCAGGCTGCTCGAAGCGGCCCAGACGCTGCTGCGCGAGCGCGAGTACGGCAACATCACCGCGCGCGACCTCGTTGCCGCCTCGAACACCAACCTCGGGTCGATCGGCTATCACTTCGGCTCAAAGGAAGCCCTGCTCAACGAGGCGATCGGGCTCGCCCTGGAGGACTGGGCCGAGGCTATCGGTCGCGCGACCCGCAGCGACACCCGCGGCGGACTACCCGCGCTGATGGCCAACTCTCTGCGCGTCGTCCTCGACGACTACGACTCAATCCGACCGTACTACCTCGCCTTCATCGAGGCGCTCGCGCGCAGCGCCCGCTCACCAGAGCTCCGCCAACAGCTCGCCGCGCACTACCACCGACAACGAGACCGAGTCGCCGGTTGGATCACCGACTCGCTCGGCGACACACTCGAACCACACGAAGCCCGCCACCTAGCGTCACTGCTGATCGGGACCGCTGACGGCATGCTCATCCAATCCTTCATCGACGCAGATGACGCGCCCAGCAGCCGCGAGCTCGCCACCGCGACTGGCAAGGCTTTCGCCGCCGCCGGCAACCAGCCCCGCCCAACGCCGCCCTCATGAAATCTTGGTCCACTGAAGGCGCCCGGACGTTCGGCAGGACAGCGTCAGCGAGCACTGCATTAGCGTTCGTCCCGCCGCTGATAACGCTCGAGAGCGATGATGGCCCAGATGGCCTCTACGATGCCGAAGGGCCACGTTCCCGCTAGGAAGCCGTATGCGCTTGATAGCACGCAGCCGCACGCGAACGCGAGGATGAACCGGGAGTGCCGGCGCTCCAACGCATACATCACCATCATGAACGTGACCGCCGTGGCCCCAAAAGCGGTGAGCAATAGCTCAGTCCGGCACTGCTTGCTGCACGGCCCGTTCGAGCTCGAGGGCGAACGCGATGGCGTTGAGCGCGGGCTCGTGCTCTGCATGCGACACCGACACGGTCAGCCGCCGTCCGTCCGCCTCCCAACGCAACTCGAAGAATGGACAGCACTGCTGCTCGATGGCGAGCAACTCGTCAACGACCTTGGTGTCTACATGCTCATCGAGGTCGACCACGAGGCGCTGCGGAGTACGGTCAACCAAGCGGGCGCCGGTGCCGGCCTGCCGGTATCGCTCGTACTGCAAGCGCAGGCTGTCCTCGTCAAGAGCACAGCTTGGCGCCATCGGAAGGGGGTCCATGTAGAAAAGTCTACGATGCGGCTGGGTTCTGGTGGACTGTGTAAGACAGCCTCCAGCGTCTCAAGCCGAAGCCGCTCCCGGCTTGACGAATGCTCCGCGGCGGCGCATTTCAACCAGCCGGGGCGCATCCGGGTAGCCGCTGCGCAGCAGCACTGCAGCCTCTTGCTCAAGGTCATATTCGACGCGCACCAGGTGGGGGCAACCGTCCTCCATGAGCAGATAGCTCGCGCGCGGATCGCCGTCCCAGGGCATCCCCACGCTGCCGCTGTTTGCGACCGTCAGGCGGGTCAGCGTGCGGGTGTATGGACGATGGATGTGACCGTAGACCGCAATCGGCGCGTCGAGTGGTTCATAGACGGCCGCTAGCTCGGCGTCTTCGGCGTCGGGCATGGGCGCCCTCCACAGATCGTTCGGGGCCGCATGTACAAGCACCAGGTCCTCCAGTCGCTGCTGCGCGGGAAGCTCCCGCAGCCACGTGACCCGCTCCTCCCCGAGCAACTCCAGGGTCGCCGGCGCGTACTCCTGAAAGATCAACCTCAACAGGGCTCCCAGCTTGGGGGCAAGCTCTTCCTGTCGTAGTTGCTCCCGGGGTCGCCATAGGAGCTCATCGGTGTTACCCACGACGCCCGGCCACCCCAACTCGCGCACCCGGTCGATGACCTCGGCTGGCTGTGCGCCCATCAGTGCGAGGTCACCGCCGTGCAGCACAAGATCGGGCGTCTGCCGCTCGATGTCAGCGAGCACCGCGTCAAAGGCGGTCAGGTTGCCGTGGACGTCTGAGACGATCGCAACCCGCACAGGTCCTCTCCTTCTAGAGCCGCACCTGGCTCGGCTCAGGGGGCGTTGATGGCGCCCAGCGGGCGGTGGCCGTCGAGCGCTTGGAGGATACTCTCGGCGGCGCGCGTCTCGATGGCCCGCCGGACCTCCGCAACAGCGGAGCCGAGGTGAGGCGTGAAGACGCTGCGAGGGTGGCTCAGAAGCGCCGGGGGCATGGCTGCGGGCGTCTGCACCCGCGAGCGGTCCTCGATGGCAAAGACGTCGGCCGCGTAGCCGGCAAGCCGTCCGGACGCGAGCGCCGCCGCGACCGCATCCTCGTCGACCGTCGAGCCGCGCCCCACGTTCACGAGCACCGCACCAGGCGACATCAGGGCCAGCCGTTCGCCGTTGATCAGCGCGTGCGTTGTGGGTGTGAGCGGGACCGCGAGCACCACGACGCGGCTCTCGCGAAGCAAGTCCTCGAGCGGCCGGGCAGCGAGACCATTGGCCTCGGGCACTCCCGGGTCGGCGTACGCCAGGCGGCAGCCGAAGCCGAGCAGGCGGCGGGCGATCGCTTGGCCGAGCGAGCCCATGCCGACGATCCCCACCGCCGTGCCCTCCAAATCGATTCCGTGGAATCCAGGGCGCCAGCCGGTGAACTGCCCGCCACGGACCGCGGCGTCGCCCTCGCGGATGCGGCGAGCCACGGCGATGAGGAGGCCGACGGCGAGCTCTGCGGTGGAGGCCGAGAGCAGGTCGGGCACTACCGTCACCCACACGCCGCGCGCCGTGCAGGCCTCGACGTCGACGTTGTCAGCGCCCTTGAACGCTCCGGCCACGATCCGCAGCTCCGGGCAAGCGTCGAGCAGCCGGGCGTCGACGCGGTCGGGCATGAACGCGAGCAGGGCGCTGGCGCCGGCCGCTCGTGCAGCCAACACCTCCGGCGACGGCGACCGCTCGCAGACCTCCACGTCACAGCGCCGGCGCAGCAGGGCCATCGTGTCCGCGTGCACGGGGTGCGTCGCGATCGTCAGCGGCCGGCTCGGCGCCATGTGAGGGCGCAAGCGTACCGGAACGCAGGGGAACACCCGATTGATTCGGGAGCTCCCGAGGCCCCGACGTCCTCTAGCGAGGGCGGTAAGGCAGCGTTGGAAGAGTGCGTTCGTTGCTTGGCTCAGGCGATCGAGCTGGTCGGCTAGGCACGCTTAGCGGGCTGGGCGCTCTTCATCGAGTCGTGCTTCCAGCCGTGCGAGCCATTTCTCGGCGTGCGCATACGCGTCGGCTCCGAGGCTTGCCACGACAGCGGGGTAGCGCGTGCCTGCCTGCTCGAGTACTTCGGCGAGCGGGATGATCTCGCGGCGCATCTGAGCCTCGGCGCTGAGAGCGCGCTCCCGCAGCCGGCGGACGAGCGTGAGTTGATCCTCGCCCGGCAGCGCATCTGCGAAGAAGAGGCGCAGTACACCCTCGTCGCGGAACTGGAGCGGCTCCTCGCGGGTTGAGCGCAGCCAGGCAAGCAGCGCAGCGTCTCCGTCCGCAGTGATCTCGTATGCGGATCGCGCTCGCGCGCCGTGCGGGTCCTCGCGCCGTGTTACCAGCCCCGCGCGCTCCAGACGCGCGAGCTCGGGGTAGACCTGGGCGAGCGACGTAGGCCAAAAGAAGCGCGTGGATACGTCAGCGGCCTTCTTGATCGCGTATCCGGACCGCGCGCCGAGCCGCAGCATGCCGAGCATCAGGTAGGAGGGAGGCTTGAGCTTCAGCGCGCGCCCCAATCGGGTCGTCGGGACCGGTTCGACGGAATCCGTTGCGCTTTGCCAAACAATCCGGTTCGATACATCAGCTATGTCATATCGAAAGTCAAGGAGAAGAGCAAGGTGAGCACGTTCCACCGGGGCCGTGGAACGTGGCAAGCCGCAGATGCCGCCCGCGCCGTCCAGGCGATCAGTGCGTTCAGGGCCTTCGGGGGTCTCGCCATCTGGATAATGCCCGACCTGACGGTCCGTACCTATCGGGGAGCGATGGATCCGGGTTCGCGGCTCGTCGGCCGACTCGCCGGAGCGCGCGAGACGGCATTGGCTGTCGGGCCCCTGCTCAGCGAGGGCCAGGACCGGCGCCGCTGGCTGGGGCTAGGGCTCGCATGCGACGTCGCCGACGGAGCGGCCACCGTTATCGGTCGACGGCGAGGCGACATCGGTCCGGTGACCACGGCACTGTGCCTCGCAACGTATGCCGTCTCCGCGCTGCTGACCAGCGCGGCCCTCCGCTCGGTGGTCGCGTCTCCGCTAAGCGCGTGAGCGCCGGCCGAGGACCTAGCGCGGCTGCATCGGTCGCACGGCAACGAGCACCGTGCTCAGCGCACACGTCCGACCCTGCTCGTCAAGCGCTTCGACATCCCAAATCCAGAGGTCCGGCTGCGCCGCCCGCGGTCGCGCCACCACCGTGATGCGCCCGGCCGTCACGTCCGCGAGCACCGAGGTGTTGTTCGACATCCCGGATGCGGCCATCCCGTCAGGCATCACACCGGCGGCGGTTCCCATCGATGCACTCCCCTCCGCGATGGCCGTCAAGACGCCTCCGTGCAAGCGACCGTTGCGGTCCAGGAGCTCGGGACGGACCTCCAACGCGGCCACGACCTCGCGGGGCTCGATCCGTTCGTACGTCAGCCCAATTTGTGCGTCAAAGGATCGCTCGAATGGAACAGGCGCGGGATCGCGAGGCTCCATCGCCCGGACACTAGCGAGCCGGTCGCATCAGTCGACGCGACGGTCGCACCCCAGTCGGCTCAGTTGCGCGACAGCCCGAGCAGCCGCGCCGCGTTCTCCTTCAGCACACGCGGGCGGATCTCCTCACGGATCGGAAGCTTCTCGAAGTCAGCCAGCCACCGATCGGGTGTTATCAACGGATAATCCGAGCCGAACAGCATCTTGTCCTTGAGCAGCGTGTTTGTGTAGCGCACCAGGATCTCAGGGAAGTACTTCGGCGACCAGCCCGACAGGTCGATGTAAACGTTGGGCTTGTGGGTGGCGACCGCCAGCGCCTCGTCTTGCCACGGGAACGAAGGGTGGGCGAGGATGATGTTCAACTCGGGAAAGTCGGCCGCGACGTCGTCAACGCAGATCGGGTTTGAGTACTTCAGACGGACCCCACCGCCGCCCGGCATGCCGGCGCCGATGCCCGTCTGGCCGGAGTGGAACAGCGCGATCAACCCGGCCTCCGCGATGACTTCGTAGAGCGGATAGAAATCGCGGTCGTTGGGCCAGAAGGCCTGGGTGTTTGGATGGAACTTGAAACCGCGAACGCCGTGTTCGTCGATGAGATGCCGGGCCTCGCGAACGCCGAGCTTACCCTTGTGTGGATCGATGCTCGCGAACGGGATGAGCACGTCCGCGTTCGCGGCCGCGACTTCTGCGACCTCCTCGTTTGGGATGCGCCGTCGACCCAGACCCGCCTCGTCGTCGACGGTAAAGATCACCGCCGCCATATGTCGCTCGCGGTAGTAGTCGGCGACGGCTTGGGCGGTTGGCTGCTGTGGATCGCCGCCGAAGTACTTCGCTGCCGCCGCGAGGATGTCGCCGGTTAGGGGATCCGGCGGCTGGTGCGCCGAGGCCTCGGCGTGGGTGTGCACGTCGATGGCGACGATCTCGTCGAGATCGATATTCGCGCTCATGCGAAGTAACGAAGAAGGCACTCGGCGACGAGCGCCGGCTTGACGGCGTCCTTGACCTCGACGGTGATCACGAGCGTGGCCTGGAGAGCTCCATTGACCTCGCCGACATCCGTGAGCTGGGCGGCCCCGCGGAACTCCGCCCCGACCGGAAGGGGGGCAGGGAAGCGGACCTTGTTCATCCCGTAGTTGATGCCCGTCGAGGCATCGGTGACTTTCAGCAGCTGCTGCGAGATGGGGGCCAGGAGCGACACCGTGAGATAGCCATGGGCGATCGTTCCTTCGAACTGCGTTTGCGCCGCGCGCTGCGGATCCACATGGATGAAGTTGTGGTCTTCGGTGACCTCGGCGAACTGATCAACCCGCTCCTGGGTCATCGAGCGCCACCTGGTGTAGCCGAGGTGCTCGCCCGTGTGCGCAGGGAGTTCGGCAAGGGTCACCGCAAGCCCGGCTGGAGTAGCGACCTCTGACGTGCTCATACTGCCTCCGATTCGTGTTCGACACCACCAAACATAAGCCCTCCTGATACCAGACCGAAGAGGCCGCTGATTGCTCGCGCACCGGAAAGCCCGATACTCTCCTGCACGGACGAGGAGGCTTCGCATTGGTCAGGACCGTCGATGATCGCGCCCTTGACCGGGGCAACCCCGCCGCGGGGCCGGTCGCTGCAGGAGGAACCACGACCGGCGATCTGAGCTGGCCGCTGGAGCGCGCGGCGCGTCTATACGGCAATGAGACCGCGCTGGTAGATGGCGAGCGAAGAATCACCTACGGGCAGCTGAGCCGGCGTGTAGGTGGGCTTGGCGCGGCGCTTGACGAGCTGCGCGTCGCAGGCGGCGGGAGGCTGGGTGTGCTCGCTGCGAACTCGCTCGCCCACGCCGAGTGGTGGCTCGGGGTGCCGGCCTTCGGGCGGGTGCTCGTCGACCTCAATTTTCGCCTGACCCTCGAGGAAGTGGCGTTCATGATCGACGACTCCGCCGTCGAGGTGCTGCTGCTCGATGATGGGCGGCTCGAGTTGGGGAGTGCACTGCGCGAGCGCTGCCCCTCGCTGCAGGCGTTGGTCCACGCGGGTCCGGGGTCCTGCCCCGACGGATGGCTCGCCTACGAGGAGCTCATCGCGCGGCCGGCGTCGCCGCCGCCGGGACTCGACGAGCATCAGCTGGCGACGATCTCCTACACCGGAGGGACGACGGGGCGGCCGAAGGGCGTCATGCTCAGCCAGGGCAATCTCCTGGCCAACGCCCGGCACAACCTCGTGGCGACAGGACACCGCCACGACGACCGCTTCCTTCACATACCGCCGATGTTCCACGTTGCGGGGACCTCGAACCTCTTTGCCGCCACGTGGGTTGGCGCTACTCAGGTGATACTGCCGCGGTTCGACGCCCACACCGTCGCGGAGACGATCGAACGCGAGCGAATCACGCACGCCGTGCTGGTGCCGACGATGCTCGACATGCTCCTGCGTGTCTTGGATGAGCGCCCCACCGATCTGAGCAGCCTGCGCAATCTGCAGTACGCCGCCTCCCCCATATCCCCAGCGCTGCAGCGTCGCGCGCTGCAGCGCTTGCAGTGCGAGCTCGCCCAGTTCTACGGCATGACCGAGACGGCTCCCACGGTCACCCACTGCACGCCCGAGGACCATCGCCGCGGCGCCGCCGGCGAGGAGCCCTACAAGACCCGCCTGCGCTCGATGGGCGCGCCCGTGCCCGGCGTCCAGGTCCAGATCCGCGGCGCGGACGGCGCGGAGCTACTACCTGGGGAGATCGGGGAGGTGTGGGTGCGTGGTCCGAACGTGATGCTCGGCTACTGGCAGCGGCCAGAGGCCACCGACGCCGCCCTCGTCGACGGCTGGTATCGCTCGGGCGACGCCGCCTATGCCGACAGCGACGGCTACCTGTACATGGTCGACCGCCTCAAGGACATGATCATCTCCGGCGGTGAGAACGTGTATTCGGTCGAGGTCGAGGCGGCCCTCGTCGAGCACGTCTCGGTGCTGGAGGCGGCGGTGTTCGGGGTACCCGATGCGCAGTGGGGAGAAGCCGTGCACGCGGTGGCGGTCCTAGCCGAAGGCGCGGATGTGTCGGGAGCCGAGCTCATCGACCATTGCCGCCCGCGCGTCGCGGGCTTCAAGGTTCCACGTTCGATCGAGCTGCGCACCGCCCCGCTGCCGAAGTCGGGCGCGGGGAAGGTTCTCAAGCGCGAGCTTCGCGATCCGCACTGGTCAGGGCACGAGCGCCGTGTCAACTAAGGTCAACGCCAGGATGGCCAGCGACGAGGTGCTTGGCGACACGCCGACCAGCTATGGTCGCGAGCCGGCCGGCACCCACCCGCCGCTCGACTATCCCCCCTACAAGTCGACGGCCCTTCGCCATCCCAAGCAGCCACTGGTCTACCTGCCGCACACGATCACCGAGATCACGGGCCCGCAGCTCTCCGCCGAGCGTCCGATCGACGAGCCCGACCAGGATCTCACGCGCCAGCACGAGGGCGAGCCGCTAGGCGAGCGCATCATCCTCAGCGGTCGGGTCCTCGACACCGAGGGCAAGCCGTTGCGAGACACGCTCGTGGAGATCTGGCAAGCCAACGCGGCCGGCCGCTACGCGCACCGCACCGACCGCTGGCCCGCACCGCTTGACCCGAACTTCAGCGGAGCCGGACGCTGTGTTACCGACGAGGAGGGTCGCTATCGCTTCACGACGATCAAGCCGGGCGCATATCCCTGGGGGAACGCTGAGAACGCCTGGCGTCCGGCACACATCCACTTCTCCCTGCTCGGGCGAGCCTTCGTCCAGCGGCTCGTGACGCAGATGTACTTTCGCGGGGATGGGCTGTTGGAGCTTGATCCGATCTTCAACTCCGCGGCCGACCCGAAGGCGCGCGAGCGTATGCTCTCGCGTCTATCACCCGAGCGCTCCCGCGCTTACTGGGCGCTCGCGTACGAGTTCGACATTTACCTGCGGGGCCCGCGGGCGACGCCGTTGCAGGAGGCGCATTGAGCTTCCCGACGACACCCTCGCAGACCGTTGGTCCCTTCTTCGCGATCGGCCTGCTCTGGAAGGGCGGCCCGCTGGCGGTCTCAGAGGACGTGCCCGGGGCCGTCCGCATCCAAGGGACCGTTTACGACGGCGCCGGCACGCCGATGATCGACGCGCTGATCGAGACCTGGCAGGCCGACCCGGAGGGTCGCCTCGCCGACCTGCACGGTCACGGCGGACCATCCGAGCTCGCCGGCTTTCGCGGCTTCGCGCGCTGCGGTTGCGAGGAGGGCGATGGCAGCTTTGAGATCCGCACCGCCAAGCCCGGCGCGCTGCCGGGCCCAGACGGCAGCAGACAGGCGCCGCACATCGACGTCTCGGTCTTCGCTCGCGGCATGCTGCATCGCTGCGTCACCCGCATCTACTTCGCCGACGAGCATGCGGCCAACGCATCCGATCCGGTGCTGAGGAGCGTCCCGGCTGAGCGTCGCCACACGCTGCTGGCGGCGCCGACCGACGGCGGCTACCGCTTCGACATCCACCTGCAGGGGCTGAACGAGACTGTCTTCTTCGCGCTCTGAGGGCCTGTTCTCGGGCGTGTTCGCGCGCGGCGGTGTCGCCGAGCAGGTCAGCGACCGGGCATGGCTGCAGGCGATGCTCGACGTCGAGGCTGCGCTCGCGCGCACGCGTGCGCGTGAGGATCAGATTCCCGAGACGCACGCAGGGACGATCGCGGCCGCATGTCAGGCCGAGCGCTTCGACCTCGCCGCGCTCGGGGCGCAGGGGGCGCGCACCGGCAACCCTGTCCTTCCGATGGTCGGGGCGCTGCGCGCGCTCCTGCCCGAGCGGGTGGCCGACGATTTGCACCGCGGCGCCACCAGCCAGGACATCCTCGACACGGCGGCCATGCTGGTCACAAAGCGCGCGCTCGGGCCGATCGCGGCGGACGCTGCTGACGCCGCCAAGGCCTGCGTAGGGCTCGCCGAGCGCCACCGCAATACGCCGATGCTCGGCCGAACGCTGCTGCAGCAGGCGCTGCCGGTGACGTTCGGGCTCAAGGCGGCTGGCTGGCTTGCCGGGATCCAGTCGGCGCGAGGAAATCTTCTCGCGACCGCCCAATGGGCGCTCGCGGTTCAGCTCGGCGGAGCCGTCGGGACGGCGGCTGCGCTCGGCGAGGACGGGCCAGCCGTCGCTGCTGGGCTCGCGCGCGAGCTCGATCTCGCCGAGCCGGCGCTGCCGTGGCATACCGAGCGCGGGCGAGTCGCGAGCATCGCGTCGGCCCTCTCGCTGCTGGCCGGTGCGCTCGCCAAGCCCGCCCGCGACGTAACGTTGCTCGCGCAGAACGAGGTGTGCGAGGTGCGTGAGGGCGCTGGCAGGGACGAGGGCGGCTCATCGACGATGCCCCACAAGCGCAACCCGGTGGCGGCGGTCGCCGTGCTCGCGTGCGCTGGGCGTGCGCCCGGACTGGCGATGACGCTGCACGCCGCGATGGTGCAGGAGCACGAGCGGGCCGCCGGCGCCTGGCAGAGCGAGTGGGAGGCGCTGTCGGATCTGTTGCGCCTCGTCGGATCGGCGGCGGCCGCCGCGCGCGAGATGCTCGAGGGCCTCGACGTCGATGGTGAGCGTATGCTCTCGAACCTGCGCGCGGCCGGCGATCTCGTGATGGCTGAGAGCGTGGTGAGCGCGCTCGCGGAGCACCTCGGCTGGTGGCGGGCGCAGGAGCTCGTGCATGCGGCCGCCCGTCGCGCGGCCGAGTCGGGCGGGACGCTACGCGAGGCGCTGCTTCGGGCGCCACAAGTGGCCGCTGCTTTGGGGGGCGCCGAGCTCGACGCTGCACTGGAGCCCGAGTCGTATCTCGGCGCGGCGCGCGCCTTCGTAGACCGCGCACTCGCCCATTATTGCCCTGCCGGCTGATGGCCGAAGCTCATTTGTGTCGAGCACGGCGTCAGCGATGCGCCGTCGCTCGTGCTCGCCAACTCACTTGGCACCACGCTGGCGATCTGGGATCCACAGGTGGGCCCGCTCACGCGGCGGGCGCGCGACTTTCATTCGTCGCGGGGCTCACCCCGCACACGTGGAGTCACCCGACGCCGTCACCAAATTGATCCTCGACCACCTCGATCCGAAGGAGCCAGAGTGAGCGATCCCATCAATGACGCGGGCATGAAGGTGCGCCGCGAGGTGCTGGGCGACGAGCACGTCGATCGCACAGCTGCGGCTGCCACCGCGTTCACGCAGCCGTTCCAGGACTTCATCACCAGTTACGCCTGGGGCGGCGTGTGGACGCGAGACGGCCTCGACCGCCACACCCGAAGCAGCATCACGCTTGCGCTACTCGCGGCGCTCGGTCGCGAGAATGAGATCGCGATCCACGTCCGGGCCGCGTTGCGCAACGGGCTCACCCAAATGGAGATCGCCGAGGTGTTCATTCACACCGCCGTCTACGCCGGCGTGCCGGCGGCAAACGGGGCGTTTGCGGTCGCTCAGCGCGCTCTCGAGAAGCAGGGCTGAAACCCTTCGAGTGCCAGTTTGACTGTATCCTGGCGCCGTGTCCGCGCCCCCCCGGCCCCCTTTTCGCGCAGATCATGTCGGCAGCCTGCTGAGGCCGCGCACGTTGTTGCGCGCGCGGGAAGGTCATGCGAGCGGGGAGATTGACGACGAGGAGCTGCAAGTGGTCGAGGACGAGGCGATTCGCGAGGTCGTCAAGCTGCAACAGGACGTCGGCCTGCAGTCGGCGACCGACGGCGAGTTCCGCCGGGCGTCCTGGCATATGGACTTCATCTACCAGCTGGGCGGGGTGAGCAAGGTGATGGACAGCTCCTTGAAGGTTGCCTTCCACAACGAGCACGGAGACATCGAGTTCACGCCGCCGTCGATGCACGTGGGCGAGGAGATCTCGCTCGAGCACACGATCTTTGGCGACGCCTTCCAATTCCTAAAAGGCCAGGTCTCCGGGGTCACGCCTAAGCTCACGATCCCCTCGCCGAGCATGGTTCACTACCGCGGCGGCCGCGCCTCGGTCGACGAAACCCTCTACCCCGACATGGAGCAGTTCTGGGCGGACCTTGTCGGAGCCTACGCCGAGGAGGTCCGCCGCCTCGGTGAGCTCGGATGCACCTATCTCCAGTTCGACGACACGAGCCTCGCCTACATGAACGACCCCAAGGAGCGAGCGCACGTAGCTGAGATCGGCGGCGATCCAGACCATCAACACGAGGTCTACATCCGCCACATCAACGAGGCGCTGGCGCACCGGCCCGAAGCGATGACGGTGACGACGCACATGTGCCGGGGTAACTTTCGCTCCTCGTGGGTCGCCGAGGGTGGCTACGACTTCGTCGCCGAGGCGCTCTTCAGCGAGCTCGACGTCGACGGCTTCTTCCTCGAGTACGACGACGAGCGCTCCGGCACGTTCGAGCCGCTGCGCTTCGTCCCGAAGGGAAAGCAGGTCGTCCTCGGGCTCGTCACGACCAAGCGCCCCGAGCTCGAGGATAAAGACATGCTGATGCGCCGCATCGAGGATGCCTCGCGGTACGTCGATCTCGACCAGCTCTGCCTCTCACCGCAGTGCGGCTTCTCCTCGACTGTCGAGGGCAACCTCCTCACGCAAGCGGACCAGACTGCGAAGCTCCGCCTGATCGTCGAGACCGCCAACGAGATCTGGGGTAGCTGAGCGCTCGCTCACCGCCAGGCGCCTGCGCGTCTCGCTGGCTGCGGTGGACGGAGAAACGCTCAGCACGCTCGGTTCCGCATATGCACCACCCGGGTCCCGACGGCATCGATCGACGCGCTGGCTGCAGCTGGGCCAGCGAGTAGTTGCGCTCTCGCCCGGCGCGAGGGTCATCGTTCCCATCTCGGTCCTTGTCCCCTCCGCAGCCCGGCCGGGGGACTACCTAAGTGGCGTCAGCGTCGAAGCCCTCGATCAGGACACGCAGACGGTAAGGCGGCGCGGCGTCTCGATTGCCAGCGTCGAGCGGTACGCGATCGGGATTGAGGTGTCCCTGCCGGGCCACCGCCGACCTCTGCTTCAGTTCACCGGCGCCGAGACTCAGCGCCAGCCCGCCGGTCTGACCTTTCTCCTGCGGGCACGCAATCCCGGGAACGTGATCCTCCAGGGAGTTCATGGCTACGTGCGCATCACACGCGCTGGCCACACAGTCGTTTCGCGCCCGATCGAAGCGGGAACGTTCGTCACAGGTACGAGGATCGCCTACCCTGTCACCGCCTTTGGCCAGACACCGAAGGAGGGCACGCATTACCGGATCTCGGCGTGGATGAGATACCCCGGTGGCATCGCACGGCTCAACACAACCGTCACGTTCGGCCATCGCCAGGCGGTCATTCAGCAGCAGTACCGGCGCGGGCCCTCGGCCGCGGGCGGGGGGACGGCGTGGTGGAAGATCGCAGGCGTAGTGGCCGCGATTCTCTACGGCCTCGTCACCACGGTGCTTCTATGGCGCCGTCGCACGCGAGTGGCACACGGGATCGTCGAGCAATGAGCGGGACGTGTCGCCTTGCAATCAGACACTTTCAAACTGGAGCAGGAGTCGCGAGCAACGGTGCGCTGGGTTCGCCGATCCGCTGCCGTCGTGATCGCTGCTGCGTCTACGGTCGGGCTCGGCGCTCCCGCCGCGCTGGCTGCGTTTGAATTCGGGACCGTCCCGAAACTGCCGATCCTCTCGACGGTGACGCTGAACGCCAAAGCTCAGACGGTCGACACGACGATGACGAACCTCTCTGTGATCGACACCAGGGGCACCAAATCCGGCTGGAACGTCACGGTCGCCGGGCAGTCCGGCACCGGCAAGAGCGCTGTCTTCGCGGAGTACTGCCCGAAAGCGAAATGCGGCGCCAACGCCGAAGGCTATATCGCCGGCGGCAAGACCATGGCCGCCAAATCCCTTTCGCTGAGTAGCGCCGGCGCCAAATTCACGGGCGGCACGGGCACCCCTCCGACGCTGCAATGCTCCCCCGCCTGCAACGTCGACAGCGCCACTGCGGTCAAGATCGCCTCGGCGGCAACCGGTGGGGCTGGGGAATCAACCTGGACCACCACCGGTTTCTCCACGACCAGCTTGGCGCTCAGTGTCCCAACGACGCTCAAGGCCCTCGCGAGCGAAGAGATCTACCGGGTAAACCTCCTCTGGACGCTTGCAACGGGGCCCTGATCGGCGGGAGCGGGCTCTGGATCAGAGCGAGGCTGGAGCGATGCGATCGCCCGAGGCGACATCGCCTCGGGCGATCGCCTGCTGACGCCAGCGCAGGTAGCTCGAACCGGTATTGCATAGCCACGAGGGCATGAGCGGTGTCGCCGACCGCAGCGCACCGCCGAGAGCACGCAACTCAAGGTCGTTTGCGCGCGTCCAGCGGACACAGAAACGCCCGCGCAGCCCTGGCGTCAGCAGGCCGACGGTCGTCAGCCCGAGGACATGACCCAGTGGCGCTCGGATAGCAGCCCAGCCCGGTCCTCGCAGCAGCGCCAGCGCCGGCGGCGTCGGCTGCTCGAGCGCCTCGAGCACCTCGTCGACGGCCGGCGTGTGCTCGAGCCTGCCGTCGATCATCTCCTCGAAGTAGGCGCGGAACCCAAGCCAATCTGCCGGCAGGTCGCGGTCGCGGACGCCTAGCATCCGGCCCAGTGAGCGCCACTCGGCCCAGAACTGCTGGCGCTGCGTGTTCGTGAGCGGGCGGCCGAAGCGCTCGTGCGCAGCCACGATCGCCTCGGCGAGCGTCGCGTGGACCCAGGCATAGGCCTCTGGCTCAAGCGCGTGGTAGCGGCGCCCATCAGGTCCTGTGCCGCGGATCTGCTTGTGAAACGAGCGGATCCTACGCCCCATCTCGCCCGCCGCCTGCGGGCCGCCGTAGACCATCGTGTAGGTGTAGTCGAGCGTGCGCAGCAGACGTCCCCACGGATCGTGCCGAAACTCGGAGTGCTCACTGACGCCAGCTCCCACCGTCGGGTGTGACACCTGCAGTAGCAGCGCATAGCCCGCTGCTACGAGCAGCCGTGCGTCACCGGCGTAGCGCCAGGTGATCGTTTCCGGGTGCGGAGCCAGGGACTGCCAGTCGCCGGCGGACGGCATGATCGAAGTCGAGGCGGACATCGACGCTCGTGCACACCGTAGTGGAAATGCCCCAGATCGCTCAAAGCGGAGACCGTCCCCGCCATTTGTCGAGTGGTCTCGCGGGCGGCTATGTGCGCGCCGTTGCATGCGCGGCGGCGCTGAGCCCTCTCCCCGTGACGGGTTCTGGCGCATCGGCCGGCCTCCGGCACTCCCTTACGCGCGCTGCAGGCGCAGGTCGAATTCCATCGTCGCTTTTTCGGTCACGTTGACGAAGCCGCCTACGCTTGGAGCGGTCATGCCGAATTCGCTCCACGGGAACGTGAGCGAGCCGGCGGCCTCCAGGGTGGATCCCGACAGGCTGAATTCGACCGGGAAGGTCTCGCGCTTTGAGGTGCCGTGGATCGTGAAGACGCCGGTCACCGACGCCCGCGTGACGTGGCCGGTGAGGGCACGCTTGGCGAGCGTGACCGGGACCGAGAGCGCGAACGTGGCCGTCGGATAACGGTTGCTTTCAAGCCCGATTTCATGGATTTTTTCATCCCGCATCGAGCGGTCGCTTTTGAGCGTGTTGACTGCGACATCGAAGGAGGCGGCGGCAATCGCAAGCGTGTCTTTGGACTCGGTCAGCGCCGCCGCGCCGGTGATCGATGAGGTGCGCCCGACCGCGTCGCTCTGCGCGGGCAGGAACGCGAGCTTCTCGCGGACGCGGTAGCCGGCCTGGGAGCCGGCAACGATGCTCCAGCGCCCGCCCGCGCTGACGGTCGAGGTAGACGCGGAGCCCGTGCCCTCGGCCGCGGCGGCCGTCGAGGTGGCGAGTTTGAACGGCTTGGGCGAGGAGGTGGGGAAGACCACGAAGTAGACGAGCAGGAAGGCGACGACGATCAGCGTGACGCCTGCACCGACGGCGAGGAGGGCCAGGCGTTTCTTGGTTGGGTTTCCAGGCAGCTTGACCATCGTTCTCAGATCCTCTCTGTGGGGAGCGGCCGGGTCATGGCCGCTCTGGACAGGCCCTATCACACGGCACTGGCCTGTGGACGGGATTAGGGCATGCTGGGAGTTCGCTGGGTAAGCAGGCGAGTGTTCGAACGCGGTGATTCCCGCGGCAAGGGTGGCGAGGTCCACACAAGTCGTTGGGGGCCGGTGCCTTGCGCTGCCGGATCGAGAAGTAGGACTCGATCTGGTGAGCGAGGATGCGTGGATTCCTTGGCGCGGAGCTGTCGATTTCGTCGCTCCCCGTTCGTCTTATAGGCGACCATTCCAAGAAGGAGGACGCGATGAAGTACATGCTGATGATCCATCAAGGGACGACCCCGACGCCGCCGTCCGACGAGTGGGAGAGCCTTTCGGAGGACGAGAAGGGGTCGGTCTACGCCGCGTACAAGGCGATCAACGAGACCCCCGGCGTCAGCCCCGGCCTCCAGCTGCAGGCCCCCGAGACGGCAACCACCGTGCGGGTGGCGGACGGCAAGACGCTGACCACCGACGGCCCGTTCGTCGAGATCAAGGAGGCGATCGGCGGCTATCTCCTGTTCGAGACCGAAGACCTCGACGCTGCGATCGAGCTGGCCTCGCTGATCCCAGCGGCGCGCATGGGCGGCGCGATCGAGGTGCGCCCGATCGTGGAGTGGTAGCGATCCTAGAGCGAGCCTTCCGCGAGCAGTGGGGACGTGTCCTCGCTGCGCTGATTGGCGTCCTCGGCGATTTCGACCTCGCCGAGGAGGCCGCGCAGGAGGCCTTCGCGATCGCCGCGGAGCGCTGGCCACGCGACGGAGCTCCCGCCAATCCCGGCGCCTGGCTGGTGACGACGGCGCGCAACCGAGCCATCGATCGCATTCGTCGCGATCGCACGCTGGCCGCGAAGAGCCGCCTGCTCCAGGCGCCCGAGGCAGCGGAGGACCCGATGGATGCAACGACATTTCCAGACGAGCGACTCGAGCTCGTCTTCACCTGCTGTCATCCGGCACTCGCCACCGACGCACAAGTCGCTCTCACCCTGCGGACGCTCGGCGGCCTGAGCACTGACGAGATCGCCCGGGCCTTCCTGGTCTCTGAACCGACGATGGCCCAGCGGCTGCTGCGGGCGAAGCGCAAGATCAAGGCCGCCGGGATCCCGTTTCGGGTGCCTTCCGACCACCTGTTGCCCGATCGGCTTGCCACCGTGCTCGCGGTCGTCTACCTGATCTTCAACGAGGGCTACAGTGGCCGCGGTGAGCTGGCGCCCGAGGCGCTCCGGCTCGGGCGGGCGCTCGCCGAGCTGATGCCCGACGAGCCGGAGGTCCATGGCCTGCTCGCCCTGATGCTGATCAACGACTCCCGGCGCGAGGCCCGGCGGCGAGACGGCGAGCTCGTGCTGCTGGCCGACCAGGACCGCTTGCTGTGGGACTGGGGCCAGATCGGCGCGGGCCGGGCGGCGCTGGCGCGCGCCCAGGCGCTGCGGGGACGCGGGCCCTACGTGCTGCAGGCCGCCATCGCCTCGCTGCACGCCGCCGAGCGGAGCGACTGGCGCGAGATTGCCTCGCTGTACGACGAGCTGGTCCGGGTGACCGGCTCGCCAGTGGTCGAGCTCAACCGGGCGGTCGCGCTCGCCGAGGCCGAGGGGCCCGAGGTAGGGCTGGCCGCGACGGAAGGGCTGGAGCTCGACGGCTTCCACTATCTGCACGCCACCCGCGCGGAGCTCTTGCGCCGGCTGGATCGGGCTACCGAGGCGCGCGAGGCCTACCTCAGGGCCCTGGCGCTGGTTCGCTCGGACTCTGAGCGGCGGTTCCTGGAGCGCCGCCTAGCCGAGGTGGAGGCGGAGGCGCCTTAGACCGAATCCATGCGCCTGCGCCTGCCTGGAAGGAGGACGTGGCGTGGAGCGTTAATTCTTCGCTTAGGCGTGCGCTCTAGCCTCGCGGGTCCGAGTGCCCCGAGCGTACCCCCGGTGTAGACAGTCGTCCATGGATCTTCAGCTCAACCCAACCGCACAAGCGCGCGCTGGCGCTGAGCCTTCTCCGGAGGTTGACGCCACGGGGCCGTGGAGGGCTTCGTATTCAAAGGTTCCGGAGGTGACGGCGTACTTTTGGATCGCCAAGGGCCTGAGCACCGGCATGGGAGAGTCAACCTCCGACTTCCTCGTGCACAAGCTAGTTCCGGAGCTCGCCGTCGTGCTCGGCGGGATCGGCCTGGTCATTGCCTTGGTACTCCAGTTTGGAGTTCGCAGGTATGTCGCCTGGAGGTACTGGCTCGCGGTCGCCATGGTCGGTGTCTTTGGCACGATGGCCGCCGATGCGCTGCATGTGGGCTTGGGCGTTCCCTACATTGCCTCGACGGTTTTCTACGCGATCGTCTTGGCGGTGGTGTTTCGGGCCTGGTATGCAAGTGAGAGAACCCTCTCGATCCATAGCATCTTCACTCCGCGGCGAGAGCTCTTCTACTGGGCCACCGTGCTCGCGACGTTCGCGCTCGGCACGGCCGCCGGAGATCTGACCGCGGTGACCTTCGGTCTCGGCTACTTCGCCTCGGGCCTGCTTTTCGCAGGCGTGATCGCGATACCGGCGCTCGGTTACTGGCGGTTCGGCATGAACTCGATCCTTGCCTTCTGGTTCGCCTACGTCGCGACCCGGCCGCTGGGCGCGTCGCTTGCCGACTGGCTCGCTGTGACGCACCGGCGAGGGGGCCTCGCGCTCGGTACCGGCTCGGTGAGCCTCGCGCTGGCCGCCCTGATTGCCGCCATCGTCGCCTATCTGACGGCAACTCGCAGAGACGTGCCGGCGCCACAGCTCTAGCTTCGATGCCGGATGGATTGCTCGGAGTGCTCATCGGGCGGCCTCCCGCGTGGCGCTGCGTGTCTGTCCGATCGCCTCCTGGAGAGGAACAACCAGGCCGGGCGAATGGCCATTGCCCGCATCTGCGGGAGCCGGCGCGGTCCCTCGAGGCCCTACCTCAGGCGCTTGCCGTGGCGCTCCACCGGTCCGTTGCTCTTCATCGTGCGATGCCGTCTCGGAGGATTTGCGCTGCGGCTCTGGCTGCGCGTGCACGATCAGGACGGGGACGGGACTGTGGTGCAGCACATAGTGGCTTACGCTTCCCAGCAGCACCGAGCGCACCGCACCGCGCCCGCGCGCGCCCATGACGACGAGATCGTGCGCTCCGGTCTGGATCTGGCGTAGCAGCGCCGACCTCACCGGCTCGCTGCCCAGGACGGTGCTCACCGACACGCGATCGGGGACCCGCTCAACAGCGCTCCTCAGGATCGCGTCGGTCGCGGCCTCGGCGTCGCGGGCGAGCTTCGCCATCACGTCACCGCTCACGCCGGCATAGGCGACGGCGGGAGCCGCCACGACACCGCTGAAGATCGTCAAGCGAGCGTGCTCGCTATCGGCCAGGTCGATCGCCTGAATGAGCGCCTGATCGGAGTCGGGCGAGCCGTCGACGGCGACGAGGATGTTGCGAAACATGATGCGCTCCCTCCTTGACTTGGAGCTGGACAGGAATGCCTTGAAATATATATCATAAAACTATATAGTCAGCCAATATGATCGCACGGATCAGCGTCACTGCGGGAGCTGAGCGCGCCGAGCGCGCCGAGCGAGTCGACTACGTCGCGAGGCACCTGCTCGCGCGCTCCGCGCTGCTCGTGCGGCTGCTCATCAAGCAGGTGCGCAACACCGAGATCTCGCGCACTGAAGGAGAGGTCCTCGTCATCCTGATCGGCGGTCGGCGGCGGATCACCGAGCTCGCCGAGCTCGAGGGGGTGGCGCAGCCCACGATGACGCTGCTCGCCAAACGGCTCGAGGAGCGTGGCTGGGTTGAGCGCGAACGGCTGCCGCATGATGGGCGCGTGGTCATGATCGCCATTACCGAGGCGGGGGAAGCGGCGGTGGAGGCGTTCCGTGCCCAGCTCCTCGCCGCCATGCGGGCTGACCTTGAGGCTCTGGGGGACGAGCAGCTCGCGGCGCTCTGCGCCGCGACCGAGACACTTGGCTCGTTCGTGGACGAGCTGCAGCAGGGAGTCGGAGTTGAACAGTCGATCGACCGGAGGTGGGAGCGATGGCAAGGCGGATCACGCATGCAGAGCGGACTGGCGAGGTAAACAAGGGAGCCGAAGCGAGCTGGTCGGCGGAGGCCCAACCGACCGCTCCGCGCCCGCAGCGCGCGGGGCGAGACGGGCGCGAGCGGCGCGTGCTCGAAGGCCAGCTCGTGAGCCGCATCCGCACGCAAGCGCGCGAGCGTCGTGCGCACGACGCGGTCGCCGGCCGGGCGACTCGAGAGTGAGGACCCCGCCGCCGACCCCGCTCACGGTTGGCCGCGAGGTCGTGCGCGCGATAAATTCAGCGCGTGGCATCAATAGCTCGCGACACACATGCAGCAACGGCGATCGCGGCGCGGATTTCGCGCAGCGAGGCTGCCGCGGAGATGGTGGCGGTGCTCCAGTCGCACGTGGTCGCCTTCGAGCACCTGTCTGAGGAGTCCCATGCTGACATCGTCAACGGGCTCGAACGCACTCTGACCCGTTGGGCGCGCTTCCTGGCTACGGGCGAGATGCCTCCCGAGGGCGACTTCGACCCGCTGCGCGAGTGGACTCGTGCTCGCGCCAGCGAAGGGGTCCGCCTGGAGGATCTACTGCGCTCGTTCGGCCTGATCAATCAACTCGGCTGGCAACTCTTGCGTCGCCACGCACGCCCGGACGAGTCCCAGGCCCTGGTGGAGCTCGCTGGCCTCCTGGCTGAGTATCTCCAGCGTGTCTCCGCGGTCGTTACCGAGACATATCTCGCTGAGCGCGAGGTGCTGGTGTCCGAGGAGGAGCGACGCACGCGAAGCCTGCTCGATCGGCTATGCGTCGCAGAGTCGCTCGACGCCGCAGAGCGGGAGCTCGCTGGTCGGCATGGTGTCCCCACGGATCGCACCTACGCGCCGTTTGCGGTCGTGATTCCGGGGAGCCCGCCTCACCGCCACGCAGCGCTCGCCGCTCGCCTTCGCCGCGCTGGTTGGAGGCTTGCGGTGACCCACAGCGATTGCGTGTCCGGCCTCACGTGGACACCCCTGAATCTGGCCGATCTCGACGCGGGGCCGGGCGTGCTGTTGGTGATCGGCGAGCCCACCCCGCGGGGCGAGCTGGCAGACGCGCGCGAGGACCTGGCGCTGCTCGTGGAGCACGGACGGCGGGCAGGACTCACCGGCCGGGTCAACACCGAGGACCATCTGCTCGAGATCCTGCTGGCGCGCTCGCCCAAGCTGACGCGGCGACTGCGGGACAAGGTCCTGGCGCCACTGGCACAAGACGAGCACGGCGAGCTCACGCGCACGCTGCAGAGTCTCGTGGCGTGCCGCTTTGACCGCACCGCAACGAGCGCGGCGCTTCATATCCACCGCAACACGCTCGCGTACCGACTCGGCCGGATCGCGGAGATCACCGGCCTCGATCTCGGTAGTCCCCGCGATCTGGCGTGTCTGTACGTGGCGCTGGGCACAAGATCGCATGGCCCCGGCGGACAGTCTCAGCCGTGAGTCTCTTGTGCAACTGCACAAACTAGCGGGCGGAACTTCGGCAGAACGTCGTTGTGCGGGGAGAGCGCTGTGACTAGTGTCAAGTGCAGGGTGCAGCGGATGCTGGGCGCCCCCAGGCGTGTCGCCGGCGCTGTCGCGTCGAGCGTGCTTGAGGTGCCGCTGGCACTACGGAGGCTAAGGGCAAGGAGAGATGATGCTAGGAAGCAGGAGAGCAATTCGGCCGGTGCTGGTGTCGATCGCGGGCTCACTGGCCTGCATGGCCCTCGCCTCATCGGCGGGCGCCGCGGTCGCGGTCCACAGGGTGTTCATGGCCGCTCCCGCGGCTCCTGGGACTCCCGAACCCTTCAAACCTCCCCGGGGCACCCGGCTCCCCAGAGCACTCGATCTGAATCAGGTCGGCATCATCAAGGTGGGACGACCGACATCCAAAAACGTCCTCGTGCTCGAGCCGGGGACGTCGGCCGGGGGCGGATACTTCGTTCCGTTCGCCAAGTCGCTGGTCGAACACACCAAAGGCTGGCAGGTATGGTCGATCGAACGCCGAGAGAACCTGCTCGAGGACCAGTCGATGCTCACCAAGGCAAAGCGGGGCAAAGGTAGCGCAAGCGAACTCTTCTGCTATTACCTGGGTTGGCTGGTCGCGGGAGGGTGCAAGCCTCATTTCCACCCTATCGCGCAAGGTTTCATCCCCAGCGAAGAAGCTAAATCAATAAAAGAATTCGCAGATGAATGGGGGATGAACGTCGCGGTCGAAGACCTCCACGTCGCGATCGAAGCTGCAAAAGCGCTAGGCGGCAAGGTCGTGCTTGGCGGCCACTCGCTCGGTGGTTCGGTCGTAACCGCCTACGCCACGTGGGACTTCAGCGGCAAACCCGGAGCCGACGGTCTCTCCGGCCTGGTCTATGACGACGGCGGCAGCAGCCCTGTGCCCGTGAGCAAAGAAGGGGCCGAAGAAGAGCTCAGCACGCTGAGAGCAGCCACTTCGCCTTGGTTGGCCTTCGGCGGTATTCCCTCGCCGTTCCTCGGTCTTTTCTCGGCGCTCGGCTCGACCTCGACTGTGGTGTTTGCCAAAGAAGCGTCTCTCGCGGAGAGCTTCCCGCTTCTTCCGGAAGACCTCAAGCCGAAAAACCCTGCAAACTGCAAACTGGAAGAAGCCGGATGCGAACAGATCCCCGTCACCAATGAAGCTCTGTTCGGCTTTGGGGTCAACGTCGGCACGTCACCACCAAGCCTGATCGCGGCTCAGGTGCACGCCGGAAAAGGGATCGAAGCAAAAGCCGAAGAAGACGGGCTGCACGGCTGGAACGGCGAAGGGGCGCTCACCCCAATCAAACGCTATGCCGAAATGCTCTCAGGAACGGGGCTCACGAACGCGGACGGCACCGAGTGGTACTTCCCAGAACGGCTCACGCTCGACACCGGCGCGGTGGCCGAGGGCAACGCGAACCCGGCGCAGGAAGTGCTGGGCGAGCACGCGATCCACGGTCATGAACTGCCCAAATCGCTGAAGATCATCGCGATCAACTCCGAACTGGACAAAGCCGTCGGAGCGAACTCGCTGCAGGCAGCGGAAATCCTTGCCGAACAGTCCGGCATACCCAAACAAAACCTCACGCTGATCAATGTCGAAAACGAATATGCGCACAACGACCCGGCTGGGGCCGATCCACCCGAAAAAGGCGGCATCTACGCAAACGTGTTCTTCAGGGAACTCGTGCCCTTCCTCGAACTCCTAGCCAACTGATAGGCGGTAGGCACCGGCACCGGCGCCGCGTCCTAGCGGCGCTGGCGCCGGGCCGCGTGCGGCGGCTGCTTCTCGCGGCGCAGCCGACCGGAAGCGGACGGCGTCCCCGCCCGCGTGCAGGCGGCGGTCAATGGGCCCTTCGACGCGACGCTATTCAGGGTCTGGATGCTGCTTCCCGTGGTCAGCGACGAGCTGCAGTGCTTCGGGGTCGGCGATCCCGCCGCCAGCGCAGTCCTCGCGCTGGGAGCGCCCCACCAGCCTGGCGCGAGGGTCGGGCGTCAGCCGTGGCGACCCGCGAGGCGCTTGCGCACGGCGCCGCCCGGCACCGCGCGATCGCGCTGGACGTATTCCGGCTCGAGTGGTGCCGCGTCGAAGGATCGAGCGCCTCCACGCGCTGGTGATCGCCCAGGCGAAGCCAAAGCCGTAGCGGACAGTGGCTGGCTTCTTGGAGCGTCCGTGCCGACGGCTGAGAACGCTCACCGGGACCTCCTCGAACACGAAGTCCCTGGTGAGCGCCTCGATTAGGAACTCGGCGGCGTGGAACTGTGGTTGGTGCAACTCGAGCTCGGGGAGCAGCTCGGTGTGGATCGCCCGAAAGCTGTTGGAGCAGTCGGTCACCCGGACACGTGTGAGAACGCGCACCAGGAGATTGAAGAGCGCGATTCCGAGCTCGCGCGCAAACGCCCCGGGCTCGGAGCTGCCGAGAACGCGCGACCCTTGCACAAGCTGGGCCCGCCCGCTGAGAACCGGCTCGACCAACCTCGCGATCTCCTCCGGCTGGTGCTGACCGTCGGCATCCATCGTGATCACGACGCCGGCCCCCGCGGCGACCATGAGGGCATAGCCGACCCGCAGGGCAGCTCCGCCGCCGCGGTTCTCGGGCAAGTGGGCCAGCACAGCTCCGCCATCGAGCGCCGCACCGGCCGTGTCATCCGCAGAGCCATCGTCGACGACCAGCACCGCCGCCGGCACGCCGCCGACGTGGCGCGGCACGCGGGGCAGGAGCTCCGAGAGGTTCTCGGCCTCGTCGTAGGCCGGGATCACGACCGCAATGGCGCCCCCGAACCGCTCTGACAGGTCGCCGACCGTCAGCGGACCAATGGCGTCGCTGAGGCGTACGTCGTCAGTGGGCGTCGCGCGCGACGGCGTGTGCGAAAAGAGGTTCATTGACGATCGCCAGGGGCGCTGCGGATCCTAGCCGACGGTGGGGACCTTCGACCAGTCTGCCGTGGCGCCACGTAAGATGCCCAGATGCGAATCCTAGTCCTGGGCGGGGACGGCTATCTCGGTTGGCCGACCGCCCTTCGTTTTTCGGCGCGCGGTCACGAGGTCGTCATCGTCGACAGCTTTGCCCGCCGGCGCTGGCATCTAGAGCGGGCAACCGACTCGTTGACGCCGATCGCGACGCTGCCCGATCGCCTGGATGCCTGGCGCGAGATCTCAGGGCGCGAGATCGTCGCCCACCTGGGGGACGTGCAGGACGGGGACTTCGTGGAACGCGTGGTCGGCGATTTCCTACCGGAGGCCGTCGTGCACTACGCCGAGCACTCGTCGGCCCCCTACTCGATGCTCTCCCGCCGTCACGCGGTGGAGACCCAGACCAACAACGTCGTCGGAACGCTCAACCTGCTGTTCGCCCTGCGCGAGCACGTGCCAGCATGCCACCTGGTCAAGCTCGGCACGATGGGGGAGTACGGGACACCCAACATCGACATCGAGGAGGGTTACCTGGAGATCGAGCACAGAGGACGCCGCGACGTTCTGCCGTTCCCCAAGATGCCCGGCTCTCTGTACCACCTGTCGAAGGTCCACGACTCGCACAACATCCACTTCGCCTGCCGGACATGGGGACTGAGAGCAACCGACCTAAATCAGGGGGTCGTCTACGGCGTAGAGACCGCGGAGACCGCACTCGATGAGCGACTCGTCACGCGCTTCGACTACGACGAGCTGTTTGGCACCGCGCTGAACCGATTCTGTGTGCAGGCGGTGATCGAGCATCCGTTGACCGTCTATGGCAATGGCACGCAGACGCGCGGGTTCCTGAACCTGCACGACACCCTCCAATGCGTCGAGCTCGCCGTGTCGAATCCCGCCGCTCTCGGAGAGTTTCGGGTGTTCAACCAGTTCACGGAGCAGTTCAGCGTGCTCAAGCTCGCGGAACTGGTCAGGCGCGCGGGAGCCTCATTGGGCTACGACGTTGCGATCGAGCGGTACGTCAATCCCCGCGTCGAGGCCGAGGACCACTATTACAAAGCCGTGAACAGCAAGCTCCTCGAGCTTGGGCTCGAACCGCACTACCTGGGGGATGAGCTCGTCCGGTCGCTGCTGAGGACCATCAGCCGCCACCGCGAACGGGTCATCACCAGGGCAATCGAGCCGAGCGTCTCCTGGCGTCCGGGAGAATTGTCGGCGGGTGACGCCCACCTGGCCGCGGAGGCGGCGCGTAGGTCTGAGTAGCCCCGCCGTGGCGCGAGCTCAGCGGAGTCGAATCGGCGTGTGCCGACCGAGCACCCAGACGCGCCAGTCGCCGGTGGCGACGACAAGGCGCCACACAGATGGCGGGAGCAGGCGGGCGCGGTTGGTCAGTCCGAGCCGGCCGAGCCGCGAGTAGAGAGAGCCGGAGGGCTCCACGATCATTCGTGTTTGCGGCACGACGCCGCCCGTCACGACGTTGTACGGCACGCCAAGGCCCCACGCGACCTGTGAGTCGTCCAGCGCTCCCACCATCGCGACGGTGTGCCGTTGGGCGCCGCGAACGTCGATGAAGCGGGCAGTCTGGGCCAAGGCTTGATCCAGCGTGCCGCGCAGCTCGTGTGCCACGCGGACAGTCTTCAGGTTGTGGCGTAGGAGGTTCACCGTCGGGGCCACGGCCAAACCGGCGACCAGCGCCGCGCCGGCGGCGGCAGTCGCCGCGCGCGCGCGCGGCGAGCCTGAGCCACGTCGTGCCAGAAGCCGTGCCGGCGCTGCTGCTCCGGCCGCCGCGAGGATGTATAGGAGTGGCACCAAGGCCGAGAACTGGCGGCTGGGCACGTTGAACTTCGAGGTCGCGAGCACGAGGATGGTGAAGACGGCGACAGCCGTCATCCCGAGGATTGTCGCCGCGAGGCGCCGCGGAGCCAGCCGCGCCACGGCAACCGCACCGACCGCGGCGGCGACCAACGGCGCGCGCACCACGCCGAACTGCAGCGATTCCCACAGGCCTGACACCGAGCCGCTGCCGGTGGCCTGGACGTTCGGCGCGCGCGTGTTCGTGAACGAGTACAACGGATCGCCAAAGAGTCGCCACTCGAGGAGGAGCCACAACGCCATCGGGCCGAGCGACAGGGCCGCGAGCGCCAGCCAGGATCGCGGCGCGCGCTGGCGCCCGGCGCGCCACCACTGCAGCGCCCCGTAGGCGAGGAGGAACGCCCAACCCTCCGGCCGCACGAGTCCCGCGGTTACGAGTAGGACCCAGGCGCCCGTCGGGCGACCCTTGAGCTCGAAGACGAGGGCCCACAGCAGCAGCGTGGCGAACGGCAGGTTGATGTAGGCGACCTGCGCGAGCAGTGACAGCAGCGGGCTCGAGAGCACAAGCACTGCGGCCAGGGCAGGGGCCGGCTGGACGAAGCCGAGGATCTCGACGACCCGCCACGCGGCGACCGCCAACAGCACCAATCCGGCCAGGGCCAGCAGCACGGTGATCGTCGGGGCCGCCGAGCCCAACAGCGACAGGACGGCCCCGGCCACGATCGGCAGCGGATGGAACGTGCGATGCTCGAGCAGCGGGAGATAGCCGTGCCGCAGGTCTCGGCCCCAGTCCAAGAAGGCGTAAGTGTCGTCCGTGAGGGCTCCCGGGCGAAAGAGGTACAGGACGCCGCCGCCGCCCGCCGCCAGCGCCAGCAGGCCGAGCCCTCGCCACAGCGCTCGAGCCTGACGAGACGAGCCGCCGAACACAGGGGATGGCGTCATCGCGCGCGGGTCACCCGCGGCCGGTGTCGCACGGCGCCAGGAACGTCCTTGAAGGAGGACTGACGCTGGGCGGCCGAGGCTGACGCGTGGATTCAGGGCGGGCACGCGCCGCAAGCATACGCATGCTGACGGGCGCCCTCCGCGAGCGCCGTCTCAGCAAGACGCGCGGCTGTGAGCTTGGCCTGCAGGCCGGCCGATCAGCGCGCGTCCGAACTCTAGTCAGCCGAGTCGAGAAGTAGGCGTCCGACGCTGTCGGCCACGCAAGCCGGCTTCTCGCTTCCCTCGGCCTCGACCGTGAAGCGGGTCACGACCTGATGCCAGCCGCCGCCGACGTCGGAGACCTCGACGATCTGCGCGTAGCAGCGCAGCCGTGACCCCACCACGACCGGAGCGGGAAAGCGGACCCTGTTCCAGCCGTAGTTGACGCCCAGCTTGAAGCCGCTCCACTCGCTCAGATCCCGGCGCAAGCCGTCGATCAGCGAGAGCGTCAGGTTTCCGTGGGCGATCGTCGCCCCGAAAGGGCTCTCGACCTTGGCGCGCTCCACGTCGACGTGTATCCATTGGTGATCCCCCGTCAGATCGGCGAATTGGTCGATCATCTCCTGGGTGACCGCGCGCCACTGGCTCGGGCCTACGACCTGATCCTTGAGCGCCCGGAGATCCTCGATCCCGTGGGCGACAGCCTTGGGCATACTCGCGCTGACAGCCATCTTGCCTCCTATCGCCATGACTGCAGGCAATGCTAGTCGCTGGACGGTCTGGTGTCCTTTCTCATCGTGGTTGGTGACGACCGAGGCTCAGTCGGCGAGAAGGCGTCCGCACCCGCTGGCAACGCGACGCGGGACCCTTCTCACACCTACGTCGAAGCTGGGAGCGGTTCCTCGACATCAACCGCTCGCCCGCACGTAGGTGAGGATCGCGACGCCGTCGCCCACCGCCGTTGAATCCGCGAGCTCCAGGCGCTGCTTCTCGCCGGACTCGCCGAACAGGCGCTTGCCGCTCCCGAGCAGCAACGGGAAGACCATCAGGCGCAGCTCGTCGACGAGGCCGTGCTCGAGCAGCGCCCGCGCGAGCTGGGCGCTGCCGTGGACCACAATGTCCCCACCCGGCTCCCTACAGAGCTCGGAGACCTCTGCGACCACGTCCCCGCTGAGGACGGTCGTGTTGTTCCACTCGCCCTCCTGCAACGTCGAGGAGACGACGTACTTCGGCATGCTGTTGAACTTGTCCGCGAACTCGCCCTTCATCGACGGCCAGGCCGCGGCAAATCCTTCATAGGTCACCCGCCCGAGGAGCAGCGCCTCAGCGTCGAGCGCCTCGTTGAGCTTGAACCTATCGCCCTCCTCGCCACGCGAGATCTCAAACGTCCAGCCTGCGTGCTTGAAGTCCTCGCCTCCACCCGGGGCCTCGATGACCCCGTCGAGTGAGACGAACTCGGATACGACGATTCTTGCCATTTTAATTCTCCTTATCGTTTGTGTTACAGCCAGGACCGCCTGGGCCCGGCGAAGTAATCGGTCAGACGTGCTGGTCTCGGGCCGGGCCCGGCCCGAGATGCTGCATCCTTCGCCTACAGACGGGCCGCGACGCCCCGACTCATCGCGCCGCGTCAAGAAGGCGATCCCGTGCCGAGATCGAGCGGCGGCTCACCGCGCCGCCAAGCGTCGGCGGCGTGCCCCGTCGGAACCGGTGCGCTCAAACGCGACGGAATGTCTCGACCATCACCGATGCGCTAACGCAGACATCGGCGTCGAAGGCGTGGGCGAGGCGCCGGCGGACGTCGTCTGCATCGAGGTGATGCGCGCTTGGGCCCATTGCAACCAACGCCTGTACGGCGCGCGGACCGAGCGTCATATCGAACTCGACATGGCGCCGGCTCACGAAAGCGAGGCTCGGTGCCAGCGCGGCGCGCAGGCGAGCCTGCTTGTTCGCATCTATGCGGAGCATCCCAAGTGCAGATACGAGCTGGTGCAGGTGCTCCGGCGTGGGCGTTGCCACGATCAGCGCTCCGCGAGGAGAGAGGATGCGCGCGATCTCGGGTCCGTTGCGTGGCGCGAACACGTTCACGGCCATATCAGCGGTCTCATCCTGGAGAGGCAGTCCCTGCCAGACATCGCAGTAGATCGCGGCTATCCGGGGATGCGCACGCAGCGCTTGGCGCAGCGCAGACCGCGAGGAATCGAGGGCGAGGCCGAAGCTGTCCGGCAGCTCCTGGAGCAGCGCCGCCAGGAAATAGCCGGTGCCCGCCCCGAGATCGACGAGGCACCGCGCTCGATCGGTCCTCAAGACCGCGTGCGCAGCGGCCGTTATCGCTGCGGCGAGCGGGGAGTAGTGCCCGGACCCCAAGAACGTCTCTCGCGCCGCCACCATCTCATTCGAATCCCCTCGGGCTATCCTCCGACCCGGCGGCAGCAGCGCGACATGTCCCTGACGCGCGACGTCGAACGAGTGGCCACGATCACATTGCAGCGCTCGATCGGCATCGGCGAGCGGCGCACCGCAATGTGGACACCGCAGGCGCGGCGCCAGTGCGGCCAGTGGGCTGTCGCTGGATGGCATGGCTGCTCCTCTTGGTGTCGGCCGCCCTGGGGGCGGCAATCCTGCGACGACCCTACCCGCGTCTAGAAGGTCGCCGGGGTGCATCGACGCTTGCGCGCCATCCGAGGGGTGCCCTAGCGTCGCCGAACAGATGTTCGATCACCAAACCGCGTGTGCCTGGCTTGACGAGCTCAACGATGACCAGCGCGCGGCCGCCACGCACTCGGGTGGCCCGTTGCTGATCCTGGCCGGGGCCGGCACGGGTAAGACCACGACGTTGTGCGCCCGTGTGGCCTGGCTGCTGGGGCAGGGCGTTCCGGCCGAGCGGATCCTCCTGCTCACGTTCACCAGACGCGCGGCGCGCGAGATGGTCGAGCGCGCACGCGTCCTCGCCGAGCGCGTCGCACCGCACGCGGGCCGGGTGCTGGGGGGCACCTTTCATTCGCTCGCGCACCGAATGGTCCGTCTGCACGCCTCCTCACTCGATCTGGACGCGGGCTTCGGCGTGCTCGACGCCGGCGACGCCGCCGACCTGCTCGACTTCGTGCGCCAGGAGTTGGGCCACGCTGCGAGCCCTCGACGCTTCCCGCGCGCCCAGACGATGCTCGACATCTACTCGCGCACCGTCAACGCCCAGGCGCCGCTGGCGGAGGTCCTGGCCGAGTCGTTTCCATGGTGCGCTGAGCATCGCGACGCACTCGCCGAGACCTTCCGTGCGTATGGAGCGCGCAAGCGTGAGCTGGGTCTCCTCGACCTCGACGACCTGCTCCTCTACTGGCGCGCTCTCGCAGCCGACGGAGTCCTCGGACGACGCATGGCGGACGCTTTCGAGCACGTGCTCGTGGACGAGTACCAGGACGTCAACGGCCTGCAGGTCGACATCGTGCGAAGCCTGCGCGACGCGCGGCCGGGCCTGACGGTCGTCGGCGATGACTTCCAGGCGATCTATGGCTTTCGTGCCGCGAGCGCCCGCCACATCCTCGATTTTCCAAAGCAGTTCCCCAACGTTCGCACGGTGACGCTCGAGCGCAACTATCGCTCGACGGGGCCGATTCTGGCCATCGCCAACGCCGTCTCCGAACAGGACGCGTTCGGGTTCCCCAAGCAGCTGTGGAGCGAGCGCGAAGGCGGTCAGCAGCCCGAGCTCTCCTTTCCGCGCGACGAGGGCGAGCAGGCATGGGCGGTGTGTGATCGCGTGATCGCCGCGCGCGAGGAGGGGATGGAGCTGCGCACGCAGGCCGTCCTCTTCCGCACGGGCCACGACTCCGACCTGCTCGAGCTCGAATTGACCCGTCGCGGGATTCCGTTCGTCAAGTACGGGGGCCTGCGCTATCTGGACGCGGCCCACATCAAGGATCTGATTGCGCTGATGCGACTCATGGACAACCCTGCGGATGAGGTGAGCTGGTTTCGCCTGCTGCAGCTTCTCGATGGCGTCGGCCCGATTCGCGCCCGTCGCGTCCTCGACGCTCTCCGACCGCCCGGCGGAGGCGCAGCCGAGCTGAACCGCTGGCCGCAGGCCGTTGCCCATGTCCCCGAGAGCTCGCGCGGGCACGCTGGTGCAGTGATCGACGCGCTCGCAGGCGCTGGCTCCGGCCGCGGCGAGACCGCAGGCGCTCAGGTCGAGCGGTTGTGCGAGGCGCTCGCCCCGCTGATCCGCCTGCGCTACCCCGACGGGGCGGTGCGCGTCGCGGACCTGGATCAGCTCGCCGCCGCCGCCCGCGGCGCCCAGGATGTTCGTCACTTCGTCTCCGAGCTCGTGCTGGATCCACCGGCCTCGAGCGCCGACCTCGCCGGGCCGCCCCACCTCGACGAGGACTACCTGGTGCTCAGCACCGTCCACTCCGCCAAGGGCTTGGAGTGGGAAGCGGTCCACCTGATCAGCGCATACGACGGCAACTTCCCGGCTGACATGAGCGCCGGCAGCGAGGGGGGAGTCGCCGAGGAGCGCCGCCTCTTCTACGTCGCGCTGACGCGAGCTCGTCGCAGGTTGTGCGTCTACGTTCCGCGTCGCTACTACCACCGTCCGCGCGGTGGCGACGATGCACACGGCTACGCCCAGACGTCACGTTTCCTGACCGACGCGGTGCAACGTCTCTTCGCTGCTACGCGGACGGCTGAGGCCGCGCCGGGAACGCAAGAGCCGCGATCACGGCGCCGGATCGAGGTCTCGGTCGACGCGCTGTTCGACTTTCGGGAGGGGCGGCAAGCAGATCCCGCTCGATGACCCCTCCGGCGATCCGGTCGAGCTGTTCGAGCCGATCCTGCCTGAGGCCTCGCTCTCGCATCGCTCCTGACGCGCTCGCGCTCCCGCTCACCGCTAGACTCGCGAATCGATGGCTGAGTCCGACGATGAGCTCTTTGGCGGCGAGCACGTTCGCGTCTACCGCGAGACCGCCGGCGAGCGCGGCTATCACTGGCGCGGAACGACGATCCTCCTGCTGACGAGCCAAGGGCGGAGATCCGGCGAGTCCAGAACGACACCGCTCATCCACCGCACCGACGGTGATCGCTGGGTCGTCGTGGCGTCAAAGGGCGGCGCGCCGGCGAATCCGAGCTGGTTTGAGAACCTGCAGGCAAATCCCGAGGCCACGATCGAGGTCAGGGACGAGAACGTTCCGGTGCGTGCGACGACGGCTGAGGGTGAGGAGCGCGGTCGCCTGTGGTCCCTGATGGCCGAGGTCTGGCCGGCCTACGACGAATACCAGGCCAGGACCGACCGCGAGATCCCGGTCGTGGTGCTCGCGCGCCGCTAGCTCGTCGGCGACGGCCAGGACGTCGGCGCGACATTGCCCTGAGGCGGCGGTCAGCGCCGTCCGGCCGGTGTTGAGGCGCGGCCAGTCAGTCCGTGAGGGCGGCGGCGGGCTGGGCCTGGGCAGGCGGGTGGCCAACCGACGAGGATTCGGGCTGGGCGGGGAGCAGGACCGCGGCCATGATCGCCCCCGCGATTGCCACGCCGCCCGCGACGAGGCAGCCGGCGCTGAGGCCGTGAATGAACGCGCCCGACGCCACCTGATGCACCTCCCCGGCGAGGCCCGTCTGGCCGGCCTGGCTCAATCGGCCGGCCGCCTGCAGCGCCGCGCCGACGGACTGGTGTGCGGCACGGGCGAGCGACAGCGGCAGGCGCGCGGGGAGCGTGGATGTCAGTCGGCTCGAGTAGAGCGAGGCGTAGACGCTGCCGATTACCGCGACACCCAGCGTCCCGCCGAGCAGGCGCGTGGCGTCGTTTACCGCCGAGCCGACTCCGGCCTTGTCGTTGGACACGACGCCCATGATCGCCTCGGTCGCGGGCGCGCTGGTGAAGCCCATGCCGACGCCGTAGAGCACCATCTGAGCGGCGATCGTGCCATAGTGCGTGGTGGCGGACACGGTGGAGACCCACGCATAGAAGCAGGCGACGAACAACAGACCTCCGGCGACTATCAGCTTCGTGCCAAAGCGCACGGCGAGCTTGGTTCCCAGCACGGACGCGACCCCCACGGACGTCGCGACGGGTAGGAGGTGCACGCCGGCGGACAGTGGGCTGTATCCCTTGAGGAATTGGAAGTACTGGGTGATCAGGAAGATGAACCCGAACAGGGAGAAGAAGGCGACGGTCACCGAGCCGCTTGCGGCCGTGAAGCGCGGGTTGCGAAATAGGCTGATGTCGAGCATCGGCTCGGGCGTGCGGCGCTCCCGCACGACGAACGCGGCGAACAACACGACGACGAGGGCAAAGCCGCCGATGCTGCGCGCGCTGCTCCAGCCATGGTCCGGCGCCTCGATGATCGTGAAGATCAGCAGGGCCATCGCGGCTGTCGACAGGAGGAAGCCGGGCCGGTCCGCTCTGGGTGCCCGCGGGTCACGGGAGCTCGGCACGCTCGAAGCGACGAGGGCGCCCCCGAGCGCCGCCACGGGCGCCATCGCGAAGAAGATGCTCGTCCACGAGAAGTGCTGCAGCAGCCAGCCGCCCGCGATCGGCCCGAGCGCGATCGCCATGCCGGCGGTGGCCCCCCACAGGCCGATCGCCCGCGCACGCTCGGCACGCTCGGTGAAGACGTTGGAGATCAGTGACAGCGTCGCCGGGAACACCATCGCCGCTCCGAGACCCATGACGCAGCGTGCGACGATCAGCTGTCCGGGTGTCGTGGTGAATCCGCCGACGAGGCTCGCGAGGCCGAAGACCGCCAGGCCCGACAGCAGCATCCCCTTGCGGCCCACCCGGTCTGAGAGGCTGCCCGCGGCGAGCAGCAGCGCGGCGAAGACGAGGTTGTAGGCGTCCACGACCCATTGCAGCTGCGTGTTCGACGCGTGCAGCTCACGCACGAGCGTCGGCAGCGCGACGTTGACGATCGTAGTGTCCAGGTTGATCGCAAACGCCGCGAGCAGGAGCGAGACGAGAATCAGCGGCCGGCGGCGCATGTCAGGTACATATAGAGCATCAAATTGAGATTCTCAAGGGCTTGCTTGAGATTCTCACATAACCTCCGATACAATAGGACTCATGCGCTCCTATGGTCAGTACTGCTCGGTGGCGAAGGCGCTCGACGTGATCGGCGACCGCTGGAACCTGCTGATCGTCCGCGAGCTGCTTCTCCGCGAGTCTTGCCGCTATACAGACCTCCTTCACGGCCTGCCGGGCATCGCCACGAACCTTCTCGCCGATCGCCTCCGCGGTCTTCAGCAAGCCGGAATCGTCTCGCGCGAGGACGCCCCGCCCCCGGTTGCAACGACGCTCTATGCGCTCACCGAGCGCGGCCAGGAACTGGGGCCGATCCTACGGCGGCTCGGACAGTGGGGCGCGCCTCTGATGCTCGAGCCAGCTGACGAGGACGCCTTTCGCAGCCACTGGCTTGCCTTTCCCGTGGAGCTCTTCCTCACCGACCATGCACCCGATCGCCCCCCCGTCACGATCGAGCTGCGCACCGGCGAGGAGCCGATGATCATCGAGACCGTGGACGGGGCCGTGCGCGCCCGTGGCGGCTCGGTTGAGGAGCCCGACCTCGTTCTGAGCGGAGCGCCGCAGCTCGTGGTGGGCCTGCTCAGCGGGACGCTCGCGCTCGCCGAGGCGCGTGCCCGAGGGCTGGAGTGCGAGGGTGACGCGAACGCGCTGCGCCGAGTCCAGGCTCGGGCGTGAGGACGGCTCATGCGCCGGCGGATGGACCGATCGTCGGCGCTGCCGGCGGCGCTGGCCCGGCGGTTTGCTGCCAGTTGACCGAGAACGACCCACCGGAGCTCGACAGCCCGCCGGGCGTGGCTCCGGCGAAGACCGGGCCGGTGGCCGCGCTGAATGCTTCGAGGTCTCCTTCGATTTCGATCTCGATCGCCGTCCAGGCGGCGTCGGAGATGCTTCCGGCGTGACCGTCCGTCGCGAGCGCGCTGGCGCCGGAGAAGGAGACGCTCCCGAAGTTGGTAAGCGGCAGAGTTCTGCAGTCGCTGCGATCACAGGATGAGGGTGCCTCGGCGATCCACTCGGCCGAGGAGGTGTCGGGCGAGCGCAGCGCTAGCCGCTTGGTGAAAAGGCGCCCGGTGGTTACGTTGCGCAGGTGCAGTGAGACGCTGTTCGCGCTGACCGTCACCGACGCCGCGACGACGTCTCCCGGCTTGATCGCCAGCCTGATGGGCACCGGCGGATTCGGCACCAGCTCATACCACGCCGAATAGTAGGCATGGCCGGTTGCGTCGCAGTCCGCCTCGGTGCCGGTCTGCTCGAGCTTCGAGGAGGAGGCCTGATACCCGCCGAGTCCGACCCAGAACGCCGAGTAGCTCTGCTGGCCGGCGCTGCATGTTGCCCTCGGCTGCGCCCAACCGCCGATGACGCGCTCGAACTGCGTCTTGGCAGCGCGACCGTTGACGACGTAGCCCGCCCAGTTGGAGGACCCTCTCGGCGCGCGCGCCATCGCCGCGGCCGGTCCCGCGAGAACGCACAGGAGCAGTAGCGCGGCCACTGCTACGAGATCTGTCCGCAGGCGCGCCTCGTGCCGCTTGGTCGCTCGGCGATCGTCAGCCGAGCCAGTTGTCGGCCCCCCGTCGTCGCTCCTCGCCGGATGCATGCCGCAATGCTGACTTGCCGAGGTGAAAGGAAGCTGAAGACGCGATTTGGGCTCGCGACCGCGTCCCCGCGCCGCGATTCTCCGCAAGACTGCGCTCGCCAACCAAAACACGCGGGCCCACAGCCGCCGATACGAGCGAGGACCGATGGACTACGAGACGCTGCGCTACGAACACGCCGATCATGTCGTGACGCTGACCTACGACCGCCCGGATCAGCACAACGCGGTCAACCGCACGATGAACGCCGAGCTGCATCACGCGTGGCAACGCTTTCGCGATGACGACGATGCCTTCGTCCTCGTGATCACAGGCGCCGGGGATACGACATTCTGCGCCGGCTGGGACCTGCAGGATGCCGCTGGTCTCAGCGAGATCGGCGACCACGACGCGTTCCGCGTCAGCCTCTACAACAGCCCGGGTGCGTGCGGGTACACACGCAAGGCCGACATCTTCAAGCCGGTGATCGCCGCCGTGAACGGATACGCGTTTGCGGCGGGTCTCGAGACCGCGCTGCTGGCCGATATTCGCATCGCGGCCGAGAATGCCGAGTTCGGCGCGCTCGAGCGGCGCTGGAACATCGTCGGCGGCGACGGCATGACCGTGCGGCTGCCACTCGTGGTCGGCTTTGCAAAGGCGATGGAGCTGGTGATCACCGGGCGCCGAATCGGCGTTGAAGAGGCGCATCGGATCGGTCTCGTCAATGAGATCGTCCCGCGCGGGGAGGCGCTGGCGCGCGCGCAGGAGCTCGCGCACGAGATTGCCGCGCTGCCGCAAGGAGCGATCCGCAGCGACAAGGAGAGCATCATGCGCGGGGTCGGCCGCACGCTCGAGGAACGCCTGCGGATCGAGGCCGAGATGGTGATCTCGATGTTCATGCGGCGCGACCCGCACACGCTCGGAGCGGCTGCGTTCAAGGCCGGCAACCTCACGCCGGAATGGCCGCATCACGGCCTGTAGAAGCCGCCGCGCGGTGAGCTCCCGAGTTGGTGAGCGGCGACCGAGACGGCTACCATCCGCGCCGATGGGAGCGCAGGAGGAGATCGGCGTTCGTTGCGGCGGGCGCTTCACCACGTATCCCGAGCTGTTCGATCGGGCGCTGCGCGCAACCCGCGGACTGCACGACCTCGGGATCGGCGCCGGCGACCGCGTCGCCGTCCTGCTGCGCAACTCGATCGAGTTCCTCGAGGCGTCGATCGCGACGGTGCCGCTCGGTGCGGGCGCCGTGCCGATCAACTGGCACTGGCGTGGCGAGGAGATCGCGTACGTGCTTCGCGACAGCGGCGCGAAGGCGCTCATCGTGCACGCGGACCTCTGGCCGACGATCGCTGCGAGCGTGCCAGAGGGCGTCGTGCTGATCGTCGTCCCGGCCGATCGGGACGGCGCGGCGGAGCTGCCCGAGGGTGCGCTGTCGTGGCCTGACTGGGTGGCGCGCAGCGAGCCGTGGGCGCAGCCGCCCGAGACCGCTCCGGTCAGCGTGATCTACACCTCGGGCACGACCGGGCGGCCGAAGGGCGTCGTGCGCACACCCGCCACCGACGCCGAGCGCGAGGGGATGCAGGCGCTGCTTGGCGAGATCTTCGGGCTCGCGCCCGGTGAGCGCACGGTGATCCCGGCGCCGATGTACCACACCGCGCCCAACGTGTACGCGCTCTCAGCGGCGATCCGCGGCATGGACATGACGATCATGCCGAGCTTCGATGCCGAGGAGTTCCTGCGGATCGTCGCGGACCATCGCGCGACGGTCGTTCAGATGGTCCCGACGATGTTCGTGCGCCTGCTGGCCCTGCCCGAGCAGGCGCGTTCCCGCCATGACCTGTCGTCGCTGCGCCGGGTAGTGCACGCGGCCGCGCCGTGCCCGCCGGACGTCAAGCGCGCGATGATCGACTGGCTTGGCCCGATCGTCGCCGAGTACTACGGGGGCACCGAGACGGGCCCGGTCGTGTACTGCACGAGCGAGGAGTGGCTCACGCATCCCGGGACCGTGGGACGGCCGATCGAGCATGCCGTCGTCAAGGTGTTCGACGCCGAGGGGAGCGAGCGCCCGACGGGCGAGTCGGGCGAGATCTACATGTGGCTCGACGACTGGCCCGACTTCACCTACGCCGGCGACGAGGAGAAGCGCCGTTCGGTCGAGCGCGACGGCCTCATCAGCTGCGGCGACATCGGCTATCTCGACGCCGACGGCTACCTGTACCTCAACGATCGTCGCAGCGACATGGTCATCAGCGGCGGCGTGAACATCTATCCGGCCGAGATCGAGGCCTGCCTGCAGTCGCTGCAGGGAGTCCGCGACTGTGCCGTGTTCGGCGTTCCCGACGACGAATTCGGCGAGGCGCTCGCAGCGCACGTCGAAGTCCAACGCGGCGCGCAGCTGACGGCCGACGACGTGCGCGACCATGTTCGCTCGAGGCTGGCCTCCTACAAGACGCCGCGCGTCGTCGAGTTCAGCGACGCGCTCCCGCGCGAGGACTCCGGCAAGATCTTCAAGCGCCGCCTGCGCGAGCCATATTGGCGCGGCCGCGAGCGCGCGATCTAGTCATTTGCAAGGCAGCCGTGTGACCCGCCCTCCAAGAGCGCTCGAACCTCGTCGGGGATCGCGATCGCCACGGCGGCCTTGTGGCGCGACCGGAGCGGGCGCGTCATCCTCGTCGGCGGAGGCTCGGGCGCAGCGAGCGCTCAGGTGCCGGCACCCGCGGGCGCAGCGCCTTCGCCACCGCCAGGAGGAGGTCCTCCACTCGGCGGACGGCCATTGAAGGTGCCTTTCAGTTCGCTCGCGCACTTGGCGTCGGCCTGGCGGAACTTTGCACTGCTTGGGGTGAGGCCTTTGGTGTTGAAGACCGGTCCGTTGCCGGAGGTGTTCGGTGCGGGCAGGTTGACGCCGTTCGCTCGCATGCATGCGGCGAACTTCGTCAGCGCCTGAATGCGGGCAGGACTGCTGGACGGCCGCCCGCGGCGGAGGAAGCTACCCCCACATTTCTTTAGCGCTGCCTCAAACTGCGCGCGCGTCACGCCTTTCGGCAGCTGCTGACCCGCGCCCCCGCCGAGGAAACCACCGCCGCCGGCCCCTTGCCCCGGTGTGCGTTTCGGCAGCGTGATGCCGTCCTTCTGCAGACATTCGCGCAGCGCACCGAAGCGCGCCCTTCCCGGGCCGGCGCCCGTCGTGGAGCTTGTCGTAGAGCCTTTCGTCGTCGCGGCAGCTTGCGAGGAGGTCCCTGTCGAGGAGCCTCCGCACGCCGCTATGCCGAGGCAGACGAGCAGCATCGCTAGGGCCGTGGCTGCGGGCTTGCGGCCATTGGCGTTGGGTTGAGACATCGAGCTCCTTTTGTTCGTTGTCAGGCTTACGAATTTTCGAGTTTGACGGTCGTGGGAATGCGAGGCGAGGCGCAATCGGACACCTAGCCTCATTTGCCGAACAGCGCTGGTTCGCCGCTGCTGGTACTGCCACCGCCGGTACCGCTTTTACCTGCGCCTGCGCCTGCGCCGGCGCCGGTGCCTGAGCCGCCCGCGCCGCCGAGCAGAGCCCCCAGGCCGCCCCCTGCGCCCGCGCCGACGCGGATCGATTCGGCGTCGATCGCTCCGTTGGCGCCGGCTGCGCCAGTGACGAGGACCGTTTCGCCAGGATGGATGCCTTTGACGCTCGCTTGCACGGTCTTCGTCACCGTCGAGCCCGCGGACGTCGTCACCTTGACCGTGTTGCCTTCCGCGGTTGTCACGTACAGCGTGCTCCCGGCGATGTAAGCAACCTGGCCGTCTGTCGCTCCGCCGCCGCCCGTGCCCCCTGCTCCGCCGCGAGCAGCAAGTGCGCCACCCGCGCCGCCGGTTGCTGAGGCGCCACTGGCTCCCGCCGCGCCGGCGCCCGACCTCCCTCCGCGCAGGGCTGCGAAGCGCGCGGCGACGCCCGCCGCGGCGCCGGATGACGAGCCCGAGCCCGTCTGGCCCTTCTCGACGAGTACGCCGGCGATGAACCCGCAGGCGATGATCAGCACCGCGAGCAGCGCGAGCGGCACCGGGGTGAGCAGGCGCCGGCGCGGGCGGCGGGGAAGCTCTGCGGACTCATCCGGCCATTCCTCGTCCGCCACCGGCTCATACGCGGGCTCCGTCGGCGCCTGGGCATAGCTCCCCAAAGCGGGCGTGTCGTTCCCTGCATCCTGGGTGTCGTGTACGGGAGTTTGCTCATGGGCCATGACGGGCTCCTCGTTGGGGGAAGGTGGGTTACTCAAAGCGCAGCGCTTCGATTGGTCTCAGGGCGGCGGCGCGAGCGGCCGGGTAGGTGCCGAAGAACAGGCCGGAAAGCGCCGCCGCGCCAAAGGCGAGGAAGATCGAGTAGGTGGCGATCTGCGGGTGCACCCCGGCGATCTGGAACTGGCTGCCGATCACTCCGACGAGCACGCCGCTCAGGCCGCCGATCAGGGACACGAGCACGGCCTCGGTCAGGAACTGGGTCAGGATGTCCGAGCGTCTCGCGCCGATCGCCTTGCGGATGCCGATCTCGCGCGTTCGCTCGGTCACGCTGACAAGCATTATGTTCATGACGCCGATCCCGCCGACGAGCAGAGAGATCGCGGCGACCTCGCCGAGCAGGGTCGTGAACACGCTGCTGGTCGAGCTCGACGTCGACAGCAGCGATCCCTGGTTGAGGACCTGGAATCCGGGTTCGGCCGTGTTCGTGATTTTGTGGCGTTCCTCGAGGATCTGCGTGACCTCCCCTTCGGCGGCGTTGAGCGCGGATTCGGACTTGGCCTCAACGGTGATCGAGCCGATCGATCCATAGCCGGTGAGTGAGTCTTGGACGGTCGAGATCGGTGCCATCACGACGTCGTCCTGGTTGGTGGTGCCGTTGGTCCCCTTCGACGCCAAGACGCCGACCACTTCGTAGTTGCTCCCGTTCACTTTGATGTTCTGGCCGACCGCACTCTGTCCTGCGAAGAGTTCCTGCACGATCGTCTGCCCGATCACCGCCACGCGCTTATGTGCGCTGACGTCCGCGGCCGTGAACGGAGCGCCTTCCTGGACGTTATAGCTGTGCGCCGTCAGATAGGACGGTGTCGTGCCGATGAACGAGGACGGTTCATAGCTCGTGCTGTTGTAGACGAGTTTCACGCTTGAGGCGTTTACCACGGGCGAGGCGCTCTTCACGTCGGGGGCCTTGCCCGGGTCCTGGAGCGCGCTGGCGTCTTCCTTGGTCAGCGACACCGTGCTCGAACCTCCGCCGCGCGCGCCGCCGCGCCCGATTCCCGAGAGAACGAGCAGCACGTTGGTTCCGAGGCTCTGAATCTGGGACTTGACGGCCTTGGAGGAGCCATTGCCCACGGCTATCAGGACGATCACCGAGGCCACGCCGATCGTCATGCCGAGGATCGTCAGGCCGGAGCGGAGCTTGTTCGCGGTGATTCCACCCCAGGCGATCCGCAGTGTCTCGGGGCCGATCACCGTGGTGCCTCTACGACGCTCGCGTCGGTCGGGTGGTGAGCGGACTTCTGTCGCTGCGGCGCCGGCGGAGGGTCGTGAACGCCGCGTGAGCGATGGTCCTCGACGACCTCGCCGTCGCTCAACCGGATCACGCGCTTGGCCTGGTCTGCGACGTCGGGCTCGTGGGTGATCAGCACCACGGTCCGCCCTTCTTCATTGAGGCGCGCAAAGATCCGCAGGACCTCCTCGGTGGAGTGCGAGTCCAGGTTTCCAGTCGGCTCATCGGCGAGGATCAACGAGGGGTTGGTGACGATCGCGCGCGCGACCGCGACCCGCTGCTGCTGACCGCCAGAGAGCTCTGACGGCTGGTGGTGGAGGCGATTGGCCATCCCCACCGAGCTGAGTGCACGCTCGGCTTGCCGCCGTCGCTCGATGCCCTTCAATCCGGCGTAGGCGAGTGGCAGCTCTACGTTGGCGACTGCGCTCGTGCGCGGCACGAGGTTGAAGCTCTGAAAGATAAATCCGATCTTGCGGTTGCGCAGGTCGGACAGATCGTCCTCGTCCATGCGCGCGACATCCACGCCATCGATCAGGTAGCTGCCGCTGGTGGGAATGTCCAGGCAGCCAATGATGTTCATCAGCGTGCTCTTGCCGCTGCCGGAGCTGCCCATGATCGCCACGAAGTCGCCACGGTCGATCCGCAGCGAGACGCTGCGCAACGCACGCACCTTGATCTGGCCGAGGTCATAGGTCTTTGTGACCTCGCGCAGCTGGATCACCGGATGACGCGTGCGAGCACCCTCGCCGCTTGGGCGCCCGCGTGCGGGTGCAGGACGCGCCAGCAGCGGCCGGCTGCGAGGGACGCGTGGTCGGGTGGAAAGTCGGGATCGCACGGGGCGCCTCATCTCAGCCTCCCGGGCCTCCGCCACCGCCCCTGAATACGGCCCCGCCGCCACCGAGCCCGCCGCCACCGAGGCCGCCGCCGCCCAGCCCCCCGCCGCCGATGCGGCTGCCGAGCCTGGAGGTGAGGCTG
>Ga0182024_10002469_pt1 | contig 45757 bp, 47 predicted proteins | sample P32metaG_FD_120480 | JGI IMG/M metagenome (GOLD analysis project Ga0182024, IMG submission 120480) | Permafrost microbial communities from Stordalen Mire, Sweden - P3-2 metaG (Illumina Assembly) | ecosystem: Environmental > Terrestrial > Soil > Wetlands > Permafrost | place: Sweden: Stordalen... | reverse complement strand
GGAAACCGGCCACGAGATCATCACGCGCTTCCCGGCGGAAAAGCTGCTGGTGGCCGGCGCGCACTACTTTACGGTGAACGGACCGCTCGAAACTACCCGCGAGCAGGACCCCGCTCCGAACGATCACGTGCGCGAAATGCTGGAAGCCGGCGCGCGCAGGGAAACCCTGGTGGCTGGCGACTAACGCAGCCAACTCAGCCTTTCAGACAGATAACCGCTCCGAAGTTGCCCCATCGCCAGAATGCGGCCGGGGAGAACCCTGCCGCTTTGAGTTCGCCTTCAAGTTGTTCCCGGCTGAACTGATGTCTTGGGCGTCCGGGGAAGGCCGCTCCGGCGGTAAACACTGGGGAGCGCAATGTCAGAACACGGACCGCATTGGCGACTCGGGGCGTCCATGTCGCCGCGCGGCTGTTCCTTGCACGAATGGCGCCCGACACCAGAACGGGCGCGCCCTGGGACAGGTGCGGGAGCAGGCTTTGCATGAAAGCGATCCGGCGCTCGCGGGGCGAAATGTAGGTGTAACCATTCCATCCGATGATCGCGGCATCATGGATTCCGGAGATTTCGGGGATTCGACACGGCGGCGCCCATTGGATCCGGCTGTCTATCCCTCGCGCGGAGAGTGCGCTGTTGCCTGCGGAGACCATGGGGGTGCAACACTCGAAACCCTCGGCGATGTATCCCGCGCGGGCGAGCGCAATCAGTTCGCGTCCCCCGCCCGCCGACGCCACCAGCACCTTGCTTCCCGGTGGGAAGAAACGGCTCACGGCGATTTCTTCCCAGAAGTGGAAGCCCGAATCGAGATAAGCCGAACCGGTATATTCCTTTCCCACCTTATAGCTTCGCTGCGAAATGATGTCGGTCACGGAATTGGGCAGCAAACCTAACCAAAAGCCTTCAAGCAGCGCCGCACTGCCCGCGTGAATTAGATGGAAGAGCCGATGGATCAGAAGATAGAATGCTGCGGTTGGTGATTCCAGCATGTGAGGCGCTGTCGAAATGGCGACTGGCAATCAGAATACCAGCGGCGTATAGCCGGCGAAGCCGAGGGTCAACGCCATTTCATTGAGGCCGGGAATGGTCCATGCGTTGTCACCGTCGTAGTCGAGTACCCACAGGCCAGCCCGGTAGATGCCGATCTTCGGCGGATTCCCGGAGCTGTCCCAGTCGCCGACCACGGGGAGGTCGCCAGCCTGTCCGTAGACATAGCTTCGGTTAAGGCCGCTGAGAGTTTGGCCGCCAGCGTAGTCGACGATCCAGAGTCCGTTGCGAAAGATTCCCACCTTTGTCGTTCCGGACCCGTTCCAGTCCGAGACGATGGGGACGTCTCCCCCTTGCCCGAACGCGAAAGTGGCATCGCTCAAACCTGTCGGTATGCCCGAGAGGTGTCCGCTCAGATCGAGAATGAACGTTCCCTGCCTGAACAGCCCCAAAGCGATTCGGCCGGTCCCTCGCCAATCTCCCACCACCGGAATGTCTCCCGCCTGTCCGAAAACGACCTCCTTGTCCGATGCATCGAGAATGCCGTTCCCGTTTGTGTCAAGAATCCAGGTGCCATTGCGGAAGATACCGATTCCTTTCGTGCCGGACCCGTTCCAATCTCCAACGATCGGAAGGTCGGTCGCTTCCCCGTAGAATGTGGACGAAACGTACGACGACACGTGCCACGGATCGGCAGTGAAGGCCAGTTGGCCCAGAAATCCGTAGGCAACGCCCATCGTGAAATTTGGTGCAATCTTCGTTATGAAGGAGGATAAGACCTCTGGCAAGTAGTTCTGAAGACTGCCGGCTGCGGGAAAGTTTCCGGAGCTTGTCTGACCGGCAACGACTATTGATGTCTCGCTGTCCACGGCGATCGCGTTTCCCGCGTCACTGCCCGACCCGCCCAGATAGGTTCCGAACGTGACAGCGGACAACGTAACGTTCGTTTTGACGGAGAAGGCATCCATCGACCCCGCGTTTGTGTTCTGAATGGGTCGCTGAACCGGGAAGTCCTGAGACGACGTGAAGCCAGTCACATGCGGGTTCCCATGAAAGTCGAGTGCCATTGCATTGATTCCGTCACTCAACGCGCCGCCGAGAAAGGTGGACTGGAGCAAAGTTCCTTTTGAGTTGGAAAGCCGGGCGATAAAGCCGTCGGTCTGCCCACCGAAGATGGTTTGAAACGCGCGCGTCGTAACGGGAAAGTTGGCGGAACTGGTTGTCCCCGCGACAACGATGTTAGAGAGGCCGTCAATGCAAAGAGCGTTTACCTCCTCGGGGGCGCCGAGGGATCCTCCGAAACCCCCGAGATAGGTGCTCCAGTACAGCTTGTTCCCGATAGGACCCATCTTGACGACGAACCCGTCCTGACCACTGCCGGAAGCCGGCTGATATGCATTGAGAACCGGAAAGTTACTCGACCATGTATACCCGCCAATGAAGATCCCGCCATTTCCCCCTACCCGAACTGAACTGGCGTGGTCCACTCCGCTTCCGCCAAGGTATGTCGCAAACGTCAGAGTGTTGCCGGCAGCCGATACCATTGCCACAAATGCGTCTTGCGAACCACCTGATTGAGACTGAAACACGCCGCTGGTTACCGGAAGATTGCTTGAAGAAGTGTCGCCGACGACTACCGCGGAGTTAGTTGGCAGCGAGGTTTCACTGGCTGGAGTGAGAGCGATCGCATAGCCAACGTCAACGCCCGAACCGCCCAGGTAGGTGCTGTAAACGAGCGCGTTTCCTGCCGCGTTCAACTTGGTTACGAATGCATCGCGAGTTCCGGAAAGATGAGTCTGAAACGCGCCTGCCAGCGGAAAATTTGTGGATGATGTCCAGCCCGTCAAATAGACGTTCCGGGCACTATCGATAGTGAGTCCGAACGCCCGATCGTCTCCGGACCCTCCCAGATAGGTGCAATAGTTCATACCGCCCCCGTTCGGCAGAAAACTGGCGACGAACGCGTCAACGCCTCCGCCATACTTCTGGGCACCTAAAGCCGGGAGATTGTTCGAAGTGGTCCACCCGGCCGTAACCACATTGTTCAAGGCATCGATACCGACTGCGGTGATATTATCTTCAGAACTCCCTCCAAAGTATCCGCTGAACAGAATCGCGGGATCGATCACCAGAGGTTGAGAGTGGTCGTACTCAGCCGTCCGAAAGCCGATAGAGCCGTTGGAGAGCTTTTGAAATCCGCCCGCTACTTCTCTTCGCTCACCCCCGATAGATTGATAGATCGACGGCTTGTCTTCGACGAAGTCTCCGGTGACCCCGTGTATCCGCAAGGTTCCGTCGCTGCGAACTTGTGGATCTCCGTCAAATCGAAACTGTATTCGTTCCACGCTCGCGCCCGGCGCCACCAGATATTCGGCTTTCAGTCTGCCGTCTTCGACCCGATAAGTCAGATCCACCCCCACCCAGAGACCTGAATAACGGATGTTTCCATAAAGAGGCAGATCGGTCAGCCATCGGCGAGGATCGTTGCCAAACAGGTAATTCGCTCTCGCGCCGGTCGGATCATCCGCCCTGATCGTTATTCTTTCGGTTCCCTGCGCGATTACGGATTGCGGCGTCGCGCCCACAGACTTGCCCCTGCCTTCAAAGAGAATCTTCACCGTCGTCCGGCCGTGTCGCAGGACCACGCCGCGATCTTTAAACCAAGCCTTGACCTCAGGTCCAGTGCAGAGGTATCGGACGGAGGGAGATACTTGTCCGCGATTCTCGACGAAAGCAAGCGGAACCCGCGGGGAACCTGGGTCTATTGCCGCTCCGGCGGCGCCCCCTGCGAAAGACGAGAAAGTAATGGCGGCGACGATCCGGATCGACATAGAGCTTGCCTCATAATGTTGATCGGCAAGATCCGATCAGATCTTTATGGGGATTGAATCCCAAGTCGCACGGACCCCCTCGACTAGCGGCTCTCCGCCGAGAACAGGAGGGCCGGTTCGCCCAGTCTATGCTGGATCTTTGGAGTCGGCTCCTTTTATTACCGTAGTGAGCGGGCTGCCCCGATCCGGCACTTCCATGATGATGCAGATGCTCGCAGCCGGCGGCATACCTCTCCTGACAGATGGCGTGCGTGCTCCGGATTGGGATAACCCGCGCGGCTATTTTGAGTTCGAGCCCGTGAAACGGACGCGCCAGGATCCATCTTGGGTTCCCATAGCTGTCGGGAAGGCGGTCAAGATGGTAACGATCCTCCTTCGCGATCTCCCGCCGGACTTCGAATACAGGGTGATCCTTATGTATCGCGATCCGAAAGAGGTCCTCGCGTCTCAGAAAGCGATGCTGGACCGACGCAACCAGACTGGCGCAGAAGCCTCGGATGAGCGACTTAAAAGCTTATTTCAAAAAGAGTTAGAACGAACACGCCAGTGGATGGAAGCACAGCCTAACTTCCGAGCGCTTCAGGTGGCCCATGGCGATTGTATTGGCGACCCTGCGGTAGTCACGGGGTCTGTGAACCTGTTTCTCGACGGAAAACTTGACGTCCCTGAGATGACAAGGGTCGTCGATGGTGCCCTGTACCGTAAGATGGCAGATCGGATATGAGGGAGTACTATACCCTTAGTGAGCGTGACAGCGCCCTTAGTAGATTGCGTCGGAGCGTCCGGGCATTGTAGTATCGGGATGTAAACCGGGCATTTGATCCGGTGGAGGAGTATCTGGTGGAGGAGCATTTTATGTCACGGATTCTGGCAATCATTGGTCTCGCGTTCGCAACCCTCGGAGGAGCGGTTGCCGGCAGTATTGTCCCGATCGATCTCACCACGGCGCAAGTTGGCGTTTGTACAAACGTAGGCTCCAATTGTACGGTGTCGTCCACGACCACCGGTACTTTTGAAAATCAGTTGTTTTCAGCCATTTTTCCACCGAGTCCGCCGACACCCGGCCCCGCCGCTCAGACGGTGGGTCCAACTTCGTTCATGCTCAACGCGCAGTCCGGTGGTTTGCACGACGACACCTACATTAGTTTGAAGACGGCAAATTTGGACACCTCGATTTTGGTTGATTTGGGCACCTGCACAGGTGCCGCGCCGTCTTCGGCGTGCGGCCTTCAAAACGTAGACAGTCTTTTCACTATGATCCAAGCGACGGGTGCCTACGGTTTTCAAGGCGTGACGATCACACTCAACGGGGTAGCCAGCGACGGAATAACGCCAATCACAGACACCATTGGCCTTACTTCCGGCATCGACTATCGAGCCACCAATAACGGAGGCACTTACGTTTCCTGTACGGACGCAAATTCAGTCAGCCCCTTCACCTCCTGCGCCGGGGCAAATAGTGACACTGCCTCGACCTCCGGGACTGACTCCAGCGTTGGTGGAGGCAATACCGTGGTCACTTACAACAATGTTTTTGGCCCGATGACAGGCAGCTACGACTTTTATTTGGACGTACAGGAGCTTGAACTGGGCACCAATTTCCTGGGCGGCGCCTATCTCGACAGCGTCACGATCACGAACGACAACACAAACGGCGGCAAAAACCAAATTGTCTTTTCGGGGCTGTCGGTGGATCCTGTTGATTCGACGCCCGAGCCCGGTACAGTTGCGTTGCTTGGCATCGGTCTGGGATTGGTCGCGTTCCGGAAGATCCGCGGCAGGCGTGCGAACAGTTCGCCGGAACTGGATTAGTCACCCACCTTACGAAATACGAGGATTGGGGGACAGTCCTCCGATTTGGATCGAGGGCTCACCCGGCGTTTCCCGGAGTGAGTCCTTTTAGTTTTATTCCGCCCTTGCACGAGACTCGGTGGTATACCAGATTCTGAGGACATGCAACGGCCAAACCTGATTCTGCTCACCGTCGAATGCTGGAGAGCAGACCACTTCGGGCCGCTAAGCCCACATCTTGCTCAACTAGCGGAAGAGTCGGCACTCTTCTCCCAAGCCCAGACATCCGGCGGATGGACCAGAATCTCGATGACAGCGCTCATGTCGTCAGCCTACGCTTCCATGCATGGCGGCTCCGACATCGCGCTGGCTACCCCGGCCCGGAGGACGCTCGCTGAATGCCTTCTCGAAAAAGGCTATTGGACCGGCGGCTTCACGGCCAATCCCCTGTGCGGAAGCGCGGCGGGATTCCATCGTGGCTTCGGCACTTATCGCGACGCCCGCCGAGAGCTCTCCCTCCCGCCGGAAGCCCCCACCGATTGGAAGAGCGAGTGGCCGCGTCTTCTGGAGATGGGAATTCCCCCGCGTGATACGCGGACATACGTAGACGCGCATGAGTTGACGGACCTAGGGCTCCAATGGCTCTCGAATCGTAGCCCGGATGGGCCCTATTTCCTGTGGCTTCATTATCTGGATCCTCATTGGCCGTGCCAGATGGCTGCCCGGCCGTCTACTCCGGAGGAATTGCGCGATGCCTGGCAGGATATCGACGTTTTTCGCAATCGGGTATGGCCCTCCCGCGGCACCTTCGATCCGGGCGAGGAAGCCAGACTACGATGGGCGAGGCGTTACCGCGAATGCCTGACCACCACGGACGTTGAGATTGGACGCCTGCTTGGCGAATTGCGCATCCGGCCGGACTGGGATCGTACGATTATCGCGGTTACGGGCGACCATGGCGAGGAGTTGTTTGAACGAGGCACCTGGCACCACTCGTGGAATCAACTTCATCGGGAAGGTATTCATGTCCCCTTGATCGTTCGCGTGCCTGGAATCCGGCCGCTAAGCCTGAGCGAGCCAGTCGGGTTGCTCGACCTTGCGCCCACGCTGCTCGACTTCGCCGGAATCACGCCGCCGTCGATGATGATGGGGAAGAGCCTTCGTTCGACGATGGAAGGGCGGCCGCACGCCTCCGGCCCGGTCTTTACCGAAATGATGGGTCATGAGGACAGCGCTGCCTACCGCCTGGCAATCCGGGACGGCGAATGGAAATACATTTACGATTTCGAGGACCCGCATAACTCAAAGTTGTTCCGGATTTCCGAGGATCCTGACGAGCGCCTAAACATGCGGGATCGCTGCGCAAGCGTTTTGCGGCGCTTCGAACAGATGAGACTGGCGCATGTCACGTTGGGCCTGACCAGCCTGATGCAGCGTTTGCGCCCCAGTCCGGAGGGGACGGCGGCGGGCATGGCAGGAATTCGGCGCGCAGAGCTGAGGGTACCCTCCCCCGACGACCTTGAGATCGCCGGGGATGGAATCATGCGCGAGCAACTGGAGGCCCTCGGCTATTTGTAGACGGATCGAAAAATCAGCCGGATGATGTGTGAGTCCGGCCCGTTAACCCAGCCAGGTCTTTCTCGACAAAGCGGACGACTGCGGGCAACGCAACCAGTGATCGCGGCCGGACCAGGCGACGAACAGGGATCGCGCTCGCCACGGCGGAGCAATCCCGCAGATGGCACTGGAGAGCCTCCCGCTCCATATTGTGATGTCTGACGAAGGAGTATCGGCTTAGCAGTGTGGTCGCCCGCAGAGTCTCGATAGGCTCCGCTTGGGTGGCGTCGCCGTCCTCGACGACATACGCGCAACGCACCGTGTACAAATCGCCGCCCGTGATGCCCCCGTTCAGATCGTAACGATGCTTGTTCGCGTGAAATGCCGCAGCCGGGCCGCTGTCGCCAAGCACCACCCGCGCGTCGTCGCGCAGTCTGACATACGACCACGCGGACTGCACCACACAGCATCGTTCGCCGGCGATTCGCACCGCTCCTACGTCATCGGTGGCGACAAAGTGCCCGGCTCTGTGAAATGCCGCTGCAATGGTGGATTTTCCTGCCCCCGCGGCGCCCAAGAACAGAATGCACTCATTCCCGAGGACAACGCCGCTCGCATGCAGAGGCAGCCAGCCTCGCTGCCGGAGGAGGAATGCCATCACCCGGCCCAACAATACGACGCGGACCGCATCCGGATCGGCATCCGGGCGAATATCGACCGTAATTTCAGTGCCGTTGCGGATCAGGAAAGCCGCTCCGAGACTGTTGATCGCAAGTTCCTCGTCGAGTGTTGCATGGCGGGGGACTTGCGGCACGGTTCCCAGGCGAATCACGACTTTGGCATCATCATCTTTGCGACCGTCGGCCGAAGCAGCCGGGAGCTCCGGCAATTCGATCTCGGAATGAATAATCAGCCCGAAACCCCGATAACAAAAATACCGGTTCACGGCTGGAATTCCGCAAATTGACGCAGAAAACAGATCAGGTAAATTGTCGTCGGTATCTGCACCAGCGCTGTTATCCGCCCGGCGGGCATGTCAGGTTGGTTGACCAGGTGCCGGAGCCTATGCACGTCAACGATCGAGCGCACCGGGTCGTTTCGGCGGATCGACGCAACGAAATCCCGCGCTTTTCCCAGTTGCGCCTTGTAGCGTTCGGAGTAATCCGGGGAGAATGCACACTTCGTAGTGCGCCATTGAATTCTTCTCGGAAGAATACCGTCCAGAGCCCGCCGGATAAGATACCGTTGATATCCATCACGGACCTTTAGATTGCCTGGAGCGGCTAGGCAGAATTCAAGAACGCGCTTGTCCAGAAACGGACGAGACATCGGGACGCAAGACTCGGGTATCCCGGGCCAGAACGCATGTGTGCGCATAATCGCTTGGATCTGCCTCAACTGTTCCCGGCGATGGTCCGGCCAGTGGAATCCCCCGTTTGCATCCTCCTCTTCCGTTGCCCTCAGAAAATCCGGCGCCAACAGAATCATGGGCTCAGCGAGGCGGTCGGGTGACATAAAGCTCCAGACCTCTGCCGCCAGTTTACGGAGGGGGGATATTTGCCGGATTGCCCGCAACTGCCGGAGTTCCTGCGCCAACGTATACCAATTCATTCCGAATGCGAGTTCGAGATAATAACCTTGGCCCCAGGTTGTCGCCCCAGCCTCACCCCCCATACCATCGAGAATCACGCCCGCGCCGCTGCGAATCGCAACGTCCTGCATCGCATCGAACAAATATTGTCGTGAGTAACGCACCCCGGCCTCGAAACACAAGGCATCCTCGATTCCGTCAAAGGGCCCTCCGCCTTCTGGAGCCACGTGTCGAACAGTCACGTTTGGCCAGGTGCTGAACTCATCGATGAATTCGCGCTCGTCCCGGAATTGCGGCTTGCTTACCTCCGGCAAGACGGCCGCGAGCGCGAGAACACTTCTGTTGCTCTTCTCAAGACACCGGGCTGCAACGCCGACCAAAGCCGAAGAATCAAGCCCTCCGCTCAGGAAAGCAGCCACACCGGTTTTGCCCCGCACGCGGCATTCGACAGCGTCGAAAAGCAGTTCACGAAGGGCCTCGAAGGCATCCTCTTCCCTGTGTGGCACACGCACTGCCGTGTCCTCGGGTACCCAATAGCCGCGCTTCCTGATCTGACCGTCTTCAAAAGTGAGGCTTGTGGCGGATGGCAGAGAAGAGATTCCTCTGTAAAACGTTTCGTCGGGGCGACTCCCACGGGCGTATCCACCAGTTGCCCAAGCGGCGAGTTTCGCGCGATTCAACTCGCGACCGACACCCGGGAGCGAGAAAAGACAAAGAGGATCGCTGGAGAACGCGAACCGGAAGCCGTTGGTCCAGTAAAAGAATGGCCGTGTACCCATGTGGTCGCGGCAGCAGAAAAGCCGCGCCCGGCCAGCATCCCAAATGGCAAATGAGAATTCGCCCAGGAGAAACTCGGTACAGTTCTCTCCCCATTTTTCATACGCGGTAAGAATCAGCGTGGCGTCTGAGCACGATGAGGAGAGATCGTTAGAGGAGAGCCTGCTCAGCAGGTTGGCACGATTGTGAAGCTCCGCGTCTGCGGCAATCGAAAATACGCCCCGGGCCGAGATGGAACTCAACTCACCGCGCGAAATAGAACTGAGAGTGTATCTTCTCCCGGTCAGATCGGGATCGGCATGGAAAGATCGGGAGACTGCACCAATCCAGGAGCAATCAAGATCCGAATCAGCAGGAAAACCTGAAAAATCAACGGCTCCCGCGATGCCTTGCCGCAATGAACTCCAACCTGAAACAGACATCGATCCAAGTCCGAGGCGGCCATTCCAGACGGAGAAAAAGCCTAAGACGCTGTACCTGAGTGGCAGCAGGGTCCAGCGTCCAATCCGACACCCGCAGCTACTTTGACAACCGACGGGATAGGTCCCAGCGTCGTTAATTCCGGAGCATGATAAGGCTTCCGCAGCTTGCCTGCCTCGCGATCTTCATTGTTATCAACGTTCATATTCGAGCCTCCACTCTGCTCCGATTTCCGATTTTCAGTGTATCATGCGCCGCCGGGAAAAACTCCTCGGACAGTGCCCTGCTCGGGCGCATCCGCTGCTTTTAATAGTCCGGCCGCCATCAGGTTTTGGATCAAAACTTCAAGATCCTTCCGCACGGTCGCCCTGTCCACATCGTACTCTGCGCTCAGGCGATCGACCACGGTTTCAACTTCCCCGTGCTCGACCAGCAGCTTCCACATGTCGGAGCCGACATCGTCAAGGCCAAAATACTGCTGGGTTTTCATGTCGAGGAGGACGATCTCGTTCTGCAAAGCCTGATAAATGACATCGTCGCCTTTTTCAACTCTTGCTGGAGACATTTCCAAGCAACCCCAGATAAGTATGACCGAAAAGGGCGTTTCGTTTCAACTGCTTTCACGGCGACCGCCACGGTCGATGCCTCAGGCTCCGCCGGCCCTCTGTGCCAAAATGAACACTGAACGCTCCCGATGACCGCGTTATCCAGGTGCCGCAGAATCTTCTCGATGGTCTTCCATGATCCGGCGTTGCTCGCGGAAGCGCTGGCCCTTCCCCTGCTTCTGCCACTGAGCTTCAGATTCACCGGGGTTCCGAAGACGCAGGCATGGCTCAGGAACTGGGCCGAGGTTCACGTCAAAAAAGTTCACAGCAAGAATCCGATTGGTGCGGGCCCGGACGCCGTGATTTCCTCCGCCTTGCGCGCTCAGCGCGTTGTGAAGCGGACGACTGGCATCGGAGGTTCCTGTCTAGTGCGGTCCCTTTCGTTATGGGCGATCCTGCTCAGACGTGGCGTGCATACCGCTCTGAGGGTTGGAATGCGCCGCAGCGGCGAAAAGATCGAAGGCCATGCATGGCTTGAGATCGAGGGAATTCCCGTGAACGAGAACGAGCGGGTTATCCGCGGCTACAGCATCCATGATGGTCCGATATCCTTCGATCGGTCGACGAGGACTGACTGAGTCTCTATTTTTTGGCTGGCCAGAAGGAGAAGAGCGTGGCTGCGACCGTAAGGACCAGGAGGACGGCCGCACCCTCCGCAAGGCGGCGGAGGTATGAGACGTCCCTGTCAGTGATCTGACTAGTCCCGTCGGCAGCGCCTCCATCGACCGACAGTATCATCGCAACGATGTTTCGAGCCTGGTCAAGATAGACAACGCCGGCGCTCTTGCGGATGCGGTCCAGTGCGGCGTCACGCCCACTTTTTTCGTACAGAGAAACGACCAGAGCAAGTTCAGCCAGTGTGCGCGTTCCCGCTTGCGAGAAGTCCTTAACGAGTGGGGTTGCGGGGTCTTTTTCCGCCACCAGTTCCAGCGTCGCAACCTCGTCCTGCCAGATACGGACGTCGTCGGCGTAAGCCTCGGAGTATACGGTCTCGCCTGTCAGGACATAATTCTCTTCGCGAAGCTCGGCGTCATTCAGCGCGGCAAGCGCATTGCGCGCAGCGTCGACGATGTCGCGCTTTTTAACTGCACGCGTGTACATGAGTTGGGACGCATCCCTGCCGTGCCGGTATTCGCGGATGACCAACGCCATCACGGCAACGGCTGCCAACAGCAGCAATATGGCGGAGCCGATCTGGATTTTTCTACGCAAGCTGGCCTGTGCCGTCCTAATCGTGTAAATATCTGAAAGCCGCCTGGCTGGCGAAGACCCGCTCGCGCGAATATTGCAATCAGATTGGTGGACCTGAAGGGATTCGAACCCTTGACCTCTTCCATGCCATGGAAGCGCGCTCCCAACTGCGCCACAGGCCCACAAAGCGATCGATTCGAATTGTACCATCGGCGCAGGCCCGAAACTTGGTCGTCGAAGAACAGCACATGCCATTGTTCGTCCGGAATCGCAAAACCAATCGCTGCGTATCAGGTTTTCGCGGACTCCTCCGCCCTGCGGTGCCAAGTGCAAACTCCCGGGACATTTATGACACCTGATCTCGTTATAATTCGGATAGTCGTACCCGGGATGAAGCGATGACAAAGGAGAAACATGCCAGCAGGATCGGGTTCGGGGTTTCTTTAGCCGGGTTGGCGGAACTCGACAACGCTCCAGCGGCGAACGCGTTGCCGGACGCATTTGGCGATCGTTATCTGTATCGGCACAACCCGGTGTTTGCGAGCATTCGCGACGCCGCGCTTGGTTTCGGTTACAGGTTCTCCGCGGAAGACACGCCCTTGTGGCGCGACTACCAGTCCCTGAGTCTGATGGCTCTTCACCGGATTCTAACTGGCAAGACCATCCCGTACTTTGATACCGGAACTATGTTCAGGCGACTCATCGACAATAACCCGGCGGCGCGGTTACAGCCGGCTTTTATCATAAGTAACCTGAAGCGGAACTATGCTTTTCATGAATCGGCCCACTGCGTGGCGCATTCGATCACGCAGCGCATCGAGGCCGAGTTGCGATCCGTGGCTCCTCATGAAGCGGACCGGTTTGTATTGGAGGCGATACTGGCGGAATCGTTCGCGAACACGGTAGAAGCGCTGGGTGCGGTCCATCGGCATATGCCGTTTTCGGATCGTGTGTTCTATCCGTTGAACTCGTATTATTCTCACGATCAAAAGAGGGAAGACACGCTGAAGGGGGCCCTCGCAGAACTGGGTACCGAATTGCGCTTTACGCTGCTGTTCCTTTCACACTTCGAAGCCAATCTCGCGATTCAGCTGCCCACCGATTCCACCTATGAGCGAATTGCGGAGGCCGGGGAGTGTTTTGGCGATCAGGCCAAAATCGCGCGAGAGATTGCAGATACGGGCTTCAAACTGAGCGCCGGTTTCCGGGAGAGTACGACGCCGGCTTATTTTGAGATGCTTGGCTATACACCCGAATACCACGCCCTTATGAATGCCCGATGGCTGAGTCAGGTCCGGAATCGGGACTTCGTGCGGGCACTCACCCGAATGTTTTGGGAAGCAGCCGGGCAGGCCTGACTTCTCCAGAACGAACCCGCATCCGCGAACCCCCGCATTGGCGTTCCGCATCCTACAATGAAACAATGCCCAAACCGCACCGGCATGTCCCGGTGGCTCTCGCACTCATTCTGGGCTTCGCGTCAAGTTCGTGTCTTTATACCAAACGAGTTATTTTGCGGCACGGCAAGAAGGTGACCGCCACCACCGCGCCCGTGCTCAAGACCGCCACGCGGGATGAACTGAACGCGCGAATAGCGAACCTTTACAACGCCATAAACTCGTTCCAGACCACGATCGACATGACCCCGTCGGTCGGAAGCGCCTCCTCCGGACAAATTACTGAAATAAAGGATGTCCTGGCTAACATTCTGTTTCGCAAGCCAGCCTCGATCCTCATCCTCGGCCGGTACCCGGTTCTTCGCACTACTGCCTTCGTTATGGTTTCGGACGGGGTCAATTTCAAGGTTTCGCTGCCAAGGAACAATCTGTTCGAGGTAGGCGCCAACTCCGCGCCCCCCACTTCGAAGAACAAGCTGGAGAATCTCCGGCCGGAGACGTTCCTTTCTTCCATGCTGATCCGGCCCACCGATCCCTCCACCGAGATGCCGGCCCTCGTTGACGCAACGGATGAAGATAACGCCTTCTACATCCTCTATTTCGCCCGAAAGGGCCCGGGCGGGGAGTTCCAGGGCATCGCCAGAGGCGTCTGGTTCGATCGCATCGATCTCAGCATCGTCCGCCAGATGGTGTGGGATGAGGCGGGCGCCACAGTCAGCGATACCCGGTATTCGAAATGGCAGCCGTACAACGGCGTGATGTTCCCCGCCCATATCGATATCAATCTCTCCAGGGATCAATATGGCGTTGTGCTTGACATTACCGATATGCAGATGAATCTCACCCTCACGGACGACAAGTTCGTCCTCAATCAGCCCGAAGGCTCGCAATTGCAGGTCATTGGAGCGCCGAAGTAAAGTGAAGAACGCAAAGTGAAAAACGCAAAGTGAAGAACGCAGAGTGATTCTCAAGCTCGTCTGGGAAAACGTCCGCTTCCGGCCCGTCCGTACATTGCTCAGCGTTCTGCTGATTGCGCTGCCGGTTACTCTCATCCTCACCCTAGTCGGCCTGAGCCATGGTTTCGTCGAGGGCTCAGAAAAACGCGCCGAGGGCATCGGCGCGGACATCGTGTTTCGCCCCAAAGGCAGTGCAGTCCTGAGCTCGTTCAATGGCGACCCGCTTCCCGAGAAGTTTGTGGATCAACTTGCGAAGGAACCGCACGTAGCCGCCACCACCGGAGTGGTCTATCAACTCGTCAGCGGCGCTTTTGACACGATTGCCGGCATCGACCAGGCTTCGTTCGTGCGCCTGAGCGGACCCTTTGTTTTTCTGCAGGGACACGGTCTCGAGAAACCGAATGACATCCTGCTCGATCAGTATTACGCGGAGCAGCGTCATGTTCGCGCGGGCGGCACGATCAGCGTGCTGAACAAAGACTGGGACGTAGCGGGCATCGTGGAAGGGGGGAAACTGGCGCACCTTTTTGTACAGATTCGGGTGCTGCAGGATCTTATTGGATCCGCCGGCAAAGTGGGCGGGGTTTATCTGAAGCTGGACGACCCGCGCAATACAGACATGGTGAAGAAGCAACTCGACGCCAAATATGAGGGCTACCCGATCTACTCCATGAAGGAATTGGAAGCGCTGTATTCCGTCGACAATATTCCGCTGCTCAAGTATTTTACATATGCGGTGCTCGGAATCGGCGTCCTGATCGGCTTTCTCGTCGTTTCGATGTCGATGTACATGGCAGTCCTCCAGCGCACCCGTGAAATCGGCATATTGAAGTCGCTGGGGGCTTCAAAAGGTTTCGTGATGGGAATCATTTTGGCCGAGGCTTTTGCCCTGGGGCTGGGGGGGACCATCGCGGGCGTCGCCCTCAGTTTCGGAACGCGCTGGCTTATGAACGAGCTGATGCCCGCTTCTCTCCCGCAGGCGATCGTTCCCGGCTGGTGGCCGATTGCCGGGTTGATTGCCGTGGGTGGGGCACTGCTCGGTTCCCTTTATCCGGGCATGATAGCGGTTCGGCAGGACCCGATCGAGGCCCTGGCCTATGAGTGATGCCCTTCCGATCATTCGGGTCCGGGGACTACGGAAGGTCTACCACATCGGAAAAGTGGACGTGGAAGCCTTGCGAGGCGTGGATCTGGACGTTCCTGCCGGCGAGTTCCTTTCTATTGTCGGCCCATCCGGTTCGGGAAAGTCCACCCTGTTCCACATCATCGGAGGCCTGACCCCTCCATCGGCCGGCGAGGTCACCGTTGCGGGGCACAACGTATCGGCAGTGGGCGACAGCGGCAGAACCGAACTTCGCCGGAAGTACGTCAGCTTCGTTTTTCAGAAGTTCAATCTGCTGCCCAACCTTACTGCGCGGGACAATATCCGCACAGCCCTGTATATCGCGGGCCTTCCTGCCGATGATTTTGACGCCCACTTCCTCAAGATACTGGAGTTGCTGGGGATATCCGCCCGCCTCGACCACAAACCCTTCGAACTGTCAGGCGGGGAACAGCAACGGGTGGCCATCGCAAGGGCACTGGCCACCAAACCAGCCATTCTTCTGGCCGACGAACCCACCGGAAACCTCGATTCCCGTAATTCGATGGCTGTTTTGAATCTACTGCGCGATCTGAACGAACGGCTGCATCAAACAATCCTTATGATTACGCACAATTCCGAAGCTGCCGCGTTTGGACACCGTGTCATGCATATGACCGATGGCCGAATCGCCGAGAGCCCAACAGCGATACAGATCTAACTGTTTCGGGATGTGGTACTAGGACCATAACGGGACGTTTCCGCACGAAAGTACTGATTTTCGGCCTCCGTTCGGCTAAAGTTGTACTTTAGCCGCTGGAGTCAGAGCGGCATAGAGACGTTTTTGTTCGGCCGGAGGAGAGTTTTAAATGACGAAGAAATCCGTTTTGCTTCCGTTATTGGGCATCGCGGTTGTTGTTGCGGTACCGATCAACGCGGCCACTTCCACCTTTAACTTCACTACTGGATCACCTGCGGGGTCGGGCAATTCGAATTCCGATCTGAGTTCCTACTCTGTTACCGCTGGCGGTGTCACAGCAACGGCCTATGCATTTTACGCCACTGGCACTAACAGCGGGCCCGGTTCCGCCGCGGCGAACGATCTTGTCGGACCGACAAGTTCCGGCGCGCCACAGGTTGGAGAGTACAACGGTGCCGGTTTGGGCATTTGCGAGAATCAGACCAGCGCTAACTGTAACAGTCCGTACCATCAGATTTCGGACGGTAACAATGGCAGCGGCACAACGGACGATTATGAGTTCATGCTGATCCAGTTCAGTACGGCTGTCAATTTGAGCCAGATCCAACTCGGCAATTGGGGGACCAACGGTACAAACACGAATCCCTTCGGCGTCACATACTACACGTCGAGTTCAGCCTCTAATCTGTCGTCGATTGAGTCTTCGCTGGAAACATCGACTGTCGGTGGCATCACCGGTGACGGCTTCACTGCCCAGGCAGGGCCGACCTGCCTGACAGGTGTGGCGGCATTAGGCGGCGGAACAAATGGGAGTGGCAGTTATAACGACAATTGCTCGGTAAACGGCAATGGCGTCGAGAATTTGAGTGGGACCGCCGTGACTTACCTGCTGATTGGCGCCTCCACCAGCGGTGCCGGGAGCGACTATTTTAAGATCCAGGATCTGAAGTTTTCGCTGACCGCGACCCCGGAGCCGGCTACATTCGGACTGATCGGGTTCGCCCTCGCCGGACTGGGACTGATTGCCCGAAAGCGAAAACAGAACTAGCAAACTCTTCTCCTAAAACAAACAGGGCCGTGGGTAACCGCGGCTCTTTTGTTTTTAAAGCAACCGCAATTCCACACTGTCACCGGACTTGGCGGCAACCGTCTCCCCGGCGCTCCCCCGATTCAATGAAACTTCCAGAAATCCCGAGCTTCCCCCGATCACAAAAAGTTCTCCCGGTTTAATTTCCGCGTAGTTCGACGCCATCCGCGATACGAGGCACGTTCCAACCTTCATTTCGAACGGCTCCGCGGCCAGACGTAGCCAACTCCCGGAATCGAAGTTTGTGATCAGGTTTCCAAAGCGGTCGACCTTCAGGATCGTTCCGGCCCATGTTTTCGGTCCCGACGGGGCCGGCTTGGCAAAACCGAGCCGTAGATAGTCCCCGATTTGCTTTCCGACCTCAGCCGGCGCAACGCCGTTCGCGAGATGGGCTGCGACGGGAGCAAAGATATCCCGCCCGTGGAAAGTCCGGCTCACCGGCTGGCAGAAAAATCGTTCAGCCGCGATCTCACGCACTTCATGAACGGCGACTGCGTCGTAAATCATCGTCAGCACACCGTTGTCGGGCGCTATGAAAAAATGCCGTGCCGCCTCGACGAGTATTGGCCTCCGCGCGCTGCCGACCCCGGGATCGATTATCGCCAGATGAACTGTTCCCTCCGGGAAGCATGTCCATGCCTGCGAAAGCGTGAATGCCGCCTCCGTGATCGCATAGGGCGTAATTTCGTGTGAAATATCCACCAAATGCGCATCCGGGCAGATGCCGAGCATAATGCCCTTCATGGCCCCGGCATAGTGGTCCGCGGAGCCGAAGTCGGTGAGCAAAGTGATGAGGGGCCGTTTCATCCTTAACCGTTCATCGGTACACTGGAATCAGATGCAGCACTATTACTTCGATCACAACGCGACGACGCCGGTCGCGCCCGAGGTGCTGCGCGATCTCACCGCTACTCTGGTGGAGGTCTCCGGCAACGCGTCCAGTATCCACCATTTCGGGCAGGCCGCCAAGCAGCGGCTCGAGAACGCGCGCCGGGAGGTTGCCACGCGGATCGGCTGCGACGCGCGTGAGATCGTCTTTACCAGTGGCGGGACGGAATCGGACAACTTGGCGATCTTCGGCATCGCCCGACGGGTAATTGTCGGCAGCGCCGGGCGCGCAAGAAAGCACGTTATCACCAGCACCATCGAGCATCCGGCCGTGCTCAATGCCTGCTCGCAACTGGAGCGCGAAGGCGCCGAAGTTACCTGGCTGCCTGCCGGGCCCGACGGAATCGTTCTCCTGAGCGAGTTGAAAAGGGCCCTGCGTCCGGCAACGGTCCTGATCACCATCATGCATGCGAACAACGAAACGGGCGCGCTGCAGCCGATTCGCGAGATCGCAAACCTGGCGCACACCAGTCGGGCCGTGTTCCACTCCGACGGGGTCCAGGTAGCGGGGCGAATTCCGGTCAATGTTCGCGAGCTCGGCGTCGATCTTTACTCGATCAGCGGACACAAGTTCGGCGCGCCAAAAGGAATCGGCGCGCTCTACGTGCGCAAGGGGATTCCTCTCGAGCCCATCTCCTTCGGCGGCCATCATGAGCGCGACCGCCGCGCGGGTACGGAGAATGTCCCTGGCGCTTCGGCCCTCGGGCGTGCCGCTGCGCTGGCCGCCGATTGGACGGGGACTGTGGTCCTCCGCGACAGGTTGGAGCGCGGCATACTGGACCGAGTACCCGGCACCAGCGTGAATGGCTCGGTTGAAAAGCGCCTTCCCAACACAACCAACATCCGCTTCGACGGGATTGAGGGCGAGGCGATCGTCATCGCGCTGGACCTCCGCGGATACGCCGTGTCCAGCGGTTCGGCCTGTTCAAGCGGAGCGGTCGAGCCGTCGCCTGTTCTCCTCGCCATGGGTTTGACTCCCGAGGAAGCCCGCTCCAGCGTGCGATTCTCTCTTGGCCCCGAGAATACGGAAAGCGAAGTAGACGGACTGATCGAGGCGGTTGAAGCAAGCGTCGCGCACCTGCGCCGCATCTCTCCGGCACTGCGCCATGCCTGATTCGGTGGCGCCGGCGGTCTTTGCCGCCGGTGTCTTAACAAACAAGTCCGATCTGATTGCCGTAGCCATGTCCGGCGGCGTCGACAGTTCCACTGTCGCCGCGCTGCTCAAACGGGATGGCTATAACATCGCCGGCCTGACCATGCAGCTCTGGAACCAGCGCCGCCTGCCGGAAATAGCCACCGAAGCCGCCACGGGCCGCTGCTGTTCGCTCGATGACGTTTACGATGCGCGCCGCGTCTCCGAACACGTCGGCATGCCCTACTACGTGGTGAATCTGGAGCGCCAGTTCGAGAAGGATGTCGTCGAGCCGTTCATCGACGAATATCTCGCGGGCCGAACCCCGGTCCCCTGCACTCTCTGCAACACTTTCATCAAATTCGACCAGTTCCTCGAACTGGCCGACTCGGTGGGAGCGCGCTCCATTGCCACCGGCCACTACGCCCGGATCACACGGCATCCTGAAACCGGCCGCTTCGAAATGCGCACGGCGGTCGACGCGTCGAAGGACCAGACCTATTTCCTTTGGGGGCTGACCCAGGAACAGCTCTCCCGCACTATGTTTCCCCTTGGCGAAATGACGAAGCCCGAAGTGCGGGCTTTGGCTGTCGAGTTCAATTTGCCTGTCGCCAACAAGCACGAGAGCTATGAGATCTGCTTCGTCCCCAATGGCGACTACGCTGCTTTTATGGACGCATACCTGCGCAACAAGGGCGTCGAGCCCGCCGCAGCCGAAGGCGCGATCGTCAATGCGGAAGGCCGCGAGCTGGGCCGTCACGCGGGCGCCCATCATTTCACCGTAGGCCAGCGCAAGGGACTCGGAATCGCCGCCAAAGAGCCGCTCTATGTGATCGCGACCGATTCCTGGTCGCAGACGGTAACGGTAGGCTCCAACGACGATCTGCTCCGTCACGGGTTGATAGCGCGCGATATCCGCTGGTTGTCCTGGCCAGGACTGAGCGCCCCGGCGCGTGTCCGCGTACGCATCCGGAATCGGCACATACCGGCATGGGCGACCCTCTTTCCCCTGTCTGAAACCCGCGCCGAGGCGCGTTTCGATGAGCCGCAAAGGGCCGTGACGCCCGGGCAGGCCGCCGTGTTCTATTCGGGTGACCTTGTCGTCGCCGGCGGTTGGATCGAATAGATTGCGCAAACGGTCGGCGTTCCGCAACGCTGTCGAAGCGGGACTGGCGCGCCTTCTGATCTTGTTGCTGGCGTATTCGCCGAGGCCGGTCGCGGACTGGCTGGGCGCGCGCTGCGCAAATCTGCTCGATTTGGCGATACCCCGCCTGCGCCGCATCGCGGACCGGAACCTCGGTTTTGCCTACCCGGATGCGAGCGCAAACTGGCGCAGCCGAACCATCAATGGCGTGTTCGCGTCGATTGGAAGACTCCTGGTCGCGTTCGCCCGTCTGCCGCGGATTACCAGGGCAAACGTCGGCGATTGGATCCGCTATGAGGGATTCGAACATTATCAGCGCGCGAAAGCTCGCGGAAACGGCGTATTGTTTGCCACCGCCCATCTCGGTAACTGGGAGTTGAGCGCCTACGCCCACGCGCTGCTCACCGAGCCAATGAACGTGGTGGTGCGGCCACTCGACAACCCATCGATCGACGCCATCGTCGAACGCCGGCGCGCACTCTCCGGAAATATTCTGCTTTCGAAGCGCGACTTCGCCCGGTCCATCTTCCAGGCGTTACGAAAAAACGAACCTGTCGGCATTCTGGTCGACCAGAACAGTTCCTCCGACAACGGCGCTTTCGTTCCTTTTTTCGGGACGCTGGCCTGCGCCAACCTCACGTTCGCAAAACTCGCCGCGCGCAGCGGAGCGGCGGTCATCCCCGGTTTCGCGGTGTGGAATCAGCAGGAGCGCCGTTACATCTTGCGCTTCTACCCCGAAGTCGGGATTACTGGCGACGCCGTCGAAGACACGGGCCGAATCCAGCAAGCCATCGAAACCGCCATCCGCGAAGCCCCGGACCAGTGGCTCTGGATCCACCGCCGCTGGAAAACCCGGCCGGAAGGCGAAGAGAGCCTGTACTTGTAAGGCGGCCAATTTTGGCTGCAGCCGCCTTTCAGGCGGCCCCGCGCAGCTCCATCAAAAGCCCGTCCAGCGCGATGTTCTTCTGAATATTCCTCCGCAGCAACCCGGCGATCTCATCCACGCTCTTTACCGCATGAATGATCCACCGGCGCGAGACTTTCTGTGACAACCCACTCAGATCGTTCCGCAAGTCGAAGTTCCGAATCGCCGTCCGACCCTCGCGCAGCACCGTCAGATCCCGCAGTAAATCGTAAAGCAGCTTCAGATACAACTCGAGCTTTTCGCTCTTGCTCCGCCCCAACGTTTCCGAAATCGGCAGCCATGCCCCATAGCTCGAAACTCCCGCGCCGGTCTTCAACAGCGCCAGCATCGACGCGCGCCGCTTCTGATACAGCTCGATATCGAGCGACGCCGCCACCCCCGGACTCCCGCCGGACAGCGCAATCCGCCGCTCGGCGTTATCGAGCCCGCGCACGCGCGCAAAGTCCTTCATCTCATCGTTCGACAGTGGCGAAAAATTCATCACGACCGAGCGCGAACGGATCGTCGGCAGCAGGTCGTAAACATTCTCCGCCGTAAGAATCAGGATTAGATGGTCGGGCGGCTCTTCCAGAGTCTTCAGCAGCGAATTGGCCGCCTGCTCGCCCGCGCGGTCGGCCTGATCGATCAGGAAAACCCGGCGAGTCCCATGCAGTGGTTTGTATTGCGCGCGTTCCTTCAGGAGCCGCATCTGCGGGATGCCGATCTGCCGCAGCGGCCCGTCCGGCGCGAACGTCAGGAAATCCGGATGCGCGCCGAAGAACAACGGGTCGTCATTGCGCTTGTCGGCGGAAAGTTTTTCGCGCGCGTCGATGAGTTTCGAGTTCTCCGGCAGACTGAGATCGTCTTGCTCGATCTTCTCCGGAGATCCCAAAATGCGCGCCCCGAAACGCCGGACCAGCGTCGCTTTGCCGAGCCCTTCCAGCCCCGCAAAGAGCATAGTTTGCGGGATTCGTTCCCGCTCGATCATGCTTTCGAGCGTGGTTTGTACGTGCAGATTGCCCCAAAAGTTATCAAACACGCGTATCTCCCGTCCGCAATCCCAGCGCCGCCCGAATCCGCTGGCCGACTTCGCTGATCCCCTCGCAGCCGTCGATCACCACAATCCGATCCGGCTCCGCCTCCGCCAGCGCCAGATAGCCCTGCCGCACCCGCTCATGAAACGCGGCACTCTCTTCGTCGATGCGCGATTCCGCCGGGCCCACCCGCTCGTTCCGTCGTTTCGCCCGCGTCAAACTCGTCTCCAGATCGATATCGATCAGGAATGTCACATCCGGTTTCAGGCCTCTGCACGCGATGCGGTCCAGGTCGAGCACAACGCCGGTATCGAGACCGCGCCCGCACCCCTGGTACACCAGCGTCGAATCCGTAAAGCGATCGCAGAGCACGATATGACCGGCATCGAGCGCGGGCCGTATCACCTGATCTACGTTTTGGGCGCGGCTGGCGAAGTAAAGCAGCAATTCCGTGCGCGGCTGAATCTCGGCGCTGGCCGGATCGAGCAGAATCCTGCGGATCTGTTGCCCAATAGCGGTTCCGCCGGGCTCGACCGTTTCCACCACTTCTTTCCCGCGATCGCGCAGCCATTGGGCGAGCATGCGGAACTGCGTGGTCTTGCCGCAACCGTCCATGCCTTCGAATGTAATGAATCGGCCGCGCTCCATCGGGAATTCCATGGTGGCACAGGCGTCGGCGTGTGTTCAAATCACCGCAGCCAGTGGTCGTGTAATACCGCCGGAGCCTGCGGTATCCCTCCAAAGCGCCGCTCCCGATGAGCGTATTGTTCGATGGCCTTCTGAAGATCGCAGGGGCCGAACTCCGGCCACATTCGCCTGGTGAAGATCAACTCCGCGTAAGCGCACTCCCACAGCAGGAAATCGCTCAGCCGCTGCTCGCCGCCCGTGCGGATCAGAATATCCACGGGCCTGGCTTCGCCGAGCAACTCCTCAAAGCGCTCCCGGGTGATATGTTCACCAGCTCTATTGCTCGCAGAGACAATCGCATCGCGCGCCGAATAGTCGATCGCCAACCTCAACTGAAGCAGATCGCATTGCCGTGTCTCACGCTCGGCGGAATCGATGGACTCCCGGAGCGAATCCGGCAGCCGGTCCCGACGCCCTATGATCGACATTCGAACGCCGTTCGCCACACAGCGCGGCGTTTCCATGGAAAGGTAGCGGGCCAGCAGATCCATCAGTGCGTCGACTTCCACCTGCGGCCGTTTCCAGTTATCGGATGAGAACGCGTAAACGGTGAGCACGCCGATGCCGCAATCCGGCGCCGCTTCCACGATCCGCCGCAAAGCCTCCGCGCCGGCGCTGTGCCCGGCGATTCGAGGGAGCCCGCGTCCCACAGCCCAGCGGCCATTTCCGTCCATAATGATCGCCACGTGGAGATCGCGCAGATTACTTTGCATTATAAAGTATCAACCCAAATTTTTTTCGGTTACCCCTGGCGCGTTGCGCGAATCAGCGCTTCCATATGTGTCAGGTAGTTTTCAAGCGCCTTCCGGCCGGCATCCGTGAGCCTGTATTCGGTTCGCGGCAGTCGGCCGTCGAACATCTTTTCGCAGCCAATGTAGCCCGCTTCTTCAAGCTTGCGCGCGTGAACACTCAAATTGCCATCCGTCGTATCGAGAATTTTCTTCAATTCCCGAAACGTCAGGCTCTCGTTCACCGACAAGGCGCTCACAATCCCCAGACGCAGCCGCTCGTGAATGATCCGATCAAGGGCGCGCGTCCCGGCTCCGGCGACCGCTGTCGGCCCCGCTTTCTTCGTCTTCGCGGCTGCGCTATGACTAGCCACCGTAGCGCCTCGCGATCACCCATCCGAACACGATGTGAAAGCCGCCGAATCCAATCGCGAGCAGAAGGTCGGCAAACCTCACCGGCGCCAGCGTCGCCACCGATCCCAGCGCCAGAAACGACATCCCCATCACAGGCACCACTCGCACGGCAAAGGCACCGCCCGAAGTAATTCCCGCTCCATAGAGCAGCAGCCACATCGCCGGCAGAAGCTGGTTGAGACCCCGTTGATAAAAGAAAAAGGTCAGTAACGCGCCCGCAAAAACCGAGGGAGCAACCGCCAGCACGAAACGCCGGAACGGTTTCGAAAGCAGCGGTGTGCTGTTCTGCATGGCCTTGCGATAGGAAAACCCAAGGCCGATTACGAGAGCCAGCAACGCCTCGGCGATCCAGATTTCAAGCCAGACCCGGGGATTCACGCTCAGATGCGCCGCAAACGCCGCGAACAAGGCCGTCGCTCCCATGAGCACGCCGCCCTGCCCCGGAACCGCGGTGAACGACCCCGCGCTTTCCATCGTGCTGCGGATGAAACGCAGGTTGTCCATCGCCTGCACGTGCAGACTGGTGGGCTCGGACGGTTCGCGGCGAATGGGCCGTACGGCAGCCATAGCCGGATTATAGTGCTATTTCAATGAACTTTGCAACATAAAGTTGAGCTCCTGCCGGTTTGCTTCTGCTGAGCCGTGACCAGAGGGAGCGGTTAAATCACTTAGGCGTAATCCGCAACAGCCCGGTACTGGCCAAAAGATATATAGCCCCATCGGGACCCTGCCGGATATCCCGAACCCGCATCTTACGCTCCGCCAACAGTCTTTCCTCGGCAGCGACACGATCGCCATTCAACACCAGCCGCACCAGCGCCTGGCCTTCCAGTGCGCCAACAAACAGGTTCCCTTTCCACGCTGGAAACCGGTCGCCCGTGTAAAAGAGCATCCCGGAGGGCGCGATATCGGGTACCCAGAAATAAACCGGCTCCTCGACGCCGGGCATCGACGTCTTTCCGTTCCCCACCGGCACATTCTTGCGCCCGTCCGTTCGTTGAAAGTCGTACTGCACTCCGTAAGAGACGTCCGGCCACCCATAGTTTCGTCCCGGCTTGACGATATTGATCTCGTCGCCGCCCTGCGGCCCGTGATCGGTGACCCAAAGCTCTCCTGTAGCGGGATTGATCGCCGCGCCTTCGGGATCGCGCAGTCCGTGCGCAAACGTCTCCGGCAGCACGGTCGCACGGCTCAGCCACGGATTGTCTTTAGGGATCGATCCGTCCCGATTGATCCGCAGCACGCGCCCCGAAAAGTTACGGCCGATATCCGGATTGTCGGTGAAATCGTGCTCCACGCCGTCGTACTTGGAATCGTAGAGGCGGAAACGGTCGGCCCCGGTGACGAGGAGCTTTCCATCGGGTGCGAAGACGATCCGCCGCTCCGCGCCCTCCACCAGAACCTCAACGTCCTCGAGACGCGTGTTGTCTTTGCTGAGCCGCGCGCGGGCAACCCGCTCCGTTCCGATCGCTATCGTCCGTCGCTCGGCCAGCGATTTGGTCCAGACGTTCTGATAGTAGAATTCGTTCGGCCACAGAGCCGGTTCCTCGCCCTTCGGCGGCGCGAAATAGCAGAAGTAAAGGAGACGATTCTGCGCGAATCCCGGATCCAGCACCACGTCATGCAGGCCTTGCGCCGCCACCACTTTGACGCCCGGCACTCCGGCAAGAGGCGCCGAAACCACGCCGTCCGGCCTGACGATTCGCATGGTCCCGGCGCTCTCCGTAACCAGAAAGTTGCCGTCGGGCAGGAATGCCATGGACCACGCGCTGTTGAGCCTTCCCGTGATCGTCTCCACCGTAACTGGGGGCGATGGTTTCGATGGCGGAGGGGCTTCGGTTTGGCCGGGAAACGCCGGCTTCGGTTTCCTCGGGACATCGCCCGCGAAACGATTCGCCTGAGGCAGTGCGGATGCGGCAAAAATTGCAAAAAGTATGAGCGTCTTCATCACGGCGATTCTATGACAAATCCCCACCCCGCGTCCGACCGTCACATCGTCCGACCGCCATCATTTTCCGACCTTCACATTGTCCGATCGCCATCATCTTTTGTCCGATCGTCAATCATCGTCCGATCGTCATGTAGGGCGGCCAATTCTGGCTGCAGCCGCCTTTCAGGCGGCTTCGTCCACGCACGGTACGATGAACAACATGAAGCCAACATGGATCGCAGGCGTGATCCTGCTCACCGGAATCTCCTCCCCCGCGCAAGCTCCATTCGCGCCCCTGCAAGCCTGGAGAATGGCCGTCCTGACCGGCGACCAGGCAGCTCTGGCCAAACTCTACAGCCCCACTCCGCAAACCCTCAAAGTGGGCAAAGACGACATCGCGCTCAAAGACGAGTTGGACTTTTGGGCGGGGATGAAACGCCGCGGCTTGACTGAGTTCAATCCCCGCGTGCTGGAACTGACCACGGCCCAAAACGCCACCCAAATCCTCCTGCGCATCTCGGCAGTCTCCGGCAATTCGCATCTGTATACCGGCATGCGGCAGGTATGGGTACACAGTCCCGATGGCTGGAAGATCGCTGCGTCTACGCGCAGTGCTTTCACCGACGAACAAACGCGCCGCCTGCCCCAGCCGGCTAATCCGAACGTGAATCTGTATTCCGAACCCCGCGAAGCGGAAGCGGAACTGAAAACAGGACTCGCCCGGGCCGCGAAGGAAGGGAAGCGCGTGATCGTGGTCTTCGGCGGCAACTGGTGCTACGACTGCCACGTGCTCGACACGACATTCCATTCGAAAGCTTTTGCGCCGCTGGTGGAAGCCAACTACGTGGTGATCCACATCAACGTCGGCGAGGAAGGGAAGGACAATCACGATCTCGCCGCGCGTCTCGGCGTCGTGCTCGATAAGGGCGTGCCGAGCCTCGGCGTTCTGGAGCCGGACGGCAAAGTGGTCTACGCGCAGAAGAACGGCGAATTCGAATCCACCGTGAAAATCGGCCCCGACGACGTCCGCGGCTTCCTTGAAAAATGGAAACCCCGCCGCGGATAGAGCCGCGTGGCGCGCGCACTCATGCGAGCCGTGTCGACACTCGTGTCGACACTTGTCCACTTGGGCTGGAGGAACCGTGAAGTAGGCGCGGCGGCGTCTGTAGGACTTTTCACGGCACCGGGTGGTGGTGGGATTCCTGGAAGAATGAACGCCGATCAGAGCGGATAAACGCGGATTTCAGAAGACCTCAAAGTCCTGGCACGAGCGAATCTCTGAAGACCCGAATTTCCCGTGACAGTCCGCGATGAATTTGTACCGCTGGCGATCTTGTCGCCGGTGCTTTGGCTACTTATCTCGCTACGCATGCTACTTGGTCGCGATGAATGCCGAGTCCTCGAAGCCGGAGGTGGGCTACGCGATGACGTACTTCGCGGTAAAGACCCGCCGCCAGGAAATCCAAGAGCAACAGCAGTTGACCGACGAACAGAAGCGCCTTCTCCCTGCGCCTCCGCACCATCGTTGATAACAAGAGATTAGCGGGCGCTGCGAAGAAAGCTGGAGTCCTCCGTTATGCGATCTTTCAGGATGCAGGCCATCGTGGATTCTACGGCGGCTTAGGAGTGTCTGAGGTAAAGCGTCTCAAAGGAATTCCTGACGGCGACGAACTTCTAGACCGTGTCGGCCCGCTCGAACTCGCGGCGCATGACTTCAGGATTACACTAACCGAAGACCGCCTGAATCGCGATCACGTAAACACCGAGCGCATCGCCGTTGAAACGCACCGCCAAGCTGGAGTGGAAGTGCGTAACGTCATGCAGCGCGATAAGGGCAAGAACCCCGAAGATCTTCCGACCGCTCCTTCCATCAAGGCGCTGGTGCGCCGCCATCGGAGGCAAATTGCGAGCGCAACACAAGAACTTTCTAGCCCGCAGTTAATGGAAGGTGAATAGCTCGGACAGCAGTACAATGAAATCCAGAGTGCCACGCCCCGGCAACACCATCCACATCCCGCTGAAGGAGGAAGACGCGATTCTCGCGTTCATGCGCGTCAAGCCCACTCGCGACATGCCGCGTCCAGGGGCGAACCCAATGAAGGCAAAACGAAAACGGGCGAAGAAGGCGAAGTAACTCCCGCCCGCAGGCCGGAGCGATCGTCCCGCGAGCGGGTCAATTCGCCTTGGCGTGAACCCGCTTGTGTTTTTCGAGGTCCAGCCACGCGATATCGCAATCGATATGAGCTTCATTCGCAGCGGTCCTCAACCGGATGTCTTCCGAGGCGACTGTGGTTTTTTGCTGGACGGTCATTATTTCCAGCGCCTTGGCGTACTGGAGTGCCACTCTCTCGTACTCAGACCTCAGTCGGGCACATTCCTGGCACTCCATCGCTTGCCCTCCATTCCAACCCACAAGCCCGCATCGGTCGCAGACCATCTTGATGTACATCACTTCGCCAAACCGACGCTGTACGACTGGAACAGCTGCCAGTAGTCTCCCATGACAACCTGGCGTTGTACACGGGAGACGTTTAGCCAGTGACCTACCCGGCATGGCGGGATATTACCACCGAATAATGGTTTGTCCAGTGAAATATCAGTCAGTTGGCTTTGGCGTGGGTCCGCTTGTGCTGTTCGAGTTCCAGCACGGCAACCTCGTAATCGATCCGGGCTTCATCGTTGGCTGTACTCAGTCTGATGAATTCCGACGAAGACGCCGTCTGGCGTCCAGCAATGAGCGCCTTCATCGCCGTGGTATACGAGTGTCCAACCATCTCGCATTCAACCATCATTCGGTCGCATTCGGAGCACTCCATTGAGGGATTCAGAGTAGCCGAATGGAACTCAGGAAGATATCGGAATTGTCCGGTGTCACGCTGGCCCTGTCACATCACTACCAGCGTAGAGCCAGATCTCCTACGTTTGTGTGTTTTCTCAAGTGCACAATTCACTTTTTATTCCCCATGAAATCAACAAAAGGTGCCATTCATCGACCAAACACGCCACCCGCCCATGCAACCCTGCAGCATGAGTACCCCACTGAAAGCCCAAACCTCTCGAATCAACGGCTCAAAATCCCGCGGCCCAATCACGCCAGCCGGCAAACGAATCTCCGCCGCCAACTCCGCTAAGTCCACGGGCCCCACTACTCCCGAGGGCAAAGCCCGTTCCGCGCAGAACGCCCTCCGTTATGGCATGCTCGCCGAAGCCATCGTTCTCGACACCGAGTCCAACGACCAATTCGCCGCTCTCCTCGCCCGTCTTACCGACGAACTCCAACCGGAAACCGGCATCGAGACCCATCTGGTCGAAGTCATGGCCGTAGCCGAGTGGCGCATCATGCGTCTCTGGTGCATAGAAAAAGAGGAAATCGCGAACGAGACTCAGAAGCAGGCTCTAGCAGGCTGCAACGGTACCGGCCAGAACCCCGCGAAGTGTACAGCTCTCGCCTACCGCGCCCTGTCCGACGGATCGAGATCCCTTGACCTCATCAACCGCCACGAGGCCCGCTACGAACGCCAATACTTCCGAACTCTGGCCCGCTTCGAAAAAATAAAATTCTCCAAACGAAGTGAACCCACCGGTTTGCTTAATCCGCCTTGATCCGTGTTCATCTCATTGGAGACAACCAGTGCCCAGGAACGCGACAACGCCCAACCAATTCACGATAGACGCCATCCATGCAAAGGCATATAATCTTCTGGTCCGACGAGGTGACCCTATGGCAACAGGCAATCACGAAGATGAATCCACTCCACGAAATCTGACCCGGCGCGACGTTATTAAAGGAGTCATCGCCGCGGGCGCCGTCTCCTCGGCGGGCTACATGTTTCGCAGCGCTATCGTGCGCGCCCAAGGCTCCGCGCCCGGATCGGTCGAACGCCTGATCACCCTCAACGTCAACGGCCAGCAGCGCCGCGTCGATGTCATGAAGCAGGAGACGCTCGCCACCACCCTGCGCTACAAACTCGGCCTCACCGGTACCAAGCTCGGCTGCGACCGCTCCGAATGCGGCGCATGCACCGTCCTCATCGACGACGTCCCGCACTACTCATGCTCGGTTCTGACGCACACCGCGCGCGGCAAAAATATAACGACCATCGAAGGCTTGGCGAGTGCCGATGGAACGCTTCATCCCGTCCAGCAGGGTGTCGTCGACGAACAGGGATTCCAATGTGCCTTCTGCATGCCCGGCTTCGTCATGGCAACCGTCGGTTTCCTGAAAATTAATCCGAGTCCGACCCGCGCGGAGTTGGCCCATGGCATCTCCGGCAACCTCTGCCGCTGCCAGGACTATGACAAGATCCTCACCGCCTTGATGAAGGGCGCCGAGAACTTAAGGAGCGCATAAGCCATGCCAGCCAAACTGAATCCCGATACCCCGGCCGCAACTCATGCTTCTTGGAAACTGATAGGCAAGAACTACACCACGCCCGATCTCGTCGCCAAAGTAACCGGCCGCGCCAAGTACGCCGAGGATTATCGCGCCGAAGGCATGCTCTTCGCCAAGCTGCTGCTCAGCCCCGTGCCGCACGGCCACATCCGCAACATCGATATGAGCGCAGCGCTCGCCATGCCCGGCGTCAAAGGCATCATCACGGTGGACGATATGCCGAAGCCCGCCGACGCCATGACCGACCTCGGCCAGCGCATCCCCGCCAACCCGCTGGGCGAGCGCGGCCTCACCAACGATCCCGTGTATCAGGGCGAACCGATTCTGGCCGTGTGCGCAGTCGACGAACTCACCGCCGCCGAAGCCATCGAGAGTATCCGGCTCGATATCGAGCGCCTGCCGCATGTCGTCGATCCTCTCGTCAGCCTGCGGCCCGGTGGACCCAACGCGCGCGTCGAAGGCAACGTATGGATGCGCCCGCCCGCCAATGCCCCGGCCCCCGCGCCGCCGCCCAAGGTCGCCGAAGTGAAGTGGACCGAAGAGGATTTCAAAGAGTACGACTCCGGCCGCCTCCCCATGGGCAAAGGGACCGACCCCGAGTGGTCGTTCGGCGATGTAGACGCGGGCTTGAAGAATGCGGCGCTGGTTCTCGACGAGACCTTCGTCACTCCCAACACCAGTCACCAGCCCCTCGAAACCCGCACTGCCATGGCGTATTGGCAGAACGGGAAAGTTTTCGTGCACTGCTCCACACAGAGCACCGCCCAGACCGCTCCGGCCATCGCGCGCTGGCTTGGGCTCGTCGATGACAAGGGACAGCCCGACCTAAGCAAGATCGTCATCGTCAGCGAATATACCGGCGGCGGTTTCGGAAGTAAGATCACCAGCGCAATCTCGGCCATCATCCCGGCCATCCTTTCTAAGAAAGTGGGAGCGCCGGTGATGATGCGGATCAGCCGCGAGGAAGAGCATTACATCGGCCGCGCGCGCCCCAGCCTGCATGGCCGTCTCAAAGTCGGCTTCACCAAGGAAGGCAAGATCACCGCGGTCGACATGTTCGTCGTCATGGATAACGGGCCTTACGATCCGCAGGGCGATGCGAACCAGTCGGGCCGCATGGTCTCGCTGATGTACCAGCCGCCGGCGATGCGCTGGCGCGGCGTAACAGTCTTGACCAACACGCCGCCGCGCGTTTCGCAGAGCCAGCCAGGCGGTTTCCAGGGCATTGCGCTCATGGAACCGATCCTCGCCAAAGCTTCGCGCAAACTCGGCGTTGATCAAGTGGCGATTCACCGCGTCAACGCGCCCGAAGGCAAAGCGCCCATCGGACCTCCACAGGGCAAAGACAACAAGCGGCTCTATGTCACCAGCGCATTCGTCAAGGAAGCGCTGGACAAGGGCGCAGAGCAGTTCGAATGGGACAAGCGAAAAGCCCAGCCGAAGAAAAGCGGCAGCAAGGTGCGCGGCATCGGCGTGGCTACCAGTTGCTTCGTCGGCGGCTCCGTCGGATTCGATGGCCTCTGCGTCATCAAGCCCGATGGCAGGCTCTATATCCAATCCGGAATCGGCAACCTTGGCACCGCTTCGATGAGCGATACGCACCGCGTGACTGCGGAGATTCTCGGTGTCCCCTGGGATAAATGCGAGATCACTTGGGGCAGCACCGCGAGGAACTTGCCGTGGAGTTGCCCATCGGGCGGAAGCCAAACTACGCACGCCCACACGCGCGCCGCATACGTCACGGCAATGGATGCAAGGGACAAGCTGCGACAGATCGCCGCCAAAGATCTCGGCGGCAAGCCCGAAGACTACGAAGTTGCCAACGAACGCGTGGCACGCCGAGGAGGAGGTGCCGGCATGAGCCTCGCTCAAGCCGCGAAGCGCGCCATCGAACTCGGCGGTATTTATGACGGCCACGAGTTACCAAAAGGCATCAACAAAATGACCGTCACATCGGCCCAGGCGCTGGCGGGCCAGGGTTTGCTCGGTGTCGCCCGCGATACCATGCCGCGCGACGGTCAGACCCATTCCTACGTGGCCGGATTCGCCGAAGTCGAAGTGGATCTCGAAACCGGCAAGTATCAAATACTCGATTACCTCGCCGTGGCGGATGTCGGCACCATCATCCATCCGCGCGCGTTAGGAGGCCAGGTGCTCGGCCGATCCATGCTTGGAATCGGCCACGCGATCGGCCAGAAGTGGGTGTATGACCAGCACTACGGATTACCGCTGGCCAAGCGCTTCCACTACAACAAGCCGCCAACTATTCTCGATGCCCCGATGAAAATGCAGTGGGCCGCGCTCGATATTCCCGATCCGGAAACGCCCATTGGCGCGCGCGGTATCGGCGAGCCGCCGGTCGGCGCCGGATGCATGGCGATCATCAATGCTCTTACGGACGCACTGGGAGATGAAGTCATCCGCCGCGCCCCCGTCAACCTCGACACGATTCTGGCCTCCCTCGAACTGGGCCGCCCAGCCGGAGAGGGCCTCACGGCCCACATATGACCTCCTCCCCGATCCACTCCGCCCATATGTGTCCAGCCCACACACATCCAAACTTCATGCCTTGTGGCGCTGGTGGTCTTTGCCACCGGCGTTCTTATCCAGGAGCGAACCCATGGCTATAATCCGCGACATCATGCCGGCCTTCGAACTCTTCCAGCCGGCCACCACTGACGACGCCCTGGCGCTCACCACCCGCTACGGTTCTGCCGCTTGGGTACTCGCCGGCGGACTCGACAGTTTCGACTGGCTCAAAGACCGCATCAAGCGCCCTCAATACGTGATCGATCTGAGCCAGATTAAAGAACTCCGCGGCATCCGCCCGCTTGACGGCGGCATCGAAATCGGCGCCATGACCACGCTCACCGAAGTGGTCCGCGATCCCACCGTAAAAGAAAAATACAGCCTCCTCGCCGAAGGCGCCGAACTCGCGGCATCTCCGCAGATCCGCAACCAGGGCACCATCGGCGGCAACGTATCGCAGGACACGCGCTGTTGGTACTACCGGAGCGGCTGGAAATGTTATCGCGCGGGCGGAAACATCTGCTTCGCCGACACCCCAACCGCCATCAATCGCGAGCACGCCATCCTCGGCGCGGATCGCTGTGTGGCCGTCAATCCGTCGGACACCGCGCCTGCCCTAATTGCTCTCGACGCGAAGATGGTCATTCGCAGCACGAAGGGCGAGCGCGTCGTGGATGCCGAAGACTATTTCATCGGCCCGGGCATCGACATCACGCGCATGACGATTCTGAAGCCCGGCGAACTGCTGACCTCAATCCGCGTCCCCTCCACTTGGGCGGGCAAGCAGTTTTATTTCGAAAAGATCCGCGACCGCCAGGTATGGGATTTCCCCATCGTCAACATCGCCTCCGCCGCGGTGTTCAACGGCGGCAATATCGATCGCATCAGGATCGCCGTGAACGGAGTAGCCGCGCATCCGGTGCGCCTCAAAGAAGTGGAAGCCGCCATACAGGGCAAGCCGCGCAATGAGGAAACCGCAAGCATGGCAGGCCAAATGGCCGTACAGGGCGCACAGCCGTTGCGTTACAACGGCTTCAAGGTTCCACTCATGCGAAATCTCGTGAAGAGAGCCATTCGTGGCGTGGAGCAAACCACATGGTCATAACGTGGCGCGGATACTCGTGTCTGCCGCGCCGACACTCATGTCGGCGCTTGGCTCTTGTACGAGGTGCAATATGAACATAATCGAATGGGCCAGAAGTCCCTGGGGCCAGGACGTCCCAATCCACATCGCGTTCTACCTCTTATGGGTGTCGGCAATCGCCGGTCTGGTGTTCCTGATAGGCCACGCCATATGGATCCGCTATTTCGCCAAGCCCGAAGTGTTTGCCGATAGCACTCCACCATCTGCCGCCGCCCGCTTACCCGAAAAGGTCGCCCGCCACTCCCTTGCCGCCCGCCTGTTCCACTGGATCATGGCCGCCGCCATGTTCGCTCTGCTCATTACCGCGTTCCTTCCCAGAGTCGGCGTGCGATTCCCCTGGGTGACGTACCACTGGATCGCCGGTCTCGTCCTAACTGCCTCAATCGTCTTCCACATCATCCACGCCACTTTCTTCATGGACCCGTGGGCGATCTGGCCCGATAGAGAGGACATCGAAGACGCGGGCCGAAGGCTACGCCGTGCTCTCGGACAGCAGGCGCCGCCGCCGAGGCGGTTCGCCAAGTATCCGCTCGAAAACAAGATGTATCACGGAGTAATCGTGCTGGCGGGTCTGGGCGCAACCATCACCGGCGTATTCATGATGTTCCGCGTCCGCACAGGATTCCTCCCTCGTAATCCCTACCTGTTCGGCGACATGACCTGGGGCATGATGTACGTCCTGCACGGACTGGCAGGCGTCGGTTTGATCGCGCTGATTATGATTCACGTTTACTTTGCAGTCAGACCGGAGAAGCTGGATATTACGAAGTCGATGATCTTCGGTTCGATGAGCCGCGAGCATTATCTGGAGCATCACGATCCCGCGCGCTGGTCTCCCGATACGAGCGCCGCCGAGTGACGCTCGACGAACGCTGCAGCGCCATCGAAGAATGCTACGAGTTTATGCTGGCGTACGCGGCCCAGGGACTCAACACCGACGCCGGCAGCCAGTCCGGCACGCAGGTTCGCGATTATCTGCGCCGCGCCGTCACCGCGCTCACCGGAATCGCCGAGGTGATCAATGCAGGTGTGATCGACGCCGGAGCATTCAGGGCCGTGGTTGAAAGAGATGCGCACGATTCATTGGCCGCGATTGAGTTGGTCCTGGCGCAGCCGGCAATTAGTTCGCAGCTGATCGATAACCTGAACGCATCGATCCACCTCCGCGCCCTGCTCACGGATTTGTTTCTCCTGGACGAAATCCTCAAGCTCCAGCGCGCTCCGGCATGACCGTTAACTCCGCGTTCGCGTTACTGACACTCCTGTTCGTCTCGTCGTGCTTCGCGCAGCAGCAGATGCCGACCATAACAACCATCCCCCCGGCCGCGCAGGCTTCTCCCAACTTCAACCCCGAGGCGGCTGCCGACGCGTACCTGGCTCTGATACCGGCGCAATCGAAGGCCCGGTCCGATGCCTATTTCGAGGGCGGATACTGGTTGCTCTTGTGGGACTTCCTGTATGCATCTGCAATTTCACTCCTGTTACTTCAACTTCGCTGGTCGGCGGCGATGCGGAATCTGGCCGAAAAGCTCACGCGGTTCAAGCCAATGCAAACCGGATTCTATTGGGTCGAGTATCTTGGGGTCACGACCGTGCTTGGTTTCCCGCTCGCTGTCTACGAAGGCTACATTCGCGAACGCCAATACGGGCTGGCGACACAAACCTTCGGCCCATGGATGTGGGACCAGTTCAAGGGTCTGCTCGTGAGTCTTGTGCTGGGCGGAATCCTGATAGTCCTGTTATTTGGCCTGGTTCGCCGTCTGCAGCGCACCTGGTGGATCTGGGGCGCGGTGGTGACTGAAGTGTTCCTGATTATCTTCATCCTCATCACTCCCGTCTATCTGACCCCCATTTTCAACAAAGTCACGCCGTTGAACGATCCTAAAATTACGCAACCGATTCTGAGCATGGCGCGGGCCAACGGCATTCCGGCGCGCGAGGTTTACGAGATGGACGCGTCCAAACAGACTACGCGCATCAGCGCCAATGTGAGCGGTCTCGGAAATACCATGCGAATCACGCTGAACGACAACCTGGTCCGTCGTGGTTCAGTCGAAGAAATCGAGGCTGTGACGGCGCACGAGATGGGACACTACGTCCTCCATCACATTTACAAGAATATTGAATTCGACCTGATCGTCACCGTGCTGGGCTTTGGTTTCCTGCGCTGGTCGCTCGATTGGTGTCTGTCACGTTGGGGGGCGAAGTGGGATATTCGCGGGATCGGCGACCCCGCGGTCCTGCCGCTCGTGATGCTAGTGGCATCGATTTTCCTGTTCATGCTAACGCCCATTTCGAACACGCACGTCCGCACCGCCGAGCATGAGGCCGACATGTACGGCCTCAACGCCAGCCGTCAGCCGGATGGTTTTGCTCAAGCCGCGATACATCTGAGCGAATACCGCAAGATGAAACCGGGCCCGGTCGAGGAGTGGATTTTCTTCGATCACCCCAGCGGCTACAACCGAATTCTGGACGCCATGCGCTGGAAAGCGGAAAACCTGCGCTTGAATTAACGAAAACAATTTACTTGCGGTCTGTTGTTGGTGTATTCTGGGTTTGCTCTGGTCTAACGTCCGCGCGCAAACGAGAGGATGCTTGCCCCGCTTAGCTCTCTGACACGCGAAGATATGGAAACTCGCCGGCTCGCAGCTGCAAAAGAGCTGCTTACCGGCGCAACTCAATCACAGGTAGCCCGAAGGTACGGCGTTAGCCGCACCACGGCGTCCCGCTGGCATCGATCCATCGCTCATAAAGGACTCGAAGGACTGCACCGAAGACGTGCCACGGGGCGTCCGTGCCGACTGACTGCGGATCAGGTGGACGCGATCCGCCAAATGTATTTCGCGGGCGCCGCCGCGCACGGCTTTGCGAGCGACCGCTGGACGACGGGGCGTCTGGCCACTGCCATTGAGCGCCAGTTCGGAGTCCACTACGATCAGGACCACGTCGGCCGGCTGATGCATAAGTTCGGGCTTCGTGAACGGAGGTTTGTATACGCGCCAGCGGCGTTTATGCAGGCAGCCGCAGCTTCGACGGCTCACGTCTAAGCGGGGTCGCGGTATTCGCCGAACACTCGGCGGAGCGTGTCCGATATCTCGCCAACCGTGGCGTAAGCCTCGGCCGCGGCGAGAATCCGCGGCATCAGGTTCTCGGTCGAGCGCGCCGCGGCTTCCAGCTCGGCGAGACTCTGACGCCACTTCGCGGCATCGCGGCACGCCCTCATTTTTCGCAGGCTTTCGACCTGCGCCTGTTCGTTCGCCGGGTCGATGCGGAAAACCGGCGCTCTGTCCTTTTCCTCCATATGAAACCGGTTGACGCCCACAATAATGCGCTGGCCCTTCTCGATTTCCTTCTGGATTTCGAAAGCCGAATTCTGGATCTCGCTTTGAATGAATCCCGCCTCGATCGCCCGCAAGGTCCCGCCCATTTCATCGATACGGCGGATGTAGTCCATCGCTTCGGCCTCGATCCGATCGGTAAGCTCTTCGATGTAATAGCTGCCGCCAACCGGATCGGGGACATTCGTGATGCCGGTCTCGTACGCGATGATCTGCTGGGTCCGCAGGGCCAGTTGCGCCGAGTCTTCCGTGGGCAGTCCGAGTGCTTCATCGCGTGCATTGGTGTGCAGCGATTGCGTGCCTCCGAGCACCGCGGACAGAGCTTCGAGCGTCGTGCGCACGATATTCACGTCCGCCTGCTGCGCCGTGAGGCTGGAGCCGGCCGTCTGCGTATGAAAGCGAAGCATGCAGGAGCGGTCGTTCTTCGCGTGGAACCGGTCGCGCATGAGCCGGGCATAGAGTCGGCGCGCCGCGCGGAACTTGGCGATCTCTGTCAGGAAATCCGAATGCGCGTTGAAGAAGAACGACAGGCGGGGTGCGAAGGAATCCACGTCCATCCCGGCGATGATGGCCGCTTCGATGTAAGCGATGGCATTCGCGAAAGTGAACGCGATTTCCTGTACCGCGGTGGAACCGGCCTCGCGGATGTGGTACCCGGAGATCGAAATGGGGTTCCATTCCGGGACTTCGGTCCGTGCCCACGCAAACAAGTCGGTGATGATGCGGATGGCCTGGCGTGGCGGATAGATGTAAGTTCCGCGGGCGATGTATTCCTTCAAAATGTCGTTCTGGATTGTGCCGTTGAGTTTCCGCGTATCGATTCCCTGCTCGCGTCCGACAAGAACGTAGAGTGCGAGAAGAATCGCGGCTGTGGAATTAATCGTCATCGATGTGGAAACTTCATCGAGCCGGATACCTTCGAAGAGTTTCCGCATGTCCGAAAGGGACGCAACAGACACGCCCACGCGACCCACCTCACCTGCGGCGAGCGGATGATCGGGATCGAGGCCCATCTGCGTCGGAAGATCAAAAGCGACCGAAAGCCCGGTGGTACCCTGGCTCAACAGGTACCGGTACCGTCGATTGCTCTCTTCAGCCGTTCCGAAGCCGGCGTACTGCCGCATCGTCCAAAGGCGGCTGCGATACATGTCGGGATAAATCCCACGAGTGTAGGGAAACTCGCCCGGATTCTCGGGAGCGCTCATGACTTCAGGAGCGGGAAATGCGCCTGGCTTTCAGGAAGGATGAGATGCCGTACGCGGCCAGAACAATGATGAAGGGGATGATGATTGCGAGTCGACCGGGACCCATGGTCGCCGAATTCCGTGCCACCTTCCAGGTCGCCATCGCCGCAACTGCCAGAAAAATAAAGCCCAGAACCTCATGCCAAAGCGAATGGACGGGTTTGACGGCGGCGGGAAGGACGTGTTTTACGAACTTGCCGGCCTGCTGCGCCAAACGCTTGTGGGGCACGATTTGATCCTATCAAACGCCCCGCTTGTACGGGCGTCTCAGCGGTGTACAATCAAGGGAACATTTGTGGAGGGAGCTGGGCCCTTTCGCCGGGTGATCGATCCGGGAACCAATGGCCCTGTAGTTGCATCAGAAGGATTGGGAATCGAGCGGCCCAATGAAAGGGGCAGAACGTGGAAGAGCGTCTCAAGAGCTTGATGCAGGACCTGGGAAATGCGATCAACGAATCGCTATCCGACTCCGAGCGCATTGCAGAGGCGATCGGCGAAATTAAGCGCGCTGGATACGATGTATTCCTCGTTTTGGAGGCGACCATCGGATTCAATAAGCGTGAGGAGGGCGAGGGCGGTCCGGATGATGAGAACACGGGCATGCCTCAGGAAATCACCACCACGGGCAAGGTTCGTTTTACAACTCAGGATCAGCGATTCCTGAAAGCCCTTCGCATTGCCGTTGACGAAGAAGCATAAAGATCAGAATTACAGTAGCTCGCGATAAACCGCGAGCGTCGCCGATACGGCGTCTTCCCATCGAAATTCGCTTGCGCGGCGACTTCCCCGATTCACCAATTCCATCCGGCGCGTCTCGTCAGTCGCCAGCCTAAGAAGAGCCGAGGCGAGTTCCTCTTCGTTTTGAGGATCGATCAGTTCCGCTGCGTCTCCACAAACTTCGGGAAGAGCGGAGCGGTTCCCTGCGATGACGGGAATCGCCGCCGCCATGGCTTCCAGCACGGGCATCCCGAAACCTTCATCCATCGATGGAAATGCGAAGATGGCCGCTCGTGCGTACCATTGTCCGATCTCCTCATCCGTAAGGTAGCCGGTGATGCGAATACGATCTTTTGCGGGGCTGTTCGCGACTTCGTCGACTGCCTCCGCGGCTTCGTATCCTTGCGATCCGGCCAGCACGAGCGTCCAGTCTTCCGGCATCGCGCGAAACGCCCGTATCAGCGCGGCCTGGTTTTTGCGCCGCTGAATCGCGCCGACGCAAAGGACGATTTTCTCGCGCGGAAGATTCGGAATCGGTCGTCGAATTACGACACGTTGAATCACCCCATGGCGGATGACGCGGATGCGCGATCCCGGCACATGCAGATGTTCCTCGACCTGCGACGCAGTGAAGGCGGAGACCGCGATCACCAGGTCGGCACCGGCCGCGGCGTCCTTAGCCTGTACCGCGAATCGTTCGCGAAACTCCGGCGTGCTGTAGTCGCCAGTCAGGACGAACAGGTCGTGGAACGTTGCGACTTGTTTGCGAAATCGCCGTTTCGGCAACCGCTGATTGAGTCCGTGGAAGATGCTGGCCGATCGGTTGCCCCACGCATCCGCCAGAAACCGGCGCGTGACGTTCGGAGGTTTGGGAAGAGGGCGCGCGCGAAAGTATCGTTGAGAGCGGTAGAACCAGTCCCAGCCATCGGCAAGATCAGCTGTAGCCAGGCCGTTCAGGATCTCCCGCGAGTAAACACCAACGCCGGAGAGTTCATCGCCAAGACTGTACGTGGCATCGAGTGCGATCCGCAACTTGGTATTTTAGTCGAGTTCGTATTCCTTCAGCTTGCGGTAGAGCGTGGTGCGCCCGATTCCCAGCATCAGCGCGCTGGTCGTCCGGTCGCCGTGCGTATGTTGGAGCGCGTGCCGAATCGCCCGTTTTTCGAGCTCCCTTAACGGGACAATACTCTGCGCGGGGAGAACTCCCGTCGCCACCGGCCCCGGACGGGCGCCTGTTGCCGCGGCAGCGACATGGCCGTTCACCGCATGCGCGCCAGTAGGGGTGGAAACCCCCGTGGGCAGGTCGGCGAAATGCAGCAGGGGACCAGAATTGAACGACATCATGCGTTCCAGACAGTTCATCAGTTCGCGGATATTGCCCGGCCAGTCGTATTCCATGATGGCTTCGATTGCCTGATGCGAAAGTATGAAGCGGCCATTTGCCAGCGATAGAAAGCGTTCGATCAGCAGAGGAATATCTTCCTTGCGCTCGCGGAGCGGGGGCAGCGTCAGGCGGACTACGTTAAGCCGGTGAAAGAGATCCTCGCGAAAACGGCCCGCCGCAACTTCGCGTTGCAAATCCCGGTTCGTAGCCGCCACCAGGCGCACGTCGATCTTGATGCGCTGCAGGGACCCGAGCGGGCGGATTTCCTGCTCCTGAAGCACGCGGAGCAGTTTGACCTGGAGTTCAAGAGGAAGCTCGCCGATTTCGTCGAAGAAGGCAGTGCCGCCATTGGCGAGTTCGATCAGGCCGCGTTTGGAGTCCACTGCGCCCGTGAACGCTCCCCGCACGTGGCCGAAGAGTTCGCTCTCCATCATCGAGCCCACGAGCGATCCGCAATCGATCGGCACAAACTGCCCGCGCGGAGCCACGTTATATAGGGATCGCGCCGCGACCTCCTTACCCGTGCCGCTTTCACCCTGAATCAGCACGGGCGATCGGCGAACCCCCAGCCTCTCGATCTGACCTCGAAGCTGAACGATTCGGGGGGAACGGCCCACGAATCCCGTCGGGAGATCTTCCTCGACCACTTTCATCTATTCCGTTAGTGGCGAGAAGAGGAAAAATTCTCAGTTATGGATCGAGGCGGACGACAAAAGCCTGTGGTTCGTGCTGCTCCGCGCGGATGCGTTTCGCGAGAGCCTCGGCGGCGTCGGTGGAATTTTCGCGTCCGGCCAGGATGCGCCAGACCGGCGGGTCCCCGACTCTCAGTACCGCTTTGGCCGCGCCATATGCGGCGATCATGTTTCGTTCCGCGCGATCGGCATTGGTTTTGTCGCGGAATGCGCCGATCTGCACCGCAAAAAGAGCCGGTTCGGGAACCGCGGGCGTGCCGATAATCGTGACCTCGACCTGGGCGACTCCGGGGCCAATCAGATCTATTTCCTTCGCCGCTGCATGCGACAAGTCGATGATACGGCCACCGATGAATGGGCCGCGATCGATGATCCGCACATCGACCGTCTTGTCGTTGCCGAGATTTCGGACTCGAACGAGGGTCTGGAAAGGCAGTGTGCGGTGAGCCGCAACCATGGTTTCCATATCGTAGATTTCGCCATCTGCCGCGGCGCGCCCATGATAGGGGTGCCCGTACCAGCTCGCGAGACCACGCTCGGCAGCGCCGACCGGCGGGACCGGGACGTTGGAGGGCGAAGCCGGGCGAGCGGCAGGCACAGGGACTACGACCGCGGTCTTCTTCTTGCTACAGCCCGCGATAACGATCGCGACCACAAGTATGCAGGCCAGGCAACGGCTCATTAAGATAACCATACTAACCTCGTTAATGGCAGATGAATGAGATCGAAAGAATCCGCGAGGAGTACCAGAAGCGCGACCGGACGATTCCCGCCGATTTCTATGCCTGGCATCGCGAGGAAATTCAGTACTGGCAAGCCAGCGTCGCCCGAGCTTGCGCTCGTCTCCTCCATCAAAGCGGCTCGTTTCCAATCGCCGACGCTGCGATCGCCGATATCGGATGCGGCAACGGCCAGTGGCTGCTCGAGTTTCTGCAGTGGGGCGCGGTGGCGGCAAACCTCAACGGAATCGACCTTCTCGCCGACCGCATTTCGTCCGCGCGGGAGCGGCTCCCGGGCGTTGATCTTTGGTGCGGCGATGCGCGAAATTTGCCATGGCTCAGCGCTTCGTTCGATCTCGTAACGCAGTTTACAGTTTTCAGCTCGATTGCGGATATCGGGGTTCAGGCGGCTGTCGCCTCCGAGATGCTGAGGGTCCTGCGACCGGGTGGCCGCATTCTCTGGTACGATTGCCGGTACTCGAATCCATCGCGGTCCGCAGTGCGTGGATTGAGTCGGAACGACGTCCGGAAATTGTTTCCTTCGTGCTCCATCCAGTTCGCGGCCACGACGCTTGCGCCGCCGCTCGCCCGCGCTGTCGCCAAACGATCCTGGGCTGCAGCTGCGGCACTTGAAAGCCTGCGATTCACCTGCACGCACCTGGCGGCAGTAATCAAGCCGCGAATTGTTTGACTTTACTTTAGACCGCCAGATATCATGATTTCCGTGTCCAGACGACTATTAGTAACCGTTGCAGCCGCGGGGTTGGCTATCGCCTTACCGTGCGGAGTGATGACTTTCGGGCAAGCGCAGACTCCGGCCGGGCCGACGTTCCAGATGTCCGACAAGTACTTCAAGAACGTCAAAGTGCTGACGGGTATTCCCGTCGACGAGTTCATGGGGACGATGGGACTCTTTTCGGCCGCTCTAAGCTACTGCTGCGGGGACTGCCATACGGGCGCCGGTACCGACAACCCGAAATGGGAAGACGATCCGCCGCGCAAAATCATGGCGCGGAGGATGGCGGCGATGGTGAAAGCCATTAATAAGGACAACTTCGGCGGAGGGAATTCCGTGACGTGCTGGACGTGTCATCGCGGCAGTCCTTCCCCTTCGGTCACACCTTCCATCGACACGATCTATGGCGAACCGCTGGCATTTCCTTCCGATTTCGTGGTGACTGCCAAGTCCGGAGCACCCACCGCCGATCAAATTTTCGACAAATATATCCAAGCTCTGGGCGGGGCTGGCCCGACGGGCCGCATCACCAGCTATACAGCCAAAGGGACCAGCCATTTATTTGGGGAGACGAAGGAAGATCCGGTGGAGGTCTTTGCGAAAGCGCCGGATCAGTTGGCCACATTCGTCCACCAGCGCGAAGGCGATGTCGCGCGGACCTTCGATGGCCGAGATGCGTGGGTCATGCTGCCGCTGACTGTCGTTCAGGAGTATCCGTTGAGCGCGAGCGCGCGGGAAGGCGGCAAGCTGGATGCCGAACTGGCCTTTCCCTGGCGGATCAGGCAATTCTTCCCGAATTGGACTGTCGGCGTTCCAACGACTCTTGACAGCCGCGATGTGTATGTTGTGCAGGGCAGAGCTACCGGAATTCTCGCCACGTTTTATTTCGACAAGCAGACGGGTCTGATGACGCGCATGATTCGATATGCTAATTCGGCGGTGGGCCGCGTTCCGACTCAAATCGATTACTCCGATTACCGACCCGTCAACGGCGTCATGATGCCGTTCAAATGGACCTTCGGTTGGGTCAGCGGCAGAGAAGAGTATGTGATCGCGGCCTATCAGGCGAATGCCGCAGTTGACGCCGCGAAGTTCGCCCGGCCCGTTCAGCGCACGAAGTAAGCGCAGGCCAAGGGCCTACTCCACATCCACAAGACTGCTGAGTGCTTGGCCTTTGGCTTTCGCCAGACGGAGGGCGTTACGCATCAGCTTGAGCCCCGTCTCGCCCGCGGCCGTGAGAATGGATTCCGGGTGGAATTGAACGGCCTCGATGGGCAGCTCCCGGTGACGCACGCCCATGATGATGCCGTCACTCGATTCGGCAGTGACCTCGAGTGACGCCGGCATTCGCTCCGGGATCGCGTATAGCGAGTGGTAACGGCCGACTTCGATCTCGGGCGGCAGGCCCTCGAAAACCCCTTTGCCGCGATGGTGCACCATCGACGGCTTTCCATGCATCGGATACGGCAACACGCCGAGCTCGCCGCCGAATGCCTCGACGATGCCCTGCAAGCCGAGACAGACTCCGAACACAGGAATGCCTGCCTGCGCCGCGTGCTTCACGAGCTGCGGCACGCCGAAATCTTCAGGCCGGCCTGGTCCCGGCGAGATCAGAATCATATCCGGGTTCACCGCGTCGAGTACTTCGAACGGGGTTCCAGCGCGATACGTGATAACCTCCGCGCCCGCCTGCCGCGCGTAATTCGCCAGCGTGTGGATGAAGCAATCGTCGTTGTCGACCAGCAGCAGCTTCATCTTGAACAACTCGTGCTCTTCTTGAGCGGCTTGCGGAATGGACTGCGGACCGAGCAGCCGGAAGAATCCGGTGGCTTTCAGCCGGGTTTCCCGTTCCTCCGATGCCGGGTCTGAATCGTACAGCAGAGTCGCGCCCGCCGGATAGGTAGCGTAACCATTCTTCAAATAGGTCGTGCGAATCAGGATTCCCGTGTTGATGTCGCCATTGAGAGACAGTAGTCCGACGGCACCGCCATACCAGCCGCGGGCGTTCTTTTCGAGACTCTCGATCGCCACTGCCGCGGCTTTTTTCGGCGCTCCGACCAGCGTGACCGCCCACATATGGCTGAGGAACGCGTCGAGCGCATCGAAGCCTTCCTGCAGAAAGCCTTCGACATGATCCACGGTATGGAATAGTCCTGCGTAAGCTTCGATCAGGCGGCGGCCGATTACCCTGACCGTGCCGGGTTCACAGACGCGGCTCTTGTCGTTGCGGTCGACATCCGTGCACATGGTGAGCTCGGACTCTTCCTTCGTCGAGTTGAGCAAAGCACGGATATTTTTTTCGTCCTGAATCGGATCGCCGGTCCGCCGGGCTGTGCCGGAGATGGGACAAGTTTCGACTCTCTCGCCTTCCACGCGCACAAACATTTCCGGAGATGCGCCGACCAGTTGCTCATTGCCAAACTGGATCAGAAATTCGTACGGGCTCGGGTTGGCGCGCTGCATCCGTGAGAAGAGATCCGACGCTTTGCCCGAGTAGGCAGTGCGGAACGTCTGCTTGAGGATCACTTCGTAGTAGTCGCCGCGCCGCATGCCCTCGCGGACGACCTCCACGTTCGCCATATATTCTTCCGGCGTGTGATCCGAAGTAATCGGGCCCGGCTGGCGAACGGGCGCGGGCGCGATGCGATCCCCGGTGCGCTCGAGGCCGCGTGTCGAGATTCCGTTCTGTTCGAACTCGTACGTGAACCGTTCGATCTGTTCCCGCTTGCGGTCCATGTAGATGATGTCGTCGCAAAGGAAGAGCTGCAGGTCTTTGCTGCTGTCCCGGGGGAGACGGAGCGGGATTGGCTCAAACTGAAACAGCAGGTCATACCCGAACGCGCCGGCGAAGGCGAGCTTATCGTCGTGTTCGCTGCGAAACTCGCGGGTGAGCGCGCGCAGAATCGAGAAGACGGAGGGCTGCCGGCTGCGCTCTTCTTCCGCAAACAGCTTGGGCATGGGCTTCAGGCGGCCGTGAAGCGTGCCGCTCTCTTCGCGAAAATCGTCCCAGTGCGGGTGGTCGCGAAGGACGG
>Ga0182024_10002468_pt1 | contig 45758 bp, 41 predicted proteins | sample P32metaG_FD_120480 | JGI IMG/M metagenome (GOLD analysis project Ga0182024, IMG submission 120480) | Permafrost microbial communities from Stordalen Mire, Sweden - P3-2 metaG (Illumina Assembly) | ecosystem: Environmental > Terrestrial > Soil > Wetlands > Permafrost | place: Sweden: Stordalen... | reverse complement strand
TGGGCGCGACCCCTCGCGGACAAGATCACTGTAAAGGAGATGAAAAACGCTAAGCGCGTTCGGTTACTTTTTCAAATGACCCAACGATCCTGTTTCGGTTACCGGGTCAAATGACTTGACAGGAGGGGGGACAAACCCAGGGGTTCGCCGGTTGCGCCGCGACCTGCCCCACGATTCTAATGGCCGGTGTATAATCGCAGATACAAAAATGCCCATGTACGGCAGAACTCGTTTCTACGTCGCGGCGGCGGCGCTGGCACTGCTATGCCTGCCGGCAAGCGCGCAGTGGGTGAATCTGCCGTCGAAAGGTATTCCGCGAACCTCGGACGGCAAACCCGATCTTTTCGCGGCCGCGCCCCGCGCCGCCGATGGCCGCCCCGACCTCTCCGGCATCTGGGAGCCCAGCGCCAATAAATATGTCCGCGACATTGCCGCCGACCTGAAACCCGGCGACGTTCCCTTCCAACCGTGGGCCAAAACCTTGTTCGAGCAACGCGAGGACGGATCGCATTCGAGAGAAGACCCGGATGCGAACTGCCTCCCTCAGGGCGTGCCCAAGATCGATGCGGCTCCCGCTCCGTGGAAGATCGTCCAGACGCCGGGATTTATCGTGGTGGTCTATGAGGCGTTCAATCTATGGAGGCAGATCTTCCTGGATGGCCGCTCGCTGGCTCAGGACCTCAACCCGACCTGGATGGGTTATTCGACGGCCAAGTGGGACGGCGATACATTGGTGGTGGATACGCGCGGCTTCAACGGCAAGGCTTGGCTGGATCAGTTGGGCAAGCCCTCCACCGATGCCCTGCGTGTGACCGAGCGGTTCCGGCGCAAGGATTTCGGGCACATGGATATTCAGATCACCATCGACGACTCGAAAGCGTACACCAAGCCGTGGACGGTAAACGAAAGTGTGCATCTTTTGCCGGAGACCGAGTTGCTCGAATTCATTTGCAATGAGAACAACAGGGATGTAGAGCACTTGCCTGGAAAGTAAGGAGACTGTATGCGTGCCGTGCTGGTGTGTCTGCTCCTGGGTCTTGCGGGCTGCGCCTCGAAGAACGAGGTCGCCCCGGCCCCGGGCGGTCAGGTCCTGTTCGAAGGCGCGCGGCTGATCGATGGCAACGGCGGCGCGGCCATCGAGGATTCCGCCTTCCTGATCGAGAACAACAAATTCACCATGGTGGGCAAGAAGGGGCAAGTCCAGGCTCCGGCGGGCACGGCTCGCGTGGATCTGACCGGGAAGACGGTGATGCCCGCGCTGATCGACACGCACACTCACCTCGGCTGGGCGATCATCAAAACCGGCGCCATGGGCGCAGACACGTACAGCAAGGAGAACCTGATCGATCATTTGCACCGGCTGGCGTATTACGGAGTCGCCGCGACGCAAAGCATGGGCATCGATCCGGGCGAGGCGGCCTACCAGGTACGTGCAGAACCCATTCCGGATGCCGCGCTTTTCCGGACATCTGGACGAGGTATGGGTCGGCCGAAAGCGGGTCCGGGGCGGGAATATTGGCAGCCCGTGGCCTATGGCATCGACACGGAAGACCAAGGCCGGAAGGCGGTCCAGGAGTTAGCCGCGAAAAAAGTGTCTTGGGTCAAGATTTGGGTGGACGATCGAAACGGAACCGTGCCCAAGCTCACGCCGCCTCTCTATCGAGCCATCATCGATGAGGCGCACAAGCACGATCTCCGCGTGGTCGCTCACATCTACTATCTCGCCGACGCCAAGGAACTGCTGCGGGCCGGCATCGACGGCTTCGCTCACCTGGTTCGCGACAAGGACATCGACGACGAATTTGTCCGGATGATGAAGGAGCGGCCCAACGTCTTCGTCATGCCGAACCTCCCGGATATTGGGACCGCATTCCAAGATCCCGAGTGGGTGAAGACGGTGAGTGAAACTGTTCCTCCCGCCGAGGTCAAAAAGATGCAGGATGCCCTAACCCGCCGCTCGCCCGACGCCGTGAAGAAGGCGCAGGACTTCTTCGATTTGCAGGCGCGCAATTTGAAGAGACTCAATGACGCGGGCGTGCGGATCGGCTTCGGAACCGACTCCTCGACGGCGGTCGGCTGGAACGATCACGAGGAACTGGCCGACATGGTGACTGCGGGGATGACGCCGGCTCAGGTGATTGTGGCCGCGTCCAAGACCTCGGCCGGAATCTTGAAGCTGGATCAGCTCGGCACGGTGGAGGCGGGCAAGAGTGCCGACTTCATCGTGCTCGACGCGAATCCTCTGGACAACATTGCCAATTCGCGGCGGATCGCCAAGGTGTATCTCAGAGGAAAGGAAGTCGACCGCGCGGCGTTGAAACAAGATTTTATGAAGTGAGCCAATGACGAGGGGATGGTCACTTGCTCGCGCAGGGAAATGTGTCTTCTAGCCCTCTCAGGAGGACCAAACCGATGAAGCTCTTGTCTAGGCTCTCTTGTGGCATGAACGTAGACGCGGTCTCGATCTCGCTGTTGATGATGTCTATGAAGTTTTGCACCTCAAGAGCTAGTTTTCCGGGCTGACAAAACAATTTTACTTTCGAATCGGTATTGGCCCATCCTATCCCAACGCCCAATCCGTTGATGAACGCCCTTGTAGTCGCAATAACAGCTGCATCAGATGATGCCATGCGTTCTTTGTACTCTTTGACGGTTAGCTCGGCTTTAGCTTGAGCCGCACTCACGGCGAAGAGAAATAGAGTTGCGATTGCAGTCCGCATGGCCGGCATTTTATCAAAAAAACGTCTTTGGCAGCTTCGGCCTGCGCTTCGGCCATTTGGCGAAGCCGACAAAACGCTCTCCCTTGTGGCTGGAGTGGGGCTTTTATTTGCGGACTAACGCTTCTAGCCGCCTCAACTGATTTCTACCTTCCTCTGCCTCTTCCTCTCTCCTTTTGAGTTCAGCTAGCCAGGCTTTCTTGGATTCAATGAGCTCTTGTTCCGAGAGCAGTTTGTGGTCCGAGCCCAGAGGCCAAGGCTTACGTTCGACGAAGATCTCCCCGTTAACCCTGATTTCGTAAGATCGTCCTCTTTTATCGTCGGTGAACATTTGGAGCTCGCATTGATGGTCGCCGATCAGGAACGTTTCTGTTTTTACCTGCATGCCCAAATGGTAGCATGACCGATCGCGAAGGCAGGAGACGCCCGAGGACTTCTCGGGCTTTTTCCCGCTCGTTTTTCGGACCAACCGCGCCCCTGCGGCCTGTACCCGTGCCTTTAATCGTTCAAGCCAGAGACGACCAGGCCAGGGCGTTCGCGCCAGCCGGAGATCCCAGGCCTTCGGTCACTCCGCTACAACCCAAAACTAGAGCCGTCCGCCGTGATACGCTTTTCTCGATGAGGGAGGAAAAATGAAGAGAACATGGATTTTCGCCCTGGCGCTGGCCGGGGTGTTGGCACAAACCGCCGCCGCCCAGGACGCGAAGACGGTCATCGGCACCGCCTCGAAGGCAATGGGCGTCGAGGGACTGAACTCGATTCACTATAACGGCGTCGCCCAGAATGGCAACCTCGGGCAAAACAACAACGCCAACCAGCCGTGGCCGCTGACGAACGCGGACGACTACGTGCGCTGGATCGATTTCACTCAACCGGCATCGCGGGCGACGTGGACGACCTACGCCGTGCCGGTAACGGGCGGCGTGGCAACGCAGGCTCCCGGCCAGCAGAACATCACACCTCAGAACACGACGTGGGCGCAGCAGCTCGAGATCTGGATTACGCCGTGGGGATTCCTCAAGGCCGCGGCGGCAAACAACGCGACGGTGAAGGCGCAGACCGAGGGTGGCAAGCGTTACCAGGTGGTGTCGTTCAACACGACCGTGAAGTCGCCGGGAGGGCCGCCCTACCGCATGGTCGGCTACATCAACAGCCAGAATCTGGTGGAGAAGGTGCAGACCTGGCTGGAGAACCCGATCTTCGGCGACATGCTGGTCGAAGCGGAATATACGTATTATCGGGACGGCGCCAACGGGCTGAAGTTCCCGGCGCAATGGGTTCAGAAGCGCGGCGGCTGGCCGACGTTCACCGCCTATATTCTGGGCGCGGATGCAAATCCGCCCAACATTCGACAGATGGTGACGCCTCCAGCGGGTGGACGCGGAGGTGGCGGAGGCGCAGCCGCTGGCGGCGCTCCGCCCGCAGCCGCAGGCGCGACTTCGGAGAAGCTGGCCGACGGCGTCTTCCGCATCAACGGCGCGTATAACTCGCTCGCCATCGAGTTCGCGGACTACATCCTGCTCTTTGAGCCCGGACCGCAGAATGAGGCGCGCGCACAGGCCGTGATCGCCGAGGCCAAGCGAGTCATCCCCAACAAGCCGATCCGCTATGGCGTCATCTCGCACCACCACTTCGATCACACCAGCGGTCTGCCTGCCGTGGTCGCCGAAGGCATCACGATCGTGACCCCCGAAGTGAACAAGGCGTTCCTGATGAACGCGCTTTCGGCGCCCCGGACGCTGGCCCCCGACTCGATGTCGAAGTCGGGCAAGAAGCCGATCATCGAGGGCTTCACGGGCGACAAGCGCGTCTTCCAGGACGCCACGCGCACCTTCGAGGTTCACGTGATCAAGGGGCTCCCGCACGCCGACGGGCTGGTCATCGGTTATCTTCCGAAGGAGAAGATCCTGGTATATGCGGACATGTTCAACCTGCCGCCGGCGAACGACCCGGTACCGAATCCCCCGGTGTTCGGCACGATGGTGTTCCTGGACAACATTGAGCGGCTGAAACTCACTCCTGACCGGGTCATGTCGATTCACAGCTTGAATCCCGACCGGCTCACGACGGTCGCGGAGATGAAGGCGTCGCTCGGCAGGAAGTAGCTGACCGCTGCTCCGACGTCCTCGTCCGCGCCGGACCCCGGTCCCGCTTGGTGGGGCGTGGCGCCGATCCTGGGCGGCTCGCTGGTCGCATCGTTGTGCACCTCCTGGCGTGTGAAAAATGAAAAAGCCAAGTGCCTCCCCGAATGGACACCGCAACACGCTGCCTTCGTTAATCGCCGAGGCCGTTCGTCAGTTGCGAAAGACTTCCTGACGCACGCTAGAATGGATGCGTGTCCGCCCAGCCGCAACCGCACCTGACGCCGGAGCAGTATCTGGAGCTCGATCGCGCCTCCGAATTCCGGAACGAATACTACAACGGCAGGATGTATGCCATGTCGGGCGGTACGCACCGGCACGCGATCGTCATCGGCAATCTCAGCCGCGAACTAGGGAACGCGCTCAAGAAGCGCCCCTGTCTGGTGACCTCCAGCGATGTCCGCGTTCGAGTCGGGCCGGAAGGCTTGTACGCTTACCCTGACCTCGCGATCGTGTGTGGAGAGCCAGAGTATATCGACGGGCGGAAGGACACCCTGATCAACCCGGCGCTGATTGTCGAAGTGCTTTCGCCTTCGACCGAGGGTTATGACCGCGGCTTTAAGTCCGCGCAGTACCGAACGGTCGAATCGCTGGAGGAATACGCGCTGGTGTCGCAAACCGAGCCGCGCGTGGAGGTGTTCCGCCGCCAGCCCGGCGGACATTGGCTGCTCTCGGAGTTTGTCGGGCTCGGCTCTGTCTGTCAGTTTGAAAGCGTCGAAGCGAGCGTTCCGCTCGCCGAGATCTACAACAAAGTGACGTTCGACGCCGCGGAATAGCTCGCGCGCGGCGACGGCGGAAGATGGCGTACGAATTGCCCAGGAGTTGGACATGCTTGCCTTGGCCGCAATGGCGATATTTCCTCTTAAAGAAGAAAACTAAGACCCGCAAGGGCAAGGCAGTCGGTTCTTGAGCCCAGCCCGTCGGGTCGCTGTCCGATCTGAAGCTGCAGGGCTTATCGTGAGGGCTCAATGCCGCGGAGATACTTCAGCTCCCACGCGCGCGAGCAATAGACGAATTCCGCGACTTCCGTGTCCCGAATCGGTTTGTGGCCCATGATCTCCTCGCTCGGTGATCAGACCACGGATTTGGGTTTGGCGCAAATGCCACCTGACAGAGGGCTCAATCTGTGAGCTCGTTGAACCCCCGGCCGCTTAAGATCATTGGCACACACTTCTCCGCCCGCGCTGCCCGCGTCTTCGCCTGCTTCGCGCCCGAGACATGAAAGATGTACGACTTCCTCCGTCCCGGCGTTAGGGCTTCGAACGCCGCCTTCAGCTCTGGAGCCGCATTCAGCGTGACTTGCAACTCCTCGGGAACCACATACTCCGAAGCCTTCTTTAGGGGAACCTTCTTTCCCGACTCCTCGACCTGGATGGCTTCGTAGATGTAATTCCTCAGGGTCGGCTGCAGTGCCGAAATTTCTTTGGGAGAGGTGAATTTAATCCAGCGGCCCGCCTGCGTATCCTCTCCGATCTTTCGGAGGATGTGCTTCGGGTCCTTTAGCAAGGCGCCTTTGAAGAACGAGAGCGCGCACGCGTCCTTTAGCGGGATGACGATCGCCACGTTCTTTTTCTGGTAGGTGAAGCAGGGCTTGCCCCATTTCAACTCCTCGGTCAGGTCGCAGTCGAGCACAATCTTCCTCAGCTTGTCTGTTTCCTTCTGCCACTTTTTCGCGTAAGGCAACTTCATCGTCCCACCCTGTGCGCCACATTCGATTCGGTTTCAAGGTCAGGCAGCCGTGCTGGAAGCATGGGGGACAACGCTGGAGGAATCCAGAATCTCCTCAGTTTATCGGAGATCTCCGTCAGCTCTTCCGGCGCATGTTCGATCAGCCATTCCGTTAGTTCGACCGAGTGGACAGTCTTTAGGTTATCCAATTCAGCCACTTTGCGGAACACTCATTGCAGAACATCAGCAGCATGTCCCCAGCTCGGATCGCGGAGCAACTCTCGTCCGTCCTTCATTTATAGGCCCCGAGCCGTTCCAATGGCGCACCGGGATTCCGAATTTCGCCCGTGCGCGCTACCGGAATGTGTTTCACGGCGTGGACCTGGCCGTTTATGGCAACGGCTATGGTTTGCGATTTGCTGCCGGCCGGTTTTCTGCAAAGCAACACTGTCAGCCTGCCGGTGCAATAGATCACATCCGGCAGATCAGCAACTCGCGCTCATAGACCATCTCCGGCGGCAGATGGTCGTGCAGCATCAGGAACAGCTCTTCGTGGGCGATCACCTCGGAGCGCCACGCGGCCCGGTCAAAGGCCTGCAACTCATCGAACTTCTCTTTCGGGAACCCTTCCAAGCCCTTCCACTCGATGTCGCTGTAACGGGGCATCCAGCCGATGGGCGTCTCGCGGGCCAAGGCGCGGCCATGGGCGCGATCGACAATCCATTTCAACACGCGCATGTTCTCGCTAAAGCCGGGCCACATGAACTTGCCGTTCGAGTCCTTGCGGAACCAATTCACATGGTAGATGCGCGGTGTTTCCGTCAAGGTGCGCTGCATCTTGATCCAGTGGCGGAAGTAATCGGCCATGTGATAGCCGCAGAAAGGCAGCATGGCCATGGGATCGCGGCGGACCTGCCCTACGCCTCCCGTGGCCGCGGCGGTGGTCTCCGAACCCATGGTGGCGCCGATGTAAACCCCCGCGCTCCAATTGAACGCCTGATACACCAGCGGCATGGTGGTGGCCCGGCGTCCGCCGAAGATCAGCGCGCTGATCGGCACGCCTTGCGGATCTTCCCAGGCCGGATCGATGGTGGGGCACTGCGAGGCGGGCGCGGTGAAGCGGGAGTTGGGATGCGCGGCCTTTGCGCCGGTCTCCTTGGCGATCTGGGGCGTCCACAGGTTGCCGCGCCAATCCAGACACTCCGCCGGCGGGTCGTCGGTCATGCCTTCCCACCACACCCCGCCCTCGGGCGTAAGAGCGGTGTTGGTGAAAATGCTGTTGCGCGCCAAGGTCGACATGGCGTTGGGATTGGTCTTGACGGAGGTGCCCGGCGCGACACCGAAGAATCCCGCTTCCGGATTGATCGCGCGCAGGCGGCCTTCGGCATCGGGCTTGATCCAGGCGATGTCGTCGCCGACGGTCCACACCTTCCACCCATCGAAGCCCGCAGGCGGGATCAGCATGGCGAAATTGGTCTTGCCGCAGGAGCTGGGGAATGCAGCGGCGACGTAGGTCTTTTCGCCCTGAGGGTCCTCCACCCCGAGGATCAGCATGTGCTCCGCCATCCAGCCCTCGTCGCGGGCGATGTTGGAGGCGATGCGCAACGCGAAGCACTTCTTACCTAACAGCGCGTTCCCGCCATAGCCCGATCCGTAGGACCAGATCTCGCGCGTTTCCGGGAAATGAACAATGTACTTTTCCGAATTGCAGGGCCAGGGAACGTCTCGATCGCCGGGCGCCAGAGGCATGCCAACGCTGTGCATGCACGGCACCACGCGCTTGTAGTCCTTGTCGATCTCCGCGTAGATCGGCAAGCCGATGCGCGCCATGATGCGCATGTTCACGACCACGTACGGCGAATCGGTGAGCTGTACGCCGATCTGCGACATGGGCGACCCGACCGGCCCCATGCTGAACGGCAGAACGTACATGGTCCGCCCGCTCATCGAGCCTTTGAACAGTTCCTTGAGCTTGCGGCTCATCTCATACGGGTTCACCCAGTTGTTGGTAGGCCCCGCGTTGTCTTTCGACAGCGAGCAGATGAAGGTGCGATCCTCGACGCGGGCAACATCGCTTGCGTCGCTGCGGGCGTAGTAGCAGCCCGGCCAGAGATCCTGGTTCAACTTGATGAAGGTGCCGGATTCGACCATCTGCGCGCAGAGATCTTCGTTCTCTTCCTGGGAGCCGTCCACCCAGTGGATTGAGGCCGGCTTGGTCATTTCCGCCATCTTCTCCACCCAACGGAGAAGATGCTTGTTCTGGCTCAACGGTACGCTAACATCACGACTAGACTTTAAAATTGCAGTAGACATAAGCCTTCATTATCGCGCAGGGCCGGTCTATGATGGAAGTGTATGCTGTCGCGCTCCATGCGGCTTCCGGCCCGGCTCGCTGCCACGATGACGCTCAGCGTCAAAGTGCTGCTGGGCGCCACGATGATGGCCGCCCTGGCCCAGGGGCAGGCGGCGATTCCTTTCGAATCCAACGGCCTCCAGTACAAAGCACTGACGCGCGGCGGCATGACCATCATGGTCGCTCCCCTTAATACGCGCATTCGGGATTGGGAGGTTTTTCAAGTTGCGATTACGAATGGCACGCCGGTCGCCTGGGCGGTGAAAGCCGAGGATTTCCGCTTCGAGCGCGAGACCGGTTCGCCGATTCCCGCGCTGGCGGCTCACGAGGTGGTGGAGACGCTGCTCAAGAAGGCCAGCCGCACCGACACCACCAAGCTGGTGGTCGCGTATGAAGCGGGGCTATTCGGCAACATGCATCTTCATACCACCAACGGATACGAAACGCGGCGGCAGGACGCGATCGCATTCGGATCGACCAAGCTCAGCGCCGCGGGCGCGGCTTCGGCCATCGTCCTGGCGCCCACCAAACTGGCGCCCGGCCAATCCACCGACGGGGCAATCTTCTATCCCAATGGAGGAAAGCCTCTGGGCGCAGGCAAGCTGATCGCGAATGCCGCCGGGGAGGAATTCGTATTCGCGGCGGAGGCGGAGCCGCCTCAGAATTCGCACCGGTAAAGATTGGATGCGCGACCGGGGGTCGCGCGCGCGTCAGGGGACCCGCCCCACCACAACCGCAGGAAAGCCACCCCAAGCAAGTTCCGCGCCCGGCTGAGTGTGCGGCACGCGCACGTACGCCATCGCCACCACTTTACCTAGCGCCGGGGAGTACACCGCGCTGGCGATCTCGGCGGCCACGGCTGCTCCCGCGGTGAGCTTGGTCCCGGCGGCGGGAACCTCTGCCGTATCGATTTCGACGCGCTGGAGCAGGCGGTGGATCTGCGCGCGGCTACGCACGCGCTCCACGATCTCCTGTCCCAGATAGCAGCCTTTGCTGAAGTTGACGGCCTGCAATTGACCGGTCTCCTGGACCAGATACCGCTCCGTGATTTCCTCGCCGTAGCGCGGGCGGCCGTGCTCGATGCGAACGGTGCGCGCGTCCTCCCCCGTGGCTGGCGCGATGGCGGCAAGTCGAGCGAGAAGGCTCGCCCTTTCCTCAACTGGAGAGAAAATGCAGAAACCTTCCGAGCCGGTGGAACTGACTCGCGCGATGGTGCATGCCCCCCATGAAATCCAGGAGTGAGGCTCCGTGGGAGGTTCCAACTCCAGACCCAGTGCGGACAGCGCCGTGCGCGCCTGGGGTCCTTCAACCGCGAGGGCGGCGGTGGTTTCGGTTACATCCTCGACCGTGACGTCGTCGGCGATGATATAGCGGTCCAGGTGCTCGAAGAGCTTCTGCCGTGTTTCCGGCTCCGTGTCCAGCAGGAGGTGATCCTCGAAGCAAAACAGATTGGCGTCGCCCAGGATCCGGCCTTGCGCGTTGAGGAAAAACACGTAACAGCCTTGGCCCGGCCGCAGGGTTTGTACCTGATTGGTGGTCATGGCGTTCAGCAGGCGGGCGCGGTCCTCGCCGCCGATACGCAGTCTTCCGCGGCTTGATAGGTCCAGCCACGCCGCCGCTTGACGGAGCGTGTTGTAGCCGGGACTCAAAGGATAGCCCGCGGACAGCTCGGGCATTAGCGCGACATCCACCGCAGATACCCGGCGATCGCCACGATCATGCCACCCGAAATCACCGCTCCAGTCAGTAGCCGCCTTTTGCCCTTGTATAGGATCGTCACCGCGAACACGTGCAAGGCCAACAGCATTTTGATTCCAAACCACATCTGATAGTCGGAGGAGACGTGCCCCTTGCTCAAGAAAATGTAGAGTCCGGAGGCAAGGATTCCACCGATTGCCGCATAGGCCATGGGCTTAAACCCAGCCACCAGGTCGCCCACGGCGAACCGCGCGTAGAAAATCCCGCCCAAGAGCACGATCACCGACATCAGGTGCAGCCAGCGCATAGCAATCGGCAGAATCGCTTCCATACACCTCAAGTATACAATCGAGATGAAATGATTCATGAGATTCTTCCCGTCGGCATCCTGCAATGCAACTGCTCGATCTTCGGCGACGAGGCCACGCGCGAGGCCATCGTCATCGATCCCGGCGATCAGATCGAGGACATCCTGGCGGTGCTCAAGCGCCATCGGCTCACGGTCAAAGCCATCGTGATCACCCACGCGCACATCGATCACATCGGAGGCGCGGCGAAATTGAAGGCCGCTACATTGAAAACGGGTGCGGGGAAAACGGGCGCGGGAGCCCCGGTGTACATGAACGCCAACGACCAGGAACTGTACGATCAACTCGACACGCAGGCGTCCTGGCTGGGAATGCCGGCTCCCAGCCGCACTGAAATCGACTTGCCCGCGCGAGAAGGGGACTCGCTGGCTCTCGGCGAGACCGCGTTCCATTTCCTGGACACGCCCGGGCACACGCAGGGCAGCATCTCCCTCTGGATTCCCGCGGAGAACAAGCTGATTGCCGGCGACACCCTCTTCCGCGACAGCGTCGGAAGGACCGATCTGCCCGGAGGAGACTCGCGCCAGATCCTGCGTTCGATTCACTCCAAGCTGCTGACGCTGCCGGAGACGGCGGTGGTGATTCCGGGTCACGGCCCCAACACCAGCATCGGGCGGGAGAAGGAGCTCAACCCGTTCCTACAGGGGCTCTAACACCCGTGCAATTCAAACTTCGGCGAACCTCCTTCTGCACGTTCGCCGAGCGCACGTCGTCTAGACCTCCAGGAGAGGCATAGATGAGCATGCGAAAGCGACTGGCCACACCGGCTGCCGCTATAGTGCTTCTTGCGGTTGCCACGCACGTTGGGGTCATGCATGTATCCTCCGCCCGTGCTCAGCCGCCACGAGGCAAATCCGAGGGTGCTCCGAAGCTCGAATTCGAAGTCGCATCCGTGCGTCCATCGGGTCCTCTGCCGCCCGGCATGACATTGGGAGGACGCATCTCGGGCGGCCCGGGCACAAGCGATCCCGAACGCATTACCTACGCATATGTACCATTCCAGCAGCTCGTCATGGCGGCCTACGGCGTCCAGCGCTACCAAATCAGAGGACCGGACTGGGTGACGCCCAGCGACCTTCGCGGGGCGGCTCGCTTCGACATCTCCGTGAAAGTACCTCCGGGTTCGACCAAGGAGCAGGCGGCGACGATGCTGCAAAACCTGCTGGCCGAGCGGTTCCAGTTGACGCTGCACCATGAAGCAGCGCAGTTTTCCGGCTACGCATTGGTGGTGGCGAAGGGTGGGGCGAAGCTCAAGGAAAGCCGAGGCCCGGTTGAAGAGTCGGAGCGGGCCAGGCTAGGGGCCGGGGGAAAGTTGAATCTCGGCAGCAATATGGGAGGGGACGTTAATAGGGATGGGGTCGTTCGCCTCCGATTCCGCGACTATCCGCTCTTTGACCTGACGCAGCAAGTGTCGTTTGCCTTGTCTGCCCACTTAGTCGATAGGACGGGGCTCGCCGGGAAGTACGATTTCACTCTGGAGTTTGCGGTGCCGGAGACGGAGAATGGGCTCATCGTGGGAATCCAGGCCGCACTTCCGCTTTCCCCGGGTCAGACAGCTCCGCTGTATAGAGAGCCAGGTCCGGCTGAACAGGACGGCGTCGCCATCGTTTCTGCGGCGATGGAAAAGCAGCTCGGGCTGAAGCTGGAGGCCACCAAAATAACGATGGATACCCTTGTGATCGATCAAGTGGAAAAAACGCCGACGGACAACTGAGCGATCACAACGGAGCCGAAAGCCGATCTGGCTTTCTTTTTTGGTATTAGATAAGTATGAGATCGTTTAGCAACCGGCGCGGCTTCGACTCCCTTGCGGGCGGCTGCTATACGCTCTTTGACCGCTTCAATTCGGTCATGACGCTAGTGACCAGCTCCTTGGCGTCGGTCAGAGATTTGCTGATGAGTTGGATGTCCATGGCGGGTTTGCCGGGTTGCCGGGCGCTCTGGCAGTAAACTCCATGCTGGCCCACCAGCACGAGAGCGTCGGTCAGCAGATCCAGGGTGACGGCCAGCCGCCCGCGCTCCAGGCCCATGCGGAACTCGTGCTCTTCGAGTGAGTCTTTGCGATCGTCATAGACGGACATGCCCTACATGGTAGCGTGGCGAGTTACTCGTGACGCAGGGCTTGAAGCGGATCCACACGGGTGGCCGCGTCTAGAAAACGCGGTGCTGGGCGGTGGCCATGATCAAAGCGGCCAGGTTCCAGGCGACCAGGATCGCGAACAGCAGGTTCATGCGGATGAGCAGGCGTTCCCGGCCGCGCGTCCAGCAGTACAGGCCCAGCCCAACCGCCGCCAATTTCACCGCGAGCAAGCCGCCCAAGGGGTCCGGCGCATAGCGCACGGCCAAGCGAACCAGGGGATTTCCTTCTTGCACGCCGGCGATCATGAAGGCGATCGTAGTCAGGAAGTCCAGCACTTGCAGGTAAGAATATTGAAGAATTAGCTGATTCACTCTTGCCGTCCTCAGGCGGCTGCTACACCTACTCTAATCGAAACACCTTACGCGAGTAAATGGGACCAACCGGCCATCTTGTCGCGCTATCTCCATGGAAAACTTAAGAACTTACTGTATAGTACCATACGTACTAGTCTAGTTTTTGGCAAGCTGTAAAGCTGGAAGCCCAAACTGCCGATTAACCCGGCGTGGCGGATTCCTACCTCGGGATACGGCTGAACGCGCTCCGGAAGGCGCAGAATCCGGATGGCGGATGGCCTTACTTCCCCGGAAAGCAGAGCTGGCTGGAACCGACGCTTTACGCGGCGCTGGCCCTGCATGGCGAGCCGGAGGCGGACAGAGCCTGGGAGCTGGTGTCCACCTGGCAGCAGAAGGATGGGGGCTGGCACCCGTCGGCGGAGGTCGGGTTTCCGCATTCCACCACGGCGTTGGCCGTGACAGTGGCGGCGGCGCGAGGCGAATTCGGGAGCCCGTTTCAAAACGGCGTGCAGTGGCTGCTGGGCGCAGTGGGGGTCGAGTCGCGGTTGTATAAACGCGCCATTCTGCGGGTGGGCTCGGTGTTTGGAATGGTGGAAGATCAGCGCGATTTCAGTCTCAAGGCGTGGCCCTGGAAGCTGGAAACTTCTTCCTGGGTGGAGCCGACGTCCCAAGCTTTAGTCGCGCTCAAGAAGGCCGCTCCGAAAATCCCCGGTAAGGAATTGCGCGAGCGGGTGCGGTTGGGCGAGGCGATGCTCCTCAACGTACGCTGTGTGGATGGAGGGTGGAACTACGGAAACCGGACGGCGCGCGGCGACGAGCTGCGGTCGTACCCGGAAACCACGGGAATCGCGCTGGTGGGGCTGCAAGGGCGCCCGGAAGTGGGAGCCACGCTCGACTTGGCGGGGAAGATGCTGCGGGAAACGGCCTCGCCGATGGCGCGGGCCTGGCTAACCGTCGCGATGCGGGTGAATGGAATCTTCGTGGACGTGCATGCGGCGAAGCTGACGCCCGACGTGCTGATCGCGGCGCTGGAGGCGCTGGGCGCTCCGGAAGGAAATTATTCGTTGTTGAAAGTGACGGGTTGAAGGCGACGGCGTGAAGATCACTCGACGGGAATTGTTGCCGGTGGCGGGGGCGGCGGCGCTGGCGGGATACGCTGCGTGGGACGCCAGGAGACTCGCGCCGCCAAAGCGCACCGGCACCTCGGCGGTAGCGATCATGAAGGCGGCCTCGTACACGGTGGATCTGGCCGGGAAGATCACCGCTGGAATCCGCGCCTGCGGCCTGGAGGTGCGCGGCCAGCGGGTGCTACTGAAGCCGAACCTGGTGGAGTTCGATCCGAACACCTGTATCAACACCAATGTCGCGGTGATCGCGGCCGCATATGAAGCGTTTCTGAAGTTGGGCGCGGCCGAGGTGCTGATCGGCGAGGGGCCGGGCCATCGCCGCGATACCTACGCGCTCGCCGAGCTGGCGCATTACCGGGGAGAGCTGGAGAAATTCGATTCCCTGTTCGTGGATTTGAATCGCGACGACGTGAGCCCGGTGATGAACTTCGCCGACCGCGACCGGATCTATCTGCCCAACACGGCGATGCGCGCGGATCTGGTGGTCTCGCTCGCGAAAATGAAGACGCATCATTGGGCCGGAGCGACGCTCTCGATGAAGAATTTCTTCGGATTGGTGCCGGGCGCGGTGTATGGATGGCCCAAGAATGAGCTGCATCAGGTGGGCATTCCGGAGTCGATCGTGGAGCTAACGCGGATCTTCCACCGCAGCTTCGCCATCGTGGACGGGATCGTGGGCATGGAAGGAAACGGGCCGATTCAGGGCACTCCCAAGCAGGCGGGCGTGCTGGTGATGGGCAGCGACCTTCCGGCGGTGGACGCGACCTGCTGCCGCATCATGGGGATCGATCCGGACAAGGTCGAGTACTTGCAGATGGCCTCGGACCGGCTGGGGATCACCGAAGAAGCGCGCATCGAGCAGAGAGGCGAGAAGCTCGCCGGCCTGCGCACGGACTTCCAACTCATCAAAGAGTTCCAGACGTTGCGGCTGGCATAGCCTTGTGGCGCAGGCCTCCGGCCTGCGGGCGGAGCTAATTGCTAGGCGATATATTTTATCGTCTAGCAAACCCAGTGATGGAACACCAGCGATGGAACATCAAGACGGGACGCGCCGAAACCACCAACCGCTACGCTTCAAGACTTCTGCGGGGCTCTCTCCCTGAAATCCTCGACATGCTGGTTTCCAGCGCCTAGCGGTTTTGGGACCAACGGACGATTTAAGGCTCAGCTACCGGGTCGTTCTCTCAGCGTCCGGTGTCAAAATCGTCATGAGCATGCCACCGCAAGCACGACGCGAGTTTTCCTCGAAAGTAACCACGTCCGTATTCTTCCTCGTCACCGCAGTTACTATCGGGTGCGAGCTTCGGTACATTAATCCATTTCCTTATCCATTAACGACGATAGACTTTGTGGCTGGCGTCGGCGACCTGGCAATTCCGTTAGGCTTCCTTTGCGCCTGTGTTCTGGTGTTTTTCCGTGCGCCCGTCGCGTACGGCCTGGGTTTGGCGGCCTCTGCGATCGGCTTGCGTTGGTTCATTCTGATTGAACGCCATTCCCTGCGAGTTCCTGGAGTGTTTTTAACGTGGCATTGCAGCCGGAAAGTTGGCGCGAGGTTCTCATTATCCTGTCGGTGGCGCTTACTGTTGTTTCCGGTGTTTGCGCTACACTGCGCTTGCTGCCAGCTCGCTGGACGGTGCGAAAACAGCCTATGAGCCAGCGTACCTGGCCAGCGGTTGCGGTTGGTTTCCTTGTGCTGGGAGTTTGGTTATTCCGCGCGGGTACGCCTTACCACGCCCTGATCGTGGACGGTGGTACACCGAGATTCAGGATCCTACATGTAGAGAAGCGGGGACTGCACTTCCATAAAACTGCGATCAGCGCATATCGAAATGGACTGTTCTTTGTCGCACGCACCGAAAGGAATCTGTTCCGGTACGAGTTTGAGACCCAAGTTACGCAAGGAGTGATGCCGTACGAACAGGTAGAAACCTTTAGAACATCGGCAGAACTTTGGAAGCTACGAACTGCGCCCGCTCTTTTGCTGCATACCTGGAATGCGGAAGGCTGGTTTGCAATTAGGGATTCGGAGATCCTTGCATTCACAACCGAGAACAAGACGGCGCCGCCCCAACTGGTCGTAGATATGTTTTCCGAAATCGATAAGCTACCGGTGGACGCGAAGTGGACTGAGAGCGGCCGCGACGTCTGCTTTGGATTCTGCTACGGGCCCTTGGCGGCCCTTGGATTCAAGTTTGCAAACAGTTTTCCTCGGACACGGTGAACCAAGCGTTTACGGCCAATAATCCGCGTTTTGTCAAATCGGGCGGAAAGCGCCCCGAAGCCGACGCATCGGCCTCGCGAACTGCGCTGGTATTCTAAAGCTTAAGCGGCACGACGGAAGTGTCCCTGCCGGGCCGCCGCGGGGTTCTCGATCCCGCGAGGGCCGCGCCGCCCCAAATGCCACTGCAAGGAGGATCATGCGCAAGCCTGTCATGGCCGGCAATTGGAAAATGTACAAGACCGCGGCGGAAACGTCGGCGGCGATCGCGAAGCTGGCCCCGATGGTGGCCGCGGCGTCGCATGTGGAAGTGGTGATCTGCGCGCCGTTCGTGAACCTGCCGGCGGCGGTCGAGGCGGCAAGCTCCACCAACATCGAGATCGGCGCGCAGGATGTTTTCTGGCTGAAGGAAGGCGCCTACACCGGCGAGGTCTCGGCGCAAATGCTGACCGCGATCGGGTGCCGCTGGGTGATCGTCGGGCATAGCGAGCGGCGGCATTATTTCGGCGAGACCGAGGAAACCGTCGCCAAGAAAACGGCGGCGGCTTTGGAGGCGGGACTAAAGCCGATCGTGTGCGTGGGCGAAAGGCTGGAGCAGCGCGAGTCAGGCTCGACCGAGGCGGTGCTGGAGGCGCAATTCAGGGGAGGACTCGCAGGGCTGACGCCGGAGCAATTCGCGGGAGTGGCGATTGCCTACGAACCGGTGTGGGCGATTGGAACGGGGAAAACCGCGACGCCGGAGATGGCCGCGGATGCGCATAGTTTCCTGAGAGAGCAGATCCGCCTCCGGTTCGGGGCGGAGGCCGCGGAAGCCTGCCGGATTCTCTACGGCGGAAGCGTGAAACCGGATAATGTCAAGGCTCTGATGGCGCAGCCGGAACTGGATGGAGCGCTGGTGGGCGGCGCGAGTCTCGATCCGGCGTCGTTCGCGTCCATCGTGAATTTCTGATGGTAGACGGGCGGCTGTGGTGGGGCGGGTCCTCAGACCCGCGGCCGGCCCCCTGGCCGGCTTCGGCGCGTGCAACCGGGGGAGCGTGTCGACCTCAATCCGTGAGCGCTGAAGACGGCAGGTCACAGACCTGCCCCACGGAGCGCATGAAATCTTCGCGCGCTACAAGGAAGACCAGGTCTAGTGGTACAAACATTTTCCTGTTGAGTTTGTGCGCCATCATCGTTTCGGCGCAAGCGCCGGGCGTCCTCGATCTGGCGCGTAAGGCTCCGCCGGAGATCTTCGCCGACACGGTCATCAAGCTGGTCGAACGAGGCGAGAATCCAGCGGGAGGGCGGCGCGCGCTGCTGGAAGAAGCCTTCGAAGCGGCAAAGCACGCGCGCGAGCCGGTGCGGTTGACGGCTCTCCCTGGAGTCAGATCGGATGCCAGGGCTGCGCTGCGCGATTCCGCGGGTGCGCTGGGGTTGGATGCTCTTTCGCTCGAGAGCCGCGTGCTCAAGCTGATGGCGGCGACGGACGCGGCGAGGGCCCGCGAGTTGTTCCAAAGCCTCGATCATCCGGCGCTGGAAGCGCGGCCGTGCGAGGACCCGATGATCGCCGATGCGTCGAGGTATTACGAGACGGCAGGGATCCTGGCCGGTGGCCAAGCACTGCTCCCGATGTTGGCCGTGGGACCTGCGAATTCGCCGGGTGAATTGGCAAGCTTTGCGAAAGTTCTGGCTGCGAACCGGGTACTGCCGCCGGAGGACGTCCGGCTGCTGGCGGGCGCGTTGGCGCTGAAGATGGAGACGGTGGCGCCGGACTACCGCTCCTTTACGATGACCGCGGACGAGCTGCGGGCGGCTCTGGAGGGGCTGGCCGTGCGGCTCCGAGAGGACGGCGTCTCGACGGCCCCGCTGGCGGAGGGCGCGCGGAAGCTGGCGATCGCGCAGATGAGCTCGCCGCGCTGCAACGAGGAGTTCGGCGACGCGGGGCGGTTCGTCGAATGGTTCAATGGAAAGTTCCGGGGCACGCTGCCGGCGGTCGCGGAAGAGGAGCTCGAGCCGCCGAAGGCGCTGGGATGGTTCAAGGCCGAGAGCTACTTCGTATCCGGCGATGGGAAGCAGATAGCCAATGACTTCGCCGGTTTGCGGAATGCATCGCGTGTGGCGCCGGGCGCGTTGGCGGACTTCTTACGGGAGTTTTCGGAGTGGAAGCCTGCGGGAGCGAACATCGACGCGTTCCATCAGAAGATGACGGTTTTGCACGGATTGTTCCAATTGATTCCGCCGGGTGAGGATCGGGACGCGTTGATCGCGCGCGCGGTCGAGTTTTTGAAGTCGGGCGGCATCGAGCGCGAGTATCCGGCGGAGTGGCTGCTGCAAGTGAGATCCTTCGCCAGCTCGGCGATGGGCGATAGGGCCAAGCTGCTGGCGGCGTTCCGCGGGTCCGGGGACGCGGGACTGGCGGTGTTCGCGGAGCTCGACGCAGCGCCCGGCGCGGTGCTCCAAAAGTAGCGTGGTATCGTAGGAGAAAGAACCCCTTTGGCTGTCGCCAGGAGCGTACGGCCGCGAATTTCATGAACAGTTTTCCTGTGGTTGAGGACCTTTATACTCGGGAGGGTTTGGCGCGTCTGGACGCCAGGTTTCTGGCGCATCTGGAAGGCGCGAGCCCGGATCTGCATCACCGTTTACTCGCGGCCCGGAGCGAGCATTCGACGGCGGAGGTTAAGGCGCAATCGGAGCTGATCATTGAGCTGGCCGCGCATCTGGAAGATTTCATCGGGGAGTTGTTCGGGATCGGCCCGGAGTTGGCGGAATTGCAAGCGCGAGAAAACGGGTTGGCGCCGCTGTACGCGATCAAGCGCAAATTCGTACAGAGACGGGCTCTCGGTGGAACGACCGGCGGAATGACCGCGGAGCAGGCCTCGGCGATCGACGGCGAAGCCATCGCGGAGGACCTGGCGAAACGCTTCGGCGAGCCGCTGACTGAGCTGGCATTCGCGACGCACGTGTCGCGATGGCTGGAGGCGGAATCGCAGTACGAGCTGGAAATCGGCCTGGCGGCGCGTTACGCGGCGTGGGCGACTCTCGCGCCCGAGGGCCGCTCGAAACACAAGCACGGAGTCCTGTTCAAGACGCCGCATAAGCTGGATATGCTTCATCTGGTGCCGGTGGAGTCTCTCACCAGCGGCGGAGCCGAGAAGCCCGAACAGGGCCGGCTCGGCCCTGCGAATATTCAGGAACTGGAGAATTTTCCGCCGAGCCAGGCTCCGTTGTTCGGGCAAGTTCAAAAGCTGCGGCTGAGTGAAGACCACTGGCGCGAGCGCGAAGGCTTCAAGCTGACGGATCGGGGCATGGACGTGACCGCCGCGCTGGATCAGGCGCACTATTGCATCAAGTGCCATAACCAGGCCAAGGACAGTTGCTCGACGGGATTGCGCGAGAAGACCGGCGAATTCCGCAAGAGTATTTTTGGCGTTGCTTTGGCGGGCTGTCCGTTGTCGGAGAAAATTTCGGAAATGAATGTTGTCCGGCAACGGGGCAATGCCGTGGGCGCGCTGGCCATCGTGACCGTGGACAATCCCATGGCGGCCGCCACGGGGCATCGCATCTGCAACGACTGCATGAAATCCTGCGTGTTTCAAAAGCAGGACCCGGTGGACATCCCGCAAATTGAAACGCGCACGCTTAAGGACGTTCTGGAGCTGCCGTGGGGCTTCGAGATCTACAGCCTGCTGACGCGCTGGAATCCGCTGAATTTCGAGCGTCCGCTGCCGCGCGCCGCCAGCGGGCACAAGGTGCTGGTGGTGGGCCTGGGGCCGGCGGGATTCACGCTGGCGCACCATCTGATGAACGACGGGCACGCCGTGGTGGGCATCGACGGGCTCAAGATCGAACCCTTGCCGGCGGAGATCGCTGGCGTCGACGCGCACGGGACGCGCGCGCCGTTCCACTTGATTCGCGATATCGCCGCGATTTCCGAATCGCTGGACGATCGCGTGATGGCGGGCTTCGGAGGCGTGGCCGAATACGGCATCACGGTCCGCTGGAACAAGAACTTCCTGAAGGTCGTGCGGCTGCTGGTGGAGCGCCGGCGCGAGTTCGCCATGTACGGCGGCGTGCGCTTCGGCGGCACGCTGACCATCGATTCCGCTTTCGATCTGGGCTTCGACCACATCGCGCTGTGCGCCGGCGCGGGGCGGCCGACCATTGTGCCGATGGCCAATGGCCTCGCTCGCGGAGTGCGGCAGGCCTCCGATTTCCTGATGGCGCTGCAACTGACCGGCGCGGCCAAGCGCGATTCGGTGGCGAACCTGCAAGTCCGCATGCCCATCGTGGTGATCGGCGGAGGACTGACGGCCATCGACACGGCGACCGAGTCGCTGGCGTATTACGTGGTGCAAGTGGAGAAATTCCTGGAGCGCTATGAAACGCTGGCCGGCGAGCTGGGCGAGGCGGAAGTGCGCGCCGGCTGGAGCGCCGAGGAAACGGCGACGGCGGAGGAATTCCTCGCGCACGGCCGGGCCATCCGGGCGGAGCGCAAGGCTGCGGCGAGAGAAGGCCGCCCCGCGAGTCTGATTGCGTTGCTGAATTCCTGGGGCGGCGCGACCATCGCCTACCGGCGCAGGCTGATCGATGCTCCGAGTTACACGTTGAATCACGAAGAGGTCGCCAAGGCTCTGGAAGAAGGAGTTCAGTTCGCCGAGGAGTTGACGCCGGAGGCGGTGGAGATCGACGGCTATGGCCATGCCTCCGCGCTGTGCTTGAAGAGGCCTTCGGGCGAGAGCGTGGTCCTGCCCGCGAAGGCCATCCTGGTGGCAGCGGGAACGCAGCCGAATACGGTGCTGGGGCGCGAGGAGCCCGGCAAGCTCAAGCTGGACGGGCGCTACTACGAAACCGTCGACGAAGAGGGACACGCCGTGAAGCCGGAGAGGGTCGCGAAGCCGGCGGAGGTGCGGGTGCTGACCTCCTTCGCAGCGGATGGCCGCGCCATCAGCTTCTTCGGCGATCTGCATCCATCTTTCGCGGGGAACGTGGTGAAGGCGATGGCCAGCGCCAAGCAGGGCTATCCGGTGATCTCGCGAATTCTGGCTCGGCGCCGGCCCGCTGGGCCATCGCCCGAGGAACTGGTTGCTTATCTCGACGCCGAACTGCGCGCGGTGGTGCAGGAAGTGGTGCGACTGACGCCCAATACGGTGGAAGTCATCGTAAAGGCTCCGCTGGCGGCGCGTTCGTTCCAGCCCGGACAGTTCTATCGCTTGCAGAATTACGAGACGCTGGCTCCCCGCGACAACGGGACCCGCCTGGCGATGGAAGGCCTGGCGCTGACCGGCGCGTGGGTCGATCGCAAGCGCGGATTGCTGTCGACCATCGTGCTGGAAATGGGCGGATCGTCGGATTTGTGCGTATTGCTCAAGCCGGGCGAACCGGTGATTCTGATGGGTCCCACGGGAACGCCCACGGAAACACCCGCGCGAGAGACGGTACTGTTGGCCGGGGGCGGGCTGGGCAACGCGGTTTTATTCTCGATCGGCCAAAGGCTGCGCGAGGTGGGCAGCAGAGTCCTGTATTTCGCCGGATACAAGAAGATGGCGGACCGGTTCAAGGTGGAGGAGATCGAGCGCGCCAGCGACGTGGTGGTGTGGTGCTGCGACGAGGCTCCCGGCTTCCCGCCGGAGCGTCCCGGAGACCTGACCTTCACGGGCAACATCGTGGAAGCGATCGCGGCGTACGGGCGCGGGGATCTGGGTCCGGCGGAGATTGCGCTGGACTCGGCCAGCCGGCTGATTGTGATCGGCTCGGATGGAATGATGCGCGCGGTGCAGCGGGCGCGGCACGGCGTGCTGAAGCCCTTCTTGAGTCCGCACATTCATGGAATCGCCAGCATCAACTCGCCCATGCAGTGCATGATGAAGGAGATTTGCGCGCAGTGCTTGCAGCTCCACCGGAATCCGGAGACGGGCGAGGAAACGGTAGTGTTCTCCTGCTTCAACCAGGACCAGGCGCTGGATCGCGTGGATTTCGATGTCCTGCGGGCGCGGCTGGCGCTGAACGGGGTGCAGGAGAAGCTGACGCGGCAGTGGATCGACCGCAGCCTGAAGCGTCTGGGGATCCGGGCGAGCGCGGATTACGCGCTGCGCTGAGCCGCCCCGCTTTTCGGCCTAGAAAATTTGAGCGGGACGGCACAGAAAAGCGGGGACACTATAGCCTGTCCCGCCTGGAATGTTGCCGCCAAAACACGGTTGTCGAGGCGGGGACAGGCAATGGTGTCCCCGTTTTTCTGGACTAGCCGAATAGCGGAGAAAAATTGCGTAACTTAGTCGCATAATAGGGACATCTACTCAATGGAAGATGATGCCTCCCCTCCGATGAATCCGCAGCCTCCGGCTCCACTGAACCCGCAGCCTCCGGCCGCGGGTGAATCCGACAGCAGTGCATCCAGACCGCGCCGCCGGTCGAGAGGGGGCTGGTGGATTGTCCTCCTTTTGTTGCTTGCCGCGGCCGGCGGGTATTATTACTGGCACAGCACCGTCGTCGCCGCCAAGGCGACTGCGGCCGCAACGGCGGCCAAAAAGGGAGGCGACGTCACGCCGGTGGTGGGAGCCCGCGCGAGACGCGGCAACATCGGCGTCTACGACCCGGGACTGGGATCGGTCACGCCGATCTATACCGACACGATCAAGAGCCGCGTGGACGGCGAGCTGATGAGCGTACTGTATCGGGAAGGCAGCATTGTAAACAAGGGCGATCCGTTGTTCGAAATCGATCCGAAGCCCTATGCGGCGGCTCTGATGCAGGCCGAAGGGCAGCTTGCACGAGACCAGGCGCTGCTGGCCAATGCCCGCATCGATCTGGCGCGCTATGAGTTGCTGGTTCCGCAGAAGGCGGTGCCGGAGCAAACGCTGGCCACGCAGAGGGCGACGGTGAATCAGTACGAGGGCATCGTCAAGACCGATCAAGGGATGGTTGACGCCGCCAAAGTGAATCTGGATTATTGCCACATCTCGGCCCATATCACGGGGCTGGTGGGCTTGCGGCTGGTGGATCCGGGCAACATCGTTCACGCCTCCGACACAAACGGGCTGGTGGTGATTACGCAAATGGATCCTATCAGCGTCATCTTCACCATCGAGGAAGGCCTGCTTCCGGCGGTGCTGCAAAAAATGCGCGCGGGGCAAACGCTGGAGGTCGACGCGTATGACGCGGACAACAAGAAAAAGCTTTCGCAGGGGACCCTCACCACGGTGGATAACGAGATCGACCAGACCACCGCGACGGTGCGGATGCGCGCCACCTTCGACAACAAAGACAATTCGCTGTTCCCGAGCCAGTTCGTGAACATCAAGATGCTGGTGCAGCAGAAAAACGGCGTGGTGCTGCTGACCACCGCGGCGATCCAGCGCAACTCCAACGCCACGTTTGTATATCTGGTCCAGCCGGATTCGACGGTGACCGTGCGCAACATTCAGGTGGGCACCAGCGAGGGAGACGACAGCGAGATCACGTCGGGCCTGGCGGCGGGAGACGTGGTGGTGATGACCGGCGCCGACAAGCTGCAAGAAGGGAGCAAGGTGAACGTGCAGGTTCTTGGCGAGCAGCCTAAGCCCCAGCCGCCGGGACAGCCGCAAGCTAAGCCCGCATCGGCCAAAGCGACTAAGCCTGGAGGCAAGGGGTAGTGAATCCGTCCCGCATTTTCATTCTGCGGCCGGTAGCGACTTCCCTTTTGATGGTGGGCATTCTGCTGGCCGGCGCGGTGGCCTACAAGCAATTGCCGGTGTCGGCGCTGCCGGAAGTGGATTACCCGACCATCCAGGTGATCACGTTCTATCCCGGCGCGAGTCCGGACGTGATGGCGGCGTCGGTAACGGCCCCGCTGGAGCGGCAGTTCGGGCAGGTTCCGGGGTTGCAGCAAATGACCTCGACCAGCTCCGACGGCAGCTCCATCATCACTCTGCAATTTAATCTCAGCCTGAATATCGATGTCGCGGAGCAGGAAGTTCAGCAGTCCATCAACGCGTCGGGAACCTATCTTCCGGCGGATCTTCCGGTGCCGCCTCTGTACAGCAAGACCAATCCGGCGGACACGCCGATTCTGACGCTGTCCCTCAGCTCGTCCACGATGGCACTCTCGAAAGTCGAAGATCTGGCGGATACGCGGCTGGCTCCGAAGATTTCGCAACTGCCGGGAGTGGGATTGGTGAGCATCAGCGGCGGGCAGAAGCCGGCAGTGCGGATTCAGGCCAATCCAACGCAGTTGGCATCGTATGGGTTGAACCTGGAGGATGTGCGCAGCGCCATTACGGCGGCGAACGTGAATCAGGCGAAAGGGAACTTCGACGGCCAGTTTCAGGCCTATCAGATCAGCGCCAACGACCAATTGCTTTCGAGCGCCGATTATTCCAGTCTGATTGTGGCCTACCGCAATGGCGCGCCGGTAAAGCTGACCGACGTGGCGGCGATCAAGGACGACGCCGAGAACGTCCGCCAGGCGGCGTGGAAGAACCAGACGCCGGCGGTGATCGTGAACATCCAGCGGCAGCCGGGGGCCAACATCATTTCCGTGGTGGACAGCATCTATGCCCTGATGCCGCAGCTTACCGGGACCCTGCCCCAGGACGTGAAAGTGGAGGTGCTGACGGATCGCACCAACACCATTCGCGCCTCGGTAACGGACGTCGAGTTCGAGCTGATGCTCACCATCGGCCTGGTGGTGATGGTGATCTTCGTGTTCCTGCGGAACGTGGCGGCTACCGTGATTCCGAGCATCGCCGTGCCGCTGTCGCTGGTGGGCACGTTCGGCGTGATGTACCTGCTGGGATACAGCCTGAATAACCTGACGCTGATGGCGCTGACCATTTCCACGGGCTTCGTAGTGGACGACGCCATCGTCATGATCGAAAACATCACCCGCTATATCGAGGAGGGCGAGAAGCCGCTGGAGGCGGCGCTCAAAGGCTCGGCGCAGATCGGCTTTACCATCGTGTCCCTGACCGTATCGTTGATCGCGGTGCTGATTCCGCTGCTGTTCATGGGCGACATCGTGGGGCGCCTGTTCCGTGAATTCGCGGTGACGCTGAGCGTGACGATTCTGGTGTCGGCGGTGGTGAGCCTGACGCTGACTCCCATGATGTGCGCGAAGCTGCTGCGCCACAAGCCGGAGCAGCGGCAGGGGCGGTTGTACCGGATGTCGGAAGACGCCTTTAACGCCATTATCCGGCTGTACGGGCGGATGCTCGAAGTGGTGCTGGAGTTTCAGACCGTTACGCTGCTGGTGGCGTTGGCCACGCTGGGGCTGACGGTGTACCTGTTCTACATCATTCCCAAGGGATTCTTTCCGATTCAAGACACTGGCGTGATTCAGGGCGTATCGGAAGCGTCGCAATCCATCTCCTTCCAGGAAATGTCCAAGCTGCAACAGGCGCTGGGGCAAGTCATTCTGAAAGATCCCGCGGTGGACAGCCTGTCGTCCTTTATCGGCGTCGACGGCACCAATCCAACCTTGAATAGCGGGCGCGTTCTGATCAACCTGAAACCGGTGGAGGAGCGCAAGATCAATGCCTCGGACGTGATCCGCAGATTGCAACCGCAACTGGCCGGCGTGGCCGGAATCACGCTGTACATGCAGCCGGTTCAGGACCTGAGCGTGGAAGATCGCGTGAGCCGCACGCAGTTTCAGTACACGCTGGAGGATCCGGGACAGGACGAGCTGAACTCCTATGCGCCGCGTTTCCTGGCCAAGCTCCAGGAGCTGCCGCAATTGAGCGACGCGGCCAGCGACCAGCAGAACCAGGGATTGCGCGCGAAGCTGGTCTACGACCGCGACACGGCCTCGAGGTTGGGGATCACGCCGTCGGCGATCGATCAGACGCTCTACGACGCCTACGGCCAGCGCCAGGTCTCGACGATGTTCACGGAATTGAATCAGTATCACGTGGTGCTGGAGCTGATGCCCGGCTTTCAGAAAACCCCGTTGGATTTGCGGGATCTGTACATTCGCACGGGGGCGCCCGCAGCCACCAGCAGCTCGGGCGGCAGCTCCGGCCTGGTGTCCGGGGGAACTTCGTCGACGGGGATTTCACAAGGACCGGTCAACTCGGCGGGTGCCGCGTCGAATTCCATCGTGATTGGGTCGGGAGCGTCGGCGTCGGGGGCGGTGTTCAGCGGTCCGCCGGCCTCCTCGACAAGGTTTGCCAGCGGTGGGCAGGTGCCGTTGCGCGCGTTCTCGCGCGTGGAGCTGACCGCGGTTCCCATCACCATCAATCATCAAGGCCAGTTCCCGGTGGTCACGCTTTCGTTCAACCTCGCGCCCGGCGCTTCGCTCGGCGACGCGGTGACGGCGGTAAACACAGCCAAGGACGAACTCGCGATGCCGCTCAGCATCCAGGCCCAGTGGCAAGGCACGGCGGAGGCGTTCCAGGCGTCGCTGGCGAATGAGCCGGTGCTGATTCTAGCGGCGCTCATTACCGTATACCTGGTGCTGGGAGTGCTGTACGAAAGCTACATTCACCCCATCACGATTATTTCGACGCTGCCTTCGGCGGGGGTGGGCGCGCTGTTGGCGCTGATGATCTTCGGCAACGATTTCAGCGTGATCGCGCTGATCGGTATCGTGCTTTTGATCGGCATCGTGAAGAAGAACGCGATCATGATGATCGATTTCGCGCTGGAGGCGGAGCGGGTGCAGGGCAAGCCGCCGCGCGAAGCGATTTATCAGGCCTGCCTGCTGCGGTTCCGGCCCATCATGATGACCACCATGGCGGCGCTGCTGGCGGGAGTCCCGCTAGCTTTCGGAAGCGGCACCGGATCGGAGTTGCGGCGTCCGCTGGGCATTACCATCATCGGCGGATTGATTTTCAGCCAGGCGCTGACGCTCTTCACCACGCCGGTGATTTACCTGTGGTTCGAGCGCCTGGCGCAAAGATTTTCGAAATCCGCATGAGCATCTCCGAGCCATTTATCCGGCGGCCCATCGCCACCACATTGCTGACAGTGGCCATCGCTCTCGCGGGCGGGGTGGCGTTCCGGCTGCTGCCGGTGTCGCCGCTGCCGGCGGTCGATTTCCCGACGGTCTCGGTCAGCGCGAGTCTGCCGGGGGCGAGCGCGGAGACCATGGCTTCCGCGGTGGCGACTCCTCTGGAGCGGCAGTTCGGGCACATCGCCGCGGTGACGGAGATGACCTCGGCGAGCACGCTGGGATCGACCTCGATCACCCTTCAATTCGACTTGAACCGCAACATCGATGCGGCCGCGCGCGACGTTCAGGCGGCCATCGCGGCGGCGCGGAGCTACCTGCCGTCCAACCTTCCGGGCAATCCCACGTACCGAAAAGTGAATCCGGCGGATTCGCCCATCCTGATCGTCGCGCTGACATCCAAATCGCTGGATCAGGCGCAAATGTACGATGCGGCCTCCACCATCATGGCGCAGAAGCTGTCGCAGATTCCGGGCGTCGGCCAGGTGACTGTTGGAGGCAGCGCGCTGCCTTCGGTGCGGATTGAGCTGAATCCGGACGAGGTGGACAAGTTCGGCCTGGGATTCGAACAGGTCCGCACCGCGATCGCGAGCACCAACGCCAATATTCCGAAGGGGCATTTTTCAAACCAGGGGCAGATGTGGGAGGTCGGCGCCAACGATCAGATTTTCAAGGCCAGCGACTACGCGCCTCTGATCGTAGCGTACTCGCATGGCTCCCCGATTCGCGTCTCCGACATCGGTGAAGCCATCGACTCGGTGCAGGACCTCCGCAACTCGGGCTACGCGAACGGCGAGAAGGCGGTGCTGGTAATCGTTTACCGCCAACCCAACGCCAACATCATCGACACCGTGGACCTGGTACGCGCGGAGCTTCCCCAGCTTCACGCCGCGATTCCCGCCGCCATCGACATGCAGGTGGCGCTGGATCAAACCGTGACGATTCGCGCTTCGGTGTCCGATGTGGAACGGTCGCTGGCGATCTCGGTGGTGCTGGTGGTGCTGGTGGTGTTCTTTTTTTTGCGCAGCGCGCGCACCACTTTCATCCCCAGCGTGGCGGTTCCCGTGTCCCTGATCGGCACCTTTGGAGCGATGTATCTGGCGGGCTTCAGCGTCGACAACCTGTCGCTGATGGCTTTGACCATTTCCACCGGATTCGTGGTGGACGACGCCATCGTGGTGATCGAGAATATTTCGAGGTATCTGGAACAAGGGATGCGGCCCTTCGAGGCCGCGCTCAAGGGAGCGGAGGAGATCGGCTCCACCGTGCTGACTATCAGCATTTCGCTCACGGCGGTGTTCATTCCGCTGCTGCTGATGGGCGGCATCGTGGGACGGCTGTTCCGGGAGTTCGCGGTCACGCTTTCCGTGGCCATCGCCATCTCCATGGTGATTTCGCTGACGGCTACGCCGATGATGTGCGCGCATCTGCTGCGGCAAAATGTGACGCACGGAAGGGTGTACCAGGCCTCCGAGCGCGCCTTCGATTGGGTAGTGATCCAGTACGGCAAGGCGCTGCGAGTCGTGCTGCGGCATTCCTTTGTGACGCTGCTGGTCCTGCTGGCCACCGCCGCGCTGAATGTGTATCTTTTTGTGCGTGTCCCCAAGGGATTCTTTCCCGTGCAGGACACCGGCAGGCTCAACGGAAATATCCAGGCGGACCAGGACACTTCCTTTCAGCAAGTGGACAAGGTTCTGACCCAATACGAAAACATTCTCCACGCCGACCCCACCGTGGACACGGTGATGGGCTTTGCCGGCGGCGGAGGCGGGCGCGCCACCGATACCGCGCGCGTGTTCATGTCCCTGAAGCCGCTGGGCCAGCGCACCGAAACGGCGCAGCAGATCATTGCGCGTCTGCGGCCGAAGCTTGCCCGCGTGCCGGGCGCGACCCTGTATCTAACCGCGGCGCAGGACGTGCGCGTGGGCGGGCGGCAGAGCAACGCGGACTATCAATACACCTTGCGCAGCGACACGGTTTCAGACCTGAACATCTGGGGTCCCAAGATGCTGGACGCCTTGCGCACCATCAAGATCATCGCCGACGTGAACACGGACCAGCAGAATCGCGGCCTGGAGGTATATGTGGATTACGACCGCAATACGGCCGCGCGGTTGGGCATCTCTTCGCAACTGATCGACAATACTTTGTACGACGCCTTCGGGCAGCGGCCCGTCTCCACCATGTACACGTCTCTCAATCAGTATTTCGTGGTAATGGAGGCGGCGCCGAAGTATTGGCAGAACCCCAACATCCTGAGAGGCATCTACGTCGACTCGCCTTCGGGACAGCATGTTCCGTTGAGCGCGTTTGCGCGCTCCGCTCCGAATTTGACGGCTCTGTCCGTGTCGCACCAGGGATTGTTTCCAGCGACGACGATCTCCTTCAATCTGCCGCCCGGAGTGGCGCTGGGCGACGCCGAGAACGCCATCGACGCGAAGGCGCAGTCGGTGGGCCTGCCCTCCAACATTCAGACCGGCTACGCCGGAACGGCGGAAGCCTATCAGGACTCGCTGGGCTCCGAGCCGCTGCTGATCGGCGCGGCGCTGCTTACCGTGTATCTGGTGCTGGGGATCTTGTATGAGAGCTACATTCACCCCATCACGATTCTTTCCACGCTGCCCTCGGCCGGCGTGGGTGCGCTGCTGGCGCTGCTGGTCACGCACACCGATCTGACCATCATCGCGATCATCGGGATCATCCTGCTGATCGGCCTGGTGAAGAAGAACGCCATCCTGATGATCGACTTCGCCCTGGCGGCCGAGCGCAACGAGGGCAAGAACTCGCACGATTCGATTTACGAGGCGTGCCTGCTGCGCTTCCGGCCGATCATGATGACCACCATGGCGGCGCTGCTGGGCGCGCTGCCCCTGGCGCTGGGCCACGGAACCGGCTCGGAGCTGCGGCGTCCGCTGGGGATCACAATCATCGGAGGATTGATCGTGAGCCAGATGCTGACGCTGTTCACCACACCGGTTGTATATCTGTATTTCGACCGCCTGCAACACTGGGTGCGAGGGTTGCGCGATAAGCCGCGGAAGCCGGACCCGCTGGGGTCGGAGGCGTGAGCATGGCCTGGAAGAAGATACTGGTGACGGCGGCGGTGTTGACGCTTCTCTCGGGGTGCTTGAAGGTGGGGCCGAACTACAAGAACGCTCCTCCGCTGCCCACGCCGCCGGCGTTCAAGGAACAGGCTCCTCCGAATTTCAAGGAGGCGGAGGCGGAAGGCTGGAAGCAATCGCAGCCCGGCGACGCGTACCTGAAGGGTAAATGGTGGGAGGTGTACAACGATCCGGCCTTGAATGCGCTGGAGGAGCAGGTCAGCATTTCGAACCAGAACGTATTGCAGGCCGAAGCGCTGTATCGGGAGGCCAAGGCCGCGGTGGGCGTGGCGCGAGCCGCGCTGTATCCCACGGTGGGCAGTACACCGACGATCAGTGTGACCCAGTCGGGCGGTGCAGCGGGCACTGGGAGCGTCGTATCCGGTGGCGTTTCCGGAGGCTCGGGCACTCGCAGTGTGTTCAATCTCCCATTCAGCGCCAGCTGGGAGCCCGACCTTTGGGGCAACATCCGGCGTGGTATCACCGCCGCCGCAACCACGGCGCAAGCCACCGCGGGCGATCTGGAAAACGCCAAGCTGCTATACCAGACCGAGCTTGCCGAGGACTATTTCAGCCTGCGCGGCAACGATGCCGAAGTGGCGTTGCTCACGCGCACGGATTCTTCCTACCAGGAGTATCTGACGCTAACGCGCAACCGCTTCAACGGCGGCATCGCGTCGGATCTGGACGTGGCGCAGGCGGAAGCGCAGCTCTACGGCGTCGAGGCGCAGTTGATCGATCTGGGAGTGGCGCGCTCGCAATTCGAACACGCGATCGCAAGCTTGACCGGCAAGGCGCCCGCGGAGCTGACCATTCCGGCGGCCGCGCTGGCGGCGTCGCCTCCGCCGGTGCCGGTGGGAGTGCCCTCGCAGCTTCTGGAACGGCGGCCCGATATCGCCGCGGCGGAGCGGCGCGTGGCCTCGGCCAATGAGCAGATCGGCATCGCCATGGCCGCCTTTTATCCGACCCTGACGCTGAGCGGGTCGGTGGGCCTCGAAGCCTCCAGCCTGCTCAAGTGGTTCACGTGGCCGGCGCGGGTGTGGTCGGCGGGTCCGCAGCTCTCCGAGACGCTATTCGACGCGGGCCGCCGCAGGGCCGTCATCGCCGGAGACCGCGCTGCTTACGACGCCACCGCCGCCACGTATCGTCAGACCGTGTTGACCGCGATGCAGCAGGTGGAAGATAATCTGGCGGCGCTGCGGATTCTCGAAGGCGAGGCCGCCAAGTTGCAGGACACCATTCAGGCCGCCAATCGCGCTCTGACGGTATCCACCGCGCAATACACCGCCGGCACCGCGAACTATCTGACCGTGATCACAGCGCAGGCGACTCTATTAAACGCCGAGGTAAGCGCAGTGACCCTCGAAACCCGGCGATTGACGGCCAGCGTGCTGCTGATCCAGGCCTTGGGAGGCGGCTGGAATTCCTCGGACCTACCCGCCGAGCAATCCCTGGCCGCCGCCAAGTAAGGCCGCGGAGCTGGGAGTCCGCCGGATCGAATTGCAGATCCGTGACGGGAGAAAGGGTGCGCGGCCGGTGGTTCAAATCGTATATGCTAACGGCATGGCGATCATCCTGCTTGCCGTGCTCGCGTTCGTCGTTCTGCGCGTCGCCGTCCCGCGCTTGAAGTTTGCCAGCAACCTCAAGGTATCGATGCTCGCGGTCCCCTGCGCAGTGGCTGGATGGCTTCTGCTGTCGCTTGTTACGAATGTGGCCTTGCACGCGAGGTAGCGAAGCCGGCCGATCGCGCGGCCTCACATGATCCGCGACCCCCGGGCCGAATTCTCCGCCCACTGATATTCTTAGAGGTATGAAGACTTTCGCGTTCCTGCTTGCCAGCCTATCCGCCTTTGCGCAACAGCCTCCGCCGGCGGCCGACCCCGTCGTGGTCACCATTGGCGCCGATAAGATCACACAATCGCAATTCGAGATGATCGTTTCCACGCTGCCCGAGCAGGCGCGAACCCAGGCCAAGACTCCCGAAGGCCGCCGCCAGTTGGCCGAACAGCTGGTCGAGCTGAAGGTTCTTTCGAGAGAAGCGAAGGCGCGGAAACTGGATCAGAGTCCCGCGGTGCAGATTCGCCTGGACATTCAAGCCGACCAGGTGCTGGCGAGCGCGATGTTCCAGTCGCTGGGCACCTCCGACGAGGCCGCCCTGCACGCCTACTACGACGCGCACAAGGGCGAGATGGATCAAATCCACGCGCGCCACATTCTGATCCGCTTTCAGGGCTCGGCCGTTCCTCTGCGGCTGGGACAGAAGGACCTGACCGATGCCGAGGCGCTTCAGAAGACCAAGGATCTGCGAGCCAAGATTCTTGCCGGCGCGAAGTTCGCCGATGTGGCCCAGGCCGAGAGCGACGATGTCGGGTCCGGCGCAAACGGGGGCGACCTGGATACGTTCGGGCACGGAGCGATGGTGCCTGAATTCGAAAAGGCGGCGTTCGCGCTTCCGGTGGGGCAGGTGAGCGAGCCGGTGCGCAGCGCCTTCGGGTATCACTTGATCCTGGTCGAGACCCACGCCGCCAAGTCGTTTGACCAGGCCCGTCCCGATATCGAGAAGAACCTCGGTCCGCAAGCGGCCGAGAAAGCCGTCGACGACCTCAAGAGCAAGGCCGGAGTGGTCTACAACGACACCTACTTCGGGAAGCCATAGGAAAGGGCGGCATGACGATCACTCTTGAAATCGGGCCAGAGATCGAGGCCGAACTCGCCCGCCTCGCGGCCGCGCGGGGCATGGGAATCGATGCATACGCCGCGAGTCTGCTCGAAGAGGCCGCCCGTCTTTCCGCCGCACTTGGTAAGTCCAATCCGCCCGCGAAGGATTTGGTTGAACTCTTCGCACCCCTGCGTGGCCTCAACCTGGTTTTTGAGCGCGACAGGGACCCCGGGCGCGACATCGAATTGTGAAGGGATACCTGGTTGATACCAATATCCCCTCCGAACTGACCCGCGAAAAACCAGATGCGCGTGTGGCGACTTTTCTTAGGAACGCCGGGAGAGAAAGCGTCTTCCTAAGCGTTCTGACAATCGGTGAAATCTGCAAAGGCATCGACATGCTTCCGGCCGGTCAAAAGCGAACCCTGCTGCAAGACTGGCTCGACATTGATGTGCGCTCTTGGTTCGTGGGTCGGATTCTTCCCGTCACCGAAGCCATCGCCGAACGCTGGGGTCATTTAGCGGCAGCCGCGAAACAACAAGGTCGCACGCTGGCCGTGGTGGACGGCGTCATCGCTGCCACGGCGGTCGAGCACGGCCTTACGCTTGTGACGCGGAACAAGAAGGATTTCGCCGGTCTTGGTGTCGCGCTCCTCAACCCATGGGATGCGGCGTGAAAATCCGTCGTCCCGTATTTTCCCTTTCGGAGCGTGGACCATTAACGGATAGCTGCACGTACCTGGCCTACGAGGACATCCGCGAACTCGAATCGCAAAAGCACCTGGCGCACCTGTCGGACTGAGTACTTGATGAGTACGCTGAGGAAGCGGAGTGACGGGGCTGGTCGAGCCACCGGCCCTGGCTCACAACCGGACGATCTTATCCGACACAATTCCCTTAAGCGCGTTGCGAGTATCCACAATCAGCTTCGACGATCGCACCAGCGCCGGATAATCGAAGCCCTTGTGATCGGTCACGATCACCACGCAGTCCGCCTCGGCGGCGGCGCTGACCGGCGTGGCCTTCATCTCGATTCCATCGCTGCTGATCGCGTGCACGAAGGGGTCGCTGTAGCCGACCTTGGCGCCGCGCTTGCCCAGCAGATGGATGATGTCCAAGGCGGGGGATTCGCGCACGTCGTCGATGTCGCGCTTGTAGGCCACGCCCATCACGTGCACTCGCGAGCCCTTGAGCGGCTTGGTGTGGTCGTTCAACGCGTTCTGGATCTTGTCCACCACGAAATGCGGCATCTGGCCGTTGATGTAGCCGGCCAGCTCGATGAAGCGCGCCTCGATGCCCGCCTGCTTGGTTTTCCAGGAGAGATAGAAGGGGTCGATGGGGATGCAGTGGCCGCCCAGGCCCGGACCGGGATAAAACGGCATGAAGCCGAACGGCTTGGTCGCCGCCGCCTCGATCACTTCCCACACGTTGATGTCCATGCGGTCGCACATCAGCGCGATCTCGTTCACCAGGCCGATGTTGATCATGCGGAAGGTGTTCTCCAGCAGCTTGACCATCTCGGCCACGCGAGTCGATCCCACCGGCACCACGGTTTCCAGAGCCTGGCGATAAAACGCCGCGCCCACCTGGGTGCAGGCGGGAGTAATCCCGCCCACCACTTTGGGGATGTTCTTTGTCTGGAACTTAGGATTGCCCGGATCCACGCGCTCCGGTGAAAAGCACAGGAAGAAGTCCTGGCCGACTTTCAGGCCGCCCGCTTCGAACATCGGCAGCATCAGTTCATCGGTGGTTCCGGGATAGGTGGTGGATTCGAGAATCACCAGGATGCCCGGGTGAAAATGCTTGGCGATCTCCTGGCAAGAGCTCACGATGTAGCTCATGTCCGGATCCTTGGTCTTGCGCAGCGGCGTAGGCACGCAGATGTTGATGGTGTCCAGCCCCGCGACGGCTGAGAACTCGGTGGTGGCGCGGATTTTGCCGGCTTGAACCAGCGGCTTCAGGACTTCGGTAGGCACGTCCTGAATGTAGGACTCGCCGCGATTGATGGACTCAACCTTGGAGGGGAGCAGATCGATGCCGGTGACCGTGAATCCGGCGTGCGCCAGTTCCACCGCCAGCGGCAGACCCACATAGCCCAACCCCACCACGCCGGCCCGCGCCTGGCGGGTTTCAATTTTACGGCGAAGCTCTTCAAAATGATTCATGGTCACCTTTAATTATTGTTGATTCCAGAGGAAACTGCCGCTTGCCACAATCTCGGCCGGTCCGGTCAGAAAAATCTCCTCATCTATCCAGCGGAGGTCCAGAGGCCCCGCGGGAGTGTGCACGCGTACCGGACTATCAACCAACCCTAGCGCCAATGCGGCGGCTCCGGCTCCGGTCGAGCCTGTGCCGGAGCTCATGGTCTCGCCCGCGCCGCGCTCAAAGAACCGGACCTCCAGAGTATGGCGATCGATCACGCGCACGAAAGAGACGTTGGTGCGATTGGGAAAGCGCGGATGCCGCTCCAGCGTGGCCCCGAGCGTTCTCCAATCGAAATCGAAATCCGGGACGAAGACGGCGCACTGCGGGTTCCCGACGTTCAAGATCGCGGTTTCGCGGTCTGGAACGAGAATGGAGTGCAGTTCCTCGATGTGCGCTTGCCCCATGTTCATCTCCAGATGATAATCGGCGTCGCGAGACAGAAGCTTCAATCGTTTGATACCGGCCCCCGTAAAAATGCCGACTTCCATGCCCGCGACGCCGGATTCAATCAAGACCGCCGCCGCGCAGCGCGTCCCGTTGCCGGAGATCTCGCTCGCGCTGCCGTCGGAATTGTACAATTCGATGGCGGCGTCCGCGCCGGTCGCGGGCGAAAGCACAATCCAGCCGTCGGCGCCCACCCCGGTGTGACGGTCGCAGATGGCGCGGGCGGCCACGGCTAAATCGCGCACCTCGGCGGGAAGCTCGGCCCGCCAGGTTAGTAGAAAATCGTTGCGCGCGCCGTGGGCCTTGACGAACGGAATGGTGATCACTGTTCAAAACGACGTGAATTTGACGAACTCTTCAAAGCGGCCGTCGATTTCCTTGCGCTCCAGCGTGCGGAAGCGCTCCACCCCGAAGCGCTCGCAGCAGAAGCTGCCCATGACGGAGCCGTAGATGACGGCGCGCCTCAGTTCGCCGCGGCTGATGTGGTCGCCCTTCAGGTCGAAGCCCTGCTGCGCCAGATATCCGATAAATCCGCCGGCGAAGCAATCTCCGGCGCCGGTGGGATCGAAGACGGTTTCCAGCAGATAACCCGGCACCACGAAGAAAGAATCGCGGCGGAACAGCATGGCGCCGTATTCGCCGCGCTTGATCACCAGCGTGTGCGGTCCCATGTCGAGTATGGCGCGCGCGGCCTTCTTCAGATTGTCGTGGCCGGAGAGCATGCGCGCTTCCGCATCGTTGATTAGAAGAAAATCCCATTCGCGAATGGTGGCCAGCAGCTCTTCCCGGAAATCCTTGATCCAGAAGTTCATGGTGTCGCCGCCGGCCAGTTGAAGATTCTGCATCTGCGCCCGCACCTCGCGCTGCAACCGGGGTTGAATGTTGCCCAGCAGCAGATAGGGCGCCGAAAGATAGCGCCGCGGAAGCTTGGGCTGGAAGTCGGCGAAGACATTCAGCTCGGTGGTCAGCGTGATGCGGTCGTTCATGTCGGGCGTGTATTTTCCGGCCCAAAAAAACGTCTTACCGGCGACGCGTTCCAGCCCTTCCAGGTCGATGCCGCGATCAAGCAGCAGCTGGGTGTCTTCCTGGGCAAAATCGTCGCCCACCACGGCGACCAAACGAGTCTGGGTGAAATAGCTGGAGGCCAGGGAAATATAGGTGGCCGCTCCGCCCAGCATACGGTCCACGCGCCCATGGGGCGTTTCGACGCCATCATAGGCGACTGAGCCAACAACGACAAGTGACATTTTCCAATTGTAGCGTTTCACCCGGGGCACAGGGCTCGGAGCAGTCGTTTGGCGATGGCAGGCGGGCCGGCAGAACCGAACCGTGACCGTGAGGGAGCGGCGACATCCTACCTGATCTGTGGACCGGAGACGCCGTTTGGGCGGAAATCCGTGTTCGAAATGTCCTTCCCTCGCTGGCGCTCGGGGTTCAGGCTGGCCGATGCTCCACCTTTTTGTCGCGCATATGTCGCGCGGCCCATACTGAGGGCGGAAACCCGCCAGAGTCCGGCCGCGACTGGCGGAGTTGACCCGCTGCGGGTGGTGTCTGGCAAGTCTCGTGGAAAGCCAGCCGGGAGAAGACAAATGCAGCGCCTATGCTAGTATAAGTCTGCTTTCATGGGATTTCCGATGTCGCACACAGGCCAAACCTGGAGCCGGTTGGCAAGCGGGATCGAGGCCGGCATTGTCGGGGGAGCGGCCATGCTGGGAATGCTCGTCAGCGAGTCGCTGTGGAGCGGCCATGTGTGGTGGGAAGTGCCCAATCTCCTCGGGTCCACGTTTTATGGGACCAGGGCGCTCCGCTCCGGAGCCGGCTTGTCCATCCTCGCCGGAATCGCACTCCATTTCGTCATTACCGGAACGCTGGGCGGATTGTTCGGGTTGGCTTGCGGCGGGATTCACCAGCGCGGAAGGCTGGTTCTGCTGGGAGTGCTGGCTGCCATGGGATGGTATAACGTCGCCAACGCGACCTTCTGGCCTAGGGTGAATCCCTGGGTTCCGCTGGCCTCGCCGCGCCCGGCAACCATCTTTTCGCATATCCTGCTGGGGGCCTGCCTGGGCTACATGGGCCAGAGGCAGAAGGCCTCCGCGGCCGATTCCCCCGCGGAGCATTTGGAACCGCCCTCCAGGGAGCCCGCCGAAGCGCCTGCAGAGCCCGCGGCCGATGCGCTAGAATGACATTTTCTCACCTGTTTGGACTCCCTTGTTTTCAACGGCGCTGTTTCCGGTGAAACCGGTGGGCGCGGGTGAGCGTCTGATGAAAGTCGCAGAGTGGAAAGGGTAGCGTTCTTAGGATGACGTTCTCCAGGCCTGGAAGCCTGCGCGCGCCGGTGCTGTGTTTTCTGGCGTTTCGCGTAATCTCTGTGCACGCCCAACAACCTCCGCCCGCGCAGAATCCCCCGCAGACCACTCCCAACCAGCCGTCTCCGAGGCCGGCCAATCCGTTTGAAAACGTGCCTCAAGCTCCGGCGCCGGAAGCGCCCAAGCCGCAGGCTCCCAAGCCGGCCAATCCGTTTGAAAACGTGCCCCAGGCTCCCGGCGCGGAGCCGCCCAAGCCGCAGGCTCCGCCAACCGAGGCTCCCAAGCCGGCCGCGCCGGGGGCCCCCGCCGCCGCCCCGCCCGAGAACATTATCGAGTCCATCGATTTCCGCAACGCCCGGCGCGTCTCCCAGGATCTGCTGCGCATGTCCATCCAGAGCAAAAAGGGCGACCCGTTCGATAAAGATCAGCTCGATCACGACTTCGTCGCCCTTTGGAACACGAATCGGTTTAACGACATCACGCTAACCTATGAACCGGGGCAGACGGGCTGGATCGTCACCTTCGTCCTGGTGGAGCGCCCGGTGGTCCGCACCTTCGATTTCGACGGCCTGAAATCCATCCAGAAGTCTGAGATCCTGGACCGGTTCAAAGAGCGCAAGGTCGGCTTGAGCGCCGATTCTTCCTACGATCCCAATAAAGTCCAGCACGCCACCGTGGTTCTGCAAGAATATTTGGCCGAGCGCGGGCGCCAGTTCGCCACCGTCGACCCGCAGCTTCATCAGGTTCCTCCCCAAGGCGTGTCCATTATTTTCAAGGTGGATGAAGGACCGAAGGTGAAGGTCAACGAGATCAATTTTACAGGCAATAAGGTCTTCAGCCATCGGATCCTCTTGCGATCGATGAAAAATTTGCATCCCTACGGAATTCCCTACTCCATTTACCTGGAAAGCCTGTTCAACAAGGCCTACGATTCCACCAAGCTCGAAGAAGACCAGGATATGTTGGAGCTGTTTTACCGGGACGAGGGCTACTTCACGGCGCATGTGACGGACTCCTCGGTGAACATCGTGGATACCGGCGGAGGGAGATTCCGGATGCCTTTGTTGTGGTCCAACAAAGCCGGCAAGGGCGCCAACATCAACCTCACCATCGAGGAAGGGCATCTGTTTCACCTCAACAAGGTCAACATCACCGGAATGAACTTTTTCCGGACCAACGAGGTAATCCTGAAACTGCTCCAGATGGATACCGGCGACGTCTTCTCCACCGCCAAGCTGCGCAAGGGTTTCGACGATCTGGCTAAATACTATGGAATCTTCGGCTATATCGACTTCACCTCCACGCCGGATATCCAACCCATTCCGAACGAGGATAAGATCGACCTGACATTGGAGTTCGACGAAGGCAAGGCCTTCTTCGTCCGCCGCATCGACTTTTCGGGCAATACCACCACGCGCGACAAGGTCATCCGCCGGCAACTGCTGCTGGACGAGGGCGACGTCTTTAACCAGCACCTCTGGGAACTCAGTATTCTGCATTTGAACCAACTCGGCTATTTCGAGGCGTTGAAGGCGGCGTCGGCTGCCGATATCAGCAAGGACAACAAGAACAACACGGTGGACATCACGCTCAAAGTGAGAGAGCGGGCTAAGAATTCCATTCAATTGCAGGGCGGCGTCTCGGAGCTGGCGGGGAGTTTCCTGGGTCTGTCTTACTCCACCAACAACTTCCTTGGTTTGGGCGAAACCCTGGGCCTCAACGGGCAAGTGGGCACCATGATGCGCAACGCCACCTTGAGCTTCACGGAGCCATATCTGTTCGACGTGCCGCTGCAATTGGGCGGCACAGTCTTCGTCCAACGGTTCAACTATAACCAGGCCCAGCAGCAGTCCATTCTCGCCGGCCAGAACCTGACCCCGCTATTCAATCAACTGGGCACTCAGAATCTGTTGAACTACACCACCAGCTCGCACGGATTCACGATTTTCGGCAGCTATCCGCTCAAGCGGGCTTTCGCTCGGTTGGGAGTCGCCTACGGATTCACCATCCAAAACGTGACCACCCTCACGACGGCGGCGCAGGTTTACTATCAGGCCCTCAACTTCCAGAACTTCAACGGACCGAATTCGCTCAACGGCATCGTGTCCTCGTCGATCACGCCCAGCTATACCTACAATTCGGTGAACAGCCCCATCAATCCCTCGGGAGGCAAGAGCATCTCTATTTCGGCGCAGTTCTCGGGCAGTGTCTTAGGAGGCAACGTCAACCAGATCATGCCGGTGTTCGATGTCCGTTACTTCCGGCGCGGGTTTTCGGCCAAGCACGTCATCGGAGTGCACTTCGCCGCCAAGTTCCTCACCGGCTACGATGGCAAGGTCGCGGCGCCGTTCAACCGCTTTTATATAGGAGGAGAGCAAGACATCCGCGGATTCAACATCTGGGGCATCAGCCCGGTGGCGTACGTGCCCTCCTCGGGGACCGTGAACGTGCTTAATAACGATGGTTCGCCGCGCCAGCAGCGCTTCGTGGACCCCTCGTCGGGTACCGTGAGCCTGACCAACGTCACACAACAAATTCCCAGCTACCAGTTGGTTTTCCCGGGCGGCGACATGGCCGCGTGGGGGAATTTCGAATATCGCATTCCAATTTTCGGTCCGGTCACCTTGGCCGCGTTCCTGGACGCCGGTATGGACCGGTTGGTCGACACCAACCAGTTGCAGTTGAACCCGGCTACGATCGCAAGCTTGAACAGCCAGTTCCCGGAGGCGGGCTTCAAAAACAATGCCTTGGTTGCGGCGGGAACACAAGCGCTCCGCTCTTCCACGGGTCTGGAGCTTCAGGTCCTGATGCCGGTGGTGAACGCGCCCTTCCGGGTTTACTTCGCCGTGAACCCCAACGTGGTCCGCGAAAACCTGATTCCGCCCATCGCCGCGGACCGGAGCTATTTCCCCAACTCGGCCACGTACAACAACGCACTTGCGACGTACGGCCAGCCGCTGCCCTTTTTCGAACGCCGCGATTTATTCCGCTTTACCGTGGGACGAACGTTCTGAAGTCGCTGCCACAGTGTTACGATGTTAAAAAACTGACTTGAGGAGTATGCTTGTGAAGAATCCAATGTCTGCCGTTCTGTTTCTGGCCGCCGCCGGCATTGCCGCGGCGCAAACTCCGGCGCCGGCAGCCCCCGCGGCGGCCCCGCCGGCTGCTGCCGCGCCCATTCCCGCCGGAATCAAGATCGGCGTAATTCAGGCGGAGCTCGCGCTTTTGCAAACCAGGGACGGGCAAGCAGCCAAGGCTGAAATGGACAAGAAGTTCGGTCCCCGGGCGGAAGCGCTCCAAAAGCAGAAGACGGATATCGACGATTTGCAAAACAAACTTGAGCGCGGCGGCACCACCATGGCCCAGGCCGCCAAGGACGAGTTGCAGAGGCAAATCACCACCAAGACCCGGAACCTCCAGCGCGAGGCGCAGGATTTTCAGGACGAACAGCAAGCCGAGGAAGGCAAGGTTCTAGCGGAGTTGGAAGAGAAGATGAAGGCTGTGATTTACAAGTACGCCGCCGACAACGGGCTTGCCCTGATCCTGAACGTCGCCACCGAAAACACTCCCGTGCTGTACGTATCGCAAGCGCTCGACATCACTCAGGCCATTATCGAAGCCTACGACAAGGCTGCGCCCGTCAAGCCCGCCGCGGCCAAGACTCCGGCCGCTCCGTCGGCCGCCAAGCCCCCCGCGACGATCGCACCGAGGCCGCCGGCTGCGCCTCCCGCGAAGCCGTAGAGGCCGCGTATGCGGGTCCCCAGTGGGGCAGGTCTCCGACGTGCCATTTTGCAAGCGGCAGTAAAGTATGTCGCTCTGTCGAGCCTGCTCATCATGCTCGCGGGCTGCGGAGCGAAACCTATTACCACGGACTTCGACAAGCTCAGCCAGGATGTGATCTACGGCAGCCTCGCGTTCTCGCCGGTGAACGCCACGGCCACCGGCTATCACGTGCACAACGGCATCCCGCTCGACGAGCTGCTGGACGATTACAGCCCCCAGGGAATGGACCAGCAGCGCGGGTTTTACCAGGGAATCCAGATGCGGGTGGCGGCCGTGGACCCGGCCTCGCTCGACCGGGAGCAGAAGGCCGATCTGGAGATCCTGAAGGACTCGCTCGGGCTGGCGCTACTGGAGCTCAACACCATCCAGAGCTATAAGCACAACCCCACGATCTACGTCGAGCTGGCCGGCAACGCCCTGTTCAATCCGTATATGTTGAACTACGCTCCCAAGGAGAAACGCTTTCAGCAGATCACCCGGCGTCTGGAAAAGATGCCGGCCCTGTTCGAGCAGGCGAAGTCTGAGCTGGTGGACGCCCCGGAGATCTGGAATCGCGTGGCCCAGGAAGAAAACGGCGGCAATATCGAGCTGATCGACAAGACTCTGCGGGCCGAGGTTCCCGAGGCGCAGAAGGCCGGCTACAATCGGGCGGCCGAAGGCGCCATCGCGTCTCTACGCGGCTTCAACACGTTTCTGAAGGATTCGCTCTCGAAGAAAACCAGCGATTGGCGGTTGGGCAAGGACAGCTACGCTAAGAAATTTCAATACACGCTGCACACCGGAAAGGCGCCCGAGCAATTGTTGGCCGAGGCCGAGGCGGAGCTGAAGGTGGTGCGCGGGGAAATGGCCAAGCTCGCCGCGCCCAAGACTGTGAAGCAGGCTCTGGACGAGATCGCCAAACAGCACGCCACGCCGGAAACCTATATGGACGCGGCCAGAAAGACGCTGGAGCAGGCTACGGCGTTCGTGCGTGAAAAGGGGCTGGTGACGCTTTCGGATCGCTCCAATCTTCAGGTGATCGAGACTCCGGAGTTTATGCGCGGCATCTACGGGGTGGGCGGATTCGATCCCGCTCCCGCGCTGGAGCCGCAACTGGGCGCTTTCTACTGGATCACTCCCATTCCCAAGGACTGGCCCAAGGAACGGATCGAATCGAAGCTGCGGGAATACAACAACTACGGGCTTCAGGAGTTGACCATCCACGAGGCCATGCCCGGCCACTACGTGCAGTTCGAATACGCCAACGACGTGCAGCCGCAAGTCCGGCGGCTGCTGCGTAGCGTGTTCGGCAACACGCCCTACGAAGAAGGCTGGGCGTTCTACACGCAGCAGATGATGTCGGACGAAGGCTATCTCAACAACAGCAAGGAGCTGCGCCTTAGTTTCTACAAGCAGGCTCTGCGCGCCCTGGCCAACACCATTCTGGACGTGCGGCTGCAAACCATGGGCATGACCGAGCAGCAGGCTCTGGATCTGATGATGAACGATACGTTCCAGGAGAAGGAGGAGGCGACGGCCAAGCTCCAGCGGGCCCAGCTTTCCTCCTGCCAGCTCCCGACCTACTTCGCCGGCTGGAAGGGGTGGCTGGAGGCTCGGGAGCAGTTCCGGCAGCGGCAGGGCGCGGCCTACTCATTGCGCCAGTTCCACGACCGGGCTCTGAAGGAAAGCGCGGTTCCACTGCCGGTGCTCGAGCAGTTGTTACAATAGGTAGGCGCGCCCTCGGCGTCGGCGCAAGAGCATGATCGGCGCAAAAGGCGGCCTTCAAGCCGCTGCTGGTTTCCATGTTCTTGTTGCCGGCTAGAAACGCGCTGAAGCCCTCGCGCTCGACCAGTTTGAGCAGCGCGCCGTTCTTGATGCCGCCACCTTGCGCTGACCTTGCCGGGGATGCTCTCCACGGCAGGGCATTGTGACCAATCGAGAGCGGGCATTTGTATGAGCCTCCCTCTTTCCAGAGTCAAAAATGCGGCTTCGCCGTGTTACTCCCCGACAACCATTGCTTGACAGACTACATTCCATGGAATAACATTGTTATCACAATGAAAGCAATGCACGCGAGCATTCGACAGATCGGGAACTCACAAGGCGTCGTCATCCCCAAGCCGGTCCTGGCCCAACTGGGCCTGAACGGCGAGATGGGAGCGGAGATGTCCATTGAAGGCGGCGCCCTCGTGTTGCGCAGGCCGGCCAACCCTGCGCGCACCGGTTGGGCGGAGGCGGCCAAGAAGATCGCCGAAGCCGGCGATGACGCGCTCGTGATGGGCGAATTCGCGAATACGGCGGACACGGAGCTGGATTGGTGAGGCGTGGGGAGATTTGGCTCGTGAATCTCGATCCTGCCGTCGGAAGCGAAATCAGGAAGCCGCGTCCATGCGTCGTGGTGTCCCCTGCCGAAATGCACGATCACCTGCGTACGGCGATCGTCGCGCCAATGACCACCAAGAGTCGCGCGGCGCCGTTTCGTATCGGTGTGACGCATGGTGGCCGGAAGGGCTTGATTCTACTGGATCAGATGCGCGCCGTGGACAAGGCCAGGTTGGCGAAGAAATTGGGAGCGGTGTCGGCAAAAACGCTCACGTCCACCTTGAGCACGCTCCAAGAAATCTTCACTGAGTGAGAGGCCGGGAAAGCATGGCCAAGGCGTCGGTTGAGTCCGATTCGCTACCCGCCGGCGAAGACGATATCATACGGTTTGGCGCAAAGCGCCACGGGACTGGAGCGTTGGCCTGTGCCGAATGAACAAAAAGTGTACATCACCATGGACAGCGGCGGGACGCTGACGGAATGTCCTCTATGTAAGCAGACGGCGACTTCACATGGTCGGCTGTTCAGCGACCCTCCGCCGCGCCCTCCGCTTGGAGACAAACGTGGAGCAATTGGCGAGGTCTTCATGCACGCCGATTCAGCGGACTGCGTTTGGCCGCAAAGACTCGCTGCGCTGTTGAACAGATGAGCCGGGCCTCCCCGGGGTACCAGCGGCCATAAAGGAAGCAGGCGCAGCAGACGAACTTCTGCTCATGGCGGACTATCGACGCGTGTTCAAGAGACTCTGTCCTCCAGCGATTGGATACGCCGTGTTAGCCGTGTTCTTTGTAGTGGCCTCATGGATGGGATCATGGATCGCGCGCAGCTTCCCAGGGATCGCGCGCGGCTTCAAATGGACCGCGCGGCTCTTGTTCCTCGACCTAATCGTAGTGGTTGTGTGCATCGTGGTTTTTCTGGTGGTCCGGTGGATCGCGCGTGGCTTCCCATGGATCGCGCGCGGCCTCAAATGGGTCGCGCACAGCTTCAACTCTGATATCACGTGGCTCTCGCTCCTCGCGGTAATCCCTTTAGTAGCGGTTGGATACACGGTGTTGTTTCTGGTGGTCTCATGGATCGCTCGTGGCCTCAGCTCCGATATCACTCGGTTCTCGTTCCCTCGGGGGACACCTGAAAAGCGGCCAATGAGGGACACCTCAAAACCGGCCAACGGAATCAGGCAAGACTAAAGCTGTTATAACCCACGACCGCCACTGGCGGCAAGAAAAAACTTTGCGAACTCACAAGAGGTTCGGTTATCCTGGCCTCACCTGGGCGGAGGATATGGCTCCGCAGGGATGCGACCAGAGCGCCGACCCAGAGGCCGGAATGCGAGG
>Ga0182024_10002467_pt1 | contig 45762 bp, 39 predicted proteins | sample P32metaG_FD_120480 | JGI IMG/M metagenome (GOLD analysis project Ga0182024, IMG submission 120480) | Permafrost microbial communities from Stordalen Mire, Sweden - P3-2 metaG (Illumina Assembly) | ecosystem: Environmental > Terrestrial > Soil > Wetlands > Permafrost | place: Sweden: Stordalen... | reverse complement strand
TGCCCCGCGATCAAGGCCTCCGACAACGGGTCCTCGACGTAGCGCTGCAGTGCGCGGCGCAACGGGCGAGCCCCGTAGCTGCGGTCGACCAGCGTTTTGTCGAGAATCCACTTCTTGGCATCGTCTGTGACCGAGATCGTGATGGCCTTCTGCGCCAGGTTGAGGTTCAGCTGCTGCACGAGCAGCTCCACAATCTGAATCAGGTCGGCATCGTTGAGCGACTGGAACAGGATCACTTCGTCGAGACGATTCAGGAACTCGGGGTTGAAGGTTTTCTTCACCTCGTTCTTGACCAGCTCTTCGATCTTTTCGCTGACCAGGTCGTCGCGATCGCTTTGGAAGCCGAGGCCCTGCTTCTTCATCAGGTGCCGCGCGCCAATGTTCGACGTCATGATGAGGATGGTGTTTTTGAAGTCGACGGTGTTGCCCAATCCGTCGGTCAATTGGCCATCTTCAAACACCTGCAGCAGCAGGTTGAACACATCGGGGTGCGCCTTTTCGACTTCGTCCAGCAGGACCACCGAGTACGGCGAGCGCTTGACGCGTTCCGTCAGCTGACCGCCTTCCTCGTAGCCCACGTATCCCGGAGGCGAACCGATCAGCTTCGAGACCGAGTGCTTTTCCATGAACTCCGACATATCGAAGCGGATCAGCGACTTGTCCGAGCCAAAGAGGAAGTTGGCGAGCGTACGCGCCATTTCGGTTTTGCCGACGCCCGTCGGTCCAAGAAAAAGGAAAGAACCGATGGGCCGATGCGGAGACTTGAGACCCGCACGCGAACGCCGGATCGCTCTGGCCAGCGCACTGATGGCTTTCTCCTGAGAGATGACGCGCTTGTGGAGTTCTTCTTCCACACGCAACAGCTTCTGCGTCTCTTCTTCCTTGATGCTCGTGACCGGAACGCCCGTCCACCGACTCACCACGTCCTCGATGTCCTCGCGGCCCACAATGCCTGCCGCCGAATCATCGAGGTGGTACTTGTCGCGCAGAGCCCGGAGATTTTCGCGCTCCTTGCGTTCCTCATCGGAGTAGAACCGCGCCTTCTCGAATTCGTGATTCGCAATCGCGGAATCCATGCGGTGCACGATGAACTTGATCCGCTTCTGCACTTCGGTGATCTCTTCAGGCAGCGAGGTCTGGCGCAGCTTCACGCGCGCACCGGCCTCGTCGATCAAGTCAATCGCCTTATCGGGAAGGAAGCGATCCGGAATATAGCGATTCGAGTGCGACACCGCGAACTCAACCGCGGCATCGGTGTAGCTGACCGCGTGAAACTTCTCGTAGCGATCCTTGATGCCGTTGATGATTTTGATCGCGTCCGCTTCGTTCGGCGGCGGCACCTTGACTGCCTGGAAGCGCCGTTCGAGCGAACGATCCTTCTCAATCGACTTGCGGTATTCCGCGGGTGTCGTCGCGCCAATGCACTGAATCTCACCACGAGAAAGAGCCGGCTTCAGAATGTTGGCCGCGTCGAGCGAACCCTCTGCCGAACCCGCGCCCACCAGCGTATGCAGCTCGTCGATAAAGATGATGGAGTTCTGATTCTCCATCAGCTCTTTCATGATGGTCTTTAACCGCTCTTCAAACTGACCGCGGTATTTGGTGCCAGCCACAATCAGCGAAAGGTCCAGCCCCAGGACCCTCTTATCCGCGAGGAAACTCGGCACTTCGCCATCGGCGATGCGTTGCGCAAGACCCTCGACGATCGCTGTCTTGCCCACGCCCGGCTCGCCGATCAGCACTGGGTTATTCTTTGTGCGCCGGCACAGGATCTGCACCACGCGCTCCAGCTCCCCGTCGCGGCCTACCAGTGGATCAAGCTGCCCATCCATGGCCGCCTGCGTCAAATCGCGGCTGAACTCAGCCAGCAAACTCGACTCGCGTTGGCGCTGTTGTTGCGGAGCCTTCTCCTGCGTCACGCGCGCCAGCTCGTCGCGAATCTGCGCCAGCTTCAGGCCACGCTCCTGCAGGATCTCCGACGCGAAGCACTTCTCTTCGCGCAGCAGGCCAAGCAACAGGTGCTCTGTGCCAATGTGCTTGTGTCCCAGCCGCTCGGCCTCTTCCGCCGCATACGCCAACACCCGTTTGCATTCGTTCGAGAGCGGCAAGTCCACACTGGTCGACACTTTCTCGCGAATGGTGGTATGCGCCTCGATCTGTTTGCGAATCGACTCGACCGATGCGTGCGAGCGCAGAAAACGGTTGGTTAACGCCTTGTCCTCGCGCAAAAGGCCAAGCAACAAGTGCTCGGTCTCTATATAGGGCGAACCGAACTGGCTGGCCTCATACCGCGCGAAAAAGATCACGCGCCGTGCCTTTTCCGTATAGCGTTCGAACATTGTCTTCTCCCTTGCAGCAGGCTATCGGTAAGGAGTAGCCGTCCGGTGGTTTCGCCGGCTTCAGCCCAACTCGCACGCGCCCTTCAGTAAAAGTCGCCGCCGGAGGCCCCGATTGAAAACCCCTTGCATGCCCCGAACAGCTCTTTTGGATGGTTCCGGAACTGCCTTCCGTCCGAACGCCGTCGGCCCTTTTTGCCCACCGACGACTACCATCCGAACCTCTTAGATCGTGGACGGGCAAGTTTCCCGTCAAAGACCCCTTACGTAATCAGACTCCCGAATCCCCCGAAACGCTGCGTCATCCGTCACGCGTTTTCGAGGTTCAGCCCGGCTCGCGGTGGTTGCCCCAAACCGGTAAGGCGCCCGCTCTCCAGGCGCAGAGTCCGCGTACATCGCGCGGCCAGTTCCATGTTATGGGTCACCACAATCGAAGTGAGCCCATGGGAAGCATGCAACCGTTCCAACAGGTCAAAGACTCGGCCTGCCGTTGTTTCGTCCAGATCACCTGTCGGCTCATCGGCTAGCAACAGCCGCGGGCCGCCCACCAACGCGCGCGCCAATGCTACTCGCTGTTGCTCGCCGCCGGATAGCTCTCCGGGCCGATGGTCGCTGCGGTCTCCCAGATCGACCTCTCTAAGCCAATTAGATGCAACAGCCAGCGATTCGCGTCTTGTTTGTCCGCGCGCCAGCAGCGGCATGGCCACGTTTTCCAGAGCGGTGAACTCCGGCAGTAAGTAGTGAAACTGCCAAACGTAACCGATCTCGCGGTTCCGAAAGGCTGCCGCCTCCCGAGGGCCAAGACTCGCTACGTTGGTTGAGGCGCAGTGTACCGTTCCTGCGGTCGCAGTATCAAGAGCACCGAGGATGTGCAGTAGGGTACTTTTGCCTGCACCGGATTGACCCACAATGGCCACCAGCTCGCCCGGAGATACCTCTAAGTTCAATTCTTGGAACAGAGTGAGTGTACCGCGGGCGGTTCTGTAGGTTTTTTCCAGGTTCTTCACACACACCAAGGGCGCCCGCGCGTCCGGTTCCCGCTGTGAGCGGGATGCCTGGCTGGCAGCCGCTGGAATGGTTTGATTCATCCGGTTAATCCATTCTACCGTGCCCGTCAAAGTCAATCTGCAAAACCGGGCCCAAATTGCGGTGGCGCGCTGAGAGCGTTCTTAACGTTTTGGTTACGGTGTAGGACTGGATCGCTGGATATGTCGCGAGGTTGGATTAAAACATCAACCCACTGCGCCCATGCCTGAAAAGCTCCGTGCCCCATCCTTTCCGTTTCTTTCTGCGGAAAGGGTGGGAAACCTCAAAGGCTCAACCCCAGTCGACCCGCTTCACGGCGCAGCACACACATTTCCGATTCAACCTCGACGACATCGGTCACACCCGAGGCCCACGCATTGAAGCTGGACCAAGGCCAATCCTGAGGTTTGGCGCACAAACCGCGTTTCACAGGGTTCCGATGAATATAGCGAAGTTGAGTCACGAAACCCGCATGGTTACGCACGTTGTGATCGAAGCAGCGCGCCTGCCAGAAAGGAGGTCCGCCCGCCACGCGCTGTCCTTGCCTCCGCGCCGCAATGGCAACCTTAGTTTTCAGAAGTTGGATCGCCCTCGGGAGCCTGCCATCGTCGGGTTCGCTTAGCAGGAGGTGAATATGCTCCGGCATGACGACATAGCCAAAAACTCGCGTCCCGAACCGTCGCCTCGTCTGCTCAAGAGCAAGAAGGAAGGGCTCTTCCATGTGCATCTGCGCCAACAAAGGAAGACGGTGATAGCAACTAAATGTAATGAAATGGGACTGGCCTCAACGATGAAGCGTTTTGAGACCTTCAGGCACGATACTTCCTTGCTCTGCGAGAGGATCGCAGAAAACAGTGTATGCGCGAGCATCGGGCTATCCCACCCTTGCGCCAGAGAAAAGGCGCAAGGACGGGGCACGGAAGTTTCTCGCCCCGTCTTATCCCGTTACTCTCCCTCCCCATGTATGGATCAGGTAGGCAGCAGCTTCAAATGGGAACCTTCCCAAATCAGGGATGCAAACCCAACATCCAGCCGCCGTGCCCCATCCTTTCCGCTTCTTTCTACGGAAAGGGTGGGAAATCTCAGACACCCCACTCTCCACGCCTCAGGGATGCGGGATTACCTACACATTCCGTGCCCCATCCTTTCGCTTTCTTTCTGGCGAAAGGGTGGGAGACCCAGACGCTCGAATGCCCGAATCCGTCCGACTCAGCGCGCCGGGATCGCCGTAGCATTCAGCTTCGCAATCCTTCCATTCGGCCCAACCACAAACGGCAACGAAAGCGCATTCCAATTCCCGTCGTCGAGCCGTTCCCACGTCTTCCCATCGTCCCGGCTGATGTCGGAGCCATTCGTTCCGACAGTGAACCAAATTTTCAGCGAGTCCGACCATTGGACAGCGGAACGGTAGCCGTGCGGCGGAGTCGTTGCGACCGTCCACTGGGCGCCGCCATCCGCAGACCATGCCGCAGTCGAGGCCGACTCGTACGGTTTGGTGTAGTCCCCACCCACCGCTACAAACAGCGAGTTGTCATTGAATGTGCACTCCGCGCATACCCCCATCGTGACCGGATAACGATAGGCAACAGAAAACGCACCAGCGCTGTCAGTCCCCGAGGCAATCGGGATTGAACTGGATTTCCAGGGAGATTCTTTCCGCACCAGCCGGTCGATCATCCCGTGCAGTTCCTCTTGCTGCGTGAAAGGGCGGCTGAAAAAGACTGAGCCGCCCTTCCCTCCCGTCACAAACGCCCGCGCAAACAGCCCATTTCCGATAGCAATACAGCGATTGCTTGCAGCAAACGCCGCAAGCGAACGTCCATGGATCGACAGCCCTCCGTGTTCATCGCGCTTCCAGGTCTTGCCGTTGTTCTCAGTTATAAATACCGCGAACTGCTCTCGCACCGGATCGCCAAGCAAGATGCCGCGTGAACCGTTCAGCCAGAAACTGTCAAAAAAACCATTCGGCGCATCCCGATTCTCAAAGAACAACATCCACGTCCTGCACCCATCCGTCGTCTTGTACAGACGGCTCTTGTCCCCCAGCCCCGAAGCCATCACAATCGCCGTCTGGGCATCCCACGCCTGCACCCCACGAAAATCCAGCGTGGCGCCATCCTTGTCCGCATCCGGAACAGAGCACTTCTCCCAATGCGCGCCGCCGTCGACAGTCCTCAGAACAGTACCGTCTGTCCCGCTTGCCCAGGCCACCGCGCCATCGACTGAATCGATTCCGCGCAGGCTCGCCGTCGTGCCCGACTCCTGCATCTCCCACGGGCCACTCTCCTGCGCAGGTGCGCATACCGTACACACAGCGGCCAACCCGCACAACGCAACCACCAACACCCATCGCATGGCCCGAAGTATAGCCGCCGACCTCGGGGATGCCGGAGCACCAAAACACTCCGTGCCCCATCCTTTCGGTTTTTTTCTGCGGAAAGGGTGGGAGACCGATGACGCCAAAAAACCCGTGCTGCATGTCACAGAGCCCGATCCGCCCCGATTGCTACAAACAATCAGCATCCGGTGATGAGCTCACACACCCTCGCAGCACTCGCAGTCGCAGCTGGCCTCGCCGGCACAAATGCACTCTCCGCCCAGCAATCCTTCAGCGGACGATTTGCCGCCCACAACGCCGACATGGCAAAGCTCCAGCCAGCGATGGTCACCCCACTAGTCGCCGCCGATCCGCGCCTGATTCAGTACTACCGATTTGCCTTTTCGCACCAGTACACGGCCGCTGACACTGAAACCACCAACTACGGCAACGCGCGCGGCGGCGGCATCATCGTCGCCAACCGCTTTGAATTAGACTGGCTCCCACCCGCCTACATCCAGCACAACAGCACCGCCATCGACGGCTTCGGCGACACCTCCATCGTTGCCAAAGCCCGCATCGTCTCGGGCGATGCCGAACACGGCAACTTCGACGTGGCCGCAAGCCTGGCCCACTGCTTTGCCACCGGCGGCTACAAGAACGGCGCCCTCACCGACTCCTTCACGCCTACGCTCGCCGGCGACTACACGTTCCGGCACCTGAGTTTCATCTCCGCGCTGAGCGAGACTCTACCGACGGGCAAGATCGCCGCTCAGGGGCGTTCGATCGCCTGGAACGAATTGACGCAACTCCATGCGACCCCGCATATTTGGTTCGAAGTCGAGAACAACGCGACGTTCTACTTCGCCGGCCCGCACGACGGAAAGATCCAAAACTTTGTGACGCCAGCGGCTTTCTACGTGCTGCGCCGCAAGGAGTGGGCGTCCACGCATCCTTTCGCCTTCTTCGCCTCAGGCATGCAGATCGCGACGTCGGGTTTCCATACCTACAATCACAACCTGATCTCCGAGGTCCGCATTCTCTTTTAACTGGCGTTCGTTGAAAAAGCCCCTCAAAACGCCTCGTACGAGCCCTGACTCCGATTTGCAAAGAACGCAGGCACCGACGAGCATTCTCGCTTTGCTGACTTGTGTGCGGAGGGTCCAGGCCCCCCTGGGGCGGAAGCAAGTCACCCCCACCCCTCCGTGCCCCTGGAATCGTGCAACTGCGAGAATCTGCTGCGTTCCGCGTGAATCGCACATGCTAGCAGAGAACATGGGAATCCCTCGCAATTCGCGCCTAACTCGTGTATCTCCCAACACAATTGTTCCACGTGGAACAATTTGGCTGGCTGACTTGCGCTAGGATGCCTCGGATTCGGCCACGGCCTGAGCGACGGAAATAGCGCTCACCGGTGCCACAAGCCGCATCAGCGCGACATAAACAATGCCCGCAGTGAAGAAGCCGACGAACCACGCATAGTCATAGAGAAAATGCAGCTGCTTAACCGCGAGCCCAACAAGCGCAATCACGACACCCAGCACAAGCGCCACAATCGCGCGCGGATTAATGCCCTTCGTGTAGTGATAAATGCCTTTGCGATGATAGAGCGAATTCACATCAAGCTCCGTTTTGCGAATAAGGAAGTAATCGCAAACCATGATGCCTGCCACCGGCCCAAGCAATCCGGAATAGCCCACAAGCCAGCCGAAAATGTAGGCGTCCGGCGTCGCGAGCAGCTTCCACGGACACATCGCCAATCCAAGGAATCCGGTAATAAGTCCGCCGGTGCGAAAGCTGATGAGGCGCGGATAGAGGTTCGAGAAATCATTGGAGGGCGAGACGACATTGGCGCCAATGTTCACATTCAGCGTTGCGATCAGAATCGCGATGAGCGCGATGAATGCCACCACAGGCTGATGAAATGCACCGATAAGCAGAATGGGATTCCAAATGGGATGCCCAAACAGCACCGTCGAAGCAGACGTAACCGAGATGCCGACAAACGTGTAAAGCGTCATCGCAACCGGCAAGCCAAAAGCCTGTCCCCACGACTGCGCGGATTGCGATTTGGAGTAACGCGTGAAGTCGGGAATGTTAAGCGCAAGCGTCGCCCAGTAGCCGACCATCGCCGTGAGGGACGGAAAAAATACTGCCAGAAACTCACTCGTCGAGTGAAATTGACTCGGCGTTGAAAGCATGGTGCCAAAACTTCCAGCCTTGATGCGGACCCAGATCAGCAGCAACGCCGCCATGATGAACATGAAGGGCGCACCAAAAGCCTGCAAATGCCTTATCGATTCGACGCCGCGCCAGACGACGATCATGTTCAGCAGCCAGAAGCCCAGGAAGCACGCCCAGAGCACACCCGGCGCATCCGCCGCTGCAGGCCAGATGACTGCGAGCATCGAGTGAATCGCTGTGCCCCCGATCCACGACTGAATGCCGAACCAGCCGCAGGCCACAACGGCGCGGAGAATTGCGGGCAGGTTCGCCCCGCGTACGCCAAATGGCGCACGAATAAAAACGGGAAACGGAATGCCGTACTTGGCGCCGGCATGCGCATTGAGCAACATGGGAACGAGCACAATAAGATTGCCCAAGAGCACCGTGCTCACGGCCTGCTTCCAATCCATGCCCCTGGCGATGAGAGAGGATGCGAGCTGGTAGGTAGTGATCTCCATGGACATGGAGAACCACAACGCGATGTAGTTGTACATCGTCCACGTGCGCTGCGCGGGCGTGGTGGGGCGAAGGTCTTGGTTGGATAGGGATGGGTCGTTGACGCTCAAACACGCTCCTTTGGAGAAGACAATTGCTCAACGCGAGAAGCAGATCCTTCGCTCCGCTGAAGAAAACCGCTCCGCTCAGGATGACAACCCTCATTTTGAATTTAATGGCCTGCGCACAAAGATAGAATGATTATTTCCAGGCGCCGCCGCGCGCTGCGCGGCGCAGATACCGACCGCGGCCAGGCTTGCCGATGAACTCGCCTTTGGAAACAATCAACTCGCCCCGCGAATATACATCGCGCGCGTTGCCGCGGACCTTGAAGCCTTCGAACATCGAGTAGTCGACGCGCATGTGGTGGGTGGCGGCGCTAATGGTGTGCGCAGCCGTCGGATCCCAAAGGACGATGTCCGCGTCGCTGCCCGCTGCGAGCACGCCTTTCTTCGGATACATGCCGAAGATGCGCGCCGGCGCGGTCGAAACGAGCTCGACGAAGCGATTCAGCGAGAAGTTGCCTTTGCCGACGCCGTGGTGATGCAACAGTTGCAGACGATTTTCAATACCGGGGCCACCATTGGGGATTTTCGTGAAGTCGTCCTTCCCCAGCGCCTTCTGATCTTCGAAACAAAACGGACAATGGTCCGTGGAGACGACCTGCAGATTGTCTTTGCGCAGTCCCTCCCAGAGCTTCGGCTGGTTGCGTTTCTCGCGCAACGGGGGCGTGAAGACGTACTTCGCGCCCTCCCAGCCTTTGTCGGCTACGTCTTCGAGGGAGAGCAGCAGGTACTGCGGGCAGGTTTCGGCGAAGGCAGGCAGACCGCGATCGCGCGCCTCGCGCACCTGGTTAAGTGCGTCTTCACTGGAGAGATGCACGATGTAGACGGGAACTCCGGCCATCTCTGCCATCGCAATCGCACGGTGCACGGCCTCTGCCTCGGCACGCGTGGGCCGTGTCAACGCGTGATAGATCGGTGCGGTCTTGCCCTCGGCCAGCGCCTGCTGCACGATCACATCAATCACAGAACCGTTTTCCGCGTGCATGCAGATCAGCGCGCCATTCTTTGCGGTCTGGCGCATTGCTTTGAAGATCGTGGCGTCATCGACCATGAGCACGTTGGGATACGCCATGAACAACTTGAAACTGGCCACACCTTCGCGCACCATGTCATCCATATCTTCGAGGCCCGCATCGGCAAGATCCGTGACGATCATGTGCAGGCCGTAATCAATGCACGCCTTGCCCCCGGCCTTCTTCCACCACGTGTCGAGCGCAGAGCGCATCTTCGTTCCACGCGCTTGAATGGCGAAATCGACGATGGTTGTGGTCCCGCCGATGGCCGCGGCCCGTGTCCCGGTCAGGAAATCGTCCGCAGAGTTGGTGCCGCCGAAGGGCATGTCGAGATGCGTGTGCGCATCGATGCCGCCGGGTAGAAGCAACAACCCCGTAGCGTCAACGACGGTCTGCACTGAGTTAGCAGGAATTCCAGGGCGGACTTCCTTGATGATGCCGGCATCGATGAGCACATCGGCGCGCACGCTAGCGTCAGCGTTGACAACAGTCCCGTTTTGGATAAGGACGGTGGGCATCGGCAGATTACCTCTAATCTCTCACACGCACGAAAATTCTAGAACCAATACTTATTCATCTCGCTTAAGAACTCCGGCGATAGCTGCTCGAACTCCGGGAAAACTGAGTCAATTCCGCGATGAGGACAAAGTGCACAGCTATCGCCAGTCCACTCTGTTATTTCAGTCGGCGAGAATATTTCGAGGCAATAGAAACATCCGACTTTATTACTCGCGAGCACTCGCTCCTTGTGATTATTCCCAGGACCGCAATCCTTGTGCGCTGACTTATACGGCTCTGGGATCGCCATTTTATCAACCTTCATTCGACAAAACATTCCACAGGGGCTAAAGCCCGGACAAATTTATGGCCATTTTCGGCACGACTTAAGTCGTGCCCTGTTACGAAGCAAGTACGGGAAATGAATTCGGCTCGATAACTGAATTCACGAGCGCTGAGGCTGCGGCGCGCACTCCATGCCCCGCGTGCGCTCGTCCCATGTCTCAGCGGAAACACCCGAATCGACACGAACCATCGTGATGCACTGGTCGACGGGGCAGACGAGCGAACAAAGATTGCAGCCCACGCATTCGGTTTCGTCCACGCGCGGAATGCGCTCAATCGGCGTCATGTAGGGCCCATGCGTTGCGCCGGCCGCTGCCCGCTCCTTGCGCGTCACCGGCGTCACGGTAATCGATGCACGGCTGCGGGCTTCGTTTTCCGCCGGAGTTGGGTGCAATTCCACATGCCCGTTGACTGTGCCAGTTACACGATCGAGATGGATGCATTGGTGTGCGCCGTCCCAGCAGGCGATGTGACAAAGATCGCAGCCGATGCATTTCGACTCGTCGATGCGCGCGACGATTTTGTAGTTGAGATTGAGGTGCTTCCAATCCGTGACGCGATTGAGCGAGAGGCCGCGAAAATCCTCGATGCGATCGATCTTCTTGGAACGCATCCAACTTTCGAGCCCCTCGGCCATATCCTCTACGATGCGATAGCCGTAATGCATCACAGCCGTACACACCTGCACGGTTCCGCAGCCAAGCAGCATGAATTCGGCTGCATCACGCCAAGTTTCAATGCCGCCAATGCCTGAAAGCGGCAGCGCCGACTCGGGATCGGCCATGACCTGCTGCACCATGTTCAACGCGATGGGCTTGACGGCAGGACCGCAATATCCGCCGTGGGAACTCTTGCCATCCACGTTCGGCCGCGGGACCAACGTGTCCAGATCGATACCGGTAATCGAGTTGATGGTGTTGATCGCAGAAAGGCCGTCAGCGCCGCCGCGCTTGGCTGCGCGCGCCACGGTGCGAATGTCTGTAATGTTCGGCGTCAGTTTGACGAGCACCGGTGTGCGCGCTTTTTCCTTGACCCACGCGGTGATCATTTCGGCATATTCGGGAACCTGACCGACCGCCGAGCCCATGCCTCGTTCGCTCATGCCATGCGGGCAGCCGAAGTTCAATTCGAGGCCGTCAGCGCCTGCATCCTCGGCGCGCTTCACAATCTCGTGCCAGGCTTCGCGATTCGACGCCACCATCAGGGAGGCAATCACTGCGTGATGGGGATAGCGCTTCTTGACCTCGGCCATTTCGCGCAGATTGTCTTCTACGCTGCGATCGCTGATGAGCTCAATGTTATTGAAGCCCATGATGCGCAAGCCATTCCAATCGGTCGCCGAGTAGCGAGAAGTAACGTTGGTGACCGGTTCGCCGATGGTCTTCCAGACCGCGCCGCCCCAGCCCGCGTCAAAGGCGCGCATGATCTGTTCGCCGCAATTGGTCGGTGGCGCAGAGGCAAGCCAAAAGGGATTCGGCGAGTTGATGCTGCCGGCAAATCCTCGCACGCGAATATCAGGCATACATGGCCTCCGCGATCTTCAACATTGCCAGTGCAGAGCGCTTGCCGTCGGCGACAGCATCCACGACTTCCCTGCCGCCGTTGGTGCAATCGCCGCCGCCAAAATAGCGTGGATTGCCGGTTTGCCCCGTCGCGCGGTCGATCACAATCTGCCCGTCGCGCACCTCGATCCGGCAGAAATCACGCATCAGGTCCGTGATCGGGGACTGGCCGATGGCCGGCACCACGAGATGGCACGCGATGGTGAATTTGGAATCCGGTATCGGCACCAGCTCTTTGTCGACCTCGCGCACCTGAACCGTATCGAGCAGCAGAACACCATGCGCGTCGGCACGAATGCCCATGGGCTGACGGTGCCATAGAAACTGCACGCCCTCCACTTTGGAGTGCTCGTATTCAGACTCAAACGCGGGAATGTCCCGTTCTCCGCGGCGATAGAGAAGGTAGACGGTCTCCGCACCCAGGCGGCGCGCCGCGTTGGCGGCATCAATAGCGGTATTTCCCGCACCAACCACGACCACGGTTCCGGCCAATTCGCGAATGCGCCCGGTTTTATATCCGGCAATCAACTCCAGCGCATTCATCACGCCCTCTGACTCTTCGCCGGGAATATTCAACTGCTGCATCGCGCCCAGGCCGAGACCGAGAAAGATGAAGTCAAATTCCGATTCCAGTTCCTTGAGATCTTCGGCAGTCTCAATGCCCGCACCGAAGCGAAACTCGACGCCCATGCGGCGAATCATCTCAATTTCGCGCAGGCTCTCCGCAGCGCGCAGCTTGTACTCGGCTATGCCATAGGTGTTGAGGCCTCCAGGCAAGGCGCGGCGCTCAACGACGGTCGCCTTCGCGCCCTGACGGCATAGCTCCGCGGCGCACGCCAGCGATGCGGGGCCGGCGCCGATGCAGGCTACGCGCACATACCGGGAACCGCGAGGCGCTGTCTGCACATCTCCACCCGCATCGTGAAAGGCGTCGATGGCATGGCGCTGCAACTGACCAATTCGGATGGGATGGCGGCCCTGCTTATGCATCACGCAGGCGCCTTCGCAAAGTATGTCGACGGGACAGGCGCGAGAACAACTCCCGCCTAGAATATTGGCGTCGAGAATACGCGAGGCGGACCCGCGCAGATTGCCTGAGGCGATGCGCTTGATGAATCCGGGAACGTCGATATGCGTGGGGCACGCGACGGTGCAAGGCGCGTCAAAACAATAGAGACACCGGTTGGCCTCGATCGTCGCGGCCTGCGGCGTCAGCGGCGGCTTCAGTTCGGTGAAGCGCTCACGCAGTTGTGGGTCGTCTGGTAAAGTTGTGGTGCTCATCCGTTCCTCTACGATCTCGTCCTCATTGTGTTTCGTCAAGTTCTCTGGCCGCGCAATTGCGCGCTTCTCGGATTCGTGGATACCCACCCTTTCGCCAGAAGAAAGGCGAAATGATGGGGCACGGGATGGTACAAGAACATGCGGTCAAATACCTAGAAAGCCGATGCCGTCGCACGGTGAAACTGCCTTAAGAAGCGACCAGCGGGCCATATTGATCAGGCCTGCGGTCACGGAAAAATTGCCAGGTGCGCCGCACTTCGGCGATTTCGTCGAGATCCAGATCGGCCGTCAGAACTTCATCTTTGTCGCGTGAAGCCTGCGCGACGATCTGGCCGCGCGGGTTGGCGAAGTAGCTTGATCCATAAAATTCGCCGATGTTCCATGGCGGCTCGGTGCCGACGCGATTGATGGCCGCAATGAAATAGCCGTTCGCCGCTGCGTGTGCCGGCTGCTCCAGCTTCCATAGGTACTCGCTGAGGCCCGCGACCGTGGCCGAGGGGTTAAACACGATTTCGGCTCCATTCAATCCGAGGCAACGCGCCCCCTCGGGAAAATGACGGTCGTAACAGATGTACACGCCGATTTTGGCGAAACCCAGATCGAAAACCGGATACCCCAAATTGCCCGGCCGAAAATAGAACTTCTCCCAGAAGCCGGGCGCGACATGCGGAATATGCGTCTTGCGATATTTCCCCAGATAGGCGCCGTCCTTCTGGATCACCGCGGCCGTGTTGTAGAAGATTCCTTCCTGCTCGACTTCGTACACCGGCACGACCATGGCGATGCCAAGCTCTTTAGCAAGAGAGCGCATGAGGGTCACGGTGGGTCCGTCGGGAACGCTTTCCGTCGTCTCGTACCATTTGACGGATTGCTCGGCGCAAAAGTATGGGCCGTTGAATATCTCCTGGAGACACACGATCTGGGCGCCGGCTTTCGCGGCCTCGCGGATTAGGCCGAGGTGCTTCTCGATCATGGCTTTCTTCTGCGCTGCCAGCGGCTCCGTGGCCGGCAGGGCGTTCGAGGCCTGGATGATGGAACAACGAACAATGCGGGGCATGCAGCGCCAACTCCCATCGAAGCTAATGAGTCTTTGACGTTAATGCATGCAACGTAGGATGGGCAATTGGTTTGTTCAGCATTCACGAGTCGTTGACACGGTTCGGTGAGGTATTGGCGGCCCGAGCCGGTCAATCTGCTCATTGCTTGGAGGCGCGAGGGCGGGGAGGATTCAGGCTGTGGTCGTGGGCCGGCGTTCAATACTGGATCGTTCAGTACTGGATTTTGTTCGTTGACTCGATCCAGGCGGCAAAGCTGGCCCACGCTTCGTCGCCGAGCAGTTGGGTGGAGGGCAGCTTGCGCTCGGCTGCGTCTTTGCGGAATTCGGAGTAGAGAAAGGCATCGTCGAAGCCGGCCCGCGCGGCATCGGCGGCGCTGCAACCGAAATAAATAGCGTCGAGGCGCGCCCAGTACGCCGCGGCGAGGCACATGGGACAAGGCTCGCAGCTTGTGTAGAGTTCGCAGCCGGCGAGGGTAAAGGTGCCCAGAGCCTTGCATGCTGCGCGGATGGCATTGACCTCGCCGTGAGCCGTGGGATCATTCGTTGCCGTGACCGAGTTTGCACCTTCGCCGACCACCTGGCCGGCACGCACGATGACTGCGGCAAATGGGCCGCCTTTGCCGGTGTCGACATTCTGTGTTGCGAGCGCGATGGCCCGTCGAAGGAACTCTGGATTTGGTAGGCTGGACATGAAGAATCGGCTCTTCCCTGTTCCCGAGAGCGAAAGTTAAAGACAGTATGGCACAGGCCTTTCGGTCAACCCGGGTACTGACGGAGCAGGGCCTGCTGCCTGCGACACTTGTAGTTGAAGAAGGACGGTTCGCGGAGATCCGGATGGGGCGCGATGTTCTTCCCGCGGCGGACTTGCATGATTTTGGCGATGCTGTGCTGCTGCCGGGACTGGTCGATTCGCATGTGCACATCAACGAGCCTGGACGCACGGAGTGGGAAGGATTCTGGACTGCCACGCGGGCTGCGGCAGCCGGGGGTGTGACGACGCTGGTCGACATGCCGCTCAATTGCGTGCCTGAGATCGTGAATGTTGAGGCACTTGAAGCCAAGCGCGCGGCGGCTCAGGGAAAAACCTGGGTGGATTGGGCTGCGTGGGGTGGGGTCGTTCGTGGGAGCTCACGCTCTCTTACTTCTTTGGCAGCCGCGGGGGTACGAGGATTCAAATGCTTTCTCATTCATTCCGGCATCGACGGTTTTGCTTGGGTGGATGAGACCGATTTGCGTGCGGCACTTGGCAAGTTGAGTGGGACGGGATTGCCGCTTCTTGCGCACGCTGAGTTGGCTGGGCCGGTGAATGCGGCGACTGAAAGACTCAACGCTTCGAATGCGGATTGGCGCAAGTTCGCCAATTACCTGGCTTCTCGTCCGGACGAGGCGGAGGTGGAAGCCATTGCTCTTCTTATTCAGCTTGCGGAAGAATTCAACACACCGGTCCACATTGTCCATCTGTCGAGCGCTAAGGGTTTGCCGCTGCTGGCCGATGCGCGGAAGCGTGGGGTGCCCATCACGGTCGAAACGTGCACGCAGTACCTGCACTTTGCCGCCGAGGATATTCCCGATGGGGCGACGGAATTTAAGTGCGCGCCACCAATTCGCCGCGCCGAAAATCGCGAGAGGTTGTGGAAGGCGCTCGAGGAAGGTCTGATCGATTTTGTGGCGACCGACCACTCCCCTTGCCCGCCGGCGATGAAGCGGCGCGAAGAAGGCCGCTGGGATCTGGCGTGGGGCGGGATCGCCAGTCTCGGCCTGGCACTGCCCATTCTGTGGACAGGCATGAGAGAACGCGGCATTGCCCTCGAGAGAGTCGGCGAATGGATGGCCGCTGGGCCTGCGAGACTGGCAGGCTTCAAGGGCGAGAAGGGGGCGCTGGCGCCGGGTGCTGACGCGGACTTTGTGGTCTTTGATCCGGATCAGGTGTGGACGGTCTCGCCGGAGGACTTGCAGTTTCGCCAGAAGATTTCGCCGTACCTCGGCACGAAATTGCGCGGGCGCGCGATCGAAACGTGGCTTCGCGGAGAACCGGTTTTCCGGAACAACGAGTTCGTCGGTGAGCCACGCGGCCGGGAACAGGTGCGTCGATGAAGGATCGAGCTCTCCGCGTCCTCGAGGAATGCCCACGAATCGCGGCGATGTCGGAGGAGCCAGGGCGCATCACGCGCCGCTTTCTGACGCCGCCAACTCACGATGTGCATGCGCATCTGCGTGCGCGCATGGAAGCGTTGGGCATGACGGTCCATTTGGACGACGCCGGGAATTTGCGCGGGATTTATCGTCCCGAGGGCACTAGCGGCAAGAGATTGATCCTTGGGTCGCACATTGATACGGTTCCCGATGCCGGCGCGTTCGACGGCGTGCTCGGGGTTATTTTGGCGCTCGAATGTGTCGATCTTGTGCGGGAGCTGCATCTGCCGCTGGCGATCGAGGTCATCGCGTTCTCTGAGGAAGAAGGGGTGCGATTCGGTGTGCCGTTCCTTGGTAGCCGTGCGGTTGCCGGGCGGTTCGATTATGCGCTGCTCGCGCTCAAGGATGCGGAAGGTGTCACGCTCGAAGGCGCGATTCGTGCCTGCGGCCTCGATCCGACGCGCATTATCGACTCTGCAATCGATGAAGACACGCTCGGCTTTGTTGAAATCCATATCGAACAGGGCCCTGTGCTCGAAGCCGAGAATCTCAGCGTTGCCGCGGTCACGGGAATCGTTGGCCAGACGCGTTTGACTCTAGAGTTGGCCGGCCAGGCCAACCATGTCGGCACGACTCCAATGAACCTCCGCCGTGACGCGCTTGCCGGTGCTGCCGAATGGATCGCCGCCGTGGAAAAGCTTGCCAAACATACGGAGGGCCTTGTGGCGACTGTTGGCAGAATCGAAGTGTCGCCCAACGCTACCAATGTCGTCGCAGGGACCGCCCTGATGACCCTCGATGCGCGCCATCCGCATGATGCGGTCAGGCTTGGATCGGTCAACGCATTGATTGAGACTGCCAATGCGATTACGGACCGCCGTAGCCTGGCGATGCAATGCACGCCACAGATGGATCAGCCCGCAGTTTCCATGGACGAACGAATGACCGCTTATCTTGTGGACGCGATGGAAGCCGCAGGATTCCCGCCCAAACGGATGCACAGCGGAGCCGGTCACGATGCCATGGTGATGGCCTCCCGGATGCCTACGGCGATGCTGTTTCTGCGCAGTCCGGGAGGCATCAGCCATAATCCCGCGGAGAGCGTGCGCACCGAAGATGTGGAGGCAGCGCTGCAGGTGATGCGCGTCTTTCTGCAACGTATTGCCGGCGAGATTCGCTAGAGCGGTTCTCCAGTTCACGTGGAATCTCTGGCAGCGTGAAAGGTGGCTTTTTCTTAAGGAAAAAGCCACTCAGCCGCAGGGGGTTCCCTCTACATCAACTGGAGAACCGCTATAGAATCGAACAACGCAGTCGCGATACTTCCTGTCTGAGGTCAACCTTGCACCATTTGGGAGCAACCCGGAGCAGCCTGAAAGCGGACCATTTGCTGCAAACGCCCGACACGTTCATTCGCACGCCACTGCCGGGAGCTGAAAACGTGGAATTCATCGTTCACGTGGCGCCCCAGCTTGGCGCGTGGTTTACGCAGATGACTGCCGAGTTTGCGGCGGGCGGCACGTTGGGACCCGCACCGGCACAGCGATTTCTCTATGTGATTGAAGGTGAACTGGAGCTGACCATAAACGGTCGCAAGCAAATTCTCGCTGCGGGAGGGTTCGCTTATCTGCCGCATGGCACGGCGCACACAGTGCGTTCGCTGGAAAAAGCCCGTGTCGCGGTCATCGAGAAGGGCTATCAAGCGGAGCCTGGCGGAGCAGTGGCGGAAACTGTCGTCGGAAACGAAGCATCCGTCGCACCCGTCGCGCTCATGGGCGACGAGTCGTTGCGCGTGCGTTCGCTTATGCCCGACGGATTGGCTTACGATTTCGCCGTGAACACCATGACGTACGATCCCGGAGCAGCGCTGAGCATGGTCGAAATCCACGTAATGGAACACGGCCTATTGATGCTTGAAGGCGGCGGGATCTACAAGCTTGGTGACTCGTGGTATCCAGTCGAGGCAGGCGACTTTATCTGGATGGCGCCCTACTGTCCGCAGTGGTTTGGTGCGCTCGGCAAGCGGCCAGCGAAATACCTCATCTATAAAGATTGGCGCCGGCATCCGCTGGGAGGACCTCAATGACAATAGCGCGCCCAGCACTCACGATTGATCGACTGATTGAGGAGCTGAAGACGCTTGCGACGATTTCTGAAGCCGAGCCTCCAGTGGTAACGCGTGTCGTATTCAGCGAGGCCGACATGCGAGCACGCACTTATGTGAAGGGACTCTGCACGGATGCGGGACTTTCGATTTCGGAGGACGCCATCGGCAACACATTTGCCCGATGGCAAGGCAGCGAAGCCGATCTTGCGCCGATCGGCACCGGATCGCACATCGATGCAATTCCGAACGCCGGACTTTATGACGGATGTGTTGGAGTACTCGGCGGCCTTGAAGCGATTCGCGTTCTGCAACAATTTGGATTCAAGCCACGCCGCTCCATCGAGCTCGTCATCTTCACCGCAGAGGAACCTACGCGGTTCGGCATCGGCTGTCTGGGCAGTCGTATGATGGCGAGCGTGCTCACTCCTGAACAGGCGCGGATGCTGCGCGACAAGGAAGGACGCGGGCTGGAAGAGTTGCGAACCGCATCTGGATTCAAGGACTCGCTCGAATCGGTCGCGGTGCCGGAAGGGCGATTCCACCAATTCATCGAACTGCATATCGAACAGGGGCCACTGCTTGAGCTAGAGGGCCTCGACGTGGGGCTTGTGACGCACATCGCGGCGCCGGCCAGTATGCGCATCGTGATTGAAGGTGAGGGCGGGCACGCGGGCGGAAAGCTTATGCCGGGACGGAAGGACGCGTTGACGGCGGCCGCAGAACTGATCCTCGCGCTGGAAAAGGCGGCGAAGTCCACGGGCGCCATTGATACGGTGGGGACGGTCGGCGTGTGCGACGTTTTCCCTGGAGCCGTCAACAGCATTCCGTCGCGTGTGCGTCTTGAGACCGATGTGCGCGACATCGACGGCGCGCGCCGCGACCGTGTACTCGATGAGCTTCACGCGGCATGTGACGAAGTGGCGAGCCGCCGCGGCATCGCGATCACAACAGAAATGATCAATGCCGATCCGCCCGCGACATGCGATCGCGCAATTCTCGCTGCACTAGCGGAATCGGCAGTCGCTGCGGGGAAGACGTACAAGAAGATGGTCAGCCGTGCTTACCACGATTCACTGTTCATGGCGCGCATTTCGCCTGTGGCCATGCTGTTCATTCCCTGCCGCGGTGGTGTCAGTCATCGGCCCGACGAGTATGCGTCTCCAGAGTGGATTGGCTCTGGCGTTCACGTGCTTTCGCGTACATTAGCCAAGCTTGCCAGCTAAAGCGGTGCTTTGCATCCAGGCAGCTTCGTTGTAGGATATCCCTCAACCTGTACGATGAATTGCGGCTTTCCCGACCATGAGCGCGCATGCGAAAACCCGCATCGTTGGCTCTCCCGTTCCCAGAAAGGAAGGGGTCGACAAACTGCTGGGCCGCGCTCGGTACATTGACGACATCGAGCGCGAGGGTATGTGGCATGGGGCTACCGTTCGCAGCACGATTCCGCGCGGACTTATTCGCTCCATCGGTTTCGATCGCAATATCGACTGGAGCGAATTCACCATTGTCACCGCTGCTGACATTCCCGGCCAGAATCAGATTCAACTCATCTTTGCCGATCAGCCTTGTCTCGCTGACGGCAAAGTAAATCACTGCGACGAAGCTATTGTCCTTCTGGCTCATCCGGACAAACACAAGGTGCGGGAAGCCGCCGACGCAGTGAAGATTGAATACGATCCGCTGCCCCCTGTCTTCACTATGGAAGAGAGCGAGCGGCGGGATGTGATTGCGTGGGGCGCCGACAATGTGCTGAAGAGTTTTCTTCTGGAGAAAGGCGATGTCGATTCGGTCTGGTCCAGCGCGACGCACATTGTGGAAGGAGAGTACCGCACAGGCGCGCAGGAACATCTCTATATCGAAAACAACGGCGTGATCGCTGAATACAGCGCCGAGGGCGGAGTCACAATCTGGGGTTCGCTGCAGTGCCCGTACTACGTGCATAAGTCGTTGCTCGCGGTTTTCGATTTACCTGGGGACAAGGTTCGCGTGATTCAGACAGAAACCGGCGGAGCCTTCGGCGGCAAAGAGGATTACCCGTCTACATTGGCTGCGCATGCGGCCCTGTTGGCGATGAAGAGCGGACATCCGGTGAAGATGGTTTACGACCGCATGGAAGATCTGGCTGCAACGACCAAGCGGCATCCATCGCGCGTGCGCCATCGCACCGCACTCGACGCGGACGGTAAATTGCTCGCGATGGATATCGAAGTTGCCACCGATGGCGGCGCCTATTCGACGCTATCGTCGACGGTGCTTTCGCGTGCCACATTACATTCGCCAGGACCTTACGTGTGCCCCAACGTGCGTGTGCATTCGCGCGCGTGGGCTACGAATACGGTGCCCTATGGCGCATTTCGAGGATTCGGTGCGCCGCAGGCTATCTTTGCGATTGAGCGCCACATGGATGAGATTGCCGCGGTGATTGGCATCGATCCCATCGAACTGCGGCGCCGCAATTTTTTGCATGACGGCGATACCACCGCAACAGAACAGGTGATGCGTGAGCCAGTCATCCTCGACCAGTTGCTGGATCGCGCGCTGGCCGAAAGTGGATATCCTGCCAAGCGCGCCCACTTTGCGAAGGAGAACAAGACGAATCCGGTGAAGCGTGGGGTGGGGATTGCGGCGTTCTATCACGGGTCTGGATTTACCGGCTCCGGCGAGAGAAACCTGAATTCGCTGGCGGGCATCGATGTGACTGCGGCTGGCAAAGTGCGCGTGCTTGTGTCGAGTACCGAGTTCGGCCAAGGGACCAATACCATCCTCACGCAGATCGCGGCGGAAGCGATTGGACTTGAATATGAGGACGTCGTCATGGCGCCGCCGGACACCGGCATCGTTCCGAATTCGGGCCCCACTGTTGCTTCGCGCACGTCGATGGTTGTCGGGCGTTTGATCGAGCGGGCTAGTCTGCAGCTTGTTGGTCTCTTGCAGAGGCATGCCGGCCTGTCTGAAGTTTTTTCTGGCGATGACTTCTTTGCAGCATGCGAGCGCTTTCGCGCTGCGAAGGGAGAAGTCGTCTCGCTCTGCCACTACGAGGCGCCGCCCGGCATTTTCTGGGATGACCGGAAGTATCGCGGTGAGGCTTATCCCGCGTATGCGTGGTCAATTCATGTAGCGCAGGTCGCGGTGGACACTGTGACCTACTCGGCTGAAGTGGAAGAATTTTGGGCGGTACAGGAAGCTGGCCGCGTGCTCAATCCTGTCCTCGCCGGGGGCCAGATTGAAGGCGGCGTTGCGCAGGGAATCGGCTACGCACTCTATGAGAAGGTGCTGCTGCAGAACGGTCATATGGTCAACAACCAGATGACCAACTACATTATGCCCACCGCCGAAGATGTGCCGCCGATCCATGTCTATTTCGTCGAGATTCCGTTCAGTCACGGCGGATACGGCGCAAAAGGCATTGGCGAATTGCCGCATGACGGCCCTGCGCCTGCAATTCTAAATGCGATTCGCGACGCGATCGGAGTTTCGTTCACTTCGATTCCACTGTTGCCCGAAGATTTGTTCCAGCGACTCGCTGCTCCTCAACCGGTGGAAGAGGTGGCTGCGGTATGAATGTTGATTGGTCAGCAATCGAATTCGTTGTCAACGGCGAGACGCGCCAGCTGCATGTGCCACCGATGAAGCGTCTCCTCGACGTGCTGCGCGAAGACCTGCGCCTGACCGGAACGAAGGAGGGCTGCGGCGAAGGCGAATGCGGGTCCTGCTCGGTGCGCATGAACGGCGAACTGGTGAACAGCTGCCTTGTGCCCGTGCTGCAGGCGCAGGGTGCGTGCATTCAAACCGTCGAAGGACTTGCCTGTGACGGTGAATTGCATCCTCTGCAGCGGGCGTTTCTTCATTGCGGCGGCGCACAATGCGGCATTTGCACGCCGGGCATGCTGATGGCTGCGACTCATTTGCTGGCCAATAACCCACATCCGAACATGGCGGAAATACGCGAGGGGTTGGCCGGCAATCTCTGCCGCTGTACTGGATTCAAGCGCATCTTTGATTCGGTCATTGCGGCCGCAGCACAAACCAACGAGCCGACTGCACAGGAGGCGGCTCATGCGCGGTAATGCTGAAGCGCATGAATTAGTCGCTCCCGGCAGCCTTGATGCTGCACTCGATTTGCTTGCCGGCGCACCGGGTCAGTGGACGCCTATCGCCGGCGGCACCGAGTTGATGGTGGCCCACGCGGCCGGCAGGCTCAATGCAAAACAGTTGCTGAGCCTCTGGGGAATTCCCGACCTTCGCTTCATCGAGACCACTCCGGAAAAAATCGTCGTCGGTGCGTGCGCCACGTTCCGTGATTTGCGCATCAGCAGCGCCGTTGGCGATGATTTGCCGCTTCTTGCCAAGGCTGCGAGCTGGATCGGATCGATTGCCAATCAAAGCCGCGCCACCGTCGGCGGAAACCTCGTGAATGGCTCGCCGGCTGCCGACTCTTCGCCGGCGCTGCTGGTTTACGATGCGGAGATCGAGCTTGCATCGGTGCGCGGCAGGAGACACGTTCCCTACGCTGAGTTTCACACCGGCTACAAGCAGACCGTTCTCGCAAGCGACGAACTCGTCTATGCGATCCATCTTCCGCGACGATTTTCCAGACATCGCCAGTACTTGCGCAAGGTTGGCACGCGTCGTGCGATGGCGATCTCTAAAGTAGCCCTGGCTGCGGTCGCTCTCGTCGAGGGGGAATCCGTGCGCGAGATTCGTTTAGCGGCGGCGAGCCTTGCGGCTTTCCCGACGCGGCTTTATCGGGCAGAAGATGCCCTGTGCGGTCACATCATCACCCCAGAAATTGTCCAGGCGGGGCGGAATGCTTTGCTTGCCGAAGTCGTGCCCATCGACGATATTCGTTCCACGGCCGATTACCGGAAATATGTTGCCGCAAATCTGCTGGAAGAATTCCTCGTGGGTCTCAAGGCAGAAGGGCCGCAGCAATGAATCGGGTGCTCGCTGATTGGAACCGCGCTGTTGCCGATGATGCACTCACTGCAATGATCGCGTGCTGCGGTGCGAAGCGTTGGGCCTCCGCGATGGTCGACCAGCGGCCGTTTGCCGGCATCGTGGACCTGAGTGAAGCAGCAGACCGGAATTGGAGCGAAATGCAGGAGACGGATTGGCTTGAGGCATTTGCCTGCCATCCGCGCATCGGTGAGCGCAAGGCAGTACATGCTTCGGCGCAATCAGTCGAGTGGTCGCGCCAGGAACAGTCCTCTGCCGCATCGGCATCAGAGCGCATACTTGTCGAATTGGCGGAGGGCAACGCGCTTTACGAAGAGCGGTTTGGGTTCACTTACATCGTCTGCGCCACGGGGAAAAGTGCGGATGAAATGCTGGCAGTTCTGCAACGGCGGCTGGCTCGCAACAGAGATGCCGAATTACGCGAGGCTGCCGAACAGCAGCGGCAGATTCTGCAAATTCGCTTGGGAAAGTGGTTGATGCAATGAGCAGGATCACGACGCACGTGCTCGACGCGATGTTGGGCAAACCAGCGGCAGGAATTGAGATTCGCCTCGACGCCGCACAGGGCGACGCATGGAACAAGATTGCCATCGGCGCGACGGATGCGGACGGACGATGTCGCGAGCTCATTCAGGATGCCGCCGCCGGGATTTATCGACTTACGTTTCTCACGGGTCCTTACCTTGAGAACAAGGGCCGCTCCACGATTTATCCGGAGATTTCCATCACCTTCCGCTGCGACGGCCGCGAACACTATCATCTTCCGCTGCTTTTGAGCGATAACAGCTACACGACATATCGAGGAAGCTAGGCATGGCACGACTAGGCGAAAATCGGTACGGCAAATCGCGCGTTAGGCTGTCGCGCATTACACGACGCGGAGATCATCATGAGTTCAACGAATGGAGCGTGCGGGTTCTGCTGCACGGCGATTTTGAATCCAGTTTCACCGAGGCGGACAACAGCAAGATTCTGCCCACCGACACGATGAAGAACACGGTTTACTCTGTTGCTCGCGCATCGAAGGCGGAAACCATCGAAGAATTCGCGATGGAACTGGGCAATTATCTCCTCGGCAACAATCCGCAGGTCACGAAGGCCAGCGTCGAAGTCAACGAGAAATCGTGGGAGCGGATGACCGTCGATGGCTCCTCCGAGCCAACGACCTTCAAGCTCGGTGGTCCCGAATTGCAAACCGTGGTTGCGATGCGCGAAAAAAATGGCGCATGGTCGGTGACTTCCGGGGTGGATGGCTTGACGATTCTCAAAACGACCAAGTCGGCGTTTACCGGGTACATCAAGGACAAGCTGACCACACTCAAGCCGGCCACCGATCGGATTTTCGGCACATGCGCGACGGTGATATGGGATCATGCATCGGCTGCGCCGGATTACGCTGACGTTCGCGCGAGGATTATTGCCGCGCTGCTGAAGGAATTTTCCGCGCACCAAAGCATGGGCGTTCAACATACATTGTTCGACATGGGCAAAGCAGCGCTGGACGCGGCTCCGGAGATTGCTCGCATTACGCTCACAATGCCGAATCTGCACCACCTGCTCGCCGACCTGACCCCCTTTGGCCAGGACAATCCAAACCACATCTTCGTGCCCATCGACGAACCGCATGGGTATATTGAAGCCACGATTGAACGGTGAACGACTAGTTGAGATGTGCGAGGTCGGAAGGCAGATCGATGTCCACTTCGCCGCCTTCGAAGGGAAGAGCTATGAGCGAACAAGGCGGCTTTGCGAGCAATGCTCGTGCACCTTTGTCGCCGTGCAAGGAGTGCAACTTGCCATACACGCTGCGCGGAAACACTGCGGGGATGCCGTGAATCCCGGCATAAGCCGATGCGACGATCGTGGGTTTGTCCTGCGCGGCGAATGACTGAAGCAGAGCGCGAAGGTGTCCCGATGAAAGACGAGGCTGATCGCAGGGCATGACCAATGCGCCCGAGGACTCGGGTGCACGTACGTCCGCCTCGCTCAACCCCGCGTGGATCGAAGTCGACATGCCTTGTTCCCATTTGTCGTTGAAGACCGGAATCGCCCGGTCAAACGGAATCGACGCGCAGATGGGGGCAAAATTGGCGCCCAGCACCACCAGCACCGGCGATGCCTCCGCCTCCTTGGCCAGGCGCAGAGCGCGTTCCAACAGGGATTCTCCCCCGAAACCGACAAGTTGTTTGGGCTGTCCAAGGCGACTGCTCGGTCCCGCGGCAAGGATGATGGCGGCTACTGACATTGGCTCAAGTGTAGAGCGATTCCAGAGTTTGTGCACCGTTTTGGGGCTAGAGCCGGGTCGACGACTCCCTGTTGGTCGCGTCGACTTGAGCGGAGAGGCTTCAGGGATGGCAACTCCGGAATCGCTTTCACGCCAGTTCTTGACGGCAAGGTTCCTGACGGGCAAGACTAGGTCAACCAGGAAACAACTAAACTGCGGAAGGCAGACCCGTGACGGACCATGCGAGTGCGGAGGGCGAAGTGTACACCGAGAATGGCTCCGCTGAGAGCTATGGCCTGCATGCCGGCGTCCTCGGCCCCGTCGAAACGCTCGCGCAGTCAGTTTCGGCAATGGCACCTTCTACGTCGCCGTCGCTGACGATACCCCTGGTCTTCGCGCTTGCCGGAAACGCCACGTGGTTTGTCTATCTGCTGGCGACGGCCACGACGCTGCTTGTGGGATTCTGCATCAGCCGCTTCGCCAAGCTCTCCGCTTCACCCGGTTCTCTCTACAGCTATACCGCTGACACGTTGCCGCCCTTTTTCGGAGTAGTCGCAGCGTGGGGGCTGCTTCTGGCTTATCTCGCAACGGGCGCTTCGGTCGCGGGTGGCGCGCTCTACTACACAAACCTGTTAACGCTGCAGTTTTTTCATTGGGCACCGCCCGGCGTGATCACGCTCGCGCTGGTCTGCGCGGCTGCGGGCTTCATCGCCTATCGGGACGTAAAGCTTTCGGCCGAGCTGATGCTCTGGATCGAAGTCGGCTCGGTCAGTTTGATCGTCCTGGTGCTTGCGGTAATGCCTATTCGGTTTGGCTTGCACATCGACTTGGACCAGCTTCACTTGAAGGGCGCTTCATTCTCCACGCTCGGACCGGCGCTCGTGCTTTCGATGTTCAGCTTCGTCGGATTTGAAAGTGCGACCACGCTGGGTGGCGAGGCGCGCAATCCGCTCCACACCATTCCACGAGCGGTCCTTCAATGCGCGATCCTCGCCGGCGTATTTTTCATGTTGTGCTCTTACTCCGAGGTGCTGGGGTTTCGCGGCGAATCGGGAAAGCTGAGCGAATCCACCAGCCCGCTGCACCACCTGGCCGAGATTGCCGGCATTGCTCCGCTTGGTGTCGCGATTGATTTCGGCGCGCTGATCAGCATGTTCGCCTGCGTACTTGCTTGTACTACCGCGGCGGCGCGCGTGCTGATGCGGATGGCGCATGGGCGCCTGCTTCCGGGCCTCTTCGAGCGCACAAGCAAGAAACATGGCACGCCCGGAGCAGCTATTGCCTTGTCCGCTGGACTCATGCTTGCGTCCACGCTTGCGATGGAGTGGCGCGCCTTTACAGGCTCCGACATGTACGACCTGCTTGGGTCGCTTTCGGTGTTCGGGTTTCTTACGGCTTATGCTCTCGTGGCGCTTGCACTGCCGTTTGCGCGGCGCGCCATGGGCCAGCATTCACACTTGGTGGCCGCCGTCAGCGTTATCACTGTGGTGGTTCTCATTTTGATCGCGGTCTTCGATCTGCGCTCCACTGCAGACGCCGTCCATGCGCGCATTCCTTACATCTATCTCGCCTACATCGTGGCGGGAATTGCGTGGTACGCGCTTCGCCGTGACAAGGCAGCGAACGCAGCAAGATGAAAAGGGATATCTGATCGCGAGATTTCGCAGTTTGGGGTTCGTGGTTTCCCACCCTTTCGCCAGGATATTGAACCACGGGTCCTTCGACTTCGCTGCGCTCCGCTCAGGATGACAGAAAGGATGGGGCACCGAGAGGGTTCGAGAACATGCGGTCAAAGACCTAAGGCTGTGTGTCGGTCTCCGGTTGCAGGAGAATCAGCAGCACGAGCCCGACCACCGTGAACATCCGAAACGCTGCTTCCTGCCCGTTCCACGTATGCGATTGCCACATGAGGAACCACTCCGCGCCGACGGAGAGAAAGGCGACGAGCCACATGAGCATCGAAAGCGTCAGCGCCATCACGGGAATGCGCTTTGCCGATTGGAATGCTGCAACATTTCGACGTAGAACGCGCAGCAGATTTGCGACACCCCACCAAAGCAAAACCATCGTGACGATTTCCCACGCAATGATGGAGACACAGAACACGAGTTGCATTACAGGCGAGGGCAACGCGCGCCACATTCCGTGATTTCCAGGGAAAGTCGAATCCATGGACAGTACGTGGTGGACGAACTGGTAATTCGAATCGAAGTCGGTGAGGTTGTTGAACACGACCAGCGTGTAAAACAACGCGATGCCCGCGACCAGCAGAGTTTTGGCAGCTCGGGTGATCACTGCGGGCACCTCCGCGAGGGCGGGCTGTCGGGATTGTGCAGCGGCATTGCCCACTTCTGTTCTGATTTCGGCATGGCCCATGCTACCGTGACCCAGCCCCAAATCCCAAGAAGAAGTCCCGCGCGCATGCTACATTCGAATGCAAATGGCAGCCGCAGGTAGTCCAGAAGAAAACCTCGCATCGCTCGGATTGGCACTACCGCAACTGCCGGCGCCCGGCGGCAACTATGTTTCTGCGAAGCGCGTGGGCGCAGTCGTCTATCTCTCCGGCGTCATCTCGGCTGGCGTGGACGGGGTCATCACGGGAACGGCCGGAGCGGACCGCAGTATCGAAGATGGCTACGCGGCGGCGCGGGCCTGTACACTCACGCAACTCGCCGTGCTTAAGCGAGAACTGGGCTCCCTCGATTCCGTCGTCGAAGTGCTCACCGTGAACGGCTATGTCAACGCAGCGCCGGGATTCGCCGATTCGCCTGCGGTGATCAACGGGGCCTCCGACTTGCTGGTGCGCGTCTTCGGAGATGCCGGCCGCCATGTGCGCGCAGCCGTGGGCGTAAGCGCACTGCCGCGCCATGCCTTGGTCGAAGTGCAAATGACCGTGCGCGTGAAGGAGCCATGAGCGAGCACGGTCTTTCCGCTGAGCCCACACACTCGGTGTGGGACCGCTCGTTGAAGCCTCGCCTGCGCATCGAATCGGGAGACGAGGTGCAGATCGAGTGCGTCGATGCGAGCGGCGGACAGGTCGCGCTGGGGACGACGCTCGCGGAATACCTTCGTATCGATCGCACGCGCATTCATGCTCTCTCCGGGCCAATCTGGATTGAAGGCGCGGAACCGGGCGACGTATTGCAGGTTGACGTTTTGGCCACTCGTCATGGTGGCTGGGGATGGAGCAGCGTGGTGGAGGGCCTTGGCTTTCTGAAGGATCGCTTCAAGGAGGCTTACCTTTTTCACTGGCTGCTCGAAGGCGAGGAAACGCGATCCCTCGAGCCAGCGATTGTGCCGGTGCGGCCCTTTCTCGGCGTGATGGGAGTGGCACGCGCAGACGATGGCGCTTTCCGCACACGTCCACCGGGACCGTTCGGGGGCAATCTCGACGTACGGGAACTTTGCGCGGGCTCCACGCTCTATTTGCCTGTCTATAACGCAGGCGCGTTGTTCAGTTGCGGCGATGGGCATGCGGCACAGGGCGATGGAGAAGTGTGCATCAACGGAATCGAATGCCCGCTCGACGTAACTCTGCGTTTCCATCTGCATAAACATCAGCCGCTGGCCGGACCGATTGTCGAAGCCAGTGAAAGAACCGCACCCGATTCGACCAGCGACGCTTGGGTTGTCGTCGAATCGGGCGTCGACATGGCCGAGACAGCGCGCACCGCGACCCTTCGCATGATCGAGCTGCTCGTGAGCCGCTGGGGATTCAGCGAAGTGCATGCGTACCTGCTTTGCAGTGTCGCGTTGAAATTGCGGCTAAGCCAGGTTGTCAACGAGCCGATGTATACGATCAGCGGGGCGCTCAGCAAACAGGTCCTTCCCTCCCGGGGGCTATTTCCCCTCCGATGACCATCAACGATCCTGAAGTTGTGGCGGAACTCGAGGTGCTCTACCCGCAGTACGAGCGGGCGCTTGTAACTAATGATGTGGAAAAGTTGGTCGAAATGTTTTGGGACGGACCAAAGGTCATGCGGCTCGGGGTTACCGAAAATCTTTATGGTCCCGAAGCGTTGGAAGTATTCCGGAAGTCGCGGCCGGCGGCGAATCTGGCCCGCACTGTCAAGCGACTCGATATCGTGAGTTTCGGCCGCGATTTTGCAAGTATTACGCTGGAATTTGAACGGATTAGCGGCTCGAATCTCGTGCGCGGCCGGCAAAGCCAGGTCTGGGTTCGTTTCCCGCAAGGCTGGCGTATTGTCCAGGCCCATGTGTCGCTGCTTCGGCCCTGAAATGAAAGCGCCAAATCAGCCTACGAAACCCGTAAATCTTTAGATGAAATTTATTTCCCAGCCATTATTCTTTTGATATACCACAGGTCGCTCCGAACCTGAAGAAGAAGCTACTTCGCCTGAGAGGGGCAGCTTCGTTTTTCCTCTTTTTACGGGACCCAGAACTTCAGAGCTATTGCCCAACTGAGCGTTTTTTGAGATTTCAAAAAACCTCTGTGGGAACTTCTATTTCCGAGGCCGTTTTCCTTGAGGTATTCCATGAGACTGTTTTGCTCTTTGCTTCCCCGGCTGCTGATGTTCGCGGCGGCCGCTGCGCTGTGCAGTTCAGCCCTTTTGGCACAGCAGACGCTTGGCGGCATAACCGGCGACGTGACAGATCCATCCGGCAGTGTGATCCCAAACGCCACGGTGACTCTCGTCGATGAGCAGACTGCGCTGACGCGCACGACGACCACCAACGGCGCCGGCACGTATTCATTCGTCAATCTGCCCATCGGCTCCTACACGGTTACTTACGCGGCCACTGGGTTCGAGTCGCAGAAGACGCCGCACATCACCGTGCAGGGAAACCGCACGGCGACGCTCAATGCCCAGCTCAAGGTAGCGGCCGCAGCGGGCCAAACCGTCGAAGTCGACGCCACTCCCTTGATGAACGCGGTCGACACGACCAATGGCTATGTCATGGACAAGTCACAGATCGATACCGTCCCGCTGGCGACGGGCAGCTTTACGGGTCTCGCAGTGCAGTCCGCGGGCGTGAATGCGGAACTATCCGGTGGCACCGGTGCGAACTCCGGTTTAGGCAACGCACCGATTTGGTCTAATGGGCAACGCGATACTTCGAATAGCTTTCTGTTGAATGGTGTGGATGCGAGCAACCTGTTCAACGGCAAGAGCACGAGCCAGGTTCCTTCCGCGCGCGTTATCAACAGTACGGGCGTTTCCTCAAGCGACGGTGCTGGCGGCGTGATTCAGACTCTGGCCTCGGTGTATCTTTCCATTGGCAATGCGATCCCTACTCCTGCGCCCGAGACGCTTTCGGAAGTTCGCGTTAACGCGTCGATGTATGACGCAACGCAAGGCTCTACGTCGGGCGCGCACATCGATATGAGCACCGCCTCGGGCACGAACAATTTTCACGGAGGCGCCTATTATCACCGCAGCACCGATTGGCTGAATGCTGCTCCATTCTTCTTTAACCAGGACAACGATATTCCCGCGAATGACAAAGTTCCGCAGTTGCACCGGTACACGGCCGGGGGCACAATCGGCGGACCGATCATCAAAGACAAGCTCTTCGCATTTCTCTCCTATCAGCACATTCATGTCTCAGATCAGGAGATCGGCGATTCCGTTCTCGACGTGCCCGTCGGTCTGTCGGACGATCGTTCCGCCGATGCATTAGCAACGGTAACGAACAACTCGTTCGGTACGAGCTTGACGGCCGCCAATATCGATCCCACCGCATTTGCCCTGTTCAACTCGCCCGCTCTCCCCGGTGAACCAGGAAAGTGGCTGATCCCGAACGATGCATTGAACGGCGCCGCTCCTTCGCCTGCTCACATCGACAACGCATTTCTCCCAGGCACCGGTCGATTCACGGCGGACATGGCGGAAGCCGATCTGGATTACAACGCCACCTCCAAAGACACACTGGCGCTGAAGTACTTTTACCAACACGATCCGGCCATTGCTCCGTACTCTTACTCGAGCGTGCCGGGTTTCGACGAACACCTTGATTCAGGGGCGCAGGTCTTTTCGGTCACCAACAGTTACATCGTTAAGACAAACCTGAGCACAAGCGAGACCTTTGGTTTCATTCGCGAAAAAATCTGGGGCGATAACCAGCAACCTTTCGGGCCCGATGCGATCCCCGGTGGCGCGGCAGGAACGGCATCGATCAATATGTTCGGGTCCAAGTATTTCCCGGGCGTTTCGGTCTACAACGTCCTGGGCAACGATCAGCCCGCGGGCGAACCTACGGCAATTCTCAACATTGGACCGAACGCGGAAGGTCAGGCTCCTAATACAGGTGTCTTCCAAAATCGCTGGTCGCCATCCGGCAATGCCATCTGGATGTTGGGGAAGCACACGCTTAGCTTCGGTGGCAGCTATAGCTATACCCAGCTCAATACGATCGACAAGCGCACCGGCAAAGGCACCATTGCGACGGACGACTTCAGCCAGATGGTGCAAGGATTCGTAACGCCGGGCAGTTCGGCGACAGGATTCTATGTCAGCTCGTTCCTGCAGGGCGATGCTAGCCGCTATTACCGCGCCAACCAGCTCGGCACGTATTTGCAGGACAAGTGGCAGATCGTGCCGAGCCTCTCGCTGACTGCCGGCGTTCGCTACGACTGGGATGGCGGGCTCACAGAGAAGTATGGTCGTCTATTCAACTTCGATCCAAGTCTCTACAGTTACGACATCGGGTCGGACACGATCGAGAATTCCGGACTTGTCATCGCGGGCAACAATTCCAACGGGACAAAAGGCATAAGTCCGACAACGCTGACGGGCAGGCAGTGGGGCATTGCTCCACGCATCGGCGCAGCCTGGCAGCCGGGGTTCTTCCACAACAAGGTTGTCATCCGCGCCGGCGGCGGAATGTATTACGACCGCGGCGAGCTCTTCAGCTACTTTTCCCCCGGCTATGCCATAGGCACGGTCACCGGCGGCCCCTTCGGCGTAAATCAGCAGCTGCCTTTCGTGAACGCGTCGAGTTGTCCCGTTGCAACACAGTATCTCTATGAGGGCTACATCCCGACCTGCGGCGGGACGGCCGCACAAGGCAACCTCGAAAATCCGTATGGCAGTGCGCTCCTGGCGCCTCCCAACAATCCGAAGGCATCCGATCTCAACAACTATCTCCCGAATGCCAGCACGATTGTGAACGACTTCGGTCAGCCGATTTCTCTTGGCGTTTACGACCGCTCCAACAAGCTCCCCTACACCATGAATTACACACTCGATTTCCAGTGGCAGCCGCGGAACGACATCGCTATCGAAATGGGCTACGTAGGAAACCTGGGCCGGCACCAAGTTATTCCAGTTCCCTTCAATCAGCCTCTCATTGCCTCACCTACGAAGCCGACGCTGTCGGGTGGCGCTTACCAGCAGAACTACAGCTATGGGTACAACGTCGGTGGCGCAGTTCTCGACGATGGCACGCCGTACCTTGCCAACTACGAAGGCGGCAATGTCGACCTGCGCGTTCCGTACGTCGGATACGCGGCCGAGTCGATCTCCTACGTTGCGGCTGGCATCGATGCGTACAACGCGTTGCAGGTCCATGTGGACAAGCGCATGAGCCATGGCGTACAAGTGGGCGCCTCGTACACCTATTCGCACGCGCTCGATGAGCAAAGCGGCCTTGGTCTCTTCTACAACGGGAACAATCCGCTCAACCTGCGGGAAGCCTATGGCTCGGCCGACTTCGATCGGACTCATGTGCTCAATCTGAACTATGTCTTCCGTGCTCCTGACTTCGCGCGCAAAAGCTCACTGGCGGGCGCGTTCGTCAACGGTTGGTCGCTGATGGGCCTGATGGTTCTGCAAAGCGGACAGCCTTATAGCGTCATCGACTTTTCCGGCGCTGTGGGCAGCATCTATTACTCCACGGCGGACGGTATCACGAATCCAATCGTTCCGCTGGCACCGGGATGCACACCCAAGAAAGCAACAACGGGAGCTTCCGGAGCGTGGTTCCAGGCAACTGGTAAAACCGCACTCGATCCTGCCTGCTTCACCATTCCCCTTCTTCCCGCGGGCGGGCTCGGCGGCGCGATCCCCTCTTCCGATCCCTTTGAAACAGGCTTTACGACCGGCCAACGCAACATCTTCCGGCAGCCGTTCCAGAAGCGTGCGGATGCTTCACTCGAGAAGATGTTGAACATCAAGGAAAAGTACAGCCTGAAGTACACCTTTGATGTTTACAACCTGACTAACACCACGAGCTTCGATGTACCCGGCAACGAAGTATCGCAGAACCAGTTCTACGATGCTTTCCCGGTTGCGGGCACGACACCGGCGCCAACCGGTTGCGCGGCTGACGGCTCGCAGACGAATACGAGCTTCTACAATTGTCCGGGTGGGCTGGGCATTATCACCCACACGATTGGCAGTCCTCGGCAGATTCAGATGTCGCTTGCTTTCAACTTCTGATTCGGCAGCTTCGTAATGGAAAGGACGGCTCCTGATGGGGCCGCCCTTCTATTTTTGAATTGAAGCTTTGACATCGCTCCGAGGCTATCTAGTTAAGGTCACTGTCAATGTCTGCTCCCCTGCGACGGCGAACGCGGAATCCAGCGACTCCGAAGTAGCAAAGAGCTTTGCCTCCACAAGGCGCGCCGGAAAACCGAACCGGAGTTCGTGTTCTTCGAACGGCCACGGAGTCAATTGAAAATGCCGCGGACCGAGTGGAACCACCTTCACTTCGGCTTTTCCGCCGTCATTCAGCGGCAGGGGATGCAGCAGATGAGCCGGCGAAGAATACGCCACACAGGTGAGCAGGGAAAGATTGTCGCAGGCCTGCAGCAGCCGAAAATGCTCCGTGATCGTCTGATCCTGCTTCGCCAAAGTCTGAAGCGATCGATCCTCTCGAATGGCGGTGCGCATTTCGTCTTGAAACTTGCGCTGGTTATCGAGGAAAGCGTCGAGGAGCGTGAGTCCCTCAGGTGCAATTGTCGACCGGTCCGCATGGGCCGTCAGCAGATTGTAGGTATGCATCGAAATCAGCAGGGCTGCATATGGATCGTTGTCTGCCATGATGTGCACTGCCCGATCGCGCACGGCTAGATACGCCTCGATATCGATCTCTTCAAATGCCGAATACTTGCCCACTAGTTCGATCGAGAAGGCCGATGGCTTTCCTTGCCGCGTGATCACCGGGTGCGCATCGCGCGTTGCCCATCCGTCATCGTGCCGGGCAATGCCCAGCAGGACGCGTTCCCGCGGCTCCGGCTTGCGAAACATCTGATTGCCCCATGCCGCGGCGAATGCGCCCGCTAGTTCCGCGTGATCCGGGTGCTTGATGAGCCACCAACCCGTTTCTGTTTCCATGCGCAGCATCGTTCGCGCGCCTCCTATTCGGTTGTCTGCGGCCTGCTCGACTCATGCCAGTTGCGCAGGAAAAGCCATTCGAGAAACATCACTATGAAAAAGAAGCTGAACCCGAGCACCGTGGCTGCAAACACCAGCGCGAACAAATAGCTCGTTTCCATTTGATTGCTCGCATAAATAATTGCGTAGCCCAGGCCGCCTTCGCCCACGCGGGTGGAGCCTGCAAACAGTTCGCCTGTAATGCCGCCGATCACGCTGATGCCTGCCGAGATGCGAATCCCTGTGAAGAGGTTCGGTGTGGCGTGCGGCAGCCGCAATTTGAACAGGATTTGTGCCGGTGTCGCTTTGTGCATCACAAATAAGTGAATCAGGTTCTCTTCAACGCTCACCAGACCTTGTGTGGTGTTGGCGATGATTGGCGCGAGACAAATGATAAAGGTCACGATTGTCACAGAGAAAATGCCAGCGCCAACCCAATTGATGATCAGCGGCGCGATGGCCACGATCGGCACCGTTTGCAGCAGGATCGTGTACGGATAGAGCGTTTGACGCAGCCAGCGCCATTGCGCGAAAATCATGGCTGTCGCCACCCCGACAAGAATGCTGCCCGCCAATCCACCAGCTGCTTCCTCGGTCGTAATCCAGAGCGAATTCAGGAGAGACGGATAGCGATCGTGCAGCGCCTGCGCCACAAGCTTTGGTCCCGGAAGAATGTAGGGCGGCAGATGATTGAGCCACACCACAGCCTGCCACAATCCAATCAAGCACAGGAACACAACGACAGCGTTGAGCGCGAGCAGTCCCTGTCGCTTCATGACATCGAGACTCCTCGAAGCAGGCGAGACGTGTGCATGACCATCTCTTCAAACTCGGTCGATTCGCGCGTTTCCTCAGTGCGTGGCCAGGGAAGGTTGACTTCGACCTCGTGGGCAATGCGCCCTGGATGCGCAGCCAGGATCACGATCCGCGAGGAGAGAAACACGGCCTCGGCCACCGAATGCGTAACAAATAGCACAGTCCACTTTTGCTCGGCATAAAGCCTGAGCAGCTCTTCGTTCAGGCGATCGCGCGTCATCTCATCGAGCGCGGCGAAAGGTTCGTCGAGCAGAAGAATCCGCGGCCGGCTTACAAGTGCGCGTGCAATCGATACGCGCATCTTCATCCCGCCTGAGAGCTGGCGCGGATAGCGCTCCGCCACATGACCGAGGCTCACGAGCTGGAGCATTTGCGCTACTCGCTCCTTTCGGAGGTCGCGGGCGGCGTATTCGAGTTCGAGCCCCAAACCCACGTTGCGCTCCACTGTACGCCACGGCAGCAACGTCGCATCCTGAAAGATGAAGCTCATCATCTCGCGTGCATTCTCCGGTGTCATCCCATTCACCTGCACCGTACCGCTGCTCGTGGGGCTGAGGCCCGAAACAAGCTTCAGCAGGGTCGATTTGCCGCAGCCCGAGGGGCCAAGAAAGGTCACGAACTCTCCGCGTTCGACGGTGAGCGAAATGTCTTCGAGCGCGACGGCCGCGTTTCTGTAGCGCTTCGTCACGCCCTGCAGTGCAATTTCAGGAACTGTTCCCGGTTCGTGCCTCACCATCCGGGAGTTCCTTTGATGGGGAGATAGAGGACCGATGGATGATCGGTCGTGTGCAGGATTTGCTGCGTCGAGCGCGCCCAGTTCCAATTGTCAGCGCATTGCGGCGGGATGTCGGTCGAAGGATTGCGGTCGTAGAGAGGAAACGCCGAGCTGGCGATCTCCAGTCGGACGCGTTCACCCTCGGCCAGCACAAATGCGATCGGCTCGAGGGAGAACTCCCATGCGCGGACTTGATCGGCTGTGTAGCCTGCCTCGCGAAAGAGCCACGAGCTTCGTGCGATCCCGATGCAGAGGAATTCAACGCGGCCCGTTGCAGTGATGCGTACGAGTTTGGCGACGAGGTCTGCGTGGGCTGCAGATGTAGCAGCATACAGCTTCACGCGAGGCTGGCCGAAGACTTCTGTTGGTTGCTGGACGGGCTCGGACGTGTAGACCAGCAGGTTGTTCCCCATTTCGAGAGCCGCCTGATCAAAAGGACCGCTCAGCGCCTGCGGACCGCCGGGCGCCATTACCGGCACCTCGGGATCATAGACAAACACATCGCGGGGCTCTTCGTTCTCCGGTGCGTCGAGAGAAAGGCGCCCGCCCCCTTCGCGCGAATTGGCATTGCCCGCACTGCGCAGATAGAGCGTGAATGTCTCTTCGTTCCAGTCGTGGGCGCCTCGCCAGTTGTTGATGCCCATTCGAAAATAGCGGACACGCGCGTCCATGGAGAATTCAGACGTATCTTTCAGCCAATGATTGAACCAGCGGAGCAGAATCTCGTCGGTGTTGAGATTTGCCGCCTCACCCAGGTTGGTATCGCCGACGCGATCTCCCCAGGGGATGTGCACCCACGGGCCGACGAAAAGGTACTGATGCTCTCGAGCGGATTCCGTGCCGGCGCCCTTGCGCAGCGCAAGGTAGCCAGCAATCGAGCCCTCGAGATAGGTGTCGTACCAGCCGGCGATGTGCAGCGCCGGAACCTGAATGCGATCGATGCGCGTGCTGATGTCCTGTGCGGTCCAATATTCGCCGGGTTCGCGATGTGCGAACCAATCGCGTACATAGCTAGGCAACGCAGGATCGGTGATGGCCGGATGATCCGCGTAGGGAACTTGCGCGGACTGCGCACGAATGTTGGCCCACGCGGTCTCCAACTTGCTGCTTGCCTCGCGCAGATTTTTTCGCCGGGCGTCTTCGCGCAGCATCTGAATGCCCCACCCCAGTGCCGAACTCAGTCGAAGCGCGCCTTGGTGGTAAAACCAGCCGTGATAGAGATCAGTGGCCGTCATGTGTGGCGCGATGCACTGGAGCCCCTCTGGCTGTTCCGCAGCTGCCAGCAATTGCGTTGCGCCCTGATATGAGAATCCGTACATGCCCATGCGGCCGTTGCAGGCCGCCTGCATGCGCAGCCAGGCAATGGTTTCTGCGCCATCGCGGCCTTCGTGACGAAACGGATAGAAATCGCCTTCCGACCCACCGCGTCCGCGCACGTCCTGAATCGCAACGTGGAATCCTTGTCGCGCGAACCAAACCGGATGCGCGTAGACCACCGTCGAAGCGATATCGCGGCCGTACGGCTGGCGCATCAGGAGCGTGGGCCACGGCCCCTCGCCCGCGGGATAGTAATGATCGGAAACCAGCGTGATCCCGTCGCTCAGTTTGCAACGAATACCTCGCTCGAGGCTAACGCCGTTGCCGCAATCGATGAGTGGCATTTGTCAGGCCCCGTGTTTCGGCTCGAAGTTGTACATCGCGACCAGAATCTCGGCGATCCGTGCCGCCGCTTCATTGGCCCATCGCTCGCCGTTCTCCGCACTGGCAGCGGTTGGATCGCCCAACACGCCGCTCGGCGCAATGTCCCGCGTGAGCCATGCGAAGTTCGCCGCTGATCCTTCTGGCTTCAGCAACTCTGGATCATCGACTCGCGCAATATAGTTTGTCGTGTATTCCTCCGGATGCACAAGCTCAGGCGTTCCGTGCAGCAAGTATGCCGTTTCGATTTCGCCAGCGTGGAACCCGTACGTGCGCTCCTGCTTGCTCACGCCCTCGAATGTCGCGCCGGACGAACCAAAGAGCGAGAAGGTCCGAAGCCCGAACTCCGCGCGCAAATCCCGTGCCAGCACATCGACGAGGGATGTATTGCCGCCGTGGGTGTTGTAGAGAACGACCCTCTTGAATCCGCCCGCTGCAATGCTCGCGCCCAGGTCACGTACGACGGCAAGAAATGTCTGCGCGCTCACCGAGAGTGTTCCGGGGAATCCGAGATGCTCGTTGCTCTTTCCATAACAGACTGGCGGCAGTGCGTAAATGGACAACTCGGGCGTCACCAATTGAAGCGCTTTGCCGAGAAGCAAATTGTTGATCAGCGTATCGGTCGCGAGGGGCAGGTGATGACCGTGCTGCTCGATCGCGGCAGTTGGCAAAACGAGTAGCGTGGTCTCACGCGGAAGTGCGTCCACTTGCTTCCAAGTGAGGTAGGCGAAATTGCGTTCGTTCGGAATCCAGGTTTTCACGGAGCGACCGCCTGCTTCTGGAAGCTAATCATCTTGCCGGGATTTAAGAGGCCACGCGGATCGTATTTTTGTTTCGCCATGAGTTGGAGATTGTCAGGGCGAAAACGCCCACCATCTTCGAGGTAGTTCACGTGCGGGTTCGCAACAAACACGCCGATCGAGCGGCAAAACGCGATCATGTCGTTCAGACGCTCTTCAGTCGTGAATCGCACTACGGGGATCGCTCCTGGAATTACAAGTCCGTCGCCGTTCTTCATAAACTCGATGTGAAACAGAATCTCGTTGCCGTAGCGTTCGCGCAGCTTCCGGAATTGCTCGCGGCATTCGGTCGGTGAAAAGCCGCATTGCAAATAGGTGTATGCTGCATCGGCCTTCATGGCCCAAAGCGTGGTGTGGTTCCACGTGTAATCGCTCAGCAGCGGTTGTGTACGCGGCCCATCGTAGGCGCCGGAAAACGTCACATCTCCGCCGGCCGCTTTCGCCGTCGCGATCAAAGATTCCAACTGGGCAGTTGCAATCATGATTAGCGCCATTGATTTTCCGTCGCGCGAAAGCTTCTTAACGGGAGTGAAAAACGAAGGAATCGGCCACTCGAAGACCGTTGCCAGCCTCTTTGTCCATGCCGGATCTGTTGCGATCGATTCTGTAAAACCGAATGCCTTGCCGTAGGTGTCGAAGACCGCGGTGAATTGCGTCCACTGTTCGGCTTTCGCCAGCGCGAACCAAATCCGCGTGAGCACGCCGTTGGTGCCCCATGCATGTAAGATTTCGTGCACCGCAGCGCCCTCGTGCAACACGACGCGGGGTTCCTCCTCCATCGTGACCACCTCAAACGCGCGGACCGTGTCGAAGTCGCGCAGCCCGCCGTGGGTTACCGAGCCGATTCCGCCCGAGCCTCCGGCGAGGAATCCGCCGACCGAGGCTTTCACCAGGGTTGATGGGTACATCCGCAATTCCCAACCCTGCTTGCGCGCTTCAGTTTCCAGCGCGCCGAGGCGCAGACCGGGCTGGCATACGGCTACTCCATCGGGCGTGATCTCCTCGAGGTTGTCCATCAGCGAAAGATCGAGCACAATGCCGCCTTGCAATGGCACGCACTGTCCGTAGTTGCCGGTTCCCGCGCCCCGCACCGTCACTGGCACTTCATGCCGTCCGGCAAAACGAAGCACGGCCAAGACCTCTTCTACATTTACCGGCTGTACCGCAATGTCTCCGTTTTTGCTTGCCAACTTTGGCCGCAGTATTGGCGAATACCAATAGAAATCGTGGGACAAACGCTCCAGCACGGCAGGCGCGGTCAAGACGCGCGCGGGTTCGGCAACAATCGCCGACAATCCTTCAGCAAGCCGGTCATGCATGGGAAGAGACCTCCTGAGCAAAAAGCGCTTGCGTGTGCTCCATCATTTGCGCTTGCGGCTCGACCAGCGACGAATCGCGCGCTGCATGGTGGGATGAGTAAACAGAGCATAGCATTCATCATGCAAGATCGAGCCCTCGACGATGCAGCGCATATCGCTGCGCGCGGCCACCTCTTCCGCGGGAATCTGAATCTGATTGAAATGCCGGTTCGCGTCTTCGATGGTTGCTCCGTAGACCACGCGATCGATACCAGCCCAGAGCGCCGTGCTCATACACATGGGGCACGGCTCGCAGGTGGTGTAGAGCGTGTAGCCCGCCAGGGAAAGCTGTTTGAGCCGCTTGGTCGCCAGGCGGATGGCTCGCACTTCGGCGTGTGCGCTGGGATCAAATTCCCGCGCCACGTTGTTGAGGGCCTGCAAAAGCGTCTTGCCAGATTTTGTCTGAACGATCGATGCGCCGAATGGGCGCGGACGCTCGGTGCGCAGCGACCGGGCCGTAAAAGCGATGAGCGCCTTCATGCGCTCCGTGTCCTTCTTCAGATTGCGCAGTGGCCGCTTGGGCACGGGGCGCGCGGCCATCGAAACAACACCCATACTCGAACTTAGCATGCCGTCCCGAGAGGGCAGGGCACAAAAACCCTTCTCTTATGCGGTCTTTATGCCGACTCTTCTCGTGCCCAATCCGTTGCCAGCAATCAGCACCTACAATCGCTGTATGACTGCGCTTCCATGGACGCTTCGTAGCCTCCGGGCGGCTCTCGCGCGGGGCAGCGTCCAGCCCCACGAACTGGCCGAGCAGGCTTTAGCTGTTGCCAATCGGAACGCGGGCCGCAATACGTATCTCTGGCGCGATCCCGCGTGGACCATGGCGGAAGCGGCGCATGCTGAAACAATTCTCCCTAGTGAGGGCGGCCCGTTTGGCGATGGCCGCGATGCGCTGTGGGGGCTACCGATCTCCGTCAAGGACTGCTTCGATCTGGCCGGCGCGCCCACGAGCTGCGGCGTTCACTTCTATCGCGACCTGAACAGGATTGCGACGCGCGATTCATGGCTGGTGGAACGGCTGCGCGCTGCCGGGGCGGTCATTACCGGCAAGACGCATCTTCATCCGCTGGCCTACGGCATCACCGGCGAGAATCCCGAATTCGGCGATTGTGTGCAGCCGGGCAATGCGGGGGCGCTCACCGGTGGGTCGTCCAGCGGGGCTGCTGCAAGCATGCTGGAGGGCTCGGCCGTCGCTGCGATTGGCACGGACACGGGTGGCTCCGTGCGCGCGCCCGCGTCGCTGTGCGGTTTAGCTGGGTATCGAGCGTCGTTGGGTCGCGGCGACTGGCGCGGCGGAGCGCATCTGGCGCAATCCTTCGACACGATGGGGTGGCTTTTTAGAGATCTCGAAGATGGGCCGTTGCTTGGGCAGCTGTTCGCGCCTGCGCATGTCGAGCCACATGGGCCCTTCACGCGTTTTGCCGTAATCGTCGATGGGTTTCTGCACGATTGCGATCCGGAGATTGTGGACTCCCTGCATGGGGCTGCCGCCGAGCTTGAATCGCTCGGCCTCCGAAAATTCGAGTTCGATCCGACCTGGTGGGCAGGCTCTTTCGAGATCTTTGCGCCCATCCAGGCGTGGGAGGCTGCGCGCATCCACGCCGGGCATCACGATGAATTCCAGCCCTCCATTCGCGAACGGCTGGAATGGGGATCGCGCATCACTGAGGCCGAAATTCTTGCGCTACGCCAGCGTCATGCCGACTTCAATGCGCGGGTGGACGAACTTTTCGCTGCGCATGAATTGCTTCTGATGCCCGCCACACCTGTTTCGCGCCTCGCCGTCGGCGCAGATCACAGCCAGACGCGCGCGCGTTTGCTGCGCTACACCACGCCCTTCAGCCTCGCGGGCGTGCCGGTCGTCACGATTCCCGGCAAGTGCGGAGGCATGCAATTGGCCGCGGCTCGTGGCAATGATGAAGCTCTGCTGGAACTCGCTGCGCGGCTTGGCGCACGAAGAAAGGTCGCGGCCGGCGCTTCTGGGGCATGATACGTTCCATTGCAAGGAATCCCTGATACTGGCGAGGTCAAGGTTGAGACAAAGCCGCTGTCTTTCTTTCTCCGCATTCATTCTTGTCGCCCTGTTTGCCGCGACTGTGTGCGGCTGCAGACCGCATGAGCCCGCAAATCCGAGTGGACTCACTCCTGTGCGGTTGCAACTCGATTGGTATCCGCAGCCCGAGCATGGAGGCTTTTTCACCGCGGCGCTCCAGGGCTACTACAAGGCCGAGGGCCTCGACGTCACTTTGCTGCCCTTGCCGCAATTTGGCAGCGTCGCTCAATTGGTTTCGACGGGGAAAGCTGACTTCGGCCTCGGTTCCAGCGATCAGATTCTCGAGTGGGATTCAAATGGGCTGCCGCTCATTGCAGTGGCCGCGACGATGCAGCATGATCCGCAGGCTGTCATGGTGCACAAGAATTCGACGGTCCACGATTTCAAGGACCTTGAAGGCCAGACCATCGCTGCCCAAACGGGTGCCACGTGGCTCAAATACGTCACCTCGCGGTATAACCTGCACCAGGTTCGCCAGGTTCCGTCGACGCTGTCGATCGCCAATTTTCTTGCCGATCCCAACTACGTCCAACAGATCTTTATCACCAGCGAGCCGTTTTTCGCCAAGCAGGCCGGCGCGGACGTCCGCACATTTCTCATCAGTTCATCCGGCTACGATCCTTACCGGGTTCAGTTCACCACGCAGGATTTCGTCGCGCAGCATCCAGACATCGTGGCCAAGTTTGTGCGCGCGAGCGTCCGTGGGTGGCAGGAGTATCTGCGCAATCCCGACCCGACAAATGAGTATCTGCTCAAGCTCAATCCTGCTCTGAATCCCGCGCAGGAGGCCTACACTGCGCAGGCCTTGCGGGATGGCGGGTTCATCACCGGGGGCGATGCCAGCGGCGCGCAGACCGGACGGATGACGGCGGCGCGGTGGCGAACCAGCTATGAGCAACTGAAATCGCTCGGCATTCTGCATGGGCCGATTGACCCAACTACTGCGTATTCGTTGAAGTTTGGGCCGTAGAAACTGCGTTTCGCAGCTATTCAAACCCTGGAGAGTTCTGAAGAGGTGATTCGGTGAGTCCAGGTACCTAACGGGCTCTGATTTACCCGCTGCGGAAAAAGCCGATCCTACTGCGAAATCTTCCAGCAAATACCGCAGGGGCTAAAGCCCGCGCCGAATGGCCGCCATATCGGCACGACTAAAGTCGTGCCCTGTTACAAAACGCGTGAGGGAATTCTTCCGCAGCCCTTAAAGGCGTGCCTTTTCAAGGAGGGGAATTAACCCGAGGCTTCCCTAGATCTGCGAAGCCTCCAGCGGGCTCAGGACCAGATTGGTGATATTCGAAACAATCGCCTCGTAGGCGAAGCGTGGGTCGGCCGAGAGCTTTTTCCATGCCGGATCGTTGCGAAAGATGTCCCACTTTGCATCCAACTCACCGCTGTCGATAAAGCTCAGCATGTAGGTCAGGTTTGGCATGCGCGGACCGGCAAGCGTGTCGCCAAAGAAGACCATGTGGAATCCGGCTTTGGCGAAAATCTCAAACTCGCCGGAGTGGAACATCTGCACCTTGACCACGTGGTCCTTGTAGCTGGGGCTCTCATAGGTACGGAGTTGGAAAATCCGCTTCGCCTTCGTGGCCGATGAGGGCGGCGGGGTCAGCTTCGGCCAGCCTTCAAATGCCGAGAGGAGCGAATACTCCACGCGCTGAAAAGCAGGCGCGGCGGCGGGCGCACTCCAGAAGGGGTCTGCCGCTTTCAGGAATTCAGCATCCTGCGCAAGGTGCAGATCCACTTCGGCGAGGGCGGCCAAATCCGAGGCGGGGATCAGCACATCGTAGGTCGGCGTTTCGGGTCCGATGTCGACTCGGAAGGCGCCTACCGGTCCCACACCCATGCGGGTCAAGGCCGGAATCAGCGCGCTGCTCAAATAGGTTTCTGTCAGCTTCTGCTGCGGACCCGACTGCAGGAAGTAGCGGCGAAGCTGATAGAACTCGCGTGTGTGATCGGCACGCATTTGTGTTCCCCCCAACATGGCCGCGGCCGAAGAAGCCAGAGAGGCCGCGAGAAATTTCCGTCGTTGCATTGTCCCTCCGAGTCAGAACCACTGTACAGGATAGAGAGTTCGAGCGCTGGTGCCGAAGGAATCTCCGAACGAGGTCGGTCGCATGCCGCCTTCCCCTCAGGGGCTAAAGCCCTCAATTATTTTGCTGCCTTTACGGCGCGACTGAAGAGGATGCGGAAAAACTCGGGATTGCGTATAAAGCCGGCGAAAGGAGATCCTCCGGGGCTAAAGCCCGCGATAATTCTGCTGGCTTTATGCGGGGGTTGAAACCCCCGCCTCCCTCCGTATCGAGTTTTTCCGCAGCCTGTGAAGTCGCGCCCCTTCAAACCATCCACTTGCTCAGAGTTTCTCGAGCCACTTACTCTTCCCCGATGTCTTCGTTCCACACTTCGGGGTGCTGGGCGATGAAACCTTCAAGAAGCTCACGGCACGCACTATCGTCCAGATCGATTACTTCGACGCCATTCTCACGCAGCCAATCAAGTCCGCCGGCAAATGTGCGGCTTTCGCCCACCACGAGCATACCGATCCGGAATTGCCGCACCAGGCCGCTGCAATACCAGCACGGCGCCAGTGTTGTGACCATGACCATGTCGCGATAACTGCGCTGGCGGCCCGCGCGGCGAAAGGCATCTGTCTCCCCATGCACGCTGGGATCGTTCTGCTGCACGCGCCGGTTGTGCCCGCGGCTGACCAATTCGCCCGTGCGCTTAAAAAGCGCGGCCCCGATCGGTATGCCGCCTTCGACACGGCCCAGCTGAGCCTCTTCGAGAGCCACGGTTAGCATCTTCTTGTACAGCTCGGTATCGACGCCCTTCTGCGTCCCTGCGTCCACGGTCACGATCGCCTCACCCGACTGCCTTCCCGGTTCGATCATACGGGATTGATGGGCGTCGACTGCCTCGTCCAGACCCCCATTTTGGCCTCGTTTCTTTCTTAAGAATTGTTAAGCAAATCCCGGTTGCATGATCGCGTTGACTTCAACATGTGATTGAAGACACAATAGTTATGGCATCCAACATTCCCGCGCGACTTGGTTCTTTCTTCCCTATAGAGCGTGCCCGGCCTCGGGAGCCTGCAGAGCGCTTGACTTCGAGCGCGCTTTAAGTTGTACGGTGATGTTATGCAGAACCCGGGATACACCATACGAAGCATGGCAGAGCGGTGCGGAATGACCGCGCACACGCTTCGCTACTATGAGCGCGTAGGGCTGATTCAGCCGGTAGGACGCGCGCGCAACGGTCACAGGCGCTATTCCGAGGCCGACGA
>Ga0182024_10002466_pt1 | contig 45767 bp, 36 predicted proteins | sample P32metaG_FD_120480 | JGI IMG/M metagenome (GOLD analysis project Ga0182024, IMG submission 120480) | Permafrost microbial communities from Stordalen Mire, Sweden - P3-2 metaG (Illumina Assembly) | ecosystem: Environmental > Terrestrial > Soil > Wetlands > Permafrost | place: Sweden: Stordalen... | reverse complement strand
TTTGAACCGTTTTTGACCGAACTGGATTCCGCCATCGGCGATGGTGACCACGGCGTCAACATGAGCCGGGGCATGCTTGCCGTCGTTAAAAAGCTCGACGGGCTGGACTTGACCGATCCATCCGGCCTTCTGCGGGTCATCGCGACCACGCTGATGTCGTCGGTAGGCGGCGCGAGCGGTCCACTCTACGGAGCGTTTTTCCTGCAAAGCTCCCACGCCACGCAACATAAACTGGAGTTGGGGCTGAACGACCTGACTACGGCGATGGAGGCCGGTTATCGGGGCGTCGTCCAACTGGGGAAGGCTTCCGTCGGGGACAAGACGATGGTGGATACCCTGGCTGCCGCCGTTCGTTCGCTTCGCGTATCGTGCACCCATTTTGAGGTGCTACCCGAGGCCCTTAAAGTCTGCCGGAAAGCATCCCGTGTGGCGGCGGAAGGCACCATCCCGATGGTGGCGCGTAAAGGTCGCGCCAGCTACCTGGGCGAGCGGAGCGTCGGAGTGCAGGATCCCGGCGCCGCGTCCGCCTCCTTACTTTTTGATTCACTGTCCGAAGCAATCTCCAACTCCATCCTCCCATGAAATACATCCTGGCTTTCGATCAAGGCACCACGAGTTCCCGCGCCATTATTTTTGACCACGCCGGCTCCATCAAGGCGGTCGCGCAAAAGGAGTTCAAACAATACTTCCCCCAGCCGGGTTGGGTGGAGCATGACGCCAACGAGATCTGGGCCACCCAGTCCGGCGTGGCTGCCGAAGTGATGAGCAAGGCGGGACTTAATCCCAAGGACGTCGCCGCCATTGGCATCACCAACCAGCGTGAGACCGTGGTCGTCTGGAACCGCGAGACAGGCGAGCCGCTGGGCCACGCGATTGTCTGGCAGGATCGCCGCACCGCCGGTTTTTGCGACCAAATGAAACGCGACGGACTGGAGGGCACGATCCAGAAGAAGACCGGCCTGGTCATCGACGCCTATTTCTCGGGCAGCAAACTGCGCTGGATTCTCGACAATGTCCCCGGCGCGCGCGCCGACGCGGAAAAAGGCAAGATCGCCTTCGGCACGGTCGACTCGTGGCTGATCTGGAAACTGACCGCGGGCAAGGTGCACGTCACCGATCCGTCGAACGCCTCGCGGACGATGCTTTACAACATCCACACTGGAGACTGGGACGACGAGCTTCTCAAGATCCTGAACGTGCCCCGCTCGGTCCTGCCGCGCGTCGGAAAATCGAGCGAGGTCTATGGCAAGTCCGAGCACTTCGACATTCCCATCGCCGGCATCGGTGGCGACCAGCAGGCGGCCCTTTTCGGCCAAGCCTGCCATTCACCCGGCATGGTGAAGAACACCTACGGTACCGGCTGCTTCATGCTGATGAACACCGGATCCAAGGCCATGCTGTCCGAAAACAACCTGCTGACCACCGTGGCGTGGGGCGTGGGTGATAAACTCGAATACGCGCTGGAAGGCAGCATCTTCATCGCGGGTGCCGTGGTCCAATGGCTGCGCGACGGACTCGGCATTATCAAGCATTCCGCCGACGTGGAAAAACTGGCAGCGAGCGTGCCGGACAACGGCGGCGTCTATCTGGTGCCCGCCTTCGCCGGCTTGGGCGCGCCACATTGGGACCAATACGCGCGCGGTTCGATCTCTGGGCTGACGCGGGGATCGACTGCCGGCCATATCGCTCGGGCCGCACTGGAAGGCATCGCCTTTCAGGTGGCCGACGTTCTTTCCGCGATGGAATCTGATTCCAAGATCAAGTTGAAGGAACTGCGCGTCGATGGGGGCGCCTGTGCCAACAACCTGCTCATGCAATTTCAGGCGGACCTGCTCGGTGTTCCTGTGGTTCGTCCGGTGGTCCAGGAAACCACCGCGCTCGGCGCGGCCTATCTGGCCGGTCTCGCGGTCGGTTTCTGGCGCAACGAAGCCGAAATCGCCAAGCAGTGGAAGGTCGATCACATCTTCGAACCGGCCATGAAATCCGATCAGCGAGACAAGCTCCGCTCGACATGGAACAAAGCCCTCGAGCGGTCCAAGGCTTGGGAAGAAAAAGCGTAGCCTCCGTCCAAACAAATTCCCCAACGTCAAACCATCCTCAAAGAATCCAATCGAATGAAATTTAGAGTGTCGTTTCCCATCCGTTCCTGGAAAGCCAAATTGGTCATTCCGGGTGCAGCTGTCGCATTCATCTTCGGCAGCGGTTCGTTCCTTTCAGCGGAACCGATTGACGAGAAGAGCGTCACCACGGAGCAGACCAAGGCTCCCCCGCCCGGGTTCTGGGACCAGCAATACATGCTCGGCGATTGGGGTGGTGAGCGGACCAAGCTCGAGGAAGAAGGCGTGAAGTTCGACATCAACGACATCGGCGATTTCCTCACCGACGTTTCGGGCAGCCAGACCCACCATGCCACCTACTTCGGTCGTTTCCGCGTCGGGGTCGATCTCGACCTGAACAAGCTGGTCGGGGTGGACGCCGAGTTTTATGCCACGGCCATCTATCAATACGGGCGGAATCTCTCGGGCGACAACCTCCACACCAACACGCTGACCAGCAGTATCGCGGGCGAGGAAAGTGAGCGGTTGGATCAATTCTGGTACAAGCAGTACCTAGCCGACCACAAGATGGCGATCACGGTGGGCCAGATCGCGACGGTGAATGAGTTCGGGGCGACCGATTTCTTCGACATTCTGTTCAACGACGAGTTGGGTTATGCGCCGAACGCGCTTTTCAGCACACACCAACCCTTCAGTCCGGCAGGCAAGCCGGGAGTGGTCGTGTGGGGTGATCTCTCGGATATCACCCCCGGTCTCTACGTGAAGGCAGGTGCCTTCACCGACGCGCCCGATCCCTATCGTCCCGATCGCTACGGCGTCGATTACAACGATGACTTCGATCACGGCCTCGCCGCCGCCTTCGAGGTCGGATACAAGGAGCAAAAGACCTCGTATGACGGCGTCTATAAGGTCGGGGTGAACGCGGACAGCGGATTTTATACGAACCCGGCCACCGGCCAGGTTTATCACGGAGACCTCAACGTCTACGGGATCGCGGAGAAGACCGTCTATCATCCCATTGGCCAGGACGGAAAGCTCGACACGAAAAAGGGCCTCGATCTTCTCGCCGAGTTCGTCGGCGCCCCGGGTGACCGCAATGCGCTGCAATACGAGTTCACGATGGGCGGACGTTATTCGGGACTGATCCCCGGGCGCGACAACGACAAGGTCGGCTTCGGCCTGATCTATTCCGACAACGGCGACGCTTTCAGCGATGCCTCCCAGAACGCGGGAGGACCGGGCCTTGTTGGCGAGACCACCCTGGAACTTGATTACCAATTCAACCCAGCACCGTGGCTGTCCATCCAGCCCGACGTACAATACATCATCGATCCGTCCGGTATTCAGGGCCGCGACAACATCGCCGTCCTCGGCCTGCGCACCATCGTCCATTTTTAAACGTTCCTCATGACATCAAGGAGTCACGCATATGAAATTCACCAAAACTCAGGAATTCATGGCGGAGTTTTTCGGGACGATGGTCCTGATTCTCTTCGGCTGCGGATCGGTCGCGATGGTGGTGCTCTTCGGCAGCAACCCTCCCATTCCCGGTGAAGTAGTTAAAGGCGGCTATACCAACATCGTCCTAGGGTGGGGATTGGCCGTCACGTTCGGCATCTATATTGCCGGAACGGTCAGCGGAGCCCACCTGAACCCTGCCGTGACCCTGGCCATGGCCGTAACCAAACGGATGCCATGGTCGAAGGTGCCCCATTACATTCTGGCGCAGTTTTTGGGGGCCTTCGTCGCGGCGGCCTTGGTCTTCGCCGTTTATTATCCGAAGTGGATTATTGCCGACCCGCAGCTGAGCCACAGTGCGGGAGTATTCTGCACTTTCCCCGCCGTGCCTGGGTTTTGGCCGGGATTCTTCGATCAAGTTGTCGGCACAGCCCTTCTTCTGGGACTCATCCTCGCCGTGGTGGACAAACTGAATGCCTTGCCCGGCTCCAATCTTGCCCCATTTATCATCGGCCTGATCGTGGTCGCCATCGGCATTTCGTTCGGCGGAATGAACGGTTATGCCATCAACCCGGCAAGGGACTTGGGCCCTCGTCTTTTCTCCGTTCTCGCTGGATTTCAAAATAACGGCCTGACCAATGGCACGAGCGTTTGGCTGCCTCCGGTCATCGGCCCCATCGTGGGCGGAATCTTGGGTGCCCTGGCCTATGACGTCACGATCGGCCGGGCCCTGATCAAGGCCCATCGACTCAGCGAGGACCCGGAACAGCGCGCAGACGGGATGGATTCGAGCCACAGCGAACATGACGAACCGGTGATCAACCGCGTAGGCAAGGGTCTATGAAAAAGCTCATCAATTCTCCCGAGAATGTTGTCACCGAGGCGCTGCATGGCTTTGCCGCTGCGCACGGCGACCTCGTGAAGGTGCAGTTCGATCCCAGTTTCATCTATCGCGCCGATGCGCCGGTGAAAAAAAAGGTGGCCGTCATTTCCGGCGGAGGCAGCGGGCATGAACCGATGCACGGCGGTTTTGTCGGCAAGGGAATGCTCGACGCCGCGTGTCCCGGAGCGGTTTTCACCAGCCCGACGCCGGACCAAATGCTGGCCGCCACCAAGGCCGTCGACGGCGGTCAAGGCACCCTGCTCATCGTGAAAAACTATACCGGCGACGTGATGAACTTCGACCTGGCCGCCGAAATGGCGCGGGCCGACGGATTGCAGGTCGAGAGCGTGGTTATCGACGACGACGTGGCCGTCAAGGACAGCACCTGGACCGCCGGGCGCCGCGGCGTCGGCACGACCATCCTCGCCGAGAAGATATGCGGGGCAGCCGCCGAAGCCGGGCAACCCCTCGCCGCCGTGCGCGATCTCTGTAAAAAGGTCAACGCCCAGGGTCGCAGCATGGGCATGGCCCTCACTTCCTGCACCGTGCCGCATGTCGGCAAGCCCACCTTCGCGTTGCCGGAGGACGAGATGGAGATCGGCGTTGGCATTCACGGCGAACCCGGACGCACGCGCATGAAGCTGAAATCGGCCGACGAGATCGTAGAATTGCTGATGGAACCCGTCCTCACCGACCTGCCTTTCCGTTCCGGCGACAACGTCCTCATGTTCGTGAACGGTCTCGGAGGCACGCCGCTCATTGAGCTCTATATCGTTTACCGAAAGGCGGCGGAGATCGCCCGGAAGGCCGGTTTAAACATCACGCGTAACTTTGTCGGTTCCTACATCACCAGTCTCGAGATGGCCGGGACTTCGATCACGCTGCTGAAGCTGGATTCCCAGCTCACACAACTTTGGGACGCGCCCGTGCATACTCCCGCTTTAAGGTGGGGCGTCTAGATGGAAACCATGACGGCCAACTCCATCAGCGCGACCACGGCACTGCATTGGTTTCAAAATTGTGCCGAGACCTACAGGCAACATAAGGACGAACTGACCGAACTCGATGCCGCCATCGGCGACGCCGATCACGGCGCGAATATGAATAGGGGATTCAACGCCGTGGAGGGCAAGCTCGCCGATCTCAAGGACAAGGACATCGGCACGATTTTCAAGACCGTGGCCATGACGCTGATCTCCACCGTCGGCGGCGCGAGCGGCCCGCTCTATGGAACGTTCTTTTTACAGGCTGCCAGCCACGCCATAGGGAAGACCGCGCTGACGCAGGAGGAACTGGGGACGGCATTCAGCGCAGGTCTGCAGGGTCTGATGAATCGCGGCAAGGCCTCGGTCAGCGAGAAGACCATGGTGGACGCGCTCGTCCCTGCCCTCGAAGCCTTGAAGACGATCGAGCACGATTCACTCCCTGCCGCATTGGAGCGGGCTGTGGCTGCCGCCAAAAAAGGAGCCGACTCAACCGTGCCGCTCGTGGCCACAAAGGGACGCGCGAGTTATCTGGGCGACCGGAGCGCCGGGCATCTTGACCCGGGCGCGGCTTCCTCCGTCTTGTTGCTCGAAGCTCTTCAGCAGGCCGTTCATTCCCCCGCATAACGTGAAAGATGGGTTCGTATGGTCGGTATTGTTTTGGTTTCTCACAGTCGCGCTCTTGCCCTTTCGGTGCAGGAGCTCGTCCGTTCGATGAGCGGACCGGCCCTGCCGCTGGCCATCGCCGCAGGCACGGGTGACAACCACGCGGAACTCGGCACCGATGCGGTCGAGATCATAAAGGCCATCAAGGCCGTCCATAATCCGGACGGCGTGCTTGTCCTGATGGACATGGGTAGCGCGATCCTTAGCTCGGAGACGGCCCTCGACCTGCTGGAAGAACCCTTGCGGGCGCATATCCGCTTCTGCGCTGCGCCTTTCGTCGAGGGCGCCGTGGCTGCCGGCGTGACGGCCAATTTGGGCGCACCGCTCGAAGAAGTCTGCGCCGAGGCGCTCGCCGCATTGAAACAAAAAGAAACCGCGCTGAATTCGAATCCTCCAATCACCGGGACAAAGTCATCGTCGCCTCAATCGGCGAACGGCACCTCGATTACCCAGCCCGGCGAAAAAATCCGACTGACAGTGCGTAATGCCCATGGCCTTCATGCGCGTCCCGCCGCGCGGTTGATCGCCGAGACCCGGCCTTTTCATTCCGAGATCACCGTCCGCAACCTGAGCAACCAGCGCGGACCGGTTTCCATCAAAAGCCTGAGCAGCCTGGCTACGCTGGAGATTCTTCAAGGCAACGAAATCGAGATTCAGGCCTGCGGGGACGATGCGGCCGCCGCTCTGGAAAAAATAGGCCGTCTCATCGAAAGCGGTCTCGGCGACACGCTGTCTTCCGAGGCCAACGGCGCCTCGTCGGGTGGGAAAGTCAGGTCGGCCTCGGCGTCTGTAAAATCTCTTTCCACCCCGGTGCCTATCTCGAGCGGAATTGCCATCGGTCCGGGCATCTATTTCAAGGACTCAGGAATCGAAATTCCGCAAGATAAGGCCCGCGATATCAACGCGGAGATCGACCGGTTGCGCGACGCCGTGACCAGTGTGGAAAAGGCCCTCAAAAATCGGCGCGACCAAATGGGCTCGACGGTGGGAGCAGCGAATGCCGGAATTTATGAGGCGCAGATGATCGCCCTGCAGGACCCGGAACTGATCGGAAACGCGATCCGAGTCATCAAGGACGACAAGATCAATGCCGCGGTTGCGTGGGACCAAATTAATCGCCAAATCGTGAGCCGTTACGAATCGCTTCAGGATCCCTACCTGCGGGAGCGCGCCGCCGACCTGGAAGACGTCGGCAGGCAAGTCCTCGAATTGCTGGCCGCAAAAAAGACCGCGACCCCGGCCCTTACGCAGCCCGCCATCCTGATTGCCGATAGTCTGAACCCGTACCAGGTTTCAACTCTCGACCGGAAGCTGGTGTTGGGTGTCATCCTCTTCGATGGCGGTCCCACCGCCCACAGCTCGATCCTGCTCAAGGCCGTCGGGATTCCGGCCATCGTTCAGGCGCGATCCGTCTTTGGCGGGATTGATTTAAATCAACCGCTGGTGGTCGCCCTCGATGGTACGGCCGGAACAATCTGGCTGAATCCCGACGCCGACCTTTTGGCCAAGCTCAAGAATCGTCAGGCGGAAGAACGAAGGAACGAGGAAAAGGAACGAGCGGCCAGTTCCCTGCCCGCTGCCACGCGGGAAGGCCACCGGATTGAAATCTTCGCCAACATTGGAAATTTATCCGAAGTTGAAGGCGCCCTCAATTCCGGTGCGGAAGGCGTTGGACTTCTACGTACCGAGTTTCTTTTTCTTGAACGCAATTCCGCTCCGACTGAGGAAGAACAACGGCAAGCCCTGCTCGCCGTCGCCGACAAAATGAAGGGAAAGCCGCTGGTTGTGCGCACCCTCGATGCCGGTGGCGACAAGGAACTGTCCTATCTGGACACCGCACGCGAAGAAAATCCCTTCCTCGGCGTGCGGGCGATCCGGCTCTGCTTCTCACACGAGGAATTATTTGCGACACAGTTGCGGGCCATCCTGCGCGCGGGACACGGGCATGATTTCCGCATCATGTTTCCCATGATCGCCAATGTCACCGATTTCAACCGCGCCATGGAATTTCTGGAAAAAGCGCATCGCGATTTGGAAAAACAAACCGAGCCTCATCTCTGGCCCATCAAAACGGGCATCATGATCGAGATTCCCTCCGCCGCGCTCCAAGCGGAGGCGCTGGCGCGTCGATGTGAGTTTTTCAGCATCGGCACCAACGACCTGACTCAGTACACACTCGCTGCCGACCGCGGTAATCCGTCTCTGGCCTCCTATCAGGACGCCCTGCATCCCTCCGTGCTCCGGTTGATCAAAATGGTTGTTGAAGGTGCGGAGAAGCATAACCGCCTCGTTGCAGTCTGCGGCGAAGCAGCGTCCGACCCGATCGCGGCCGGTATTTTCGTTGGCCTGGGCGTTCGTGAACTCAGCCTGTCGGGCGGGAAAATACCTCAGATCAAGACCGCGCTCCGCAGACGGACGCTCAACGAGTTGCAAAAGCAGGCCCGGAAAGCTTTGCACTGCGAATCAGCTGCCGACGTGCGAGCGCTGGCCACTGAGGATGTTGTTTCCAATCATTGACGTGGTCCCAAACGCCGACAGCTATAGCGTGTAAATCCGCACCCAGGCCCGCGCGCAACCCCGGCGGAACAACCTTATTCCACCCGCATCAAATGGCGATTGGAAGGCAGATGGAACAAGTCAGCGACCGCCTTGGCAAACGCGGTGTAACTGACCGGCTTCGGCACATAGCCGCGCACGCCCAGGCGCGAGCATTCCTCGAGTTCATCGGGATCGTTGGAGGACGTCATGACGAAAACGGGGACGTCGCACAGGCCGGACCGGGCCTTGATTTTGCGGAGCAATTTCACGCCACTGAGCGTGGTGAGCTTGAGATCGAGGAAGATCGCCACCAGGTCGAGGCAGGATTGGTCGGAGAGCAACAGGTCCCAGGCTTCCGCACCATCTGGAACAACTTTCACGGAACCGGAAAAGCTGATTTTCTGCAGTTGCCGCACGAGCAGGTCGCTGTCGTCAACATTGTCTTCGACCACCAGCACACGGACCATGTCGCCGATGGGATTTGCAACGCCGTCGTTCATTTTTCAGTCCTCACGGCGTTCCGGAACCAAGTCCGAAGGGCCGTGGGGAAAATTCCAGTCGTTTGCCGCCATGATGGCCATCGTGAGGCTGACGATGGCTTCTTTCGTAAAGTGATGTCGCATCTCTTGGATGAGGAAATCCGGCAGGGGCTCAGCGGGATCCAGCGCGATCTGCTCGCACAGCGCCAATGCCGCCCGCTCAGGTCCATCAAAGAGGCTGGACGTCTTCCATGTTTCCAGTTCGTCGAGCTGGATGGATTCCCCTCGGCTATGAAGGATCTCCGCATGGTGCGCAATCGATTCAGCGCAGCAATGAATCGTGGCCACGCGCAGGCGAACCAGTTCCAGCAGGCGCGAATCCACCCCACCGTCATCCGTTGGCGGGATTTCGACCATTCCAGGAGGAGAAGGATTTTTCACGATGACGATTGGCTAAAGACGGTTTCGCGATCCAGCGCTGGGAAAGACAACTCCTCGCATTTCCGCACGATTTCGCGGATGTTATCGCGAATGCCCTGAAGAGTCGCAGGCTTGTCGAGGTAGCGAACGACCTTCAAGTCCGTGCAACGCTGCCGATGGACCGGATTCTCCGAAGTCGAAGAAACGAAGACCGGAAGCGAAAGGAAACGGGGTTGGGCGCGCACCCATTCAATCAGTTCCAGGCCGCCCATTCCCGGCATGTGAAGATCGGTCAGGAGCGCCCGCGGCATGCGGGCTTCCTCCAGCGCACGAACAGCGCCCAAGCCTTCAGCGGCGCAAATGATGTCCCACCCGGGGGCCAATTTCTGAAATTCCAGACAGAATAAAGACGTCCAATCCGGGTCGTCTTCCGCAAAAATAAGGCGGGGCGCACTTGTATTAAACGGTTCGCTCTGCATCCCATGCTAATCTATCTGCCGAAATGCCTCAAACAATCGGCCTATGGCTTGTTTTATGGTGAGTTGATCGCTTAAAATTAAATAAGCAAAAAGCTTAGTATATCCAAATTAATCTTTGAAAAACTCAAACACGTTCCTCCGTTTGCGCCATGGCAAATCGGATGAGCTCGGAGCCACTGCGCAGATTCAACTTTTTGCGGATATTTCCGCGATGAGTCTCGACGGTCTTGCTGCTGATGCCGAGTTGCTTCGCCACCTCCCCGGTGGTGAAGCCCTGGCCGATCCGGCGAACGATTTCCAGCTCCCGGTTGCTCAGGTTCTTCAGGATCGGGCCGGGCTCGGACGCCTTCTGCGACACAAAAGCCCCCAGGAGTTGCGAGGAAAGTGCTTCGCTCAGGTAGATTTCGTTTTTGAGCACACGACGAACCGCCGTGAGCAGATGCTCGGTCGGCGCCTGCTTCATGACGTAGCCCTTCGCCCCCGCACGCAGTGCTCTTTCCGCGTAGAGAACCTCGTCGTGCATGGAAAGCATGAGAACTCGGACCTTGGGGAAGCGGTTTTTCAGTCCCTTGATCAGCTCGATCCCGCTGGGGCCCGTGAGCGAGATATCGACGATGGCGAGCTCCGGCGCGGCGGACTTGATGCTTTCAAACGCCTTCCGGGCGCTTTCGGCTTCTCCGCAGACCATGAGGTCCGGCTCGGCCTCCAGCAGGCGCCGCAAGCCGTCCCGGAGCACAGGATGATCGTCGACGAGGAAGATGCGCTTCTTCTCTCCCAGTGGGGTGTGGACCTTGGTTTTCATGGAATGGTATTGGCCTTGAAGAGAAATTTGACCACGGTCCCCTTCGGCTTGCGGGCCTTGATGGTCATATCTCCGTGCAGCACGTTCGCACGATAGCTCATAATGTGAAGACCGAGACCGCGTTTTCGGACCGTCCGCGCCAAATTGAAATCGTGGCCGTCGTTGCTGACGGTCAGCTCGATGGTCTTCTGCCGCTTCTGAAATTCGATGGTGACCCAGCCGGGCTTGCCATGATTGACCGCGTTATGCACGGCTTCCTGCGCGATGCGGAAGACGTGCAACGCCACATCCTCGTTATTGATCGCGATGGGCCGGGGACAGACGAACGTGCAATCGACGTCGTAGAGCCGGGAGGAGGACAGCGCCAGGTCCTTCAGGCTTTGCATCAGGCCGCGCGAATCCATGGCCACGGGCTGCACGAATTTAACGAGATCGCGGGTGCGTGAAAGGGCCGCCTCCGTCAACGTGCCGATCTTTCCTGCCTCGTCGGCTTCCGCGGAGCGGGTCCGGGCCAGGCGAGCCTTGAGGGCCTTGACCCGGTAGCCGATGGCGGCCAGTTCCTGACCGAGGCCGTCATGGAGATCGTGGGCGATGCGGCGCTGTTCCCTGCCGCTCACGTCGACGATCTGCTCCTTGATCCGCTTGCGCTCGGTGATGTCGAAGAAGAGTGAAACCACGGCCACCATCTTTTTTTCGGTATCGTAAATGGGACTCGAACTGACCTGCAGGGTGGTGCGGTCCGCGCCTTTCCCCGGCAGGACCATTTCCTCGTACAGCACGACTTCGCCTTTGCGCAGGGACCGCTCCATGGGCCACACCGGGCCCTCGTGCGCCACGCCGTCGGTGATGTGGGTCGCCCGGATTTTGCGGAAAGAGGCGACGTGCGTGGTAGGTGGCAGCTTGGTTTTGAGGATCGATTGAAGACCGTCATTGGCGAGAAGAAGCTTGCCGCTGGGGGCCTCGAAGATCGCCACGCCCGTCCCCATCTGCCGGAGAACCGCCTCGAAAAGCGTGCGTTCCTTTTCCAGTTGCCGACTGAGGCTTTCCTTCTCCTTCTCTGCCTGCCTTGCGGCCGTGATGTCGGCCATGGTCAAAAGAATAAGGGGAGACTGCCTGCCTTTGCGAACGAGCGGGCGGGCATTGATCAGGAGGGACCGGTCCCCGATGCGGGAGAAGCGTTCGTTGATTTCGACCGGCAGGATTTTTTTCCTCGGGCTTTTGAACGTGGCTTTCAGCAACTGCCGGATCTCGGGAATGTCCCACTGGCTTTTATCCAGCGCGAAGAGCGACCGGTTCTCCGTCTGGCGGGCGTCAGTCTTGAACAGCGTATAGTAGGCCGAGTTGGCGCGCTGGATGACGAAGTCAGGATCGAGAACGAGCAGCGGATCGAAGACGGCGTCAATGATGGCATCGGCGTAGGTCTTCGCGTCTTCCGTTTGCAGGCTGGCGCGCTTGATCGAATCGATGTCGCTAAAAACCAGCACCGCCCCGTCGATCTTCTTTTCTGGCGTGCGATAGGGCTGGATCGACATCCGATAATAACGCCCCTCGGCGTCGACGACCTCCTGCTCATGGACCGTAATGGTGTCGATGACCTGGGCGATGAGTCGTTCTAGGTGAGGAACATGGATATTGGCCTTGATATCGCCGAAGGGCCGGCCGATGTCGGTGGGAATCAGGTTGAAGACCCGATGCGTCATCGGCGTAAAACGGCGGATCTTGAGATCGATCCCAAGCATGACAACGGGGACGTTGACACTGCCGAGAAAATTATTGAGATCGCTGTTGAGCTGGCTCAATTCGGCGTTGCGGGTCTGGACCTCCTCATTGACGGTCGTCAGCTCTTCGTTGGTCGATTGCAGTTCCTCCTTGGCGGTCTCGAGCTCCTCGTTCGTGCTCTGCAACTCCTCGTTGCTCGACATGATTTCTTCGTTGGCTGACTTGAGCTCCTCATTGGTGGCCTCGGTGTCCTCAATCGTCGATCGCAGGTAGGACTTGGCCTCGGCCAGTTCGCGCTTTAGCTCGCTGACCTCGACGCTTTGCTCATCCCGGTATGCTGGGGGAGCGGAGAGTCGGGCGGCGTTTTCTCCGGGCGACGCAGTGGCCGATTCTTCGAAGAGAACAAGGAAATGGTAGCTGGATGATGCGTCGACCCGGATCGGCGCGACTTCCAGGGTGATGTCGCGTGTCACTCCGCCATTGGGTTGAAAGTGAACGCCTTCCTTGCGAACAGGCTGGCCAGATGCCCGGGCGTCTTGAATCAACGAACGCAATTCAAGACCGAGATTACCGCGGGCCATCTTGAGCAAATGGAAGGTCGCCCGGCCGGGAGCGGGCTCGAGATAGTCGCCCGTCGCCCCGCGAAACTGGATGATCTTGTACTCCTCGTCGACGATCACTCCGACCGGCGCGAAGTGGGAAACAATGAAAAGATCGGCCGCCTGCTGGATATCGGGGGCATGGCGACGGGCAACCATGGGGGGCCGATCTTCCGCGAAATGTTCTTCCCGTCGGGAAAATGAAACACTGGGTAGATGATTCCCCGACTTTTTCGTGTAAATCTTGGTCCGCTTGTCCACGGGCGAGAAAAGGTCCAGATGGCTGCCCACCGACTCGGAATTGCCCAGCATGAGAAAACCGTTCTGCTTGAGGGCATAGTGGAAAATGGGCATGACCCGCGCCTGGAACACGGTATCGAGATAGATCAAAAGATTCCGGCAGCTGATCAGGTCGATCTTGGAAAAGGGCGGATCGGAGGTGAGATTCTGCTTGGCGAAGACACACATTTCCCGAATGTCCTTCGAGATCTGGTACCCGCGGTCCACCCGGACGAACCAGCGCCGCAGCCGTTCCGGCGAGACGTCGAGGGCGATGTTCTCGATGTAAATTCCGCTGCGCGCTTTTTCCAAGGCCGTGTCGCTGACATCGGTTCCAAAAATCTGGACGGTAGTGCCGGTATTTTCGCCGAGATATTCGAGCAACGCGATGGCCAGTGAATAGACCTCCTCGCCGGTCGAGCACCCCGGCACCCAGAGGCGGATCGGTTCCTGCCGCACCCGGTTTTGCGCGATCGCGGGAAAAACGTAATCCTGCAGCACCTTGAACGAGGCGGGCTCGCGAAAAAAGCAGGTCACCTTGATGAGCATGTCCTGATAAAGCGCGTCCAGTTCGCCCTGTTTCTCCCCGAGCACCCGGATGTACTCGTCGACATTTTCGAGCTTCAGGAGCGCCATGCGCCGGAAGATGCGGCGCTTCACCGTGTTCTGCTTGTAGTGCCGGAAATCGACCGAGGTGCGGTTCTTCAACATGGCGAAGATGCGCCGCAATTGGGCCTCCTCGCTCAGTTCCGCGATGAGTTTTCCCTGGGCAAAGGGATGATGGGCGATACGCTTGAGCTCGAGCGCAATGGCTTCGGGAGAGAGAACATAATCGACATGGCCGGTCGCCACCGCCGAACGCGGCATGCCGTCGTGCTTGGCCGATTTTTCGTCCTGCGCGAAGGTGATGCCGCCTGCCGATTTGATCTCCTCGATGCCGAGGGAACCGTCGCTGCCCGTGCCGGATAGCACCACGCCGATGCAGTTGCCCGGACATTCCATCGCCACTGTGCGAAAGAGATAATCGATGGGCATGTGCTTCGCGGGAGACGAACCACGGGCGGTCAGGCATAACGCCCCCCGCTCCAAGTACATGTTTCGATTGGGCGGAATGACGTAGATGCGATCCTTGACCACCGTCGTCTTTTGCCGCACCTCCTCGACAGGCACCTGCGTCTGCCGCGAAAGGAGTTCCGTCAGCATGCTTTTGTGACGAGGATCGAGATGCTCGACCACGACATAAGCCATTCCCAGATCGCTGGGAAGGTGTTCGACAAATTGCGTGAGAGCCTCGAGCCCGCCGGCCGATGCGCCGAGGGCCACGATGGGGAACCCGTTCGAAGACCGCTGCGAATTGACGAGCTTAAAGGATGGAACCTTCTTCGCTTTGCCCGGCGTCTTCAGGGCCGGCTTGGCGGATATTCGCGACGCGCGCGCTTTCTTCATTCACAATCTTCGAGCGGAACAGGCGGGATGTCGAACGGGAAAGACCGCCAAGACCTTGGCATGGTAAAATGCCAGGGTATTCAGGTCGCCGCCGCGACCGCCGCATGAGTTGTCGAAGCCGACCGATGGACAATGAGGAAGGCGATCACCGCCAGCCCGAGCGCGCAGAGAATGGCGCCATCATAAATGGAGCGCAGGCTGAGTCCGGCCCATTCCTGCAACGGTCCGACTCCAAATGCCGCCACCCCGTATCCCATCTGGTAGAAGCCAATAAGGCCGCCCGCGACGGATGCCGCCATGGATTTCAACTCCGTTTGGCCGAAGCTGATGACCAGCGGCAATAAAGCCGAGCAGCCAAGCCCGGCGAAGCCGAAGAAAACCAGCGCAAGGACGGGATGCGCCCGCGGCGTCCACGCCGTGGCAAAGAACGCGAGCGCCAGCAGGATTGGCAGCCCTCGATAGGTGACGGTCGGTGGGCACCATTTCTCGATCACGGCGAAGAGGATTCGGCCCGCCGTGACTGTCACCCAAAAGACGGTCAACGACAGCGAAGCGAGCGCCACGGACGCCCCGAGCCCGGTCGACATGTAGACCGATGCCCAGTTTCCGTTCAGCGTTTCGCAGACGCCATAAACGAGCGCGAAGGCCGCGTAGATCCAAAAACGCCCCGGCATCTTGATTCGCTTCTTCTTCGCATCGGCGGCCGGGGCGGCACCCTCCTTCAGCGGCAAGCGAATGCTGAACACCAGCAACGCCAGCGTGAATCCGCTCATGACGAGGGGCAGTCCCCACCAAATGCCTTGTCCCACGAAAATAATCGCGAAGATCGGCGCCAGCGCAGTGCCCAGACCCAGCAGCGCGTTAAGCGTCAGGATCGCCGTGTCGATTTTGTCCGGAAAGAACGCGGCGGTGAACGTATTCAGCGCCGGAACGGTGAAACCAAACCCGATCCCCAAGGCCCCGGTGGCCGCCAGCAGAATCACGTAGGTCAGCGCGTGGTCGGTCACCGCAAACTGACTGACGAATAGCAGCGCCATGGAAAGAAGGTCCGCGGCCAGCCCCAACAGCAATACTCCCTTGCCGCCGATATGCCGCGTCAATCCCGCGCCAAGCAGCGACGATAGGATCGCCGCGATGGCCTGCGGGACGAACAGGCCGCCGTACTGCGTCGTCGACAGGCCGTAGTGCGTCGGGCTGGTGAAGATCGCGCTCAGCGCCGGGAACGCGACGAGCACGATCCCCTGGACCACCGCCGCCACGTAGACCGCGGCAATTTCCTGGCGTTGGGCCATGATCTATTTGAGCCGTTCCAGCAGGTGGTCGCCGACACGCAGCGCGTTGGCCATTGCCGTAAGTGCCGGGTTCACCGCGCCGATGCTGGGGAAGAAGCTCGTGTCGACGACGTAAAGATTATCAAGCTCGTGCGCCTTGCAGTTCGTGTCGAGCACGGAGGTCAGCGGATCACGGCCGAAGCGGCAGGTGCCCGACTGGTGCGCGACGCCCGCGACGCCGATGTCGTTCTTCATGTAAATTTGCCGCGGAACCAGGTGATCGTGCATGTCGAGTACGCTGAGCATCGACTTGAGCTTGTCGTACAGCCGGTCGCTGGACTCCTGGTTGGTACCGGTGTAGGCGAGCGTGATGTTCCCGTCCTTGTCCACCGTGATGCGATTGTCCGGACGCGGCAGGTCCTCCGTCATGAGCCAGAAATCAACGGCGTGGTCCGCCAGCTTGTCCAGCACCCACGTGGGCGCGAGCATCGTCTCGATCGGCTTTTCGCCGCGATACATGGGCGTCTGCGACTTGCCCACCATCTGGATGCTGCCGACCGGGAAGTCGAAGCCATCCATGCCAAAGTAAAAATCATTCAGGCCGAGGGTCTTTTGATAATGCGTAGGATTCGGTTCCCGGGAGATCGCCAGCACGGCCTGGCTGGTGTGGAACATATAGTTCCGGCCCACCTGGTCGGAGCCATTCGCCAGGCCGTTCGGATGCTTATCGTTGGCGGACATGAGCAGCAGCTTCGCCGACTGCGCCGCACCGCCCGCGACGACGACAATCCCTCCCTTGAACGTCTGGACCTGACCATCGTGCTCCACGACGACCTCGGTCACGGATGTTCCGGCGCTATTCGTATTCAGGCGCACCGCCCGCGCGTGAATCAGCAGCGTGACGTTGGGATGTTCCAGCGCCGGGCGCACCGCGATGACTTCCGCGTCGGACTTGGCGTGCACAACGCAGGGAAAGCCGTCGCAGTCCTTGCATCGCACACAGGTGCTGTAGGGCATGTTCGCCTCGTTGAGCAGGATGCCGCACGGCGAGTGAAATGGATGATAGCCGGCGCGCGCAAGATCGTCCGAAAGCTGCTGGATGCGCGGCTCGTGTGAGACGGCCGGCCACGGATACGGCCCGCTCGCCGGCGGCTCGGTCGGATCTTCCCCGCGCGCGCCGTGGACCTGGTACAGCTCCTCGGCCTGGGTGTAGTAGGGCTCGAAGTCCGCGTAGCTCACCGGCCAGCCGGGCGATATGCCGTCCCGATGGGCAGAGGATTCAAAGTCCCGCTCGCGCAGGCGATACAGCGCGGCCCCGTACATCTTCGTTGCACCACCCACGTAGTGGTAGGTGCCCGGCTGGTAGGTCTTCCCCTTGGGATCGCGCCACAGGTTCTTGGAGACATAGCGGCTGTTTTGGAAGACCTCCTCCGCGCTCCAGTTCTCCGGCTCTCGCTTCAACCAGCCGCCCGTTTCGAGAATGAGGATGCTTTTGCCCGACGGCGCCAACCGATGCGCCAGCGTGCCTCCGCCCGCCCCGCTCCCGATGATGATGATGTCGTAGTCGGTTTTCATGGCTCCGTCTTTCCTGGTGAAGGTTGAAATGAAGAATTGAACGGCAGGTTAGTGCGTGCGAGGAAGGTAGTCGCGTTATGAAAATGAAAGCGAAGCGAATCAACCACATCACCGTAGCCGTCCCAGCGGGCGAGCACGCCAGGGCGCGTGACTTCTACGGCGGCGTGCTTGGACTGGAGGAAGTGCCCCGTCCCGAGGCCCTGAACGCGGTCTACGACCTGATGTGGTTCAAGTTCCTCGATATCCTCATCCATCTCGACTTCACCCCGCCATGGGTGAAGCCCGCGGAGAATCGTCATATCGCCATCGAGATCGACGACCTCCCTGCCCTGCGCCGCTATCTCGAAAGCCAACATGCGACCATCCGCGAGGCAGTTGTCATGCCGGATCGCGATCGCTTCTACCTGCTCGATCCGTTCGGAAATTATTTCGAACTGATGGAGATGAAAGTCCCGACTCGATAACGGTCATTGGGAAGCCGGACTGGCGGCCTATCAAATAGGATTTTCCTCTGAGAACGAAAGCGCGCGATTATTCTCCAATCCGCCGATGCCATGCAATCCCAACGGGGGAAGCCTCATTTTCAAACTACTCTCCCTGACCATCCCGCCGACCCTCCAGCCATGGCGAGCCCTGAGAATAAAAGACTTGCGTGGAGGCCGTGGCTTGGCATGTTGACCCCATCTACCTCGCGTCGGCGAGTATCGTCTGTTCCACCCAAACCAATCAAAACCATGAAATTACTCCGCCTCCTTCCTTTTTGCCTCAGCATCGCTGCCTTGCCTCTCGTCCTGACCGGTTGCAACCGCGCGGCTGACGATACCAGCTCGACCGCCACCGACACCAACGCCGCCCCGGCCACGGCTGATACGAACACCCCGCCCGCGGCGACCACCGCTCCGGCTGATACCAATACCCCTCCCGCCGCCACGGACACCAACGCTCCTGCGGCGACCAACGCACCGACCGCCGCGACCAACGCGCCGGGCATGTAATTTTCGAATCCGTTCGAAACGAAAAATCCCGTCCCTTTGTGGGGGCGGGATTTTTTTGTGCCCGGATGGCTAGTCTTTCGGCGCGTGACGCCGCCAGAACCAGCGTCAGCGCCCCTTGGGAAGCTGGCCTGTCTCGAACTGCGGACCATGGCCGCCGTGGCCGTGGATATGCCGTTCCGCGACCGGATAGGCCTGGCCGGGGCACCAGAAGGCCCAGCGGCCCATCAGCACCATGATGCAGGGAACGAGGAAGAGCCGGATCAGGGTCGCATCGAGCATGATGGCAAAGCCGAGTCCTATGCCCAGTTGCTCGATCTCCACCACGGAACCGAAAGCGAAGGAAAGGAACACCGCGACCATGATGAACGCGGCGGAAAAGACGATCCCGGCCACGCGTAGAAGACCGTCCTGTACGGCCAGGCGCATATTATGCTGGTCCAGCCAGCTCTCGCGCACCGCGCTCAGGATGAAGACCTCATAGTCCATCGATAGTCCAAAAAGCGCGCAGAAGCAGATGACCAGCACCACGGTATTGAGCCCGTCGGTGACATGAAGGCCCAGCAGTTGAGCCCCCCAGCCGTCCTGGAAGCAGACCACCTGGAAGCCATAGGCCGCCAGCACGCAGAGGAGGTTGAGCACGATCGCCTTGATTGCCACAAGCAGCGAACGCATGAAGATGAGGAGCAGCAGGAACGTGCTGCAAAGCGTCACCAGGATCACCTTCGGCAGCGTGGCCTTGATGACGTTGTCGGCGGAGAACGTGACCGCAGGCAGGCCGCCGAGGAAGTAGTGCGTTCCCGCCGGAGCCGCCGCCTCGGTCGTGGCGAGGATGTCCCCGACTTGGGTCAGCCAGTCGCGCGCCTGGGGCGACTGCGGATCGGTCTTGCTCAGCAACAGGATGACGCTTTGCGTCGGATCGGTGAAACTGGTCAGCAGGCCCATGCGCGACTGCTGCGCGCGGCGCGAACCGGTCGTGTCGCTAACAGTCAGGGTCTTGGCCGTGTTATCCAGCTCATCGAACTGCTTGACCAGTGTGCTCTCGATGGCCATCCCATCCCCGGTGATCCAGTCGGGCGACGGATGCTGAACCAGGACGATGGCCGGCATCATCCAGCCGGCTCCCAGGTTTTGGGTCAGGCTATCATAGCCCTGCCGCGCCTCGGAATTGGCGGGCAGGTTCCTGGCCTCGATCGATCCCGTTCTCAAATGCAGCGCCGGGATGGCCAGCAGCCCGAGAATAGCCACGCCGACGACCACGCAGGTGCGCGGACGACTCATCAAGAGGCGGCACCAACGTTCGCCGAAATTCACGCGCACGCGCAGGTTGTGAAGGGCGGTGAGCGAAAGACGGCACCATTCCAGCCGCGATCCAATCAGGAAGATCATGGCGGGAAGCAGCGTCAACGTCGCCAGGGCGACGATGGCCACGACCAGCACGCCGCCGATGGCGATGGACTTGAAGAAATCCAGCGGAATGAACAGCAGCGTGAGGAAGCCGCTCATGACCAGGACGGCCGAGGCGAGCACCGTCTTGCCGGCCGTCCGGCGCGTGATCTGCAGCGACTCCTGCGTGGTCAGATGGTTGGCGCGCTCGCGCCGGTAACGCGCGAGATAGATCAGGCAATAGTCAATGCCCACGCCCAGCCCGATCATGGTGACCAGGTTGGGCACGAAGAAGGTCACCGACATGGCAGTCCAGTGCATCCCGAGCACGTTGTAGTCCGAGGCGAGAAAACTCAGGATGCCGAGGGTGCAGATCACCCCCAGCGCCGCGACGATCACCGGCAACAGCGCGGCGATGATCGACCGAAAGACCATCAGCAGGATGATGAACGTCACCGGCAACGCGATCAGTTCGCCAGTTCGCAGCGCATCGGTCGAGGCGGTATTGAGGTCGAGGAAAAGAGCCGGGCCGCCCGTCACCCACGGCCGCTTGCCGGCCGGAAACCCGAGCGTCTTCATGTCATGACGAAGCTTGGGAATCGCTTTTTGCGCTCCGCCGTAGGTGGTGGCATTAAGCGCCACGAAGGCGGCATGCCAGTCGGCGCGCGGCCAGTTCTCGATCATCATGTTGCCATCCGTGACGTCCTTGACGTTCGGATCGGCCTGCGCCGATTGCAGGACGCTGGCCCACATGGCATCCGCCTGGGCCGGTGGGATACCCTTGGCGTCCCAGACGATCGCGGCGGGAAAGGCGAGCGCGGTGGAAAAATTCTTCACCAAATTCACCCGAACGGTCTCCGGCTGCGAGCCCTGCATGCCGTTGAGCGTGCTCTGGATGCGATTGGAGAATTCGTAGGCCAGCGGAATGAAGACCATCGCCAGAGCCAGCCAGATGGCGAACGTCCAGAGAGCGCGGCGCCGGGAGTAATGGCGCGCAATCGGCAGGTCCCGCGTCGCCCCGTGGCTCGTCGCGTGTTGTCCTGGAGGAGAACTGGTTATTTTTGTGTCCAAGATCCGTCTTCTTTCTGTACCCATTCGCCCGGATAGGCCCGGTCGTGCCAGAGCTTCGCGTACTGCTCCTCGATCAACTCCAGCGGTTTGCTCTCACTTTGCGCGCTGGCGAGATATAAGACGGTGCGGTCCGTGTTCTCGTCATCGACAACGCTTTTCGCATAGGCGAGATATTTCGGATCCTTCGGGGGGTGGAGCAGGTCGAGATAGCCGTCGCGCGTCTCGCCAATAACCTGGTCATTTTTTAGCTGCTGGATTTCGCCCGAGCGCAACCGGCGGTCCTTGGCGATCTCCAGGCTGGAAGTCTCGCTTTTCGACTTGGTGGGAGTCTTCTGATAGATGTCGAGCCGCACGCCGACATCGACCTTGACCGGCTCCGGCGTGGCGAGATTGATCGTCGGGACGCAGCCGACGCCAAGGGCGGCTCCCAGAAGCGCGGAAGCGGCAGCGCGGATCGAGCCGCCGCGGAAACCCCAAGGCGCTGATTTGAGTGAATTTCGGATAAGTTGAATCACAACGAAGCCCGGGCGCCGTCCGGAGAAATGGTCACCTAAAGTTAGTGAGTATCCGTGCCGTTGGCAACCTCCGAGGCGCCAAAGGGATGCCAATAAACGGAGAAGTCGCGCTTGCCGTAACCGCCGTCCAGCTTGAGCGTCGCCACGCCATCGCCCGGCGTATAGTTCAGCAGGAGCTGCCCGGAGGTGTAGGGATAAACCGCAAAGGCCTGCAGCGCGATCTTCATCGCGTCGCGCTTCACCGCCGTCATGTCGGCTGGAATTCGCTTGATCAGCTCGTCGATCGACTGGATTTTCAACATGCCCGGTTCATCGAGGCTGAGCGTGCCGACGCACTTCACGATATCGGTGGCGTGGCCTTCCACGGAAATCTTCCCGTCGAGCTGGCCCGTCAGGCTGCCGTACTTCCCGGCCAGCTTTTCCACGATTGGCTGGCAATCGACGTGATGGGCGAAGAAATCAGAGTTCCAATCGAAGCCCTTGCTGTAATACACCTCGAAATTTCCCTCCATCAGCCCCTTCTCGCAGTCGCCACCGAGCTTCACGTAAATACCAGTCGGGTCGAAGGTCGCACTGGCCCAGGCCTTGGTGACGGCGATGTCGTTCCAGGATAGCTCGTCGATGCTGACGGTGGGCACGACGTTGTTGGCCGTGGCGCTGGTCGGCGGCACGCTGAACTCGAGCCGGCCATGAAGGTTGACCACCTTGATTTTGTAGTCGGGATAATTCTTGGAGAAATGGCGGATGACGATGGCGTTCTTGGCCGTGATCTTGTCCAACTGGTCGAGCCGGATGTTGGTGACATCCGTGTCGAAGAAGAAGGGAAAATAGAGCCGGGGTTGGCCGAACACGTTGACCGTGAGCTGCCCGTACCTGATCTTAAACTGATCCACCTGCCATGGCGCTTCCGGTCCGGCTTTTGCCGCGGTCGCGCGATCTTTCTTGAACTGGTCGGTGAACCAAAAGAGGTCCTGACCGAGGAACAAGTTGGGCCGCACGAGGTCGATCTCGCGAATTTGATGGTGCCAGATTTCCTTGTACGTGAAGCGAATGCGGACGAGCGGAAGCGCGAGGACCGGGGCCAGCGGATCGAAGGGCGAGGAAAAGTGAAGGTCCTCCAGCTCCATGACGTGCTCTTCCGTCATCACCTTGCTGTCATCCGGTTTCATCAACTTGAGATAATTCACGATGACCGGGCGCCCCGCCCCGACCCGCACGGGAAGCGATGGCATGCCGGCACCGGCGTCGATCATGATCGTGCCGCGATTGATCGTCAGTTTCGTGATCGTCCAGCCCAGGCCGTTGCCTGCCGCCTTGCCCTTGGGCCCGGACGCCATTGCCCTGTCGAGCTTCGACATGAACAGCTCCGGTTCGTTAACCGTGACGCTAGTCAGATGGTGACGCACCAAGTCCCGAACCTTCATCGTGACGACGATTGACGACGCAAAAAAAAAGTCGCCCAGCTTCAGGTCATGGATGACCAGTGTCTCCGAGCCTGTCCACTCGACATCCGATACGCTGGACGGGAACGGAAATGCCGCCAAGCCGTTTTCGACCAGACGCTTGGGTTGGTGCCTGAAGGCGAAGGCCACGGCGAATCCCCAGAACGAAAGTCCAAGGAGGGTCGCCCAGGCATACGTACGCACCCGCCGCCAATTGCAGCGGCGTGGGGGCAGAGCGGGCTTGGGCGTGTCGGCGTCAGGCTCGCTCATGCGGGCACGCTAACCCAAAATAGGGAATCGGTCTTGCACCGAATCGGGGGCGAAATGAAACGCCCTATAATTGACTCAGCAGCTGCCGATTAGACGGCAGCCAGCGTCTCGGGCTCAACCGCGTTACGGGCCGCCGGTTGAATCCGATGACGGGGACGGGCACCCACAACCAACTTCTCGGCTTGGCGGCGGCGGGCCAAATCAGCTGCCACGGCTAAAGGATTAAGTTCCGTGGTCAGCGGCACAGGCGCAAAAGTAAAGATGGTTGATAACATGATCAGGGTATTTCTTGTGGTTGAGCGAGTTATTATCCATTACTTTACCAGACGGTCAAGTATTACGTTTATGAAACAATTACTATTAGCCAAGTTAAAGCATCTCGAAGACGTGCTCAAATTCTCAGCGAGGATTCCGATAGTAGAGTAGTCTTTAGCTTGGTCTTAACCGAAGAAAAATGTCGGACGATACTTCGGAAACTTTTTACTCAAAATATAGAATAATACGATGAATGTGCTTGTTGCCGATGATGACCAGACGAGTCGCCAAGTTCTGAACGCCATCCTAACCGGCGAGCATTATACGGTCACCGAAGTGGACAATGGTTTGGCCGCTTTGGAAACTTTGCAATCTGCAACCGAAGCTTTCGTCGCCTTGATCGATTGGGAAATGCCGGGCATGGAAGGCACCGAAGTCTGCCGCCGAGTCCGTGAGCTTTCCAATAGTCAACCGATCCATCTCATTCTCCTGACCGCCCGCGACAGCAAGTCCGACATTGTCCAGGGCCTTCGCACCGGCGCGAACGATTATATCGTGAAGCCCTTCAACCGGACGGAACTGCTGGCGCGGGTCAGCATCGGCGCGCAGATGGTCGGCCTGCAGCGTTCCCTCACCCAGCACATCGCGGAGCTGGAGGACGCGCTCAAGAAGGTCAAGCAACTGGGCGGCCTGTTGCCGATCTGCAGCTACTGCAAGAAAATCCGCGATGACAGCAACTACTGGCAGCAGGTGGAATTGTACGTGATGCATCATTCCGACGCGCAGTTCAGCCATTCGATCTGCCCGTCATGCTACGAGTCGATCGTAAAGCCGGAGATGGCGCGGCTGGGCGTCGACGTGAGCGATCCGGTCGCGCATTGAGTTGACCGGTGCGGTTCTTCCGTCACGCCCTCGACTATTTCGGAAGGAAACTCTAATCTTCCGCATGCCGGTCGGTATTCTCTCGCGTCGCAACTCCAAGACGAAAAATCCTGCCCATCATTCGCTGGCCAAGCAGGTGATCGGTGTCCTCTGGTTCGCTCTTTATATTGTCGCGACGCTCTCGCTTTTTTCCTACGACCCGGGCGACCTGAGCTTTAACGTCAATCCGCCCAACACGGTCCCGACCAATTTCATCGGCTACGTCGGCGCCGGGCTGGCCTGGTTTCTTTATGTGGGATTCGGCTTCGGTGCCTACCTGATTTGCGCCCTTTTCCTCGTCGGCTCCCTGGTCAATTTTCTCGGGACGACTATTCGCTGGCGCTGGAAACCCTTATGGATCGTGCTTTTGCTGGTGAGTTGCTGCTGCCTGCTGGACCTGCAGCATATCGGCGGCTGGCTCTGGATCCAGCAGCGGGCGAACGTCGATAGTCCCGGCGGCCTCGTCGGCGGCGAGATCGTCCAGATGCTGGTGCCCTATGCGCTCGGCAGCGTGGGCGCGTCCGTGCTTTTCGGAACGATCGCGATTGTCTCGGCAATCTACCTCTTCAACTTCAACCCGATCCTGACCGCGCTCGGGGCGTTCTCCTTCTACCGCCGGTGGATCGAGGAGCGCGAGGAACGCCGCCTGGCCGAGGCGCCGCCGCAGGAACGGCTCGCGCGCGAAAGCCAGCGCATCCGCCGGAAGATGGATGAGCTCCATCGCCAGGCCGCCCTTGATCCGCTTTCCGTTCCCGCATCGGCGCCCGCCTCCGAACCGGCCACCATCCGCCGTCCGGATGATGAACTCCTGATCGAGCCGGAACCGGAACCCGAGGCGGTGGAAGACGAACCCGAGGAAGAACCGGCGCGCAAGATCAAGCCGGCGAAGATCACGCGACCTCCCTCCTCCGTTCCCGCCGCGCTGGAACCGGCGCCCGCGACCTCGCACGACGACTACAAGCTTCCCGGGATGAACCTGCTGACGCTGCCCTCCAGCAAGGCGCGCGAAGCAGGGCTCAGCGACGCACAGTTGCGCAAGAATCTCGAGCTGATCATCGAGACGCTGCGCGTCTTCGGCGTGACGGCCACCGCAGGCGAGATCACGCCGGGCGCGACGATCACGCGCTACGAGGTCTATCCCGGCTCCGGCGTGCGCGTGGACAAGATCAAGGCGCTGGGCAAGGACCTTTCGCGCGTGCTCTGCGCCGAGCGCATCAACATTCTCGCGCCCATCCCCGGCCGGGACAGCGTCGGCATCGAGATTCCCAATTCCAACAAGGTCTCCGTCTTCCTGCGCGAACTGCTCGAGAGCCGCGACTGGGCCGGCACCGCCGCCAGGATTCCCATCGCGCTGGGCAAGGACGTCTACGGCAAGACGCTGGTGGCCGACCTCGCCGCCATGCCGCACATGCTCATCGGCGGCACGACCGGCTCGGGAAAATCGGTTTGCATCAACTGCATTCTGATGAGCTTTCTCTACCGCTTCAGCCCGGATGATCTGCGCCTCATCCTCATCGACCCGAAGCAGGTCGAGATGCAGGTCTATAATTCCATCCCGCATCTCGTCGTCCCTGTCGTGACCGATCCGAAAAAGGTCATGCTCGCCCTGCGTTGGGTGATCAACGAAATGGAAACGCGCTACCGCATCCTGGCCAAGGTCGGCGTGCGTAACATCGCGAGCTTCAATTCACGCCCGCCCACCACCGTCGCCCCCTCGCCGCAACTCGAGTTGAACGTGCCCGACGTGGGCGAAGAAGACGAAGACGGCCCGGACGAAACTCCCGACGCGCCCATCCGCGTACCGCGCGACACCGACCTCGTCATTCCCGCGAAGCTGCCCTACATCGTCGTGATCATCGACGAGCTGGCGGACTTGATGCAGACCGCGCCCGCCGACGTCGAAAGCGCCGTGGCCCGCCTCACCGCCAAGGCGCGTGCGGCCGGGATTCACCTCATCGTCGCGACGCAGACGCCGCGCCGCGAAGTGGTCACTGGCGTGATCAAGACGAATATCCCGGCGCGCATGGCGTTCCAGGTCCCAAGCGGCCTCGACTCGCGCGTCATCCTCGACGAGAATGGCGCGGAAAACCTGCTCGGTCGCGGCGATCTGCTCTATCGACCGCCGGGTGTGGGACGCCTGACCCGTGGCCAGGGCGCGTTCGTCTCCGACGAGGAAGTGCAGGACGTCGTGAAATTCTGCGCGGCGCAGGGCGAGGCTCAGTTCGTCGCGGAAATCCACAACAAGCTTTCCGGCAAGGCTCCTGCGGACATGGAGATCAGCGAAGCTGACCGCGAGCTGATCATCGAGGCGTTCGAGGTGATCCGGCAGGAAAAACGGGCCAGCACGTCCAACCTCCAGCGCCGCATGCGGCTCGGCTACAACCGCGCCGCCTACGTCATCGATTACCTCGAAAAGATCGGCGTGCTCGCCCCCGGCGAAGGCGCCAAGCCCCGCGAGATCCTCGTCGATCTCGAGACGTATAATTTGGAGTTTTAGGCGCGCGTCTCACTACTGGACGCGGCCTGTCGCGAACTTTACTCGCAGAAGCGGCGCAGGATCGCGTTGATGAAACCAAACCGGGAGATCGAGACGTTGCGCCCCATTTCAGCTTCCTCCTGCTTTTCCACTTTTTCCAGGATGGGACCGTATTTCTTTTCGTCCTCGGCGAGATGGTCTTTCCAGCCATCGACCAGCGCCTCGACGCGGCGCAGCTCGTCCTTGTCCATCCAAATGCCGTCGCACTCCAGGCATTTGTGGAGCATGACGCCGCTCGTGTCGCCGTAGTTGAAGAGTTCCATCGGCTCGCCGCAATGCGGGCATTCCAATTCGTCGTTGTCGTCCTTCTCGGCGGTGAATATCTCCTGGTTGACGCCCTTGATCGCTGCAATTTCGCCGGCGGTGAAGACCTCGGCGTGATGCTCGACGATCTTCCCCAGTTCCTCCGAGGATAGCCACTCGCCCTTGCACTCGGGACAGACCTTGATTTCCTGGTCGTCGTAGGCGACCGATTTCAGCACGGCGGTGCAGCGGGGACATTTCATGATTGTCGGAGTCTGGCGACGCACTCGCGCGGCTTAAAGGATTTTGTGCAAGGGGCGATGCGTGATTTAAGGGATTACACCCGGCTTAAATCACGTTGGATGCGACGGTCACGACCGCCGCTCCAGTCAACTAGAGCAGGAGCAGCGCGGGCTTCTCGATGAGCTCGCGCAATTCCTTGAGGTAGGCGGCGCCGACCGCACCGTCCACGACGCGATGGTCGCACGACAGCGTGAGGCTCTGGCGATGACCGATGACGATCTCGTCGTTCGCGCCGACGACCGGCTTCTTGACGATATTGCCCACGGCGAGGATGGCAACCTGCGGCGGATTGATGATCCCACAGAAGCTGTCGATGCCGAGCATGCCGAGATTCGAGACGGTGAAGGTGCCGCCCTGGAATTCCTCGGGCTTGAGCTTGCCGGCCTTGGCCTTGGCCGCCAGTTCCTTGGCTTCGCTGCTGATCTGGATGAGCGACTTGTTCTGCGCCTCGCGCACGATGGGCGTGATCAGTCCCTCCGCAATGGCGACCGCGAAGGAGAGTTCCACGTTGGGGAACTGCTTGATGCCGTCGCCGTCAAAGGCGGCATTGACCGCGGGCACGCGCCGGACCGCTTCAGCGGCGGCCTTGAGGACGAAGTCATTAAGCGAGAGCTTGACCGGCGGGGTGAGCTTGCCGAGTTGCTCGTTGAGCTGCACGCGCAGGTCGAGCATCGGCTTCGCGTCGACCTCGATCTCGAGGTAGAAATGGGGAATCGTGGTCTTGCTCTCCAGCAGGCGCTTGGCGATGACCGAGCGCATAGTGGACAGCTTCTGGCGGCCTTCCGGCGCAATCGGGCCGCGTGGGAAAATGGAAGCGCTGCCGCCCGTGGCGGAACGACCATTGGCCGGGGCGTTGAGGACGTCGTTCTTGACGATGCGTCCGCCGGGGCCGGAGCCCGAGAGGCCGGAAAGATCGACATGCTTGTCGGCCGCGATCTTGCGTGCGAGAGGCGAGGCCTTGATGCGGCCGCCGGTCGAGGCCGGTACAGCCGACTTGGCGGCGGAAGCCATCGCGACTTGTTCCTGACGGGCCGGCGTGGCGGCTTCTTCCTTTTTCGCGGGGGCGGCCGGAGCTTCGGCCTGGGCGGGAGCCTCGCTCTTCGCGGCGGGAGGGGTGGCCGGGGCCGACTCGTCGATTTTCTCGTCCTTCGTGCCGATGATGCCGATCCGCGCGTTGATCGCGACCTTCTCGCCTTCGGCAGCGAGAATCTTGCGCAGGATGCCGGTATCGAATGCCTCCAGGTCCATCGTGGCCTTGTCGGTCTCGACTTCGGCCAGGACATCGCCGGACTTCACCGCGTCGCCTTCCTTCTTGAGCCAGCGAACGAGGGTCCCCTCCGTCATCGAAGGGCTGAGCAGGGGCATGAGGATATCTTTGGCCATGGCGAGGGAGAATTTAGGCGAGAGTGTCGCCGGGTTGAAGCTTAATCAGTTTGGTCTTGAGCGAGTGGCGCGCCATTTCCTTTTCCAGTGCCTCGGGCGTGCCGGGCGGCATGTCGCCCCAGGTGTGCCAGTGGGCGCCCAGCGCGAAATCGGGCTGAAGGAGCTTGAGCGCATAAGCGGCCTGCTCGGCGCCCATGGTGAAGAAATCGCCGATGGGCAGGATGACGAGATTCGGCCGGTAAAGATCGCGGACGATCTGCATGTCCATCGTCACCGCGGTGTCGCCGGTATTGTAGATCGTGAACCCGTTGGCGAAGCGCAGGACGTAGCCGACCGGAAAACCGACCGCGCGCGCGACGCCTTTTTCCGCCACGGAACTGCTATGGACGGCGCCCGTCATGGTAAGGCGAACGTCGTTGAAGGTCATCGTGCCGCCGTGGTTGAACATGAGGACGCGTTCTTCCGCGATCCCCTGCTCTTTCAGATAAAGACCGACCTCGTACTGCGCGATGGCCTTGAGCTTCGGATCGCTTTTCAACAGCGGCAGCGCGTCATCGAAATGATCGAAGTGCGCATGCGTGATGATCAACGCATCGAAGGCACCGGCGGCGCGCACCTCGGCGTCGTGCTCCTTGGGGAAGCTCGGATTGTTCGCCAGGAACGGATCGAAGAGAAAGCTCTGGCCGGGTTGCGGGCCGCTGACGGCAAACGTGCTGTGGCCCCACCACCGGATGCGAATGCCGTCGGGCAGCAACTGGCCGCTCATCAGGCCAGGAGCTCTTTGACGGCGGCGAGAATCCGTTCCTCGTTCGGCAGCACAGCCTGCTCGAGCCGGCCGTTGTAGGGCTGCGGCACGTCGAGCGACGTGAGACGATGGACCGGTGCGTCGAGGTCGTCGAAGAGTTCGCGCTGGACCTCGTAGGCGACCTGCGCGCCCCAGCCGGCGAACGGCTTGTTTTCCTCGACGATGAGGAGGCGGTTGGTCTTGCTGACCGACGCGGCGATGGTGTCGAAGTCGAGCGGCTTGATCGTGCGGACGTCGATGAGCTCGGCGTGGATGCCCTGCTCCTCGAGCTTCTTCATCGCGTTCATCGCGCGGTGGACCGAGCCGCTGTTGCTGACGATGGTGAAGTCGCTGCCCGCCTTGACGACGCGCGCCTTGCCGATGGGCGTGAGATGCTCGCCCTCAGGCACCTCGTCCTTGTAGCCGTACAGCTTCTCGTTCTCGAGGAAGCAGACCGGGTTATTGCTGCGGATCGCGCTCTTGAGCAGGCCCTTGGCGTCGTCGGGAAATGCGGGCGTGATGACCGTGAGCGCCGGGACATTGGCGTACCAGTTTTCCGGCGTGTGGGAGTGGGTCGCGCCGACCTGCAGGCCGCCGCCGGACGAACCGCGGAAGACGATCGGCACGGAGAATTGGCCGCCCGACATGTAGCGCACCTGCGCGGCGTTGTTGACGATCTGGTCGTAGGCGACGAGCGAAAAGCTCCAGGTCATGAACTCGATGACGGGGCGCAGGCCGTACATGGCCGCGCCGATGCCGAGGCCCGTGAAGCCGGTCTCGCTGATCGGCGAATCGATCACGCGCTTGGGCCCGAACTTGTCGAGCAGGCCCTGGCTGACCTTGTAGGCGCCGTTGTATTCGGCGACTTCCTCGCCCATGAGGAACACCTTGTCGTCGCGTTCCATTTCCTCGGACAGCGCCTGATTGAGGGCTTCACGATAAGTGATTGTGGGCATAAAAATATCCAGTAGGGAAAAGGAACCGGCGCGCTTAGTAGCGGGGCTCCGGGCGGAACTCGAAGATCTGGTCTTCGGGAGCGAAGATGTCCTCGAAAACGGTTTCGATCTCGGGCTCGGCGCTTTGCTCGGCGAAATCGTAGGCGGCCTGCGCCTCGGCGGTGACCTCGGCGTCCAGCGCCTCGTAGCTCTCGGCCGTGATGATTTTATCAGCAACCAGCCGTGCCTTGTAGATCTCGATCGGATCGCTCTGGCGGCGTTTCTCGATCTCCTCCTTGGAGCGATAGTGGCCGGGGTCGGACATGGAGTGACCGAAATAACGGTAGGTCTTGATTTCCATCAAGGTGGGCTGGCTTTCGGTGCGGGCCAAGGAAACGGCCTCGAACGTCTTGGCGCGGACATCGTCGATATCCATGCCGTTGGCTTGGATGGCGGCCATGTCGAAGGCGCCGGCGCGCTTGGTCAGCGGATCGCCGGCCGAGGAGCGGGCGATGGTCGTGCCCATCGAGTACTCGTTGTTCTCGATGATGTAAATAATCGGGAGCTTCCAAAGGGCGGCCAGGTTCATCGACTCATGCACCGCGCCCTGGTTGATCGCACCGTCGCCCATGTAGGCAAGCGTGACGCGGCCGGTATCCAGGTACTTCTGGGCGAAGGCGAGGCCGGTGCCGAGCGGGATCTGGCCACCGACGATGCCGTGACCGCCGTAGAAATGCTTCTTCACGTCGAAGAAGTGCATCGAGCCGCCCTTGCCGCGCGAGGTGCCGGTGATCTTGCCGAAAAGTTCCGCCATGCAGGCGTTGGCATCGACGCCGCGGGCCAAGGCGTGACCGTGATCGCGGTAGGCCGTGATGACCGCGTCGTCCTCGTTAAGCACCGAGATCGAGCCGACCGCGACCGCTTCCTGTCCGTTATAAAGATGGCAAAAGCCCTTGATCTTCGCCTGCGTGAACGCCTGCTTCGCTTTTTCCTCGAAGCGGCGGATGAGCATCATCTGGCGCAGGAGCGTGATTTTTTCCTTGGGCTGCAGATCGGGGAGACGGGTTTGCGAGTTGGTCTTGGCGCGTTTAACGTCGGGATCGGCGGCGGGCATGATGCGGAAAAATTACCTGCGCAAGAGCCCGAAATCAAGCCGGTTCGACAAGATTCGCGCGTAAAAGTTGTGACGCGGCGGTGGCCCGTGCGTCTCGATAAATGCAGCAAAGATGGCAATGGCGTTTTTGGACGTTTCCATCACGAACCGGAGCCAACGCGAATCATCCCGCCGCCGAGGATTTACAGCGTCTTGAAAACCCCTACCATCACCGCCATGTTTCCATCGCGCCTTTTCGTTTTGTTCGGCCTCTCCTTGCTGCTTGGTGGCTGCGCCACCTACCAGATGGGCAACGATCACGCGGATGATAACGGGAGCTATTCGGGTGGGACGCTGAACAGCCCGGTGACCGACCAGAATCCGCATTTGGGCGGCGATTCGTCCTACCCCTCCTCAGTCTCCGACGAAGGCCGCCAGCAGGTGCCTCCGGGCAAGACGGATTACTGATTTTCCTGACGTGCCTGACGCGCGAGGATCTGCTGCACGGCCCACGTGGCGTGTTCGCGCACGAGCGGTTCCTCATGAACCTCGGCGCGGCGCAACGCGGGCAGGTCATCCGCCGTCCCGATGTTGCCGAGCACAACGCAGACGTTGCGCAAAAGTCCCCGGCGCTTGACGCGCAGGATCGGGCTGCGCGCGAAGCGGCGCTTGAATTCCGCTGCGCTGATCTCGAGCAATTCATGCAGATCGTCACCCGCATTTGAGGTGCGTGCCGGGGCGAGAAAGCGCGCTTCCCGCGTCGTCTGCGCAAAGCGGTTCCACGGACAGACTTCCAGGCACTCGTCACAGCCGTAAACGCGGTCGCCGATGAGCGGACGCATTTCCTCGGGAATCGAGCCCTTCAACTCGATGGTCAGGTAGGCGATGCAGCGACGCGCGTCGAGCTGGTAGGGCGCCGTGATCGCGCCGGTTGGGCATCCGTCGAGGCAGCGATGGCACGAGCCGCAGTGGTCCGACGCAGGCGCATCCGGCTGCAGGTCGAGCGTGGTGATGATTTCGCCGAGCAGCAGCCACGGCCCGAAGGCGCGATGCAGCAGCATGGTGCTCTTGCCCTGCCAGCCGAGTCCGGCGCGCTGGGCGAGCGGCTTTTCCAGCACGGGCCCGGTATCGACGTAGATTTTGGCCTGTTCACCCTGCCGCTCGATCTCGCCTGCGAGCGTGCGCAGTTTTTCCAGCAGGACCTCGTGATAGTCGTCGCCCAGCGCATAGCGAGCGATGCGGCCACGGCCCTTCGGCGCGGGTTGCCAGTAATTGAGTCCCGCGACAATCAGGCTGCGCGCGCCGGGCAGGACGTTGCGCGGATCGGCGCGGCGCTCGGGGTCACGCGACAGCCACGCCATCTCGCCAGCCCGGCCGCCCGCCGTCCACTCACGATAAAATTCCGCATGCCGGCTCGGCTCGGCCGAGGTGATGCCGCACGCATCGAGGCCCAATTCAGCCGCGCGGCGCTTGATCGCTGCGGCGTCCAACGCCACGGCACCCGACCTCACCGCGCTCTCAATCATACGTCCCGCGTAGTTTGACGATCTCGCGCGCCACTTCGTCGGGCGTGCGCGAATCGGTTTCCACCCGATGATGCGCAAGGCCGTAGATAGGTCCGCGTCGCCCGACGAGATCTTGGATGATCGCGCTCAAATCCGAGCCGGGCACATTGAGCAGCGGGCGGGTGGCCGCAGAGGTACGCAGACGCGACTCGAGCGTCTCCAGTCTGGCACCGAGATAGATCACCACCGTGTCCCGGAGCAGCAGGTCACGCGTGGCCTCCCACATGAAGGCGCCGCCGCCCAGGGAGAGTACGGCGGCCGGTTGCTTGATCAATTCCGTGATCACGGCGCCTTCGACGCGCCGGAAATAGGCCTCGCCCTTGGCGATGAAGATTTCGCCGATCGGCATGCCTTCCTGTTTCTCGATCAATTCGTCGACCTCGATGACCTGCCTGCCGAGATGTTTCGCGAGCAGCGGCGCAACGCTGCTTTTTCCCGCGCCCATCATGCCGATGAGAGTGACGTGCTTGGCCATCGCAAGAGGATGCAACTTTGCCTCAGCTTTGGCAATCGACGACCCGATTTTTGCCCATTAGTTTGATCCTGTCGTCCCTTCTTTCAATGAGAGCTTTTATCCTCGGTCTGACTATAGCGATTGCGGCGTTCCCTTCGGTTTCGTCCGGTAAAGAATCTCTCGTGACAAATCCTGAACTCGATTTCGTCACGTCTCCGCTGACAGCTGACGAATCTTATCTTCCGAAAAGCGACGAGGTTCATCAGCTGAATCTTCAGCTCGATGCGAAAAGCAAACCGGCAATATTTCTTACTTACAGATCGTGGGGCAGCAGATCCGGCTACGCCTGGGTAGCCTACCTTCCGATTCGGGGTGGTTATCGGCGCGTCGATGGCACAACCGATGAAAAATACGATATATGCTTCCGAGAGGATGGGTTTTATCGCGCTGGCCCAGTTCCCGGATATTCGTGCCAGAACGGGCTCTATGTTCTTTACCCGGGAAAGGGAGCAGGAGACTTGGTGCATTATTCTTTCGTAAATGGAACTGTGTCGCGTCTACCAGTACGCACCATTCGCTATGGAAGTCCCAAAGACATGAACTTCGCGGCTCGTATTCTAGGCCACTGGATTGGTGACCGTCACGACGACGTTCACAATCCTTCCCCCACCGTGCTCTCGGCTACCGCCATTGAGGCAGGTAATCCCTCTCATTGAATCGGATTTCTTGTTCCCGAAGAGCCTCCACTCTAACCTCTCTTATGCCGAACACGTTTGGCCATCTTTTCCGGATCACGACCTGGGGCGAGTCGCATGGCGGCGGCGTGGGCGTTGTCGTGGACGGCTGCCCTCCGCGCATTCCCCTCGCCGAGGCTGACATCCAGGTCGATCTCGACCGGCGCCGTCCGGGCCAGAGCAAGATCGTCACGCCGCGCAAGGAAAGCGACACGTGCGAAATTCTCTCCGGCGTCTCCGACGGCCACACGCTCGGCACGCCGATCGCCATTCTCGTGCGCAACGAGGACCAGCGGCCCGAGGCCTACAAGGAGATGGAGACGCTCTACCGGCCCTCGCACGCCGATTATACGTATCAGGCCAAGTACGGCATCCGCGCCGTGCAGGGCGGCGGTCGCGCCTCGGCGCGGGAGACAATCGGGCGCGTGGCGGGCGGTGCGGTGGCGCAGCAGGTTTTCAAGAAGCTGCTGCCCGGCCTGGAAATTCTCGCTTACGTTTCGCAAGTGCACGACCTGGTCGCCAACGTCGCGCCGGAAAAACTCTCCTTCGCCGAGATCGAAAGCAACATCGTGCGCTGGCCGGATCGTGCCGATGCGGAACGCGTCATCGCGCTGATCGAGAAGGTGCGCTCGGAAGGCGATTCGGTCGGCGGCGTGGTCTCCTGCGTGGTGCGCGGCGTGCCGCCCGGCCTGGGCGAACCGGTCTTCGACAAGTTGGAGGCCGATCTCGCCAAAGCAATGATGAGCCTGCCCGCGACCAAGGGCTTCGAGATTGGCTCGGGTTTTGCCGGGACGCACCTGCGCGGTTCCGAGCACAACGACGCGTTCGTCAACGAAGGCGGCCGCGTGCGCACCACGACCAACCGCAGCGGCGGCGTACAGGGCGGCATTTCCAACGGCGAGGAGATCGTTTTCCGCGTCGCCTTCAAGCCGACGGCCACCATCGCGCAGGCGCAGCAGACCGTTTCCGTGACGGGCGAGGCCGCCGAGCTCAAGGCGCGCGGCCGCCACGATCCCTGCGTGCTGCCCCGCGCCGTGCCGATGGTCGAGGCGATGGCGCGCCTCGTGCTGGTCGATCACCTGCTCCGGCAGCGGGCCTTGGCGGATGCCTAGATCACGCCTGATTTCTCGAGCTCGTCGAGGCGGCGCTGGTTCTTTTCATCGATGATCTCGACGGTGTCGGGAAGCTCAAGCAGGACCTGCAGGCAGAACGAAATATCGGCATCAGCGAAGCCGGTGGTTTCCATGGACGCCTTCTCAAGCGTGATGTAAATCCACGCGAACAGGTCGGACTCGCTGACGCGGAACTGGAGATTGGCATTCCAGATGATTTCCTTCGCGCTCTTGATTTCGAGCGTGAACTCCATGCCAGGCGCGATCTGCTCGACCTTCTCAAAGCGTTCCAGCCAGGACTCCACGCAGACGCTCACGCGCTCGCGGTCGAAGGGCTGATTGAAGATGGCAACGAATCCTTTCTTTTCCATTTCGGAATCTACTTGGAGAGAATCGGTCATCAAGTTTCGGCGGTGATTTTTTTATAGAGGCGCAAAATCATAATTCAATCCCCTCGCCGGGCGGCGGCACAATCACCTGCATGCCCGGCGCGCGCGTGGCAAGTTCGTGCTGGAACCACTCCAGTGCAAGCTTATCGCCATGCACGAGCACGCAGGTCCGCGGGTTGGTCTCGACGATGTAGTTGGCGAGGTCGTCGCGTTGCGCGTGGGCGGTGAAATCGAAATGCTCCACGCGGCAGCGCACCGGCTGAGGGCCGTACTGGTTGTTCATCACGACTTCCTTGCCAGGAGGTGTCGCGCGCAGGCGCCCGGCGGGCGAATCGGGATCGCAATAGCCGACGAAGAAAATGCTATGCCGTTCGTGAGCGAGAAACTCCTGCGCGAAGATGTTCGAGAGCGTGTTCTCAGTCATCATGCCTGAGGAGATGAGGTAGATGTGGCCGCGTTTGGGACTGAAGTCCCGCGCTCGCCTGCCGTCCATGACTTGCGGCGCGACAGTCTCCAGCAAGTTCAGGCGCGAGTGCTGGCGGCGCGTGCGCCCGGCCAGGCGGTCGTAGATGTCAGTAAAGCTGCGTCCGAGGCCGCCTATATAGATGGGCGTTTCGGGCAGGCGCCGGCTGCGCTGGAAGAAATGGAGCTGCGCGAGCAGTTCCTGCGTCTTGCCCATGGCGAAGACCGGCATGAGCACCGCGCCGCCCTGCACGAAGGTCTGCTCGATGGCCGCGGCCAGCCGCTCCACTTCCGCCTCGCGGGTGAAACCCTCGGGTCGCGGTTGCGCGCCGCGCGTGGTTTCGGTGATGAGCACATCGATGTCGCGGCGCGGAAAATCCGCCGCGCGCAGTAGCGTCTGGTCGGAGAAGTTGACGTCGCCGGTGTAGAAGATCGTGCGTCCGCGATGATGCAGCGACGTGCCGACCGATCCCAAAATATGCCCCGCGTCGTGGAACTGGAAGCTGAGCGCTTCGTCCACTGGATCGGGATAACCGCGCAGCGACCACGGCCGCTCCAATCCGCACGCCTGCCACGCGCGGACGAGCTGGTCGAGTTCGCGGTGAGTAAAAAGCGGAAATTCCGCGATGCCTTTTTCCGCCTTCTGCTTGAGCATGACCTGCACGGAATTATGCAGCAGCGGATCGGCGAGGAAGTAGGTCGGCTCGCTCATGAATACACGCGCCGAGGGATGCTCGCGCATAAGCAGCGGCAGAGCGCCGGTGTGATCGTGATGCGCGTGGCTGACGAGAATCGCGTCGACCGAATCGAACGGCATCACCTCGAGCCGCGGCAGCCCGGCGTTGCCCTCGCCGCGCGGATGCATGCCGGCATCGAGCACGATGCGGTCGTCGCCCTCGAAATCGAGCAGGTACGAGTTGGCGCCGATTTCGTTCGCGCGCGTCAGGTTGGTGAAAATCATGGGATCGGAAAATGACATTCCCAAAAGCGGGCGCGCTGTTCTATAACCAAATAGTTCCTTTTACTCGTTCGCCCTCCATCATGCTTTCCTCCACACGTTTCCTGATTGGTGGTGTCGGTATGCTGTTGATGACCGCGCTTCTCGTTCGCGCCGATGACGACGACGACCGTCACATGGGCAACGCGCTCAACGTGGCGAAGGAGTGGATCGCGGAGATCGACGCGGGCGAATACGACCAGAGCTACGCGGACGGCGGATCGGCCCTGCACGAAAAGGTGCCGCAGGACACGTGGGTCCGCATCTTGAAGACCGAGCGTCCCCTGCTGGGCAACGTGGTGACCCGCACGGAAACGGATCACTCCTACCGTCCCAATGGATTTGAAGGCACTGACGGCGAATTTTTCGTCATCAGTTACCGGACGGCTTTCTCGAACAAACCGGATGAAGTCGAGCACCTTGTACTGAAGCGTGAAGGCGGACGCTGGCGCGGCGTGGGCTACGATTTCGGCCCGGAGGAAGTTACGACCGATCCCGACGCCGGGCCGACCACGACCGTCACCACCTCGACGAACGCGCCGCCCGTGCCGAGCAATGGCATCACCGTTCCGGTGAAGCGCCCCGGCAACTAGCGTCACCTCCCGTGGAATCGGCTACGGCGCGAGCAAATCGACGCTGACGTCATAGCGCAGGAACGGCGTGATGAGGTAGACGCCGTTGAACGCTTCCCGCGCAACGTCGCGGACCTCGCGCGCCACCTCGAGGCCGAAGCGCGTCGCCGCTGCGTCGTCCGCCGCATGGCGCAGCTTTTCCCGCACCGCGTCGTCGATCTTGATTCCCGGCACCTCGTTGTGCAGGAACTCCGCGTTGCGCGAGCTGAGCAGCGGCATCACGCCGATGAAAACGGGCACGCCCAGCGGCTTCAACCGCGCCGCCGTCCGCCGCGCCAACGCCACGTCGAATACCGGCTGCGTCATGACATATTGCGCGCCCGCCGCGAGCTTGCTTTCGAGCTTGCGCACCTGGGAATCGAAATTCAGCGCGTTGGGATTGAACGCACAGCCGATGAGGAAATGCGTCTCACCCTTGAGCGGACGTCCCACCGCATTCACGCCGCGATTCATGCCCGCGAAGAGCTTGATCAGCCCGAGTGAGTTCACGTCGTAGACCGACGAGGCGCCGGGATGGTCGCCCACCTTGGCGGGATCGCCAGTCACCGCCAGCACGTGGCGAAAACCAAGCGTGCCGAGGCCCATGATCTCCGATTGCAGCCCAAGCAGATTGCGGTCGCGGCAGGCGATGTGCAGCAGCGGCGTGATGCCCACTTCCTGGCGCAGATGAATCGCCGCGGCGAGATTCCCGACCCGCAGGATGGCCAGCGAGTTGTCGGCCAGCGTCACGGCCGCCGCGCCCGCGTCCTTGAGAGCGCGCGCACCGGCCAGGAATTTGTCCATCGACAGCGTCTTCGGCGAGTCGAGCTCCACGATGGAAACCACCTCGGTCTTCAGCCGGTCGAGGATCGACGCCTCTTCCTCATAAGCCTGCGACACGCGGGCAACGCCGGGCTCGGTGACCGTGACGCGCTCGCGCGCGGCGGCAGGCTTCTTCACCCGCACCGGTTTCAGCTCGCGCACGACTTTGGCCATGGCGGCGATGTGCTCGGGCCGGGTGCCGTAATCGCCGCCGATCAGCCGCGCGCCTTCGGCCACCCATTGGGGCAGGGTGGCGGCAAAATACTCGGCGCTGGCTGCGTAATTGAACCGGCCTTCGTAGAACTCGGGCTTGCCCGCGTTGGGGAAAACGGAGAGCAGGTCGCCCTCATTCACCGCCAGCTTGGAAAGCAGGTTCAGGCACGCCTGAGGGCCGCAGGTGCCGTTCAGGCCCACGACGTCCGCGCCCGCCTGGCGCAGGATACGCACCGCCTCCGGAAACGTCTCGCCCGTGGCCAGCCGTCCCTCTTCGCTGATGCCGAGCGACGTGACCACCGGCACGCTCGCGATGCTGCGAAAGACTTCCAGCGCGAGCAGCAGTTCATCCAGCGCGGTGAAGGTTTCCAGGAAGATCAGATCGCAACCGCCATCAAGCAGCGCGGAGATTTGCTCGCGAAACATCGACCGTTGATCGTCGAGCGAAAAATCGCCGTCCGCCAGACGCAGCGAGAGCGGCCCCACCGATCCACCGACAAAAACATCGCGGCCCTGCAGCGCTTCGCGCGCGACCTTCGCCGCGGCAAATGCGATCTCGGCCGCTCGATCCTCAAGCCCAAAACGGGCGAGCCTCGCACGATTCGCCCCGAATGAATTCGTCTCGATCACCTGAGAACCGGCGTCGGCATATTCCCGGTAAACGCGCGACACCAGATCGGGCTGCGTGAGGTTGAGCTCCTCGAGGCAATGGTTGGCCGGGGAACCCAGCTCGTAGAGGTAGGTTCCCGTCGCGCCATCGCCGAGCACGATGCGCTCGCGCAGAAGTTCCAGAAAATCAGCCATGAAGTGGCGACGACACTAGACCAGCGTTTTGGCAAACGCGAGCTTCACCCCGCTTGCGGCGCGAGACTCCACGCCTTAGGATCAACCGATGTCCCGCAAAAAAGCCGGTCTGCGCCTGACGGACGACCCGAAGGTCAACGAAGACATTCAAAATTTGGTCACGGGGTGGAAGCATCCCGAGTTCTCCGACGACCTGGCGGAAATGATCGCCTCGCTCTACAAGTTGTCGCGGCAGGACATCACCTCCGGCGACATCGCGCTCTTCAAGCGATCGATGGCCGAACTGCGTTACGCGCAGGGCGTCTTCGCGCCTTATCGCGGCGTGAAGAAGCTGTGCATCTTCGGCTCTGCGCGCACACGCCCACCCGCGCCGATCTTCCAATGCGCCATTGATTTCGCGCGGCTCATGACCGAGGCCGGCTTCATGACCATCACCGGCGCGGGCGACGGCATCATGGGCGCGGCGCAGGAGGGCGCGGGCGCCGAAAAAAGCTTCGGCCTGAACATCCTCCTGCCGTTTGAGCAGTATCCCAACGCCGTCATCCGCGACGATCCGAAGCTGGTCACGTTCCGCTATTTCTTCACCCGGAAGCTCACCTTCCTGCGGGAGACCAATGCGGTCGCGGCTTTTCCCGGCGGCTTCGGCACGCTGGACGAGGCGCTGGAACTCATCACGCTGATGCAGACGGGCAAGGCGCGGCTCATTCCGCTCGTCCTGGTCGACCAGCCCGGCGGCTCGTTCTGGAAGGCGTTCACCGTCTACGTCAGCGAGCACCTCATGGCCAACAAGCTCATCTCGCCGGAGGATTTCCATCTCTTCAAGCTGACCAGTAATATCGAGGAAGCACGCAACGAGATCGTGCGTTTCTATCACAATTTCCATTCCTATCGCTACGTGGGGCCCTATCTGGTCATCCGGCTGCAGCGCCGCATTAGCGACGAAAAGATCGCCCAGCTAAAGAAGGAATTCCTGAGCATCCTCCATCCGCCCGGCGAAATCTTCCAGCGGGACGCCTTCCCACAGGAGGCCAACGAACCCGACCTCACGCATCTGCCGCGGCTCTGCCTGAACTTCAACCGCATCCATTTCGGCTTCCTGCGGCTACTCATCGACCGGCTGAACGAGGAGTGATTGGGCTTCGTCACGGTCGAGGCATCCATTCGGACGACTCATGCGTAATACAAACAGGCCGAGCTTTTAACGTTGGCCGTCTGAGGTTCCTGCGTTAGATTCGGTTTTCCCGACCTAACTATTAACCCGCCCGACAACGCTTGAAAGTCGATCCACGTTTTCTCAAGGAAGAAGGCACGGAGGTCTTTCTCGGCAATGAGCTGATCGTCAAGGGTCTGCTCGAGACCGAGGGCGGCACGCATCTCTGGACTGGCTACCCCGGCTCGCCCGTCTCCGGCTTCTTCGATTGCATCGAGGCCATTGCGGAAATCCCCAAGCAGTACGGCATCAGCGCCGTGCTGGCCAATAACGAGGCGCTCGCGGCCGCGATGGTCAACGGCTCGCAGATGCACGGCCTGCGCGCCATGGTCGTGATGAAAAGCGTCGGCCTGCATGTCGCGACCGATGCGCTTTCCATCGGCAACCTCGCCGGGGCCCATCCCGACGGCGGCGTGGTCGTGGTCATGGGCGACGATCCGTGGAGCGATTCCACGCAGGTGCCGGCCGACTCGCGCTACCTGTGCAAGCACATGCACATGCCGATCCTGGAGCCGAGCAGCAACCAGGAAATGAAAGACTGGGTCGACCTCGCGTTCAAGCTCTCGCGCGAAAGCGAGCTCTACATCGGCTATCTCGTCACCACCAACCAGGCCGACGGCGGCGGCTCGGTGCAAACTGGGCGCAACCATTTTCCGCGCGTCAATACGCACAATCCCTTTGCCGTCGACACCGCAACCATCGATTTCGAGAAGAATGTGCTGCTGCCGCCGCGCACGTGGCGTCGCGAGCAGGAACTGCCCCTGCGTTACGCGCGACTCTGGGCCAGCGCCCGCCAGCACGGCGTCAACCGCGTGATTCCCGGTCGCACTGGAGCAACGGCGCCCATCGGATTCGTCACGTCGGCGCTTGCGTCCAATTATCTCGAGCACGCGCTCGACCAGTTGGGCCTGACCGGCCTCTTCCCGATCCTCAAGCTCGGCATCACCTATCCGCTCGATCCTGCGCTGATCGATTCCTTCGCCGACCAGGCCGAGAATCTCGTCGTCGTCGAGGAACGCCGCGGCTTTCTCGAGGAGCAGGTCGTGCAGCTTCTCGCCCGGCGCGCGATGCTCGGTAAACCGGCGCTGCCCGTTTATGGCAAGATCTTCCCCGGCGCCCGGGAGGGCCTGCCCTCCGCGCGGGGATTCAATTCGTCGATCCTGGTCGAGCTGCTCGCGCCGCTCATCACGGAACTCGCCTCACCGAAGCTCAAGCTCGATCTCATCCGCATCGAGGGCGAACTGGCGCTACTCCGCGCCAACGCCGCCATCGACGTGCAGCTCGCGCCCCGCACGCCTACGTTCTGCCCGGGCTGCCCGCATCGCGATTCGGCCAGCGTGCTGGGTGAAGTGAAGCGCGCCTTCCTCGATACGGACTACATGCAGCGGCAGCATCGGCGCGAACCGGTGGACCTCGTTTTCCACGGCGATACCGGCTGCTACACGATGCTCATGTTCGAGCCGAACAAGCAGCTCATGCACAACTACAGCGGCATGGGGCTTGGTGGCGCGACCGGTCTCGGCATCGACCCCTTCATCACCAACAAGCAGGTGGTGTTCATGGGCGACTCGACTTTTTTCCACAGCGGCCAGCTCGCGATTTCCAACTCGATCAAGAATGGCCAGGACATCACCTACATCATCCTCGACAACAAGACGACGGCGATGACCGGCCAGCAGACCACCGCCGCGCTGGAGTACGACCTGCTCGGCAACGAGACGTTCGTGCAGAAGATCGAGAAGATCATCGAGGCCATGGTCGAGGCACAGGAGCTCGAGGTCATCCGCACGAATCCCGCCCAGCGCGCCGCCTATCGCACGCTGCTCGAGTCGACCATCCTGAAGAACGGGGTGAAGGTGCTCATCGCCGACAAGGAATGCGGCATCACCTTCCATCGGCGTCGCAACCGAGCCGAGCGCGCCGAGGTGCGGGAAAAAGGCTTCATCGAGACCAAGCATCACATCACGATCAACGCCGATGCCTGCGAATACTGCCTCGAATGCACGCGCGCGACCGGCTGCCCGGGCCTGACCTTTGCCGACACCGACTTCGGCCGCAAGGTGCAGACCGACCTTTCGTGGTGCGTCAACGACACCGCCTGCACGAAGCTCGACGCCTGCCCGGCGTTCGAGGAGATCACCGTCGTCCGCTCCCAGAAACCGTCGTCGCGCCTGCCCGATTTCGACAAGAACGAAGTCCCGCTCCCTCACCGGCGCGACTTCACTGATGTCTGGCACGGCTATCTGGCCGGCGTCGGCGGAATGGGCATCGGCGTCTCGGCGGCGACGCTCGTGCGGGCGGGTCATCGCGAGGGTTATCATGTCGTCTTCAGCGACAAGAACGGCCTCGCCATCCGCAACGGCGGCGTCTACTCGCACATCACGTTCTTGAAATCCGGTCCGCGCGCCATCTCGCCGATTATCCCCTACGGCAAGGCCGATCTCATGCTGGGCATCGATATCCTCGAGGCCGCGCGCGGGCTCGATCCCAAGGGCAACCTGCGCGTGGCCGGTCCGCGGACGCGCGCCATCGTCAATCGCCAGAAAACGCCGACCATCCATACCCTGCTCGGCACGGACGATTTTTGTGTAGAGACGCTGGAGAACGCCTTGCGCGCCAACACGGACGCGACCGGCTATTTCAGCGCGGATATTTCCAACCTGTCCGAGCGCGTCTTCGGCACGAAGCTCTACGCCAATGTCATCATGCTCGGCGTCGCCTTCCAGCGTGGCGAACTGCCGCTCTCGCTGGAGAGCCTCGAGTGGGGCATCCAGGAAACGATGGGCAGCGCCGCAACGGAGAACTGGCTCGCGTTCAAGCTCGGTCGCAAGGTCGCGCATGACGCGGCGCTGGCCACGCCGCTGACGCCCGAATCGTCCTATCACGACGTCGTGGCGGAAAAAGCGGCGCGCCTCCAGCGCACCGGCCGTGGCGGCGAAAAGCTCGCGCAGCATTACTGGCGGCTCGTCTCCGGCGCGATGGAAAAGCTCACGCTCGATACCGTGCACCAGTCGATCCTCGCGCAGCGCATCTACGACCTGATCCGCTACGAGGACGTGGCCTACGCCGAGAATTACGTGGAGCGGCTCGTGCGCCTGCACGCCCGCGATACGAAGACGTTCAATTTCGCCGCCACGCAGGCGGCGCTTTGGAACCTGCACCGGGTCATGGCGATCAAGGACGAGGTCTACGTCGCCTACCTCCTCAGCAGCGAGGAAAAGTACGAGCGCGACCGCGAGCGCTACAACGTCCATCCCGAGCTCGGCGACAAGCTGGTCCATCGCCATCTCAACCGGCCTGAGTTTACCGTCGGCGGCCGCACGATCCGCTTCAAGATGCGCACGCGCCCATGGATGTTGCGCCTGATGCGTGAGGCCAAATTTCTGCGTCGCCTCATGCCATCTTGGCACGCAAAGGAAAAGGCGTTCCGCGACTGGTATTTCGATCTCGCCGAAAAGTTTGTCGCGCCGCTCGACCCCGAAGCCTACGCGACCTGGCTGAAAATCCTGCGCCTGCCCGAGGAAGCCACCGGCTACCGCGAGATCCGTTATCCCCGCATGGAACGCGCCCGCGAGCGAGCGTCCGAGTTGCTTGCTGGGATCAACATCCGCAGCGTGGATCAAGCTGTCAGAAACTAACCAACCGACGAAGCGTGCTGCGAGGTAACCTGGACGCCGTGAGCTTGCATCCATTCGAAGAAAAGCGTTAGGTCAGCAGAATTTGGAATACCAAATCGGACCTTAGAAAAGTTGGGAAGCACGCCCGGAATCACATCTTTGAAATGGACGGTATAAAGGTTGAATGGCTGCAGGCGGAAAGTCGTTTGGGACATCACCATTTTTGAGATTCGGTCGGGAAGGATTCTCACAAAGGAGCCACGATTTCGCCCCCGTGGACCCGAGTAAGCGTATAAAGAGTTTTTATAAAAATAATGCTTCGGTATTTCCGGATATTTATTGCGCCAGTAAAGCAATGCCGGGACGATGATAAATCCGAATAGGGCAAGTGCAGCTAGTCCTTTGAAACCGATAGCTAAGTTGTTACCAAAAAAGAGGAAGAAGAGTATCGCAAGAAGCGCGAGACTGCCTCCTGCCATAAGCGCACGTTTCCATGGAGCTAGCGAAACCCAGTCGTATTCTCTTAACGGAATAGCTGGAATAGTAAATATCAGCTCGCCTCGAAGTGGCGTGATCAGTTTCATCTCGTAGCTAAATATCGATCACCTTACCGGTGGAACGACTTGCCGGTGCTACGCGTCGCGTGCGCTTTTCCCAGCCGCTAAAGAAGCCGGTGATGAGGCTGAGCAGGATAGCGCCGAAGAAGGCCGACCAGAATCCTGGCACGTGGAAGCCATGAACAAAATCGGGAATCCAATAAAGAATGAGCGCGTTGATAACGAGCAGGAAGAGACCGAGCGTGAGCAGCACCAACGGCAGCGTGATGAGGATCAGGATCGGTTTCAGGATCGCGTTGAAGATCACGAAAATCAGCGCCGCCAGCAAAAGATCGCCCGGCCGGTCGAAGCCGATGCCCAAGGGCGAAATGAGCGAAATCAGGTAGAGACCCAGGACAAGCGTGAGCCAGTGATAGAGCAGGCGCATGGACGAAATT
>Ga0182024_10002465_pt1 | contig 45787 bp, 51 predicted proteins | sample P32metaG_FD_120480 | JGI IMG/M metagenome (GOLD analysis project Ga0182024, IMG submission 120480) | Permafrost microbial communities from Stordalen Mire, Sweden - P3-2 metaG (Illumina Assembly) | ecosystem: Environmental > Terrestrial > Soil > Wetlands > Permafrost | place: Sweden: Stordalen... | reverse complement strand
GTCATCGGGTTCATGAGCGGAAACCAGCAGCACCCTGACCTGATGTGCGAGGTGTTCATCCTCGGTCCCACCGACCTCGTCGACGATCACGAGATCCCCGCCCGCGAGCCGTCCCCGTCTCACAACTGAAGCAAGGCTCCGTCAAGAGCGACTCTGCTCGCTCGTGCGGTCAGTGGAACCAGGCCAGACTCAGCCGTCCACAAGCAGGCTGTCAACGGGCCCAAGCAGCCCATTGAGTGGCGCGAGACGCCGGGGAGCTCTCGCAGCCGATGCGTGAGGGACTCGCCGCGCTTTCGGCGCTCGAGTTGCTCGCAGGCGATCGGGTGCCACAGTTCGTCGATGACTCGCGCCGGCTCGCCGGAGACCTCCTCGACCGAGCGCTCCAGATGCTCGGCCCAGAGTCGTAGCCGGGTCTCGCGTGCGACGGTGGAATCGCACGTCACGACGTTCATCTCAGTGTCGTTAGAGAACGCGTGCTCGTTGAGGTTGGCCGACCCACAGCCTTACCTGAGCGAGGAGAACCGGGCCATCACTGGAACTTGTCGATCGTCGTCGGCTGCACGGTGCGGTTGATCGGCGCCTACTCGTTCTCGGAGAGAGCCGGGAACGCGCCGTTCTGCTCCTCGGCGTCAAGACCTTCGGTGGCCTTGACGATGGACTCCTCGCGAGTACGTGTGCGCAGCCTGTACCGCCCGGTTTACGCACTCCACAGGGTAGGCTGGGCTTCGATCGCACAGGACATCCGAACTAGAGGAGTCTCATGGACCTGCTTGTGCTTCTTATCATCGTCTTGATCATTCTCAGCGTCGCGGGCGCCGCGTTCGTGAGCCCGCTGGTGTTGGTTCTTCTTGTCGTGGCGCTGGTGTTGTTTCTGGGTCCCTACCGCGGTCGACGGGGGCGCCTCTAGGCGCTCCAAGCCAGATCGAAGTAGCTCGCGCGTCAACCGAAGGGGGACTTCAGACGTCGTGTTCTGGCATGACGCCGGGGCGTCCTCGGACTCGGTGTCGAGGCGTGAGCGAATCCTGCTCGACGAGCACCGGGCCGCGGGCCGTGGGTGTACTCGTCGACCCCGTGCGCGTGACGGTCAAGCGCCGCCTAGGCTGCGATCGGGGGCGGACTCAGTGCGTTCTTCGGCCGCTCTCGTGCGGTCATCCGCTGCTTGCTCATGATCGCGGGCCGCACTGGCGCGGTCATCCGCTGCCTGCTTATGATCGCGTGCTGCTTTGAGAGCTTACTCCTCTCGTCTCGCTGACTCAGCCGACTCGACCGTGTCGTCTTGCGCCTCGGCGTCGGCGTCACGCATGTCGGCCATCTGATCACGCCCATCCGCCGTGATGTCTCGCGACGCGGCGGTTCGCAGGCGTGCGCGAGACTGCTGCTCTCGGAGATGCGTCGCATGCTCACGATGCGCGCTGCCCGTGTCCCGCACGTGTTGATCAGTCCCCTGGAGGGATTCCTGATCGCTGGCGGCCTGATCCTCGTCCGACGCCGCCTGGTCGCGGTCCGAGGAAGTCTGGTCGCTGTCTGAAGCCGTCTGGTCGCTGTCTGAAGCCGTCTGGCCTAGGTCAAGCGGGGCTGATGCGACCGAGTCCTCGCGAGGCTGCCCTGACGCTGGGTTTCCGCCCGTCGGCTTGTCTTCTGCACCCCGCACAAGATCTACCTTCGAGCAAATACGCTAGCAAACGGAATCGCTCTGACCGCGTGAGCAGTCGATCAGGTGCGCCACGCTTCTCCGGCACGACTTCGATGCCCGACGGCCTCGACTGTCACCCGCGGCGATTCGTGATACCGCGTCAGGGGCGGGCGAGTCGGCGTCCGCTCGGCGTGTCGGGCGGCGTGTAGTTGAGCTCGTAATGGTGGTAGAGGGCCGACTCGTCTGCCTGGGAGAGCTCCTCGCCGTGCTGCTCGATGTCAGGCGCGTCCTCGACCTGCTCCCTGGAGACCGCCACCTGCAGCTCATCGGGACCGATCTTGATCCCACCCAGCGGCACAAAGGTCAGGTGGCGGCCGACGGATGAGGATCTACCGCTTCGCCGGCGACAAGGAGGCGGTCGAGGGGCGCCTCGAAGACGAGGCGCAAATGCCGCCCAATGAGAGACTGGACGCGTTGGGGTGGGACATCTATCTGCTCGCCAGCGCGCGCGGTGACACGAGCGGACATGCCTTTACGCTCGCGATGAAGGACACACTGCGCAGGCGCGAAACCCTGCGGCGAGATCTTTTGGCGCGTTCTTTGCGAGAGATCGAAAACTGACCCGCACAAGCACGTTAGGCGAGACCGCGTGGTTGATAGCGAAGCCCTGATCGCTCGGACGAAGATAGAGAGGCTGCTGCTGCCGATCGTCGTCGACGGAGACGTCCTACATCGCACCGTCTGCTCGTTCAGGATTCTTGCTGCGCGGGTGGGCTCAGCAGTCGCTCGGCGAGGTTTGTGATCCGGTCGAGCCATTGGGCGTCGGTTTCGCTGCCGCGTAGCTCCTCGGGGGTCAGGAAGTAGCGGTACAGGAGCAGTCCGGCGAGCATGTCCACGAGCAGATCAGCGTCGGTGGCGTCGACCTGTCCCTGCGCGGCTGCGGCTTGCAGGCTGTTGATCGCGCGTTCGCGGCGTGGTTGCACGCGCCGCTGCCAGTAGCGGCGGTGGAGTTTTGGCTGGTGGGTGAGGCGAGTGAGCCAGAGCTGGATGGCGTCGTGCTCGATCGGGTTTGAGAGGCCTGTGATCGCGACGCGCAGGCCGTCGCGTACCTCTGCCCAGAAGGCGTCTGTGTCGATCGTGGGGTCTGGTCCTGGTAGCTGGCCAAGGGCGTCGTCGATGACGTCGAGGATCAGCTCGTCACTGGAGGCCCAGCGACGATAGATCGTGCTGCGCGCGACGCCAGCGCGCTCGGCGACCGCGTCGAGGCTCATCGCGCGAAGACCGCGGTCGGCGAGCAGCTCGCGCGCGGCGCTCAGGACGCGCTGATCGATCTGCGCGTCCCGGGGGCGTCCGCCGCTGGAAGGGGGGTCTGGATTCACGTGGCCCATTGTCACCGGGATCTCTGCCCTGTGTTACGCTACGCCTGTAGCGATACTTATGTCTCGGAAGTTGAACGGGAGCGCATATGAGTCGAAGGGTTTTCGATCGCCTAGCGGGAGCGGGCGGTCTAACACCGCGGGTCGAGGTACCGCGGATCCAGTCAAGGGGGGCTTGGCAATGAGCACACACACAGATACGCCGGATGGGCCGGAGCCATCGGAGAGTCATTCGGCACGCAAACTGTTCGAGGTGGGAGGCTTGGTGGCGGCCGTGGTGTTGGTCGCGTTCGGAATCGCCGCGATCGCGCTGGGGGCAAATGGTCTCAGCACCGTCCACACGAGCATTGAACAGCAGAAGATCAAAGGTGACTCGAAGATGACCCCAACCGAAGTCAAATCGGCCTTCGCGGCGGCTGGACTCTCGACTAAGGGTGTAGGTCTCCCGACCTGCTCGGTTTCCGGCGTGGCGATCAAGAACGGTACCCAGGCACGCTGCTTTGCTGGCTACATGCGCACGGATGCTCTTGAGGCGACGAAAGGACTGACGTTCTCAGAAATGGGGATGTACTTGACCCCTGCAGGAAAGGAAACAAGCGAAAAGGCGGACGCCGCACTGAAGGAAGGCAAGCCGGTTTCAAATCCTGCACGTGAAATATGGGTAGAGGAGACTGCCCTTTCGACCGCGCTCAATGCAAGCTATATGGCCGAACAGATCTCGACCTTCGGGATCGTCGTCGGAATCGCGCTGCTGCTGACTGGGCTGGGCTTCGCCATCTTGACGATCGGTGGAGCGCTGCACAACCAAAGCTCCGATCGAGCGCTGCGGTTGCTGACCAGGCGCCGTGGCACGGGAGCGCCGCCGGCGGCAGAGTGACCCCACCCCCTCCGGCGAGCTAAGGCTCTTGGAGTACATCCATCCGCCCTTGCGGGCCGCCCGTACGGGCGGCCCGCACGTTGCTTTGTGACGTTCGATCGGCAGGGCCAACGTGGCGTTCGCTTCGCCGGCTTCATAAGGCGGGCTGCGACGGCCACGGGCGGTGTCCTTTCATCACCGCACGGTCCAAAGCACCTCGTGGCGCTCGAAGTCGGCGACCCGCAGCACGTTCGCCACTGAGGGCCTGAACTTCCGTTCGACGAGGTCATCGGCAACACGGACGCCGGGCACGCGGATCGTGGTGCGTCCGCGCTTAACGTTCACCAGGCTTGAGATGCCGGCCTGGCGCATCAGGCGGCGCACACGCCGGCGGGAGACCGCGATGCCTTGGCCGACGTGCAACTCGGCTTGCACCCTTCGCGAGCAATAGCCACGCTGCTCGCAAGCGCGAGCAACAGGGGCAGGCCGCAGCAGCCAATCATCGCGAGCGCTGCGACGCCCACGGCGAGACCTTCGCCGCCGGGCCGGTTTCTCGCGCGTGACTCCCAACCTATGCCTATGCAATACTTAGGCACACGCTTATGACGGGCGATCTCACTCTAGGCGAGGCGGCGAAGGCGATTGGCGTGAGCGTGGACACGCTCCGCAGGTGGGATCGTGCGGGCAAGCTGCGTACGCATCGAGACGGCCGCAATCGCCGGGTGGTTTCCCCTGTTGAGGTCCAGCGACTCACCAAACGTCCCGTGCGGCACGACACGGGAGCCCAGCTGTCGGCGCGCAACCGGTTCGACGGGATCATCCGCTCGGTCGAGGTCGATGGCGTCATGGCATTGGTCGAGATCGAGGCAGGCCCTTTCCTCGTGACAGCAGCGATAACGCGCGACTCGGTACGCGAGCTCGGGCTCGCGCCCGGTGTCCCGGCGACGGCGACCGTCAAGGCGACATCGGTAATGGTCGAGCGGCGCAATCGATGAGCGTGCCCACAGGCGGGCGCCAACACAACACAACGGAAGGCGGGTATCGCATGGTGAGGCCGCGAGACGGGCGGATGAACTCCGTCGCGTGCGGAACCGCACTGGCACTCGCCGCTGTCGCGCTTATCGTGGGCGGCTGCGGATCGAGCTCGAAAACGTCGTCGGCCTCGGCGGGCAAGTCGGTGTCGGTGATCTTCGCGGGCTCACTCGCGGACCTCATGGAAAACGACATCGGCCCGGCCTTCCAGAACGCCTCCGGCTATGCGTTCCAAGGCTTCGGTGGAGGCTCCGGCGAAGACGCCAAGGAGATCAAGGGCAAGATCCGCCAAGCCGACGTGTTCGTCAGCGCGTCCGCGGAAGCCGACACCGAACTGGAGGGACCCTCGAACGGCGGCTGGGTGTCGTGGTACTCGACGTTCGCGACGACGCCGCTGGTGCTCGGCTACGACCCGAGCAGCAAGTTCGGCAAGGAGCTCGCCGACGGTATGCCTTGGTATGAGGTCCTCAGCCAGCCCGGGATCAGGGTCGGGCGCACCGACCCGAAGCTCGACCCGAAGGGCGCGCTGACGGTGAAGGCCGTGGAAAGCGCCGCCAAGAAGCTGGGCGAACTGGCGCTCGCGCGCGCGCTTGCCTCCTTTCCGGTGTTTCCCGAGACCGCCCTGGTCGGGCGGCTGCAGGCCGGGCAGCTCGACGCGGGCTTCTTCTACGCGATCGAGGCCAACGTCGCGCACATCCGCACGGTCAGCCTCGTGCCGGTGTCCGAGACCGCCGCATACACGGTCACGATCCTTAACCACGCCGCCCAGCAAGCCGGCGCCGAAGCGTTCGTGCGCTACCTGCTCAAAGCGACGAGCACGCTGAGGAGCAACGGGCTGACGCCGCTCGCACCGAAGCTGACCGGCGAAGCCGCGGCGGTGCCCAGCGGCGTTCGCAGCGCCGTCGGCGCAGCCGCCCTCTGAGCGATGCTCGCCAGGGCGCGCAGCCCGCTGCCATGGCTCGGCGGGCTGCTCGCCCTGTATCTGCTGGCGCCGATCGTCGCGTTCGTGGCGCGGCTGACGGGCGGCGTCTCCTCCGCCCCCGGCGTCGGCTCGGCGCTGGCCACGTCGCTGATCACCGCGACGATCTCCACCGCGGTGATCGCGGTACTCGGCATCCCGCTCGCCTACCTGCTCGCGCACGGGCGCGGCCTTTACACGCGCCTGCTGACCGCGCTGGTGGCGCTGCCGCTCGCGCTGCCGCCGCTGATGAGCGGCCTGCTGCTGCTGTACGTCGTCGGGCCGTACACGACCGCCGGGCGGATCTTCGACGGACGCCTGACCGATACGCGCATCGGGATCGTCCTCGCGCAGACGTTCGTTGCGGCGCCGTTCCTGATCATCGCGGCCCGCTCCGCGTTCGCCTCGGTCGACCCCGCCCTGGAGGACATGGCAGCCGCGCTCGGACACGGGCGCCTGGCGCGCTTCAAGCACGTCGCGATCCCCTCCGCGCTCCCCGGTATCGGCGCCGGACTGCTGCTCGCGTGGCTGCGCTCCTTCGGCGAGTTCGGTGCGACCGTGATCCTCGCCTACCACCCCTACTCGCTGCCGGTGTTTACGTTCGTGCAGTTCGGCGCCACCGGCCTGCCGGCGACCATGCTTCCCGTCGCCCTCGCGCTGGCGGCGGCGCTGACGGTCCTGCTGCTGACCGGTCTGCGGCCGCCGAGGCGGCGCAGGCGAGCGGTGCTCCCGGCCACGCCGACCCCCGTCACTCCCGGCGCGCCGTCCGCCCTTGACTTCGCGTTGAGCAAGCGCCTGGGCTCCTTCTCACTCGAGATCGCCCACCGCGCGCGGGAGCCGCGCCTGGCGCTGCTCGGCCCCTCCGGCGCCGGCAAGACCCTGACCCTGCGCCTGCTCGCGGGTCTGATGCCCAGCGAAGGCGGGCACGTTCGCGCGGGTCCGCGCGCGCTCGATGGGCTTCCCACCGAGCGGCGGCAGATCGGCTACGTGCCCCAGCATCCCGCGCTGCTGCCGCGGCGCACGGTCTGGCGCCAGGCCACCTTCGGCGCGGGCGCAAAGGCTGGACTGGCCGCATGGTGGCTCCAGCGGCTCGGGTTGGAGGGCCTGGAGGATCGCTACCCCGACGAGCTCTCCGGCGGGCAGCAGCGCCGCGTCGCCCTCGCTCGGGCGCTGGCGATCGAGCCGCGCGTGCTGCTGCTCGACGAGCCGTTCACGGGACTCGACGCCCCCGTGCGCGACAGGCTGCGCCGCGAGCTGCGCGGCCTGCAGCGCGAGGCCGGCCTATGCACGGTGATCGTCACGCACGATCCCGAGGAGGCCGCGCTGCTGGCCGACGAGATCATCGTCCTCGACTGCGGCCGAGTGCTCCAGGCAGGTACGCGAAAGGACGTATTCCGCGGCCCGAGATCGCCCAAGGTCGCCAGCCTGCTAGGCATCGCCAACGCCCGTCGCGCCGTTGCAGTCGCGAGCGAGCTGATCGTGAGCGACGGGGCCGAGATTCAGATTCCCGCGCGAGGCCTCAGCGAAGGGAGCGAGGTCGTATGGTGCGTGCGCCCCGAGCGAATCTCGCTGGACCCGGTGGGCAGGTACGAGGCGATATTGCTCGACGACGTCGACCTGGGATCCACACGCGAGCTGACGGTCGCCCTGGCTGGGACGCTTGAGCTCACCGTACGTACCGCCGAGACGACCGAGCTGGCGCTCGGAGCGCGACTGCGCCTCGACATCGAGCCCGAGGACGTGACGGTGTGGCCGCTCGCGAGCGCGGCACACGGCGGCGAGACCGCCACGCAACCGGCCGCCTAGCCGCCGATGTAGGACATCTCGACCTTGGCCTGCTCCTCGATTGACTGCTCCTCGTTTGCCCGCTCCGGCATGGTCCGCTCGGAGATGGCGCGCTCGGCCGAGTAGCGGTCCGTCCGCGCGGTCCAGATCTCGCGCGTGCGTTCAGCGATCTCGAGGTCGCTCATTCCGGCGCGCAGAAGCGCGCGCAGATCGTGTCCGCGACGCGCGAACAGGCAGGTGAAGAGCTTGCCGTCGGCGGACAGTCGTGCGCGCGTGCAGCTCCCGCAGAATGGTTTGGTTACCGATGCGATCAGACCGATCTGGCCGCCTCCGTCGCGGTAGCGGAAGCGGGTCGCCACCTCGCCCGGGTGGCTGGCCGCGAGCGGCTCCAGCGGCCAGCGGGCGTCGATCATCCGGTGGATCTCGGCGGCGGGGACCACATCGTCGGGCCTCCAGCGGTTCGTGGTGCCGACATCCATGAACTCGATGAGGCGCAGAATCGCGGGTCGCTCACGAAAGTACTCGGCCATCGCCAGGATGCAGTGGTCGTTTACGCCGCGCTTGACCACCATGTTGACCTTCACAGGGAGCAGTCCCACGTGCGCGGCCGCATCGATTCCCTCGAGCACACGCCGGACGGGGAAGCCGACATCGTTCATCGCGCCGAAGACCTCGTCATCGAGTGCGTCGAGGCTGACGCTCACGCGGGTCAAGCCGGCGTCCTTGAGGGCCTGCGCCTTCCTCGCGAGGGCGGCACCGTTGGTGGTCAGAGCAATGTCAGCGATCCCATCTGTGCCGGCCAGCATCTCGATGAGCCGCTCGAGATCTCTGCGCAGCAGAGGCTCGCCGCCGGTCAGGCGGAGCTTCTTGACGCCTTGCTCGGCGAACAGGCGGGCGACGCGGGCGATCTCCTCGAAGGTGAGCAACTCGTGCCGGGGCATGAACACGAAGTCGCCTCCGAAGATCTCCTTGGGCATGCAGTAGGAGCAGCGGAAGTTGCAGCGGTCTGTTACCGAGATGCGCAGCTCCCGCAACGGACGCGCCAGCGTATCCACTGTGGAGATCACGCCGAGGTCCTCGTCGTAGCGGCGCCAGTCGCTGTCCGCGCGTTCGCGCGGGACCCCAACCACGCGAATCCGGTCCCCGCTCTCATTGCTTTTGCTTGGCTGCATGGCGTCGCGCGTAGAGCTTCTCCCGGATCGTCATCGCACCTGGATGGCCGCTGCCTGGCCAAGGGGTCAGCAGCAGCAACAGCCGCGCGTTCGAGGACGCGAGGACCTCGTGACGCTCTGTTGGGGCGAACTCGATGAGCAACCCTGGCCCACCTTCGGCGTGCTCGCCGGCGGTTGTGGTGACCTCGATCGCGCCATCGATCACGATGACCCACGCGCGCTCGTGCACCTCGTGGTCGGACAGGCTCTCGCCGGCCGCGAGGTCGAGCACGATCGCGCGCGCGACATCGCTCGAGGACAGGATCTCCGGTAGTCGCGGCTTGAGGTCAAGCGTCTTGAGCTGCCAGCTTTTCAAGCGGCCTCCATGTCAGGTGAGGGGATAGCGTGCCCCGCCGCAAACCCTAACGCCCTGGGTGCGCCACAGTGCCCGCGGGGGTGACGTCGAACGCCGTAGGCGCCGAGCGGCTGCGCCCGGACACCGATGTTCGGCGACGGCCGGCTTGGACCTGCGCGACTCATGCGGGCCGGCCTATTCGTACTCGCCAGACCTCGGGGCCCTGCTCGAGATACTCCCACGTGAACTGGCCCGCGTGCTCGGCCTCGAACTGGTAGTAGAGCGGCTTGGGGTCGTGGTCGTTGACGAGCTCAAAGCCGCCGCCCGCGGCGAGTTGGCCGTAGGTGTCGAAGATCAGCTCGTGGCGGCGGGCGGGCGGCTCGGTGCGGACGTCGAGTTGTGGGTCAGGCATTGCGGTGCTCCTTGGTCGTGGTTGGGGTCGGATGGCATCCGGGCCAGCCGGTGCATCAGCGCGTTGACGCGCTGAGCTTCGGCGGGATGGCGGTGGCGCAGCGCCGCCCACGCCCGTCCGGCGAGCCGGTTGGCGGTCTCGGGCCGGCCGCTTTCGCCCAGCGTGCGCAGCGCATCGGCGAGCACTGGCGTGATTGCCTTGAGCGCGTCATCGTCGTCGGTCGGATGGATTCTCACGGCCTCGTTGTTTTTACAGGCTTTGTGTGAAAAGATCAAGGTCGTGGATGATCGGCTCGGAGCGCTTGGCCTGCTCACCCGCCCGCTCGACGCGGGCCTGGTGCTCGAGATGCTGCGCTCGGTGATCGATCCGGAGCTTGGGGTCAACATCGTGGATCTCGGGCTCGTCTACGACGTGACCATCGCTGCGGACGGCAGTGTCGACGTCGAGATGACGCTGACCACGCCCGGCTGCCCACTGGCGGGCTTCCTCGATGATCAGATACGAGCCTGTCTGGCGCAGCTGCCGCAGGTGCGGGGCGTCGCTGTCAGGCTGGTGTGGGAGCCGCCTTGGGATCCGACGGCGATGAGCGAGGCGGCGCGCGAGCAGCTCGGATGGGCGTGAACGGCACCCCGCGCATCTCAGGAGCTTCGATCGATGTGAACGGCGCCCGGCGCATGCGACGTCGGCGCGCGCCGCTGTTGGCGCTGGCGCTCGTCGCCCTGTTCGCCGGGCTCTGGGGCGGGCTGCTACGTCTCGGCCTGTCGCTGCCGAGCGGCCTGACCAGGGCCAGCGAAGTGCATGGTCCGCTGATGGCGCTCGGCTTTCTGGGCACGCTCGTGAGCCTCGAGCGCGCGGTCGCGCTGGGACGCTGGTGGTCCTACGCGGCGCCGCTGGCCGCGGGCCTGGGAGCGCTCGCCGCGCTGGCCGGCGCTCCCGGCGGTCTGGGTCCGGCGCTGCTGACGCTCGCCGGGCTCGTGCTGCTCGCGGACCACCTCGTTCTGCAGCGCATGGCCCCCTCGGCGCACAACGCTGTGATGGGGCTCGGTGCGCTCGCGTGGTGCGCGGCCGCCGTGGCGTGGCTCCTGGGCGCCGACGTGAGTCGCTTCGCGCCGCTGCTCGCCGGCTTTCTCGTGCTGACGATCGTCGGCGAGCGGCTGGAGCTGACACGCGCCGTGCGTCTCTCAGCCCGAGTCCGGGGGCTGCTGGCTATCGCGGTCGCGGTGTTCTGCGCCGGCCTGGTCGTGTCCCTGCCCGCCGAGGCATTCGGCGTCAGGATCGCGGGCGTGGGGCTGCTCGGCCAGGCGGCCTGGCTGGCGCGCTATGACGTCGCGCGGCGCACGGTCCGCGTGGGCGGCGTCACGCGGTTCATGGCCTGCGCGCTGCTCGCCGGCTACGTGTGGCTCGCCGTGGCCGGCGTGCTGTGGACGGCATACGCGTCGATGGTCGACGGTCCCGCCTACGACGCGTCACTGCACGCGGTGTTCCTCGGGTTCGTGATGTCGATGGTCTTCGCGCACGCGCCGGTGATCGTCCCGGCCGTGCTGCGCGTGTCGCTGCCGTTTCACCGTGGCTTCTACGCGCACCTGGCGCTGCTGCACGCCTCGCTGGCGCTGCGCCTGCTCGGCGGGGACCTCGCCGGCAACCTGGCGGCGTGGCAGTGGGGCGGCGTGCTCAACGCGGTCGCGATCCTGCTCTTCCTGACGGTCAGCGCATTTGCGGTGCTACACGCCCGCCGCGTCGCCCGCAGAGCGCCTGGGGAACGCGCGCGCCGATCGCAGATCCGCCAAGGTGCGACGCATGGATGAGCTCACCCGCTATCAGCTGGCGCTGTTCTTCCACCTGCTCGGCGCGCTGCTGTTCGTCGCCGGCATCATTCTGGCCGGAGTCGCCTTCGAGGCTGCCCGGCGCCGGCAGCGGCCTGCGGATATCGCCCTGCTGCTGGGGCTCACGCGGGTTGGCGTGGTCCTGGTCGGCATCGGCGCGCTGCTGGTGCTCGGCTTCGGCCTGTGGCTCGTGCATCTCGGCGGCTTCGGCTACGGCGCCGGCTGGGTCGACGCGGCAATCGCGCTGTACCTGGCCGCGCTCGTGCTCGGCGCCATCGGCGGCCGACGGCCCAAGCAGGCACGCCAGCTGGCCACATGCCTCGCCGGCGAAGATGCGCCGGCCAGCGCCGAACTTCGTGCGCTACTCAACGACCCCCTCTCGCTCGCCGCCAACTACACATCCGCGGCGGTCGTCCTGGCAATCCTGGTGCTGATGGTCTTCAAGCCATGAATGCCTGCCTGGTGAGGGTGGCCGGCGTTGGGTGAGCTCGGCGCCTTTCTAAAGATCGCGCGGTCGGGCAGCGTGCAACGCGATCCGTGTGAGCGCGTCGGCGACTACCGAGAGTTCGTCACGCCGCTCCCAGACGCGGAGCTCAGTGCGCAGGGCGCGCGCTGCATGGACTGCGGGGTGCCGTTCTGCCACAACGGATGCCCGGTGGGCAACCTGATTCCCGATTGGAACGATCTCGTCTACCGCGACCGCTGGAAGGAGGCGATAGTCCAGCTGCACGCGACCAACAACTTCCCCGATTTCACCGGGCGGGCGTGCCCGGCGCCGTGCGAAGCGGCGTGCGTGATGGAGATCCGGGAGGGCGAAGCGGTCACGATCAAGCAGATCGAGCAGGCGATCATCGACCGCGCGTGGAAGGAGGGCTGGGTCACGCCGCAGCCACCCACATTCGAGACCGGTCACAACGTCGCGGTGATCGGCTCGGGTCCGGCCGGCTTGGCGACCGCACAGCAACTGCGCCGGGCGGGGCACGGGGTCGTGCTGTTTGAGCGCGACGAGGCACCCGGCGGCCTGCTGCGTTTCGGCATCCCGGACTTCAAGATCGAAAAGACCGTCGTGCAGCGCCGCGTGCAGCAGCTCATCGACGAGGGCGTCGAGGTGCGCTGCGGGGTCGACGTCGGTCGCGATGGCCTTGTCGCGGAGCTGTTGAGGGGGTTCGACGCGACAGTCATCGCCACCGGCTCACGGGTTCCCCGTGACCTGCCGGTCGCGGGCCGCGAGCTCAATGGCGTCCACTACGCGATGGACTACCTCTATCAGCGCAACCGTTGGGTCGCCGGCCAACAAGGGCCCGAGCCAGCCGTCCCCGCCCCGTCCGGAGCGAGTGAGATCACCGTCGCTGGAAAGCATGTCGTGGTCATCGGCGGCGGTGACACGGGCGCTGATTGCGTGGGCAATACCCTGCGCGAGGGTGCCGCATCGGTCACGCAGCTGGAGCTGCTGCCCGAGCCGCCGCCCCGGCGACCCGACGAGCACACACCGTGGCCTCTGTGGCCAGACAAGTTTCGCCTGAGCTATGCGATGCAAGAGGCCCACGAGCTGGAACGCGGCGAGCAGGACTACTCGATCGCGACCACCCGCTTCATCGCCGTAGATGGCGCGGTCAGCGGTCTGCGCTTCTCCCAGGCCGAGCCGACCCCTCCGTTCGCGCCGGTCCCGGGCACCGAGCGCGAGCTGCCCGCCCAACTCGTGCTGCTCGCAATGGGCTTCCTGCATCCCGAGCAGCCGCTGCTCGAACAGCTCGGCGTCGAGAAGGACCCGCGCGGCAACGTCAAGGCCGTGAAGCCCTACACAACGTCCGTCGAGGGCGTCTTCGCCGCCGGCGACGCCCATCGCGGCCAGTCCCTGATCGTGTGGGCGATCAACGAGGGCCGCCAGTGCGCGCGCATGGTCGACCGCTACCTGACAGGTCTGGGCTACCACGAGCCCGCACACACCGGCAACGTCGAACCTGCCGATGAAGGACCGGAGGGACCCCCGGGACACGTCAACTACGGCATCACGACACGCAACTGAGCACAATACCGTCGCGTGCGTCGCGTGCGTGCGGGCCTACCTCGGATGAAGCCTCTACGGAAATGACAGCTCCTGGTGCCGACGGCTTCGTGGACCGGTTCGGGCTGGAATGCCCGGTGGTGCAGGCCGGGATGGGTGGCGGCGTCGCCGGCGACGCCCTGGCCGGCGCGGTATCGGCCGCGGGAGGCCTGGGAACGGTTGGGATGATGGCGCCGCGCGTATTCTCCGAGGCGCTCCGGAAGGCCAGTAGGCGCGCCGCTGGACGTCCGGTCGCGGCGAACCTGCTTGTACCGTTCATCAGACGGGCGCATGTGGACGCCTGCGTCGAGGCGAACGTCGCGCTCGTGGTGCTGCACGGGGGCATCTCTCCGCGCTGGATCGCTCGGCTGCGCCGGCGAGGTCTGACGGTATTTGTGACGGTTGGCACTCCAGAGGAAGCCATCAGGGGCCTGGCCTGCGGCGCGGATGGTCTGGTGCTCCAGGGTTCAGAGGCCGGGGGGGCACCTGCTCGGCGTCGAGCCGATCGAGCGCGCGCTCCCCGGTGTGCTCGATGTCGCCGGTGACGCTCCGGTCCTCGCGGCGGGCGGCGTCGCCGACGCGCAGGACGTGCGCCGCCTGCTCGACATGGGGGCCGCGGCCGCTGTAGCGGGCACCCGCTTCCTGCTCACCGAGGAGTCGGCCGCGCACCCGGAGTACAAGCGTCGTGTGGTGGACGCCGAGCGGACGCTCGCAACTCTCCTGTTCGGCCTCGGCTGGCCGCTGCGCCACCGTGTCATCCCCAACGCAGCCACGGAACGCTGGTGTGTCCACAGTGAGCTTGGTCCTCGCATCGGCCGTGTGAGCGGCCGGCTAAGCACGCCGCTCGGGCGCCTCGCGCCACTCGACGCGATGGGAAGACTCGTCGCACTGCAGCGCCCCGGACTGCCGTTCTTCACGCCGGCGCTCCCGCTGGCCGGTATGCCCGAGAACACCGTCGATCGTGCCGCGCTGTACGCCGGGGAAACCACCCGTCGGCTACACGACATCATTCCCGCGGCGCAAGCCGTCGCGCGCCTCACGCCCACGTAACCCGGCTAAAGCCAACGGTTTCAACCGTCGGAGTGCATATCCCGCGTGTCGCGGCCAGGCTGTCCGCTGCCGGGTTGCCCCGTTGCATCGGCTCACGCTCCCCTGGCGCGCTAGCGGGTCAAGGCGAGACACTCATGACATCCCGCGTCGGTACGGGCGAGAGCGAGGGCCAGCTCGCGCGCTCCTCGGTGATCGGCGAGCGTCCCCTCCTCGGCGAGGGTCGGGCGCGTCCGGTCGGCGAGCGTCATGGGGCTCAACCAGGGCTCTTGCTGGGCCAGGTACGGTCCCATGTGCCGTCCGGCGATCTTGGCCGGTGGCCACCACAGCGGCTCGGTGTCGACCTCAAAGCTGTCGCCGGCGCCGCCGCTTATGTCCGCACGCAGGTAGATCGGCTCCAGGCCGGTCAGTAGCATGTCCCGCACGATCGGCTTGAACGGTCGGGGCTTGGCCGCGGCACCGAAGGCGGCGGCGATCGCCTCGGCCGCGGCGTCCGCTTGCTTGGCGGCGATCCCGCCCTGCTTGATCGGGAACGTCGTCCCGTCGCCGGCTGCATAGACGCCATCGGCTTCCGTTACGCGAGCGTGCTGGTCGATCGGGATGAACCCTTCTGCATCGTGGGGCAGGCCGGGAATGGCCATGCCCTCGCAGCGGCCGAGCGTGACGGTGAGGTCGGCCGGGACACTCGCGGAGGGCCGTAGCCGCAGCGCGCCGGGGGAGAGGTCGGTCGGATAGGCGCCGGTGACCAGGCGAATCCCGCGGTCCGCCAGCAGTTGCCGGACGATCTCACCGGCCGGCGGTCCGAACAGCGCCAGCGGCGACATCTCGGGCGTGACGATCGTCAAGCGCACGCCCGGAAGGCCACGATCGGCGATCGATCCAGCCGTCAGCAGGGCCAGCTCGTAGAGAGGGAGCGTGGCGCTCTCGCCTGGCGGCGCCGCAAAGACGAGCTCGTCGATCCCGCTCAGTTCCAAGCCGGCCAGCAGCGTGCGGAGCACGTCAACATCGCCGGCGCCCCGGACCGTGATGCTGTTGGCAAGCCACGGGCGTCGTCGCGCCCCTGTGGCGATCACCAACGCGTCATAGTCGAGTCTCTGCCCGAACATGGTGCGAACCCGACGACGCTCGCCGTCGACCTCGACCAGCGAGTCCTGTACCCAGTCGGCGCCGTGCGACCGCGCGATCTGTACAAGCGGGAAGCGGCGCGGGCGATTGGCTGAGAACGGCGCTGCAACGGCGACCGGCGCGTACGCGAGCTCGGGCTGTGGCGCGAGCAGCAGGATCGCCGGGATGCTGCCCAGCAGCGAGCGGAGCGCCAGTAGCGCCTCCAGGGCGGCCACGCCGCCGCCGGCGATCACGATCCGCGGTCGCGCCCGCGCACCTGGCAGCGGCCTTCCGCCACCATTCACGTGCGGGTTCGCTGGTACCCGGCCGCGGGGCTCGGCCGAGCCGCGCCTCGCAGTCCTCAAGCGATCTCCACGATGGCCGGGCGACCGATCGCGAAGATCCTTCCCGCCCTTCTTTCTTCCAGTCATAATGTAAAAATAGCAGTTGGGAGGCGCTCGTGTCCTGCGCCGGTCGCAGCCGCGTGACGTCTCGGCCGCCAGTGCTTCTGCCACGAGGCCGACGCCGACGACAGCCGCGCAGGCCGGGGGTCGATCGCCGCCTCGCGCAGCCCGCTAGCTTTTTTACTGGCGATGTGGAAGAATCCGCGCCGTGTCGATCTACTTCGGTTGGTGCGGTGCGTCATGCAAGCCGGTTGAGGGCTCCGAGGCCTCGAGGTTTGGGGTGGCGAGCATGATCGGCCGAGGCTAGGATCTGATGGCCCCCTCGCCTCCGAGAGTGCTGGGCGGCAATGCCTGAGCGCCCCAATCCGTTGCTCGAGGCGCATCGCTTCTTGCGTCGTGGGCCGGTCAACGCCGAGGGCTGGAGCCAGCTGGTCGCCAAGGACCGGGCCTGGGAGAGCTCGTACCGAGGACGCTGGGCACATGACAAGGTGGTGCGCTCCACCCATGGCGTGAATTGCACGGGGTCGTGCTCGTGGAACGTGTATGTCAAGGAAGGGCTGATCACGTGGGAGTCCCAGGCGGTCGACTACCCCTCGACCGGCCCGGAGATGCCCGACTATGAGCCGCGCGGCTGTCCAAGAGGGGCGTCGTTCTCGTGGTACACCTACTCGCCGTTGCGGCTGAAGTACCCCTACGTCCGCGGCAGCCTGCTTGAGATGTTCCGCGAGGCGCGGGCGCGGCTCGGTGACCCGGTGGACGCGTGGGCGGAGATCGTCGATGACCCAGAGAAGGCGCGGCTGTACAAGCGTCAGCGGGGCAAGGGCGGCTTCGTGCGCGCCTCCTGGGATGAGGCGGTGGAGATGATCGCCGCCGCTCACGTGCACACGATCAAGCGGTACGGCCCAGACCGGGTGGTCGGCTTCTCGCCGATCCCGGCGATGTCACAGGCCTCCTACGCCGCCGGCACGCGCTTCCTCTCGCTGATCGGCGGTGTCATCCTCTCCTTCTACGACTGGTACGCGGACCTGCCGCCGTCCTCGCCTCAGGCGTTCGGCGACCAGACCGACGTGCCGGAGTCCGGCGACTGGTTCAACGCCGGCTACCTGCTGATCTGGGGCACGAACCTGCCGACGACCAGAACGCCGGATGCGCACTTCATGACCGAGGCGCGCTACCGCGGCCAGAAGGTCGTCGTCGTCTCACCCGACTACGCCGAGCACACCAAGTTCGCCGACCACTGGCTGGCCGCCCAGCCGGGCTCCGACGGGGCGCTCGCGATGGCGATGGGCCACGTGATCCTCAAGGAGTTCTACGTCGATCGAGAGGTGCCCTACTTCCAGGACTATGCGCGGCGCTTCACCGACCTGCCGCTGCTTCTCACCCTGCGCGAGCGCGACGGCGCATACGTGCCCGACCGGCTGCTGCGCGCATCGGACCTGGACGGCTCCGGCGGCGAGGGCGAGCACGCCGAGTGGAAGCCGGTCATGCTCGACGCGCGCACCGGTCAGCCCGCCGTGCCGGGCGGCTCAGTCGGGCACCGTTACGGCGAGCCCGGGCGCTGGAACCTACGCCTTGACGGCATCGAGCCCGCGCTTACGCTGATCGACCGGGCGAGCGATCGGGTGCCCGTCGACCTGCCGCGCTTCGATGTCGGCGAGGGGGAGGGCGGCACGAGCGTACGCCGCGGCGTGCCCGCCGTCCGGGTCGGCGGGCGGCTCGTGACGACGGTGTTAGACCTAACGCTTGCGCACTACGGGGTCGCTCGCGAGGGCCTGCCGGGCGACTGGCCGTCCGGCTATGAGGATCCCGCCCCGTGCACCCCGGCGTGGCAGGAGCCGATCACCGGCGTGGAGGGCCAACTGGTGGCGCGTGTCGCACGGGAGTTCGCGCGCAACGCCGAGGTCACCCGCGGGCGTTCGATGATCGCCATGGGCGCCGGCACCAACCACTGGTTTCACTCAGACCAGGTCTACCGAACGTTCCTGGCGCTGGTGATGATGTGCGGCTGTGAGGGCGTGAACGGCGGCGGCTGGGCACACTACGTCGGCCAGGAGAAGGTCAGGCCGCTGGCGGGCTGGCAAACGATCGCGTTCGCGCTTGACTGGGTACGCCCGCCGCGCCATCAGTCGGGCACCCCGTTCTTCTACCTGGCGACCGACCAGTGGCGCTACGAGCGCTACCAGCCCTCCGGCCTGGCCTCCCCGCTCGGACGCGGACTGCTGGACGGCCGTCACATCGTCGACGTCAACGCGCTCGGCGCCCGCCTGGGGTGGCTGCCCTCATACCCGAGCTTTGACCGCTCGACGCTCGACCTGGTCGATGAGGCCGAGCGGGCGGGCATCGAGCCGGCCGAGCACGTCGTCAAAGAGCTGCGCGAGGGCCGGCTGCACTTCGCCTGCGAGGACCCCGACGCCCCCGATAACCACCCGAAGGTGATGACCGTCTGGCGGGCGAACCTGCTGGGCTCCTCGGGCAAGGGCCACGAGTACTTCCTCAAGCACCTGCTGGGCACCAAGGACAACGCGGTGCGCGCCGAGGAGTCTCCGCCGGAGCTGCGTCCGCGCGAGGTGCGCTGGCGCGATGAGGCCCCGGAGGGCAAGCTCGACCTGCTCACCACGCTCGACTTCCGCATGACCTCAAATGCGCTGTTCAGCGATGTCGTGCTGCCAGCGGCCACGTGGTATGAGAAGTACGACCTGTCCTCGACGGACCTGCATCCGTTCGTGCACACGTTCAACCAGGCGGTCCCGCCGCCGTGGGAGTCAAAGAGCGACTGGGACACGTTCGGGCTGATCGCACAGCGCTTCTCCGAGCTGGCTGAGCAGCATCTCGGTGCCCGGCGCGATCTCGTCGTCGCGCCGCTGCTGCATGACACGCCGGACGAGATTGCCCAGCCGCTGGGCGAGGTGCGCGACTGGCGCGCCGGCGAGTGCGAGCCGATCCCGGGCAAGACTATGCCGAAGCTGATCGTGGTCGAGCGCGACTACCCGCACGTCGGCGAGCGCTGGCGGGCACTGGGGCCGCTGGTCGAGGAGCTCGGCACGCAGGTCAAGGGCGCCAGCTGGGTCGCGGACGAGGAGGTAGCGGAGCTGCGCGCCGCCAACGGCGCGATCCGGGGCGGCGTGGCCGACGGGCGCCCATCGCTGGAGCGCGTGGAGCACGCCTGCGAAGCGATCCTGACCCTGTCGGGGACCTGCAACGGCCGGTTGGCCGTCAAGGGCTTCCAGGCGCTCGAGCGCACGACCGGCGTGCCGCTCGCCGACCTCGCTGGCCCGCGCGCGGGTGACCGCATCACCTTCAAGGACGCGCAGGTGCAGCCGCGGACGGTGATCACCTCACCGGAGTGGTCGGGCATCGAGGCGCACGGGCGCCGCTACTCACCGTTCACCACCAACGTCGAGCGCGATAAGCCGTGGCACACCCTTTCGGGCCGCCAGCACTTCTACCTCGACCATGCCTGGATGCTCGAGCTCGGCGAGGGCCTGCCCGTGTTCCGCCCGCCGCTGCATCACCGTGCGATCTTCGGCGATCAGGGCGCCAAGGACGACTCGGGCCGGCGCGAGCTGACGCTGCGCTATCTGACACCGCACTCGAAGTGGTCGATCCACTCCGAGTACCAGGACAACCTGCACATGCTGACGCTGTTCCGCGGCGGCGGGATGCTGTGGATCAGCCGCGAGGACGGCGAGGCCCTGGACATCAAGGACAACGACTGGGTCGAGGCCTACAACCGCAACGGCGTCGTCGCCTGCCGTGCGACGGTCTCCCACCGCATCCCCGAGGGCACGTGCCTGATGTACCACGCCAAGGACCGCCACCTAAATGTTCCGTTGACCGAGCTTCAGGGCAAGCGCGGCGGCACCGACAACTCGCTGACACGGATCGTGATGAAGCCGACGCACTTCATCGGCGGCTATGCCCAGCTGTCCTTCGGCTTTAACTACTACGGCCCGACGGGCTCCCAGCGCGACGAGGTCACGGTGCTGCGCAAGCGCGAGGCGGAGGTGACGTTCGAATGAAGATTCGTGCCCAGGTCGGGATGGTGATGAACCTCGACAAGTGCATCGGCTGCCATACGTGCTCGGTGACGTGCAAGCAGGTGTGGACCAACCGTCCCGGCGCTGAGTACATGTGGTTCAACGACGTCGAGACCAAGCCCGGCCTCGGCTACCCCAAGCGCTGGGAGGACCAGGAGCAATGGAAGGGTGGCTGGGAGCTCGACCGCAAGGGCCGGCTGCGCTTGAAGGCCGGCGGCCCGATCAAGAAGCTGCTGAGCATCTTCTCAAACCCCGACCTGCCGCAGATCGACGACTACTACGAGCCCTGGACCTATGACTACGAAAAGCTCATCACTGCCCCGCTGTCCGAGCACGACCCTGTCGCGCGGGCGCAGTCGCAGCTGACGGGCAAGGTGATGGGGGAGATCCAGTGGGGTCCCAACTGGGATGACAACCTTGCCGGCGCGCCCGAGCGGATCCACGAGGACCCCCTGACGAAGGGCATCGAGGAGCAGGTCAAGGCGACATACGAGCAGGCGTTTATGTTCTACCTGCCCCGGATCTGCGAGCACTGCCTGAACCCCTCATGTGTGGCCTCCTGCCCGTCGGGCGCGATGTACAAGCGCGAGGAGGACGGCATCGTGCTCGTCGACCAGGCCAAGTGCCGCGGCTGGCGCTTCTGCGTCTCGGGCTGCCCGTATAAGAAGGTCTACTTCAACCACAAGACCGGCAAGGCCGAGAAGTGCACGCTGTGCTACCCGCGGATCGAGGTTGGGCTGCCGACGATCTGCGCGGAGACGTGTGTCGGGCGCATCCGCTACATCGGGCTCGTGCTGTATGACGCAGATCGGGTGCAAGAGGCCGCCTCGGTGCCCGACGAGCGCGACCTGCTCGACGCCCAGCATGACGTGTTCCTGGACCCCGAGGACCCGGCGGTGCGCGAGCAGGCGGCACGCGACGGGATCCCCGACGACTGGATCACGGCGGCACGCCGCTCGCCCGTCTATGCGCTGGCGCACCGCTACCGCGTCGCGTTGCCGCTGCACCCCGAGTACCGCACGCTGCCGATGGTGTGGTACGTGCCGCCGCTCTCGCCGATCGTAAACAGCCTGGAGACCGACGGGTATGAGGCGGACCCCGATCACGTCTTTCCGGCGATCGAGTCGATGCGCATCCCGGTCGACTACCTCTCAAACCTGCTCGCCGCCGGTGACAGCGAGGTCATCCGCGACGTGCTGCGCCGCCTGGCTGCGATGCGCGGACACATGCGAAAGCGCGAGGTGCTCGGCGAGCACGACACCGCGATGGCCGCCGCGGTCGGCATGAGCGTCAACGACGTAGAGGACATGTACCGGCTGCTGGCGATCGCCAAGTACGAGGACCGCTACGTCATCCCACAGGCCCACACCGAGCTCGCCGACCGCCTGATGGAACAGCAGGGCACCTGCGGCCTTGACTTCGAGGGCGGGCCCGGCAACTGCGGCGCGATCGGTCCCGACGCCGGTGCCGAGAACGAAGCGTTCATGCTGACCGACGACGAAGGGCCCGTCAAGCTCGACATCGTGCAGATGCTCGGCGACCAACGGTCCGTGGACGAGGAGGCGGGCGACTGATGGTGCTCGGGGCCCGACGTCGGGCGACCGCGGCGAGGATCTACAAGCTGAGCTCGCTGCTGCTGCAGTACCCCGGAGAGGCTCTGCGCTCCGCGCAGAGCGAGATCCTCGACGCGATCCGTGCGCTGCCGCGCAGATCGGCCGCCAGGGAGCTCGAGCGCTTCTGTGACTGGTGGGCACAGACCGACCCGCTCGCGGTGGCGCAGCACTACGTGGAGACGCTCGATTTGAACAAGCGCTCGGGGCTGTACCTGACGTTCTACGGCGAGGGCGACAAGCGTGAGCGCGGCACGGCGCTGTTGCGCTTGAAGCGTATGTACCGGGCGGGCGGCCTGCCGCTGGCAGGCACCGAGCTGCCCGACTACCTGCCGGTGATGCTCGAGTTCGCGGCCGCTGCGCCGCCCGGCTACGGCGAGGTCGTCCTGCGCGAGCACCACGCGGCGCTCGAGCTCGTGCGCCTCAGCCTCCGTGAGCGCGAGAGTCCCTACGCGCATCTCATCGACGCGGTGTGCCTCACGCTCGGGGCGCCCTCGGCAGCGGACCGTACCCGCGTCTACAAGCTCGCCGCACTCGGACCCCCGCAGGAGCTCGTCGGGCTCGAGCCGTTCGCCCCACCCGAGGTCATGCCCGCCGCCGAGGCCCGCAGATGAGCACCGGCGAGGTCCTGCTGTGGGTGATTTTCCCCTACGTCGCGGCGACCACGTTTCTCCTCGGGCACTACTGGCGCTACCGCACCGACCAGTTCGCGTGGACGAGCCGCTCAACCCAGCTGCTCGACCGCCGCGTGCTGGGCTGGGCCAGCCCAGCCTTCCACTACGGCGCGCTGGCCGCGATCGGCGGGCATGTGATCGGGCTGTGCATCCCGCCGTCGGTGACCGCCTCGGTCGGGATCTCCGAGAGCTTCTACCGCTGGTTCGCGGGGATTGCGGGAGGGATCGCCGGCCTGGTCACGCTCGTCGGCTTTCTCGGGCTCCTCTACCGGCGCGCGCGCAGCCCCCGCGTACGGCTTACCACCACACGCATGGACCTGCTCACCTACCTGCTGCTCACGGTGCTGATCGTCCTGGGCTGCTGGATGACCTTCGGGCACACCTTGTTCACCTCCAGTCCGTACAACTACCGCGACACGATCGCGGTCTGGTGGCGCTCGCTGTTCTACCTGAACCCCAACGTCAAGGCTGCGACCGGCGCGCCGGTCGTCTACCAGCTGCACGCGATCATCGCCTGGGGCTTCTGGGCCGCGTTCCCCTTCAGCCGCCTGGTGCACGCCTGGAGCATCCCGTTGCAGTACATCGGGCGTCCCTACATCCTCTACCGGCGCCGCTACGCCGCGCGCTGATGCGCCGCTCGCGCGCGGCGGCGGACGCGCTCGAGACGATCCTCGACGCTATTCCACCCGCCTCGGGGGCGGTTGTGATGGGCACCGGGATCGTCTCGATCGCCCTGTCGCTGGACGGGCAGGAGACACTGTCTCGCGTGCTGCTAGCGCTCGACGCGGCGGCCTGGGTGATCCTGGCGATCCTGCTCCCAGCCCGCGCCGTGCGCGACAGCGCTCGCTTTCGCGGCGACCTGCGCACCCCCGCCGCCTTCACCGCGGTCGCGGGGACGGCGGTGCTCGGCACCCGCCTGACACTGCTGGGCTGGAACTGGGCCGCCGGTGCTCTGCTCCTCATCGCACTCGGACTGTGGCTGGGCCTCATCGGGCCCGTTTTGCGCCATTGGCGCACGCCGACGGTCGGCGCCTCGTTCATCCTCACGGTCGGAACAGAGTCGCTCGCCCTGCTCGCCGCGGCGATCGCGCTGGCCGAGCACGCCGACTGGCTGCTCATCGCATCGCTGCCCCCGTTCGTCCTCGGCCTCGGCTTCTATCTGTTCGTGGCCAGGCGCTTCGACGTCGGCCAGCTCGCCACCGGGCGCGGCGACCACTGGGTCACCGGCGGGGCGCTTGCGATCTCGACCGTGACCGCGGGACGAATCGCGCTTGCCGGCGGGCAGCTGTGGTCATCCTCCGGCGCGGTCAGTGTGTTCAAGGACATCGCGCTCGTCCTTTGGGCGCTGACGCTGCTGTGGCTGCCGGTACTGCTGTTCGCGGAGGTGCGCTGGCCACGCGGGCGCTACAGCGTGCGACGGTGGTCGACCGTATTCCCAGTAGGGATGTACGCCGCCTGCAGCTTCGTCGTGGGCAAGGTCGCCTCGGCGCAAGCGATCACCGACTTCGCCCGTGTATGGGTCTGGGTCGCACTCGCCGTGTGGGCGCTCGTCGCGACCGGCCTGGTACGCGCCGCAGCTCGCGCGCTGGGCCACGCACTTGAGCGCCAGGCATCCTCCGGTCGGCCCGCCTGAGATCTGCAGGCGCACACCTACGATCCCGCGCCCCGCCGGGCACGGAAAGCGCCCCGCTCGCGGCGGACGGCTCACATCTCGCGCTGGCGAGCCGCCATTCCGGTGAGCTTGATCAGACAGCCTGCATCGTCGGGGTCGTGCGGCTCGAACGCGGCGAGCTTGGCGTCGGGCGCCATCACGTCGAGCAGCCCGCGCGTGATGCCTCTGTGCAGTGTGCAGATGACCGGCTGGTTCTCGCGGACAGCATCCCGGTAGGGGCAGTTGGCCAGGCAGATCGTGACGTGCTCGCCCGTCCGGGCCTGTGCCCGGGGCTGGAAGCCGAGCCCGGTCAGCGTTGCCTGGAACCCATCTTCGCCGGTCGTGCCCTGGCGCGAGGCCAGCTCCTGCCCGATCTCCCGGCCCGCGGCCTCGATCCCGCGCAGGCCGCGAGAGCCGGATCCCGTCGCGCGGGCGAGCCAGCGCACGAGGTCGGCGTAGGCTTGTGGCGCGCGTCCGCCGGGATGTGCGTCGGGCGCGATCTTCCAGCTATCGCGCGGTCTTCCGCGCGACTGGGGTTCGCTCTTGCGCACGAGCAGCCCGTCTCGCTGAAGGCGCTCGAGGTGCAGGCGCACGCCATTGGGGTGCAGACCCAGCTGCTCGGCGAGCTCAACGGTGCCGGCCGGCCGCCCCAGCTCACCGAGCAGCGTGAACAGACGCGCCCTCGTGGGCTGGGAGAGCGCGTCATCGGGACTCCCGGTGCGCGGCAGGTCCATCATGTCCTTACTCAGTTTAACACAGCCGGACTATGGAAAGTCAGCCATGCGTGATACGGTTTCTTCCAGCGGCGGTGTGAGAAGCTATTTGGAAGGGAGTTCGCCCGATGACCTACGTGATCACCGAGCCCTGCATCGGCACCAAGGACAACTCCTGTGTCGAGGTCTGTCCAGTGGACTGCATCCACCCGACACCCGACGAGCCCGGCTACGACGCGGCCGAGTTGCTCTACATCGACCCGGCGGAGTGCATCGACTGCGACGCCTGCGTAGAGGCCTGCCCGGTGGACGCGATCTTCGCCGAGGATCAGGTCCCGGACGAGTGGCATCACTACATCGCCAAGAACGCCGCCTACTACGAGCAGGTGCGCTCATGAGCGTTCGGAGCCACCTCGCTCCGCCCGGGCAGATTGCGAATCACCTGAAGCTGATCAGGATCAACTACTAGCGAAGGGCGGCTTCCCTTGTCCGACTACGCAAAGGACGTGCTCGTCGACGCCAACTGGCTATCTGAGCACTTGAATGACGAGAGCATCCGCATCCTCGAGGTCGATGAGAACCCAGCGCTCTACGCGGAGGCGCACATCCCCGGGGCGATCGGATTCGATTGGCAGAAGGACCTCCAGGACCCGATTCGCCGCGACTTTCTCGGCCCGCAGGCGTTCGGCGAACTGTTCGCCACGCACGGAGTGTCAAGCGACCATACGATCGTGCTCTACGGCGACCGCAACAACTGGTTCGCCGCGTACACGTACTGGTATCTGAAGTACTACGGCCACGACCAGGTCCTCCTGTTGAACGGGCCCCGCGAAAAGTGGATCTCCGACGGGCGCCCCACTACGGCGGAGCTGCCGAGCCACGCGCCGGCGAGCTTCACCGCGCACCCCGGCGACGACACGATTCGCGCCCGGCGCGATGAGGTACTCGCTGCCATCGACGCCTCGACGAAGCTCGTCGACGTCCGCTCGCCCGCGGAGTTCGCAGGCGAAATCATCTCGCCCGCCGGCTACGAGCAGGAGGGAGCCCAGCGCGGCGGGCACATCCCAAGCGCAGCCTCAGTCCCCTGGTCACAGGCGGTGCGCGAGGACGGCACCTTCAGGTCCGCCGAGGAACTGCGGGAGATCTATGCCGACAAGGGCGTGCTGAACGGCGATGACATCATCGCCTACTGCCGCATCGGCGAGCGCTCGGCGCACACGTGGTTCGTGCTGCACGAGCTCCTCGGCGAGGATCGGGTCAAGAACTACGACGGCTCCTGGACCGAGTGGGGCAACCTAGTCGGAGTCCCCGTGGAGACGGGGTCTTAGCGCTCCCCAAGATGATCGCAGCAGACGCCTCAGTGAGCGCGACCGACACCCACAGCCCGTGGCGCATCGCGAGGCAACCCCGGGGAAACGCGAGGGTCGCGTTTCTGGCGGCCAGCGTCGCATCCTTGTTCGCCCGTGCTGCCTCGCCGTCCAACGCCGAATGGAGGCGCTGAAGGCCAATGGCAACGTCCGAGCTCACGACCGCCGTGCTGGGCCTGCCGCGGATCGGTGCAAGCCGCGAGCTGAAGGGGGCGCTCGAGTCCTATTGGGATCGACGGACACCGGCCAGCGAGCTTGAGCGTGTCGCTAGTGATCTGCGCCGCCGGCACCTGAGCGGGGCGGCGGCCGCAGGCATAGACGTCCTACCGTCGAACGATTTCTCCCTTTATGACCACGTGCTCGATACCTGCGTCCTGGTGGGTGCGATCCCGGAGCGCTTCGCCGATCTGCAGATGCCCTCGCGTGAGCGTTACTTCGCGATGGCGCGAGGCTCAGACGACGTGCGTCCACTGGCGATGACGAAGTGGTTTGACAGCAACTACCACCACCTCGTCCCAGAGATCTCCGGGGACACGCCGTTCGCGCTGTGTGCCGAGAAGCCGCTCGCGCACTTCCGGGAGGCGCTGGAGTGGGGGTTCTCCACGCGGCCAGTGCTGCTCGGACCGGTCTCATTCCTGCTCTTGGCCAAGCCTGCTCGCCCGGATTCCCAGCCGCTCGACGCGCTCGAGAACCTCCTGCCCGTCTACGAGCAACTACTCTGCCTGCTGCACGCCGCTGGCGTGCAGGCGGTGCAGATCGACGAGCCCTGCCTGGTCACCGACCTGAGAGACGCCCAGCTGGTGGCCATCGAGCGCTCCTGGGCGCGTCTGGCCGGTGCGGCGCCCGCCCTGCAGCTCACACTTGCGACGTACTTCGGCGGGCTTGGTGGGGCGCTGGAGCGCGTGCTGAGCCTACCCGCCCACGAGTTCCACCTCGACCTGGCGCGCGCGCCCGAGCAACTCGACCGGGCGCTCGGCGCGCTCAGGCCGAGCGCGCGCCTATCACTCGGGGTCATCGACGCCCGCAACGTGTGGGCCAGCGATCTGCAGGCGATCGTCCGTCTCGTGGAGCCCGCGCTGCTGCGGCTGGGCGCCGATCGGGTGCGACTCGCGCCTTCGTGCTCTCTGCTGCACATCCCCTATTCGGTCACGCGCGAGCTGTGCCTCGACAGCGAGCTGAGGATCTGGCTCGCCTTCGGAGAGGAGAAGCTGCACGAACTGCAGACGGTGAAGGAGGCGCTCACCTCGACTCCGACCCGTTGGCGCGACGTGCTGGAGACCAACCGCAAGATGCTCGACGCGCGCAGCGCGTCACCGCGCGTGCACGATGCTGAGGTCGCGGCTCGTCTGCACGACCTCCACGACGCCGATCTGCGGCGCCGCTCGCCATATGCCCACCGCGCGCAGGTGCAAGCCGAGGCACTGGCGCTCCCATCTTTGCCCACGACCACGATTGGCTCTTTCCCGCAGACTCAACAGATCCGAGCCGCGCGACGCGAGTGGGCCGATGGGACGCTCGACCCCCAGGCGTACGACCACTTTCTAGAGCAGGAGATCCGCACGACGATCGAGCGCCAGGAGCAGCTTGGTTTGGACGTGCTCGTGCACGGCGAGCCTGAGCGCAGCGACATGGTCGCCTACTTCGCCGAACAGTTGCGGGGTTTCGCCGTCACCGAGTTTGGGTGGGTGCAGTCATACGGATCACGGTGCGTGAAGCCCCCAATCCTTTTCGGCGACGTCTCTCGTCCGCACCCGATCACTGTGCGCTGGTGGCGCTTTGCCCAGGGCCTGACCACCCGTCCCGTCAAGGCGATGCTCACCGGGCCCGTCACCATGCTGGCCTGGTCCTTCGTGCGCAGTGACCAGCCCACCGAGGTCACCGCTCGCCAGCTCGCCCTGGCGATCGGCGACGAGGCGCTGGACCTCGAGCGCGCCGGCGCTCGCATCATCCAGATTGACGAGGCGGCGCTGCGCGAGTGCCTGCCCCTACGCTACGCCGCACAACCCGCCTATCTACGCTGGGCGGTGGACTGCTTCCGCCTCGTGTGCGCCGCCCTCGACGATTCAACCCAGGTGCACGCACACATGTGCTACTCGCAGTTCAACGAGATCGTCGAGCACATCGCGCGCATGGACGCCGACGTTATCTCGATCGAGGCCTCACGCTCGAACATGGACATTCTCCACGCCTTCCACGACTTCGCCTATCTCAACCAGATCGGTCCCGGTGTCTATGACATCCACTCACCGCGCGTGCCGTCCATGGAGGAGATCGCGGCGCTCCTGGCGCGCGCCGAGCGGCAGATACCGCGTGAGCGCCTTTGGGTCAACCCCGACTGCGGCCTGAAGACCCGCACCTGGGAGGAGGTCGCGCCGGCGCTGGAGCACCTCGTCGCCGCCGCTCACCGCCGTCGCGACGCGCCGCCGAGCCGTCTAGCAGAGCACCGTTCCTAGTGTTCCCGCCCGGCGGTCGCGAAGGGAAACGATGGCTCACACTGTTGCTGACCGGGCAAAGCGCAACGCTATCTGCGCGCGGACATCAGCGGCGGCCCGGGCGATGACTCGACCATCTCGAGCAGACCCCTGTGGTGGTCGCCAGACAAGGTCCGCGGGCGCTGCCTCGCGCCTTACCTCTCAAGCCAGGTCGGCGACGCCGCCGACGTCATGCCCCAGGACACGGATGCGATTCGCGTCGAGACCACGCTCAATCCCACAGCGTCGGAGGCGCATCCCTCCTTCCACGAGCTCACGGACCTGCCGCGCCGTTGAGGGTCGACCGACAGCACACTGATGCACATTCCCCGAACAGGAGGCAACCGATGCCAATAGCAACGCGCAAAGCCGAGATCATCTGGGACGGACCGCTCGCACGCGGGAGCGGGGCGCTGTCGAGCGCAAGCGGTGCGCTCGCCTCACTGCCGGTGACGTGGGCGGCACGGACCGAGCAGCCGGACGGCAAGACGAGCCCCGAGGAGTTGATCGCTGCCGCGCACGCGAGCTGCTTCGCGATGGCGCTGGCGCTCGTGCTCGGCGAGAACCACACGCCGCCCCAGCAACTGGCGGTTAGTGCCGCCTGTACGCTGGAGGAGGTCGATGGCGCGCCCCGGATAACGACCAGCGAGCTCACCATCCGCGCACAGGTACCCGGGCTCGAGCAGACAGACTTCGAGCAGCTTCTCGGACGGGCGGCCAACCTCTGCCCGGTCTCAAATGCGGTGCGCGGAAATGTCGAGATCAGCTTGGCCAGTGAGCTCGCGCACCGCTGAGCAGGCACGGACCGCGGTGCCGCCCACGATCGTCGAGTCTCTCGTTGAGGACCCGCACGCGCCGAGGGGCGACGGCGGCGAGCCGCCGCCCTACGAGTTGTCTGTCGAGCGCCGGCCCAGGCACGGCCAGCGACTGTTTCGAGAGCACCTCGACGGACTCGACGCGCCGGCCAAGCACGGTCGCGAGCAACGCGCGTCGGACAGTTTCAACCTCGGGGAGCTCCGGCATAACCGTCAGTATCTCGCTGGTGAAGCTCCCCGAGGCCGGCCACCAGCGCGAGCTAGCGAGGGTGCTGCCCGGAGAGCCGGATCTGCATGCCCGACTGAGAGATGCGCTCGTGCGCGCGTTCTGTCGGGAGTGGTCGGCGCTCGAGGAGCGTGCGCTGCTGCCTGTCGCCGTGCATGACCCGGCTCTGCGGATCAGCGCAGACCATCCCTGGCCGTGACAGGGGACCGAGCACGACGACGCGGGCGTCCTTGCGGCGCTTTTTCCTATTCATAGTGTGTAAACTGCTCTTAACACAGATCGAGAGGCGTCTCATGAGCAGAGTCGATGCGAATATCACACTTGGGGAGCTCGTCAACGAGAAGCCGGCCAGCGGGTCGCTGCTGGAGCGGCTGCGGCTGGACTACTGCTGCGGTGGCGCTCAGACGCTGGCCGAGGCGTGCGCTCGCCGGGGGCTCGATCAGCACACCGTGTGTGCAGTCCTGGAGGCGCTCGAGGAGGCGCCCGCCCAGCCACCCGAGCTCGAGGAACTCGACTGGCGCCGCGTCAGCCTCGCCGAGCTGTGCGACCACATCGTCGAACGCCACCACGAGGGCCTGCGCAGGGAGCTTCCCCGGATCGAGGAGCTGCTGCGCACCGTGGTGCGCGTCCACGGTCGTGGGCATGCCGGCCTCCATGACCTGCAGCGGACCTTCGTGGGGATGTCCGAAGAGCTCTTGCCCCACCTCGAGCTGGAGGAGCGCGTCTTCTTCCCGGCCGCCCGCAAGCTCGAGGTCGATGGCGCGGTGGTCGATGAGCCGCTGCTCCAAAAGCACGAGCATGATCACGAGCACGTCGGCGACAGCCTCACGGCGCTTCGCGAGCTAACAAGCGATTACCGGGTCGACCGCGCGTTGTGTGGCACGCACCGGGCGCTGCTCGACGCGCTGCGGTCGCTGGAGCAGGATCTGCACCAGCACATTCATGAGGAGAACAACGTGCTTCTCCCGCGCGTGCGCGCGCTCAACGCGGCCGCATCATCGCCTACCAAAGAACGAAGGAGGTGATCCGTGATCAACCATGAAGACACCCGCCTGCGAACGCGTGAGGCGAGCTCCGAGCAGACGCTGCCGCGCTGCTGTCGGGCCTGGATCGTCGAGCAGACGCGACGAGGTACCGCGCCACTCCCAGCAGACCGCTCGCCGGCTGCAGCCATAGGGGTGCACCGCGCGCATCCACGCCCACAACGCGTCGGCGCCCTGAAGATCCCTGAGATTCCGACGTCCACCGGTCCGGGGACGACGCGTCGAGGAATCGGGCGGTGACAGCATGACGATCCCCGATGACGAGCGCCGAGACGACGGCTGCGATGCGCAGCATCAGAGGCAGCGCATCGTCCCGGGGGCGAGAAAGGACACGATGATGAGAGTCGACTACCGCCGGGTATTTCCAGAGGCGGCCCAGGCTATGGGCGGGCTCGAGCAGGCGGTGCGAGACAGCTCGCTTGAGCCCGCGCTGCTCGAGCTCGTGAGGATGCGGGCCTCGCAGTTGAACGGCTGCGCCTACTGCCTGGACATGCACTCCAAGGACGCTCGCGCTCGCGGGGAGAGCGAGCAGCGACTGTACGTCCTGAGCGCCTGGCAGGAGGCGCCGTTCTACAGCGAGCGCGAGCGCGCCGCGCTCGCTTGGTGTGAGGCGTTGACGCTGCTGGGGCAGAGTGGCGCACCGGACGATGTCTACGAGCGCCTCGCAGCGCAATTCGATGAGCAGCAGATCGTCGCCCTGACGCTCGCGATCGTCGCGATCAACGGCTGGAACCGTTTTGCGGTCGGCCTGCGCCCGGCGGTGGGCGAGTATGTCTCGCCCCATGACCGTGAGCAGGTGGCCCCGGGCCACCCTGCCGGGGGGTAGTGCCGAGCACGACGCCGGCGCCGCAAGAGGTGGCCTCACTCGTGGCTGAGCGGCTCATCGCGATCGCCGGCGGCCCGTCGAGCGAGGATGTAGAGCAGGTCGGAGGCGCGATTGAGGTAGGCCAGTACAGGAGCTGCGACCGGCGCACCCGCCTCGCCCGCGGCAACGAGGCGCCGCTCGGCGCGGCGCAGCACGGTGCGGGCGAGGTCAAGCGCGGCGGAGGTGAGCGTCGCACCGGGAACTATGAACGCGGGTGCAAGCGGATGCCCGGAGAGCTGCTGGTCGATGCTCCGCTCGAGCTCGGCGGTCATCGGCGCGGTGACCGCGGAGACGCCGGGTGTCAGACGATCGCGCGCACGCGGGTTGGCAGCGATGTCCGCGGCCGCGACGAACAGCCCGCGCTGGCACTCGAGGATCGCCGCATGCATCTCTGGGTCGGCTCCGGTGGCGCGTGCCAGTCCCAGCGCGGCGACAGCCTCATCGATCGTGCCGCAGACCTCGATCAGCGGGTCGGCCTTCGAGGTTCGACCGCCGAACAGCAGCCCGGTCGTCCCGTCATCGCCTGTCCTGGTGTAGATCGGGGTGCTCGTCACGGTCCTCACCCCGAGGCCGGCGACGGGCCGCTCCATGGCTGTGGTTCGACGAAGAATGGCTCGGTGTGCACGTGCTCGCGCGCGGCGCCGAGCGTTTCGGCGGCAGCGGCACAGGCGAGCACGAACCCCGGCGAACCCGCTATGAACACCTCATGGCCGGCGAGCCTGGGGCAGATGTCTGGCAGCAGGTCCGGCACGCGCCGGCGACTAGCGCCCGCGGCCCGGGTCAGCGTGGCGATGAAGCGAAACTGCCGGTGCTCTGCCTGCCAGCCCAGCAGCCGGTCACGGTCCAGCACGTCTGCCTCGCTGCGGGCCGAGAGGACGAGGGTCAGCGACGGTTGTGGCGTGGCCTTGAGCGACGCCTCGATCAGCGCGCGGATCGGCGCCAACCCGGACCCGGCGGCCAGGTACAGGCAGGGCGATGTCCGGGATGGGTCGGCGACGAAGGTGCCGTAAGGGCCGGTGAGGATCACCTCATCTCCCGTGCGCAGCCTGTCGTGAACCCAGCTGCTGGTGGCGCCCTCGGCGACGCGCGTCACCAGCAGCGAGATCTCACCGCCGGGGCGCGGAGCGTTGGCGATCGAGTAGGACCTGGGCGGCACGCGGCGGTCTGAGTCTTCCAACAGCACGTACTCGCCGGGCAGGAACTCCATCAGTTCCGCGAGCGGACGCAGCCACACCTCGACGATGCTCGGGGTGACCCGCTCGATCACGCTCACCCGATACGGCGCCTCGTCGCGGCTCGGGATCGGCTCTGCTGGCGCTGTAGCCGACGGCTCAGGCATCGCGCAGCAGCTCGCAGACGACGACGCCGTTGTTGTGCTCCTGGTCGCGAGCGGCGTAGAGGATCGTGAGCGGGCCGGACGCGGCCTGGCGGCGCAGCTCGCCAAGGCGCTCCGATTGCGCGGCGAGCTCGACGCCGTAGCGGGCACAAAACGCGGCGTAGCGTGCCGGGTCGTGGTCGAACCACTTGCGCAGCTCGTCGCTTGGCGCCAGCTCCTTGGCCCACTCGTCCAGCTTGGCGCGCTGGCGTGATACGCCGCGGGGCCAGACGTGGTCGATCAGCACGCGATAGCCGTCGGCGTCCTCGGGTGAATCGTAGATGCGCTCGGCGCGCACATCGAGGGCCATCTCGTCAGTGCTCCGGGTAGGTGGTCACGCGGCCCCACAGGCTCTTGGTGCCCCAGATGCCGCGACGCAGACACTCCAGCTGGACGATCTGGGAGTGGTCGACGAACAGGTTGACCTCGGGGCCGTAGTTCTTGACATACCAGCCGAACACCTCCGGGTCGGCGGCCTCGAACATCACCTTCTCAAGGCCGAGCTCCCGCGCGATCGCGGCGACCACGTCGGTGCGCCAGCTTGTCACCTCCTCGGTGATGCCCTCGGACTCGATCATGATCATGTACGCGCCGGCATCCAGGCAGCGGCGGGCGAGGTCGATCGCGTAGCCGACGTCGCGCGTGCCCTCCTGCGCGAGCTCGGCTGGGGTGGTTGCGCCGCCCGCACCGAACTGGATCCCGACCTCGGGCTTGGCCTTCAGCCCGGCGCGTTGGACGCGCTCGACGAGGCGCAGCATGTCGTCGGTGGGAATGCTGATGAAACCGGCCGAGACCTCAAGGATGTCGAAGCCCACGCGGGCCGCCTCGCTGATGTAGCGATCGACGGTGTCGGTGCCCTGGGTGAGCACGTGCTCGATGAAACCGCCGGTGGAGACCAGCACCTCGTGCTCGTGGGCGATCTCGATGATCTCGCGCAGGGCAGGCTCGGGCATCAGCGTGAACGAGCCGCCGGCGAACTTCAGCGCGTCGACGTGCTCGCCCATGGTGTCGAGCACGTCCTTGAGGTAACGCGGTCCCATGACCGAGTAGTAGGGGCCGCGGATCTCGGTCACGCCACGCGTGCGCGGCTTTCGCGGGCGGTGGTTTGCACGCACGAACGAGAATGCAAGCTCGTTTGGCGCTGTCAGGGTGTCGGTGGTCATGGTGTCTCCTTCTTCTCAGTTGTCGGTGCACGATCGGCTTGCGCTTGGCGCAGGTAGCTGATCAGCGCGGGATCGCCGGACTCCCAGCGTTCAACCGGCTCGCCGGTGCATGTGTAGAGGTCGACAACGGCCTGCTCATCCGAGAGCGAGACGACCCGCCACTCGGCGCCGAACAGCGCCCAACGCTCGAGCGCGCCAACGGAGCTGGCTTGGGGCTCGGTCATTGTGTCACTGCTCGCTGCCTGCGGGGATACGAGGCCGCCGTGGGTCGAGCGCGCGGATTGTCGCCGCTCGTAAGGGTCGTGAGGGACCACGGCGATCGCGCAGGGCGGGTGGCGCAAGAGGCCGCGCGCGACGCCACGATGCAAGAGCCGTCCGATCGGTCCGTGGTGAGTCGCTGGTCATCGTGTCTCCTTTCAGGTTGAAGTACCGAGGTCCCGAGCAGGTGCGTCAGCTCGTCGACCTGGAGGCTGTCGAGGTCGCCGACCGCGTCGCGAATCCGCGCGCGCGTCTCGGACTCCAGATGGGGTGCGGCGAGGCGGTCGAACTTGCCGGCCACGGTGTCCCAGGTCATCGGCCGGGTGTGAAAGCCCTCATAGTCGTGCTGCTCGCGCTCGAGCACGGTGCCGTCGCGCAGACGCAGCCGCACGCGGGCGCAGTGCTCTCCGGGGAAGCGGCGTGACAGCTCTGGGTCGGGGTGGACCTTGACGCGCCGCAGCAGCTGCTGAACGTCCTCCGCGACGATCCGCTCGGGCAGGTACTGCTCGGGCAGCAACTGCCCGTCCAGTAGCGCGACCGCCAGCAGGTAGGGCAGCGAGTGGTCCGCTTCCTCCTTGGAGGCGACGCGGTGCTTGTCGCCCTCCTCGCCGCCGCCGATGATGTCGTAGGCGACCTGGAACGTGTCAAGCTCGATCTGCTGGACCTTGGCAGCGTCGAGGTTGTGCTCGGCGCGCAGCTCGAGTAGCGCCTCGATTGCCGACTGGGAGTGGATCTCGGCGTTGTACTTCTTGAGGATCGTGCGCCGTACCGACTCGAGATCCTCATGCGGCCAGTCGATCTCGAACGGGCCAGAGATCGCCTGCATGAACCCCTTGTTGCCCTCGAAGACCTCGCGCGGACCGGTCACGCCTCGCATCGCCAGGAACGCGGCGTGGGTAGCGGCGAACGCGGTCGCCGGGTAGGCGAGGCCCTTCCAGTGCGACAGCTCGCCGGTGCGCGTGACCCGCAGGGCGTTCAGCGACGTGCCGGCGATCGCGATCGCGTTCGCGGCGCGCCGCTCATCCAGGCCGAGCGCCCGCGCCACTCCCGCAGCGACCGCGTAGGCGCCCTGCGTGGTGTGATCAAAGCCCTTCGCGCGCACCGGCGCGACCTCACAGAGGCGGCACTCGACCTGATAGGCGACCGCCAGGGCGCTAAGCAGCGTGCGACCGTCGGCGTGCGCGTACTCACACGCGGCCAGTACCGGCGCGAGATTGTCACTCGGATGGCACGTCTCCCCAGGCGCCAGGAAGGAATCATTGAAGTTCAGGTAACGCACGAGCGCCCCGTTGTAAAACGCGGCGCGGTCCGGTGCGCTGCGGCCGGCGCCGATCAGCGTCGCCAAAGGCGCGCCGCCGAACTCCCGCACCTGCTCGCGGACCATCGCCACCGGCTCGCCGTCCAGGGCACCAAGCGCGACGCCCAGCGAATCCAACACCCGCAGCTTCAGCTGCTCGCGCGCGGGCTCGGAGACGTCCTGCCAGCGCGCGCCGCAGACGAACTGCGCCAACCGCTCGACTCGTGTACGCGAGTGCGAGCAGCGCCCGGGAGCGGACTGAAAGTATGCGGGTGCGGCGATCGGCCGCGCCATCACGCCCCACTCCCTGCGAGCGCGCCCTCGCCCGCAGGCTGGGCACTCGCGTCGTGCCCTAGCGACGGTAGGTTCAGCGCGCCAAGAGGGATCAGTCGAGCCGGCTCGGTTACTCGCGGCGCGTGCGCATCACGCCGAATGCTCTGATCACGGCGCGTCATTACCAGGCGCACGGAGGCAAGGCGACGCCGTCGCACCGTCGAATCGACGCTCGCGAGCCGACCGCGGGCGGTCTGAGCCAAGGAGCGGGCGCTGACCGCGTCATGTGCAGTAGGAACGCTCATATCTCCTCAGCGTCGAGCGCGCCGCGCGTTCTTACCAGGATGCTGCGCGTGCGCCTCGGGTGCTCGCGCCCGGTGCACCCGCCGAGCAACGGCCTGGCCCGCCGGTAAGACACCTGCCGGCGCTCGACGCTGGACGGCCGTGAGCGAAATATGGCCCAACCCGCGGTGCGTCCGTCCCATCGAACCCTCGTCTGCTGACACTGTGCTCTTGGCCAAAACCAGGATGTCTCGGGACGCATCCGTGGCCCGCGCGCTACATACAGTCACCCGACTTCGACACTCGCGCCGCCCGGAGCGCTACTACGTCGGACGCCGCGCCGAAGCGACCGAGGTTTACATCGTCAGCCGCAGCGGCCTGGAGCCGCTGTCTCATCTCAGCTACCAAAGCGGCGCAGCATTCGATTGGGGATCCGTGAGCGCCGGCGCGCTGGAGCTCTCCCGCGCGCTGCTGGCCGACACAACCGAGAGCCGGCCGACAGAGCTTATGTGCCGGACATTCTGCGCTGAGGTGGTGGCGCGGCTGGACCACGCCGGCTTCGTGCTGGCCGCCGGTGATATCGCGGTCTGGTTGATGGGCGCCTTCTCCTACGCCGACAGCCCGGGGCGTCGCGCTCGCGTAGGTCTACGTTGGAGCGCACTCCAGTGGGTGCGCTCACGGCTGAGGCGAGCGTGAGAAGCCGGCCGGCGCACGCTGGGCTCGGTGAGCCGAGCGCGACACGCCTAGTCACGCTGACGCGCCGCCGCATCGAACGTAGAGACCGGGCCGGAAGCCCCCAGGTTGGAACGCGGCGTCGGAGGTCTTGCCACGGCGGAAAGGTGTGCTAACTTATACACAGCGCAACTGTGTAAAAGGAGGGCACATGAGCACAACGGCCTCACCCACAGCGACACCGAAGCAGCGGCCTCGTCCAACCGGGCCGGTGGCCCGACCGCCCTCCACTCCTCGTCGCACCGTGCGCCCGCCGGCGCCGGGTCCCGCTCCACGACCGCGTGGAGCGACGACGCTGTTTGCGGTCCCCTTCGCTAGCGCAATGAGCGATCAGGACGCCGCCCTTCTCTCGCGCACCCTGGATCTAACGACGCATCTGCATCCCAAGCTGCATCCCAGCCCCACCAGCCCCGGTGTCGTGCGGCTCGACTTTGACTCGGGCCTGTTCCTGCAGCGCGGATCGACCGAGGGACGCTGGGTGCTGGAGGGCCGAACCTGGGGACACCCGGCACCGTCAACCGTCCACGACTGGCACCTGCGCGCCGCCGCGGCCGCACACCGACTCGATCCCACCGTGACCCTTCCGCCCAGCCTAAGGAGCACCCGCTCGACTGCGATGCCCTCGCGTCCACTGAGCCGCGCGGCGAATGGCCGCCTGGCGCGGATCGGCCGCCACATCCGCGGCCTTCGATGAGCCCACCACCCACAGCCCTCACGCGTACGCTCGATCCCGAGTCGCGCAGGTGGCTGGCCCAGCTGCACGCTGAAGGTGCCGTGCACGAGGCCGCGATCGGGCGGCTGCACGCTCTGCTGCTACGCGAGGCGCGTTACGAGGTCCAGCGTCGCACCGCCGGGCTGGCGCACCCCTCCGGGCGCGATCTCGAGGACCTCGCGCTGCAGGCCGCCGACGACGCGCTCATCGCGATCCTCGCCAAGCTGGACCAGTTCCGTGGCGACGCGCTGTTCACCACGTGGGCGCGACGGTTCGCCGCGCTCGAGGTGCCGGGCAAGATCCGGCGGCGGCTGGGCCACGCCCGCGAGACACCAACCGACATCGACCACTGGCCGCCGCTCGATCGCGGCGCCTACGAAGACCCGCAGGAACGCAGCGAGGCCAGCGAGCTCGCGCGCACGCTCGGCTACCTCATCGCGCACGAGCTCACCATCCACCAGCGTGACGTGCTGCTCGCCCTGACCGTCGAGGAAATCGCGACGAAGAAGCTGGCAGCCCGGCTGGACTCCACGCCAGGCGCCCTCTACAAGACGCTCCACGACGCAAGGCGCAAGCTCAGGCGCGAGCTCGCCCCCGAGCAGGCAGCACATCACCACCAACGGTCCGAGCCGGGCCGGGCGCCAAGGCCCCCGCGGGCCAGGTGCGAGGACACCGGTCCCCCGGCAGCGCGAACCCCGACGCCCGCACCCGCGGCGAAGTGAGCACCCGTCCGGCGGAACCTCATGCGCCCCGGCTGAGCGGGCGGCGCTGTCGGCAACGCACCATCGGGCCCGGCGCGCCGCGTCCGAGCGCGCTGCTGCGCACGTTCTTCGCTGCCGGCCTGTGTTTCATGCTGGCTGCGGCCGCCGCCGCGATGGCGTATGTGCTCAGCGGCCGCGAATGGGTGCACTGGCTGGCGCTGCACCTGCTCCTGCTCGGCGGGATCTCCCAGCTCGTGCTCGGCGCCGGGCAGTTCTTCACCTGCGCCTTCCTTGCCACCGACCCACCACCACGCCGCCTGATCTGGGCGCAGTTCGGCGCGTGGAACATGGGCGTCATTCTCGTCGCCATCGGCGTTCCGAGTGCGATCACCGCCCTAACCGACGTAGGCGGTGCGCTGATCGCGATAGGCATAGCGCTGTTCGCCGCCGCGCTACTCGGCATGCGCAGGCGCTCACTGCAGCACGCACCCTGGGCGCTGCGCTGGTATCAGACATCGGCGGCATGCCTGACGGTCGGGGTGCTACTCGGCGTGCTGATGGCCCGCGGCACGCCATGGCCCTACGGGAGCCTGCTCGGCGCTCACCTGGCGCTCAACCTCGGCGGCTGGCTCGGCACCGCAATCGTTGGCACGCTACACACGTTCTTTCCCTCCCTGACCCAAACCCAACTGCGCCACCCGCGTCTACAGCGCCCGACGTACACGTTCTGGCTGGCCGGCGTTCTCCTCTTGGCGGTCGGCGCCGCCTTCGGCATCGTCAGCATCCTCGTGCTCGGTTGGCTCAGCCTGCTGGCCTCCGCAATGCTCCTCTCGGTGAACCTTCTCGCCTCGCTGGGCGCCGCCGCCCGCCCGCTCGCCCTGCCCGCGCGTCTGGTTGCACTCGCCCAGGTGTTCCTGCCCACCGGGCTGCTGCTCGCGCTGCTGGCGACAGTCGCAGACGGCACGATGGGACCATTCGTCGGCGCGCCGCGGGCCGCGCTGGCAGTCCTGCTGCTGGCCGGCTGGATCGGGCTCACAGTTTCGGGCTCGCTGCTACACCTGCTCAAGGTCCTCGCGCGCATCAAGAGCTTCACGTTCCAGATGCCGCGGCCACGCCCCACCCGAGACCGCGCACTGACCGCGACCGCCGGCATGGGTGTAGCGGCGCTCGCACTCTCAAACACCCCCGGCCTTGAGCCAGTCGGCGACCCGGCAGCGGCTCTCACCATCGCTGTGGCTGGCCTGCTGGCGATCCGCGTGCTCGCGCTCGCGCTACGCGCGGTGGGACCCCCAGCGTCATGAAGCGCCACCCCGCCCTCGTCCCCCTCTCGCGCGATCACCATCACACACTCGTGATCGCCAGGAGCCTGCGTCACGCCACCGCCGAGACCGCCACCGAGACAACGCGAGCATTCCTCAGCCACTGAGACACCGAGGAGAAACTGCACTTCCGCCTCGAGGAGGAACTCCTGCTCCCAGCCTACGCGGCTCACGGCGAGCCCGATCACCCGGCGATCATCCGCATGCTCCTGGACCACATCACGATCCGCCGCGACGCGGCCCAGCTTGCAGGCACGCCGCCGCTCAAGCTGCTGCACGACCTCGGCGCGCGACTCGCAGACCACGTCGCGCTCGAGGAGCACCAGGTCTTCCCGCTGATCGAGGCTGCAATCCCCGAGACCGAGCTGCAGGCGCTCAGCGAACCGCCTGTGCTCTCCACGAGCCTACTCTCGCGATCCCTCCGGCGAGGTGGCGGCCTTGAGACCCGCATCGTCATTCTTAGTTTGCGCAGTGACACCCAGGTATCGCTGCCCCCAACCGAGAGGAACTGATGGCAAAACGCGTGCTTGTCGTGACCAACGAGATCTTGGCCGACGCCAACGAGGTGCCCGAGTCGATCCGTCCGATTGTCGAGGAGGCCGACGAGATCTATGTGATCGCGCCGACGCTGACGACTTGGCTGCAGTGGTTGGCCTCCGATGTCGACCACGCCCGTGTGTCGGCCGACGAGCGTCTGCGGACGGTCTTTGACCATATGCACGCCGGTGGCTTGGAGCCCGCCGGGACCGCAGGAGGCGAGAACCAAGTCACCGCGATCGCCGACGCGCTGGCTCACTTCGATGCCGATCTGATCGTGCTTAGACTGCATGCTCCCGGCAGCGAGGGAGAGAACTGGCGTGAGCACCGGATTGCAAAGCAGGTGCGCGGACACTTCGACCTGCCGACGATCGTGTTCTTATTCGACGACGAAGGGCATGTCGTGGGACGTGAAGAGGCCTAGCCCACCGGGGCACCGGTCTCGCGCATCCTCTTTCGTCGAGTTAGCCTGACGTCCCGGTCTGGGCGACGGATGGATACAGCGTAAGAACCGCGAATCCCATGACGCTGGGATGAGAAGGTGCGAAACACTGACCGCTTGGTACCGGCGAGATCGAGCGAACGCGGCCGCGACCAGGCGGGTGCCATGTAGCTGAGCGACGTCGGGCCCTCCTCCACGGTTCTCGGCCTCGATGAGCAGGAGCTCGCTGTGTTGCGCGTGGTTGGCGTCGGTTGGGGGACAGGCGCTGGGCGGCCGCCGGGCGTGGCTGCGCGCGCTACCGCTCGATCCGGGCTTGCACCGCTCTCCGCGCACGTCGACGGCGGGGCGCGGTGGACGCTTCTCGGCAGTCGACTTCGCCTCAAGCGTCGAGGAGGGCGAGGTTGTGGCCACGCGACATGCCAGCGCGGTGCCCTCGGGCACCGGCGTATAGCTGCGACGTGCCGGCGTGTGTTGTTCGGTCGATCGCTCGCGGGGAGCGCGGTGGCGCACGAGCGGATGCGCAAGCTCGTGGGGCTCGCGGTCCTCTCCTCGGATGCGCTCTCATCGATCACCTACGGGCCCGAGGCGATGCTCGACGTCCTTGCCCTGGCGGGCAGTGCGGCGCTTGGCCTCTCCTTGCCGATCGCGTTGGCGATCGTCGTGCTGATGATCGCGGTAGGGGTCTCTTACCGACAGATCATCCGCGCCTATCCGCAGGGCGGTGGGTCCTACGTGGTGGCCAATGAGAACCTCGGCGAGTTACCCGCGCTTATCACAGTCGCCGGGCTTCTGATCGACTATGTCCTGACAGTCGCGGTATCGATCTCTGCAGGGGTCGCGGCGATCACCTCCGCCGTCCCCAGCCTGCCCCGCGGTGGGCGCCGTCATCGTTCTCATACTCGCGATGGGAAAACGCACTGTGCCACAGGGGTTTTCCCAGCTGGCATGTAAGAACGTGCTGCCTTCATGTATATTGAGGTGTCGTTGCTTGCTGGAGGTTGTGCGCAAGGAGGCCAATGCGTGATGCGGCCCGGTATTAGGTCGAGCAGGCCTAAACGGTGGTCGGAAGCGGCAAAGGAGGCGCAGGGTGACGAGGGATGAATGGCTCGCAGAGTTCTCGCGGCGGCTGGGTGTGCAGCCGCCGACAGGGGAGGAGGTCGAGCAGTTGCTGAGCCTGGCCGGGGCGGCCGCACATGCCTCCGAGCGCACTGCGGCACCGATCGCGTGTTGGATCGCGGGCAGGAACCCACAGGCGCTCTCGGAGCTCCTGGAGCTAGCGCGCGAGATCGGCTGAATGCGGCGGGAGGTGCATGGCCCGGTCGCTGCCAGAGAGCAGCCTCTCGACGTGCTCAAGGTCGGCCGGGGTGTTGACGTTCAGGCATATCCGCTGGGGATTCCCGAAACGCTCGAGCTCCCGCACGCTGACGATTCTCGCTCCGAGCGCCGCTATGGCCTCCGTCAGTGGTGCCTGCCGTTCGAGCTGCTTGCTCAGAGCCTCGAGCAGCGTGGGATCATAGCGGCCGAGCAGCGGGTGCAGTCGGTCACCGTCGTCCACGACGGCCAGAGGCGCGTCGAGCTGCCCGAGCCAGGCGAGCAGAGAGGACGCCACGAACGGCATGTCGCAGGCGCACACGACGAGCGGCCGGCCCTCGGATTCCCTCAGTGCGGCGACGATCCCGCAGAGAGGGTGGTGCGGGCGAGAAGGCTCGCGCAGTACGCGGCAGTCGAGATCGGGAAGCGTCGAGTCGGGCTTTGCTACCACCAGCGTCTGGAGGCCGGCGGCCCGCATGGCCTGGACTGGATAGGACGCCAAGGAGCGTCCTCCAAGACGGGCCGTCGCCTTGGCGCCGTCCAGGCGTCGTCCCTGTCCGCCGGCGAGCACTACGCCGAGCGGCGGACGCAGCCGATCTTGGGCTCCGCTCATCTACCCATGATCTACGATCGCGCTCGGTGAAGCATGCCGCGCGCGCTGATCGGGTTGGACCGTGCACGTGGTCTTGTGCTCGAGCTTGCGACGGCGCTACCCACAGAGGAGGTGGCGCTTGGGGATGCGCTCGGGCGGACCCTCGCCGAGGACGTGACGAGCGCCGAGTCGGTTCCCGGCTTTGACAATTCAGCGATGGACGGTTTCGCGGTCAGAGCACGCGACACCGCGAGCGCGACTGCGGCCTCGCCCGCGCTCATGCGAACCGTCGACGAGTCGAGCGCTGGCCATCCGGCCCGGTGCGGCGTGAACGCCGGGGAGGCGATCGCCATCTCCACGGGGGCGATGCTGCCGGAGCGCGCCGACGCCGTCGTGCGGATCGAGGATGTGTTGCAGCGGGGCGCATGGATCGAGGTGCGTGTCCCGGTCGAGCCCGGGACAGACGTGCGCAGAACAGGTGAGGACATCCACGCAGGCGACGTGGCGCTTCGCGCGGGCACACAGGTCGGACCGTTCGAGCTCGGGGTGCTGGCCTCGATCGGGTGCGCGCGGGTTCGCTGCGTGAGCCGCCCGAGCCTACGCGTACTGACGACGGGCGACGAGCTGCTCGATCCAAGCGAGCAGCTGCGTCCCGGAGGTGTTCGCAACACGAACGCCTACACCGTGCCCGCGCTCGCGCGGCTTGCGGGTGCCGAGGTGGTCGGGGTGCAGGGCGTCGGTGACGAGCGGGCGGCGACCCAGGCGGCCGTTGTGGAGACGCTTCAGTGCGACGTCGCGGTCATCTGTGGCGGCGTGTCGGTCGGCGCGCACGACCACGTTCGCCCTGCGCTGCGGGTCACCGGCGCGCAGGAGGTGTTCTGGGGCGTTGCGCTGCGCCCCGGAAAGCCAACGTGGTTCGGGATATGCGACAGCCGCGCCGGGGAGCGCCAAACGCTCGTGTTCGGGCTGCCGGGCAATCCGGTCTCGGCGATCGTGACCTTCCTGCTGTTCGTCCGGCCCGCTGTGCGTCGCCTGTGCGGCGCCCACCCCGGCTGCGAGCGCCTGACCGCCGTGCTCGATGAGGACTACTGCAAGCCGCCGGGTCGAGCCCATGCGGTCCGCTGTCGCCTGCAGCTGTGCGACGACGGCTGGCATGCTCGGCCCACGGGCACGCAGGGCTCGCATGTGCTGCGCTCGATGCTTGGAGCGGAAGGTCTCGGAATCGTCCCGGCAGCGAGCGATGGGCTGGCGGCCGGCGAGCGAATCGAAGTCGAGCTGCTACCCCGAGCCGGCTGAGGGGAACTAGCATGGCGCACATGAGAGTGACCGTGCGGCTGTTCGCAATCCTGCGCGATCGAGCGGGTGCGCGTTTCATCGATGTCGAGCTCCCACAGCGGGCGACGGTAGCCGACGCCCTGGAGATCCTCGGACAGCGCAGCGAGCTGAGTGATGCGTTGACGCGCATCCCCGTGCGGATGGCGGTCAACCGCGAGTACGCCGATGCCGACAGCGAGCTTCACCCCGGCGACGAGCTTGCGCTGATACCCCCGATCAGCGGCGGTTGCGGCGACATAGACGCGCGCATATCCCGCAACTCGCTCTCCCTACAGGATGTTTCGCGGCTGGTGGAGCGTCCCGGGGCGGGCGCGATCGTCACGTTTCAGGGAACCACGCGCGAGGTCGAACGTCTCGACTACGAGGCCTACACGGAGATGGCTGAGAAGCGCATCCACCAAATCCTCACCGAGTGCCTGGAGCGACACGGGTTGCAGGCGATCGCAGCGCAGCACCGCGTGGGCTCCGTCCCCCTCGGCGAGGCGAGCGTGATCGTGGCCGCGTCCAGCGCGCACCGCGATGAGGCCTTCGCCGGGGCGCGCGAAGCGATCGACCGGATCAAGGCCGAGGCCCCGATCTGGAAGCGCGAAGTGCACGACGGGAATTCGCAGTGGGTCGAGGGAGTGTTGCCTTGAGCGATCGCCTCACGCACATCGACGACTCAGGTGCCGCGCACATGGTGGATGTCGGTGGAAAGACGGAGAGCGAACGCGCCGCGCGAGCGGAGGCGCTGGTGCGGATGTCACCGCAGACTGCGGCTGCGTTGCAGCGCGGCGACGCGCCCAAGGGCGACGTTCTCGGGACCGCTCGCCTGGCCGGGATCCAGGCGGCGAAGCGCACGGGCGAGCTTATCCCGCTGGCGCACCCGCTGGCATTGACCTACGCTGACGTGCAGGCTTCGGTTGACGCTGCCGACGGGACCGTGCGAATCCTCTCCGAAGCTCGTGTGGTGGGTCGGACCGGCGTGGAGATGGAGGCGATGACCGCCGCAGCTGTCGCCGCGCTGACCGTGTATGACATGGTCAAGGGCCTCGAGCGTGGCGTCTGCATCGAGCGCATCGAGCTGATCGAGAAGACCGGCGGCCGCAGCGGAGCCTGGCAGCGCGACGGCACGGCCACCGCGGATCAGTGACATGCGTGCGGCGGTGCTGAGCATCTCCACATCCAAGGCTCGCGGTGAGGGTCAGGACGAGAGCGGCCCCAATCTGGCCAAGCTGGCACGTTTGATGGGGGCGGAGATAGCCGCAGTGGAGGTGCTGCCGGATGACCGTGAGCTGATCGAAGCGCGCTTGCGCCATTGGGCGGACTCCGAGGACTGCGATCTGATCCTCACAACCGGCGGGACGGGCTTCGCCCCGAGCGACGTCACACCGGAGGCGAGTCGAGCGGTGATCGAGCGGTTGGCACCCGGGATCTCCGAAACGATCCGTGCGGCCTCCCGGGGCCACACCCGCCACTGGATGCTGTCCAGGGGAGTGGCCGGCATCCGCGGGCGCACACTCATCGTCAACTTTCCCGGAAGTCCGGCGAGCATCGAGCAGGCGGGCATGGCGATCGCCGACTCGCTACCCCACGCGATCGAGTTGCTGGCGGGACATCACGCCTCGCACGCGTGAGCATATGCTCGGGGTGCCCATGCGGCCTGCTCCGGGCCAAGGAGCCGATCCCCGCGAGAGCGGCCGGCGGCTTTGCTGTTGTTGTTGGTCCTTGGTACCCCTTACAGACCCCCAAGGGGTCGAACCTGCCAACGGATTTCCCAAGCTCGCCATCGGCTCCGCTCGCTGTTCGCCGACCCCCCGACGGGCCTGGGGGGGCGGTTTAGGGTGGGCAGCCCACGCTGCCGCTCGACAACGCGGTTTCCTGGTCGCAATCGCGCTGCTAGTTACTTGCCCCGGATAAATGTCCGGGACTGAAACGGCCGCGTCCAGTTGGGCGCGGCCGAGTCAGGCTTATGGGTGCCCGGTTGGAGTCGCGGGCTGGTGGGGAGTGTTTCAGTGGGTTCGGAT
>Ga0182024_10002464_pt1 | contig 45794 bp, 41 predicted proteins | sample P32metaG_FD_120480 | JGI IMG/M metagenome (GOLD analysis project Ga0182024, IMG submission 120480) | Permafrost microbial communities from Stordalen Mire, Sweden - P3-2 metaG (Illumina Assembly) | ecosystem: Environmental > Terrestrial > Soil > Wetlands > Permafrost | place: Sweden: Stordalen... | reverse complement strand
CGCCGGGAAACCCACCCGAGAGCGCCGGAATCCCCGGCCTCAGTCGTCGGTCCTGTTCAGGACCGACCAGCGAACTGGCCTTGGCGCCACACCCGGGACGCCATTCGCCAACGCCCGTCGTATGCAGGCGCAGCGCGCCGATCCGGGACCTCGATCAGGGTGCCCGACCTTTGGCGGCCACTCGCGGCGGACGTCTCCCGAGCGTGTCGCGAACGCGCGACAACTCTCGACCGTGTCTGCTGCCAGGCACGCTGGACCGGCCCGACTTCTTCGCGGATCGTCACGGTGTGTTCCTTCGAGGGTCACGCCGTGACGTCACGGTTGTATTGCCACCGAAATGGAAACGTGTTCTAATTCTTGGGTGAACCCCGCCCTGGAAGCCGCCTCGGAGCCGGAAAGCACGCTCGCACGCAGTCAGGCGGAGCGGCGGCGGCGGGTGCTGGCCGCGACGTTCGATCTCGCGGCGGGCGGCGGCTTCGATGCCGTGCAGATGCGCGACGTCGCGGCTGCGGCCGATGTTGCGCTCGGCACCGTGTACCGCTACTTCTCGTCGAAGGAGCGGCTGCTGCTCGAGGCGATGGCTGAACAGCAGTCGGATCTGCGCGCCTATATCGAGACGCATCCGCTGTCAGAAGCGACTGCGGTCGAGCGGGTGATGTCGGTGCTCCGACGCTCGAATCGAAGCTTGCGGCGCTATCCGGATGTGACAGCCGCGATGGTGCGGGCGTTCGGCTCGGCTCAGCACGACAACGCCGACATCGTGCGCCGTGTCACCGAGTTGATGACCGCCATCATCACCCGGGCGGTGCAGGGCGTCGATCGTCACGCGCCGACATCGCGCGAGGTACGTGTGGCGCGGATCCTCATGCAGGTGTGGCTGTCGTCGCTGAACGGTTGGGTCTGCGGTGTCGACGGGCCGGACCGGGTCGACGAGGACCTCGAGGCGGCGGCCGCGCTTTTGCTCTCCTGAGTGAGCCGGCTAGGCCGGATGCTCGGCGAGGATCGACCGTGCCGTGTCGACATCGCCTTCGAACACCATGACCCGATGCCCGACCATCAAGGCGTACTGGGGTGTCCACCCGCCGCTGTCGCCGTGAACGGCCGACGCTTTGATCCCGCGGGCTTCCAACGCGGCGACGAGCGTGTCGGCCTCGAATCTCGTCGGCACAGAGGTCAGCTCGACGATTCGCTCGCGATCGCGATGGTCTCGCTCGTCACCGTCTGCGTGATGATGGAACGGCACGCCGGGACGCTACCGGTGTGACCTGGTCGCTCACCAGGCCTGTTTGCTCGAAACTGAAACCTGTTCTACTTTCCAGCGTATGAGCGCCACGCGGCACTACAACTTCGCTGACCTCTTCGAGCTGGCCGCGGACAGGGTGCCCGACCGCGTGGCGATCATCGACAAGCGGCGCCAGATCACCTACCGCGACCTCGACGAGCGTTCGACCCGATTCGCGCATGCACTCCAGGCCGTCGGCGTGCAGCCCGGCGACCACGTCGGAATTCTCGCGACCAACTGCATCGAGTGGGTCGAAGCGATGTACGCGACCTACAAGATCCGGGCCCGTGTCGTCAACGTGAACTTCCGGTACGTCGAAGAGGAGATGCGTTACCTGTTCGACAATTCCGACCTGGTCGCGCTCGTCTACCAGCGTGAATACGGGCCGATCGTGGCGGCGGCGCGAGACGCGCAACCCAAACTTCAGCATTTCTTCCGCATCGAGTGGGACGGCTCCGACGCCGACGACTCGACGCTCGATCCCGTCGAGTTCGAGGCCGCGATCTCGTCGGGATCTGCCGATCGCGACTTCGGGGAACGCTCCGACGACGACGTCTACCTGCTCTACACCGGCGGCACCACCGGCATGCCCAAAGGTGTGATGTGGCGCCAAGAAGACGTCTATTTCGCGCTCGGAGGCGGTATCGACGCGCTGACCAATGAGCGGGTCACGTCCCCGCTCGCCGCGAGCGACAAGATCGACATCTCGGCCCCGGCCGGCGGGATCAGCTTGCCGATTCCGCCACTGATGCACGGTGCCGGCCAGTTCTCGATCCTCCGCGTCACCTGCGAAGGGAACACGGCGGTGATCGTCGACAAGTTCGACGCCGAAGACGTGTGGCGGCTCGTGGAGAAACACAAGGTGAACGTCATCGGTGTCACCGGCGACGCGATGGCGCGCCCCCTCGCCGACGCGCTCGAACAGATGAGCGGCAACGTCGACATCTCCTCGCTCGTGTCGTTCGGAAGCACCGCCGCGATCTTCTCGCAGACAGTCAAGGAGCAGCTCACGCGGTTGCTGCCCGACGGACTCGTGATGACCGACGCGATCGGCTCGACCGAGTCCGGGATGAACGGCATCCGGTTCGTGCAAAAGGGTGATGCGCCGAAAGAGGGCATCACGACGGTGCTGGCCTCGGCCGACACGGTCGTGCTCGACGACGATCTGAACCCGCTCGAGCCCGGCACCGGTATCGTCGGCCGGCTCGCTCGCGGCGGCAACATTCCGCTCGGCTACTACAACGATCCGGAAAAGACCGCGGCGACGTTCGTGACCGACTCGCAGGGCCGGCGTTGGTCGATCCCCGGCGACTACGCGCTGCTCGAAGCCGACGGCCGCATCACGCTGCTGGGACGCGGCTCGGTTTCGATCAACTCCGGCGGGGAGAAGATCTATCCCGAAGAGGTCGAGGGCGCCTTGAAGTCGCACCCCGATGTGTTCGACGTGCTCGTCGTCGGCGTACCCGATCAACGTTGGGGTGAGCGGGTCGCTGCGCTGCTCCAACCACGCGTCGACAAGGTCCCCACCCTCGAAGACCTCCAGGCCCATTGCCGCGGCCGTATCGCGGGATACAAGGTGCCGCGCGAGTTGCTCCTCGTCGCCGAAGTCCCCCGCTTACCGAACGGCAAACCCGACTACCGGCGGGCCAAGGACCAGGCGCGCTCGCTGGCCGCCAGCGACTGAACAGCCCGGAACCCTCGAGCTACATCCCCCGCTGGCAGCGGGTCGACGACGACGCGCCACTGGTTGGGTCCGGTGGTTGCCTAGCCTTGTCGCCGGGTGGGACGAGTGTTGCCGCGATCGCGGTCGATCGCGCCGCGAGCGTCGGGCCAGTAGCTGCGGTTGATACCGCAACCGATCGATTCCCAGCCGATGCTTGCCGAGAGACGGTGACCCGACATGACCCACCAGACGCTCCGTCGTACGTTGATCGTCCCGTTCGTGGTCGTCGCGTTGGCGTTCACGGCGTTGACGGTTGCGGTGACCTCGACGGCGGTCGCGCCGGACGTGGCGAATGCGGCGACCGTGACGACGCACACGCCTGTCATGGGCCCGAACCTGCTCACCGCCACGCAACTCGCGCGCTGGTTCGACTCGCAGACCGGCGGTACGCCGCCCAATGTCCCGTCGTTGCAAGACAACGTCACGTTGCTCGCCCAGGTTTTCATCAACGAGGGTCGGATCGAAGGAGTGCGCGGCGACATCGCGTTCGTGCAGTCGATCCTCGAGACGGGATGGTTCAGCTTCGCGAATTCGCAGATACCGCCCGACGCCAACAACTTCGCCGGGATCAACGCCTTCGACGGTCGTCCCGGCCTCGCCAACTGCAAGCATGGCGATTCTGCGCCGAGTCGCTGTTTCGCGTCCGCGGAGATCGGCGTACTCACGCAGGTCGAGCTGTTGCGCAGCTACGCCGACGCCACAACCAAGAACCTCCCCAATCAGTTGATTTCCGCGCCGGCAGATCGCGTCGGCGACGCGCCGATCTGGGAGTACTTCGGCGGCACGAACTGTCCGTGCGGCAAGCTCATCTGGGCGAGCGGAACGAACTACGGGATCGACGTCCTCAAGCTGTACTCGGAAGCGCTGGTCTTCAACGGCGTCAACGCCGCGTGCGTGCCGTACGCGCCCGGCAACAACGCGCACAACTCCGGCGCCGGGTACTGGATGGCAACGGACGCATCACACGTGTACTCGTTCGGGACCGCCCACTACTACGGCGATACCTCGTCGTATCAGCTCAACCGGCCCCTCATCGGCGGCGCATCGCTCTCGGGCGGCAGCGGATATTGGCTCCTCGCCCGCGATGGCGGCGTGTTCTCCTTCGGTCATGCCAAATTTTACGGCTCGACCGGCGGGAAGCATTTGAACCAGCCGATCAACGGCATGGCCCGCACGACCGACAACCACGGCTACTGGCTCGTCGCATACGACGGCGGAATCTTCACGTTCGGCGACGCGACGTTCCACGGCTCGACCGGAAGCATGCACCTCAACCAGCCGGTGCTGGGCATGGAGCCGACCCGGTCGGGGCACGGCTACTGGTTGTTCGCCCGCGACGGCGGGATCTTCACGTTCGGTGACGCGAAGTTCTACGGCTCAACCGGCAACCTGACTCTTTCCGCTCCGGTCGTGTCCATGCAACGCACCCCGGACGGACGTGGCTATTGGCTGTTGGCCCAGAACGGTCAGGTGTTCCCGTTCGGCGACGCGCACAACTTCGGGGACATCAGCGGTTGCTCGAACTACGGCGGCGCGAACCGGCTGCTCGCCTCGCCCAGCGGCAGGGGCTACTGGATCGCAACGGCCGGCGGGAGTGTGATCGCGTTCGGTGACGCCCGCCGACTCGGCTTCCCCGTCGAGATCGCAGGGCAACCGGTCGCATTGATGCCCGCAAGGTAGGGGCACGGCCGGCCTCCGGACCCGATTCTGAGAATTCTCATCGAATTGCGAACCAACTCGGGGTCGCGAGCGTCAAACGCGTTGTGAACGGCGAGCAAGAACCGCTCGAACATTGCGTCGGTGCCCGCTACCCACGTGCGTATCGCACCGCGGTGATGATCTGCGGGAATCCGGCGGATGCCGAAGAGGCCGTCCAGGACGCGTTCCTGCGCGCCTGGCGGTTCCGCGACGCGTTGCCGACCGACGGACGTCGGGACGCGTGGCTCTATCGCGTCCTCGTGAACGCCTGCTATTCGAAGTTGCGTAAGGAAGTGCCGAGGCGCGAACGAGAGCGCGACACCCTCGATCTCGACGGCGGACCGTCCGCGACGACGGAATAGCCCGAAGGCGGCGCGGAACGGTCGCTGCTCGCGGAGGCGCTGATCTCGACCCTCGATGATCTGCCCGAAACGCTGCGCGTCGTCGTGATCCTGCGCTACCTGGCCGACCTGACCGAGCGTGAGATCGCGATCGCCATCCGGCGCAGACCCGGGACCGTCAAGTCGCGACTCCACGAAGCGCGCCGCCGGCTGGCGGCCGATCCACGGCTGGCGGCCTTCGCCCCCGATGCCTCCAACGCGGCCGACGCCCAGGTGACGCCATGATCGACGAACTCGTCCTCGAACAACTCGTCGCTGAGATCGCCGACGAGATCGCGGTGCCCACCGACGGTGCACAACGCGTTGCGCACGAACTTGCCGCGTCGGGAAGTCCGGCCCGAGGTGCGACGCCGCGCTTCACACATCTGGCCATGGTCGCCGCCGCGGTCATCGTGATCGTCGGCGCCGGCGCGTTGATCAACAGCGCAACCCGGAACTCGACCACGGCGAAGTCGAGCGGCCCGACGGTAGCGGCCGCGACGCCGACCGTCGCGGCCGGAGTGGCACAGAGCGAAAAGCGCGCTGCGGCTGTCGCGAAGGAAGCGCCCGGAGCGGTGGGAAACGTCGGCCCGCAAGGCCCATTTGGCGTGCCCGTCGAAGGCGGGATCGGACTCCAGGGACCGACCGGTGCGCAGGGCGTCAGCCCGGTCGGCGCTTCACCGGTCGGTCCGTCGACCCCGACGGTGGCGTCGGGCCCGGTTGACGGCGCGATGATCGTCAAGACGGCAAGTATCAATTTGCAGATTCCCAAGGGTGCGCTGACGTCGGCAGTGCTGCGTGTGACGAACATCGCCAACGGTGTCGACGGCTACGTGTTCAAGAGTCAGACTAGTTTCAGTAGCTCGTACGCCAGCGCGGCGCTCACCATTCGGGTGCCTGTCGATTCGTTCGAGACGGCGATCAAGCAGCTCGAGACGTCGCCGGGCGTGAAGGTGCTCGACGACAGCGAGAGCGGCGTCGACGTCACCGCTCAGTACGTCAACCTGCAGGCCGAACTCACGGCCGACACCGGCGAGCGGGATTCGCTGCTGACCGTGCTCGCCGACGCCAACACCATCGGCGACATCCTCGCGGTGCACGATCGCATCACCGCAGTGCAGGCCGAGATGGACGAGATCCAAGGTCGGCTCAACGTGCTGAGCAACCAGTCGACGTATTCGTCGATCGCAGTCCTGTTGAACGTGCAACCCCCACCGCCACCCAAACCCGCAGTCGTGCGCGCGGTGCACCCACCGACTGGGTTGGAGCGGTCGTGGACCGACGCCCGACAAGGTTTTGCCCACTCGGTCGAGTGGTTCATCGCCCGTTCGGGTGGCGCGCTCATCATCTTCCTCGTGGCGTTGATCCTGCTCTTCGCGGTCCGTTACCTCTACCCGGTCGTGCGTCGAGCTCTGCTGTAACCCACCTGCTCATGATGCTCCACGTCCGGCGAGGACACCGAACGCCGAACGCGGGCTGCACCTGACCGGCAGCCGCCGCGGACGTGGATCCTGGCGCCGGCCCGAACATCGGCCGGTCGGTGAGCCCGGCGGCGAAGAATCCCGAACGATAACCTTCGGTTTTTACACCCACGGGGAGCTCGGGCGAGCCGGGCTGAGAGGGTGGCCACGCAGCCGGCGAGCACGTCGGGGCCCGCCACCGACCCCTCGAACCTGCTCCGGATAATGCCGGCGGAGGGAGGGACCATGAACGGCACTGCGTCCGTTGCCGTGGCGGTCGTGTTCGCAGGCAGCCAAACCGTCGCGTCGACGTTGGCCGACCGGCTCCCAGGCGACGCCGACGTGATCGCGGCCGACTCCGGGCTGCGCGTCGCACACGCGCTCGGCCTGCATGTCGACCATCTCGTCGGCGATCTCGACTCGGCCGAATCGGATGCTGTCGACGCGGCCGTCGCGTCGGGCACCACCGTCGACCGGCATCCCGCCGACAAGGACGCCACCGATCTCGAACTCGCGTTCGACGCAGCGGCGACGCGTGGCGCACGACACGTCGTGTTGGTTGACGGAGGCGGAGATCGGCTCGATCACCTGCTCGCCAATCTGCTGTTGCTCGCGTCGCCGGCATACGCGAGCTTCGAGATGGAGGCCTACTGCGGAACCGCGCGCATCTCGGTCGCCCGCGGTGGACACCCGCCGCGCACGATCGAAGGACCGCCGGACAGCTTCGTGACACTGCTCCCCGTCGGCGGTCCGGCACGCGGGATCGTCACCGACGGTCTTCGCTATCCGCTGCACGACGAGGATCTCGCGCCGGGAACAACCCGCGGTGTGAGCAACGAACTCGTCGCCACGTCGGCTTCCGTACAACTCACCTCGGGCACGTTGCTTGTGGTACAGCCGTTTGCCGGCGCGGAAGAAGTCGGCACACACGCAGAGGGTGTGCGATGAAGCGGACTGCGTTGATCGCGATCGTGGTGAGTGTCGCGATGGCCGCGGCCGCGTGCGGGAGTAGCGGCGGGAAGGCCTCGGCGACCAAGACGCCGTCGAAAACGGTCGTCCTCATGACCTACGACAGTTTCGCGGTCTCCAAGTCGGTGCTCGCCGCGTTCACCGCCGAGACGGGCTTCAAGGTGAGGATTCTCACGACGGGAGATGCCGGCCAACTCGTGAGCACGGCGATCGAAACGAAAGACGACCCCGTCGCCGACGCGCTCTTCGGTATCGACAACACGTTCCTGACCGCGGCGCTGGACGCGAACGTGTTCGTGCCGTTCACGGCGAAGGGCCTGTCCGCGGTTCCCGCCCGATTCCAACTCGATCCTGAGCACCGGGTGACGCCCATCGACAGCGGTGCCGTGTGCGTCAACGACGACCTCGGCTGGTTCGGCCACAACGGGCACCCACCGGCGCCGAAGACGCTGGCCGATCTCACGAAATCCGCGTACCGCAAGCTGCTCGTCGTCGAAAATCCGGCAACGTCATCGCCGGGGCTTGCGTTCGTGCTCACCACGATCGCGGCGTTCGGTGGACGTTGGCAGACCTACTGGAAGTCGTTGCGTACCAACGGTGTACGGGTCGACGACACCTGGGACGCCGCGTACGACACCGATTTCACTGCCGGCGGCCAGCACGGCGATCGCCCGCTCGTCGTCTCCTACGCGACGGATCCCGCCGCCGATGTCGTGTTCTCCGACGGGAAAAAGAAGACGCCGACGGTCGGTGTGGTGCCGGGCACCTGCTTCGCGCAGGTTGAGTTCGCGGGTGTGCTGCACGGCGCGAAGAATCCGGCGGGCGCGCAGGCCCTCGTCGATTTCATGCTCACGCGTCAATATCAAGAGGGAATCCCGCTCGAAAACTACGTCTATCCGGTCGTGGAGGGCACCAAGCTGCCATCGGTCTTCGTACGTTTCGCGCACCAGCCAACGCACGTGTACTCGATCGACGCGACCACGATCGGCGCGAGTCGAAACGCCTGGCTCAACCAGTGGACGCAAATCGTGCTGCAGTGACGCGTGTCTGGCGCGCCGTGCGCGTCGTGATCCCGATCGGTTTCCTCGGCGTGTTCTTCGTGTGGCCGGTGGTCGCGATCATCGCCCGATCGCTGACCGCGGACGCGTTGCGACACGTCCTGGCCGATCACGGGCTGCGGCACGTCGCGTGGTTCACGCTGTGGCAGGCGGCGATCGCGACCGGCCTCACCCTCGTCGTCGGCCTTCCGGCGGCCTATGTCGTCGCCCGTTACCAATTTTGGGGGAAGCGACTGTTTCGTGCATTCGTCACGGTGCCGTTCGTGTTACCGACGGTGGTTGTGGCGACTGCGTTCCTCGTGCTCTTCCGGCCCGGCGGCGCGCTGTCGTTCCTCGGTTGGCAGCGCGGGGTCGGTCCGCTGCTCGTCGCCGAGGTGTTCTTCAACGTCGCGGTGATCGTCCGTACCGTCGGCGGTTTCTGGTCGTATCTCGACCCTCGCCGCGCCGACGCGGCCCGTGTGCTCGGTGCGTCCCGGGCGCGAGCGTTCCGTGAGGTGACGTTGCCGGCGCTCGGTCCATCGATCGCAGCGGCCGCGTCGATCGTCTTCCTGTTCACGTTCACGGCGTTCGGCCTGGTGCTCCTCATCTCCGATCCGGCGCACTCGACACTCGAAGTCGAGATCTACCGGCAGGCGAACGAGCTGTTGGACTTTCCCACCGCGGCCGCGATCGCCCTCGTACAGATCGTCGCGGTGTTCTCGTTGCTGTTGGTACTGGCGCGGATGCAGGAACGGCGTGCGGTCGCGCAACGGCTGGTGGCGGCACGCGACACCTCGCGCCGCGCCCGCGGGTGGGAACGGCTGGTTGTGGGCGGCGTGCTCGGCGCCACGGCAGTGTTCCTCGGCGGCCCGCTGCTCGTCCTCGCCCTCGAGTCGCTGCGGTTGGGGGGGAGTTGGTCTTTGGCGTCGTACCGGGCTCTCGGCTCGAGCACCGCTACCGACACCTTGTACGTCCCGGCATGGCAGGCGCTGCGAAACTCGCTCGAGTTCGCTGCGTTGGCGGCCACGATCGCAGTCGTCGTCGGCGGTCTGGCCTCAGTCGTCATCGCGTCGCGTCCGGGCCGGGCGACCCGCGCGATGGACACGTTCCTGATGCTGCCCTTGGGAACGTCGGCGGTCACGGTCGGCCTCGGGTTTTTGGTCGCGCTCGATCGCTGGCCGGTCGACCTGCGGGCCAAGGCGGTGCTCGTGCCGCTCGCGCAGGCGGTCGTCGCGATCCCGTTCGTGATCCGCGCGGTCGTGCCCGCGCTGCGTTCGATCGATCCGCGTCTGCGGGACGCGGCACGTGCACTCGGCGCACCTCCGAGCCGAGTGTGGCGCGAAGTCGACCTCCCGATCGCGATGCGGGCATTTCTCGTCGGGTTCGGATTCGCGGCGGCGGTGTCGCTCGGCGAGTTCGGCGCAACGTTGTTCGTCGCGCGCCCGGAGTCGCCGACCATCCCGATCGCGATCTCCCGATTCTTGGCCCGACCCGGCGAACTCAACATCGGCCAGGCCATGGCGATGTCGACGGTGCTGATGGTCGTGACCGGTGCGGTCGTGTTGGCCATCGAACATGTGCAGGTCCGCCAGATCGGCGAGCTCTGATGTTGCAGATCGAACATGCGGTCGTGCGCTTCGGCGATGCGACCGCGGTCGACGGGATCGACCTCGACGTCGGCGCGGGAGAGACGGTCGCGATCCTCGGCCCGAGCGGCTGCGGGAAGACCACCCTGTTGCGCTCGATCGCGGGCCTCCAGCCGATCACCACGGGGCGGATCACGTGGTGCGGCGAGGATCTCGCACGGGTGCCCCCGCACCGGCGTCGCTTCGGTCTCATGTTCCAGGAATACGCGCTGTTCCCGCACCGAGACGTCGCCGGCAACGTCGAATTCGGATTGCGCATGGCCCGAATCGGGCGCGACCAGCGACGACGACGCGTGACCGAGGTGCTCGAACTCGTCGGTCTGACCGACCTGGCCGGTCGCCGCGTCGCAGGGCTGTCGGGCGGTGAACAGCAACGCGTCGCCCTCGCGCGTGCACTTGCCGTCGAGCCTCGCCTCCTCATGCTCGACGAGCCTCTCGGCGCGCTCGACCGTCCGTGGCGGGAGCGGCTCCTGCGCGAGATCCGTTCGCTGCTCGACCGTACGGCCCTGCCGGCGCTGTACGTGACCCACGATCACGAGGAAGCGTTCGCCCTCGCGGACCGCATCGTCGTGATGCGGTCCGGCCGCGTCGTGCAGGCCGGCGCCGCCGCCGACGTGTGGCGACACCCAGCTGATGTATGGACCGCCGACTTTCTCGGTTTCGGTCCCGCCGTCGAAGCCGCCGTCGGTTCCGACGGATTGGTGACACCGTGGGGACTGCTCGCGGTCGACGCTGCGGTCGGGACCGACCGCGCAGTCCGGGTCGTGTTACGCCCCGACGCGGTGCGGCTCGACGGCGCGGGTGCAGTGCGCGGCACCATCGTTCATCGTGCGTTCGCCGGTGATCGCGCCGAGCTGACCGTCGAGACCGGCCGTGTACAGCTGAGGGTGCGGACGCCTGACCGGGACGCGCCCGACGTTGGCGACTCGGTTGGTCTTTCGATCGAGCCCGACGGCGTGCTCGTCTACCCCGTAGCGTGATGTGATGGCGAACGTCCCCGCGAAGGTGCAAGCCGGCGCGCGCGAGCTCGCGCAACGCGACCGTGTGCTGCGCGCCGCGTTGAAGACCCATGGTGTGCCCGACCTGAAGCGTGCCCGGCCGAACAAGACGCACTTCGCCGAGTTGGCCCGCTCGATCTGCTACCAGCAGCTCGCCGGTCGTGCCGCGGCCGCGATCCACGGGCGCTTCGCCGCGCTGTTCGACGGTCCACCCACTCCCGCCGCGGTGCTCGCGTTGTCGATGGAGCAGCTCCGCGGTGTCGGACTGTCGGGCAGCAAAGCCACGTCGATCGTGGATCTTGCGGAGAAGGTCGACGCCGGACTGGTTGAGCTCGACCGCATGAACCGGCTCGCCGACGACGTGGTCGTGCGCGAGCTCACGCTCGTGCGCGGCATCGGCGAATGGACCGCGCACATGTTTTTGATGTTTCAGCTCGGTCGGCTGGATGTTTGGCCGACCGGCGACTACGGCGTACGAAACGGCTACGCCAAGATGTACGGCCTGTCCGAGATGCTGACCCCGAAACTGCTCGAAGCGGAAGGCGACCGTTTCCGGCCCTATCGGTCGATCGTCGCGTGGTGGTGTTGGCGTGCGGTCGACACGGTGATCCCGGACTAGGCGACCGCGCCGGAGGTTTTCAGCGCGTCGACCTCGTCGGCGGTGAAGCCCCAGTCGACGAGCGCGGTGTCGGTGTGGGTGCCCGCGGCGACCGGAGGTCCCTGCACCGCGCCCGGTGTGCGGCTGAAACGGGGCGCCGGTGCAGGCTGTGGGGCGCCGTCGACGTCGACGAACGTCTGACGTTCGACGTTGTGCGGATGGGCGCGCGCGGCCGACATCGACAGCACCGGAGCGAAGCACACCTCGTGGGCGGCGAAGAACTCGACCCACTGTGCGCTTGTACGCGTCCGGAACAACGCCGCGATGCGCGTCCGCAGCGCCGGCCACTGGGAACGGTCCATCTGCGCGGCCGGGTCGAGGTCATCGAAGCCGAACGGACCGATGAGCGCGAGCAGATTGGCGTAGAACTTCGGTTCGTACGACGCGACGGACACGTACTCGCCGTCCGAGGTCTCGTAGACGTTGTAGAAATGTGCGCCTCCGTCGAGCAGGTTCGTGCCGCGCGGGCCCCAGCTGCCCAATGCGTCGAGACCGAAGAAGATGCTCATGAGTTGCGCGCTGCCGTCCACCATCGCGGCGTCGATGACCTGACCTTCGCCTGAGGTGGCGCGTTCGACGAGCGCGGCGAGGATGCCCATGACCACGAGCGAGCCGCCGCCGCCGAAGTCGGCCAGCAAGTTGATCGGCGGGACCGGCGCGCCGCCTTGCGGTCCGATGTGCCACAGGACGCCGGCGATCGAGAGGTAGTTGACGTCGTGACCGACGTCGCCGGCGAGCGGACCCTGCTGGCCCCAGCCGGTCATGCGTGCGTACACCAGGCGCGGATTGCGTGACCGGCACACGTCGGGTCCGACACCGAGACGTTCGGCCACGCCGGGCCGGAACCCTTCCAACAACACGTCGGCCCGGTCGCACAGGCGCAGGACGACCGCCGCCCCGTCGTCGTGTTTCAAGTCGATGCCGATGCTGCGACGGCCGCGGTCGATCACCGAATAGGGAGACACGAAACCTGCGACGCTCGAACCGGTCGCGACGTCGGTGGCGCGGTCGAGCCGGAGCACCTCCGCTCCCATATCGGCCAGAAGCATGCCGGCGAACTGGACCGGACCGATGTTCGGCAGTTCGATCACGCGGACACCCGCGAGCGGGCCGGTCATCGGCTCGTCCGGTTCACGGAAGCTTGAACACCCGCTTGGCGTTCTCCCGCAAGAACTTCGGCCATACGTGGTCGCGGAACGGAACGTCCGCCAGCTCGCCGAAGATGCGGTCGTAGGTGAGACCGGCCGGGAAATAGCCCGACCAGATCACCTTGTCGGCGCCGCGCGTGTTCGCGAAGTCGATGATGTCGCGCGGGTAGTACTTCGGCGCGAACGCAGTGGTCGAGTAGTACAGGTTCGGCCATTTGAGCAGCAGTTTCACCGCAAGGTCGGCCCAGGGTTCGCAGCCGTGGCGGGTCACGAATTTCAGCTCGGGAAAGAACCAGCACACCTCGTCGATATGTGCGACGTCCTGCGGTGCGTACGGGATCCGCGGACCGGGTACCCCCGCCGTCGAACAGAACGGTATGTCGAGTTCTACGCACTTCATGTAGATCGGATAGAACTTCTTGTCGTTGATCGCGACCTGCGGATAGAGGCCGGCCGGGAAGGCGTGCACACATTTGAGGTCGTAGTCCTCGGCGGCACGATCGATCTTCCGTAACGCCTCCATCCCCTCGTTCGGATCGACGTTGACGCCCGCGAAGAATCGAGTCGGGTGTTCGCGCAACGCGCGTTCCGCCGGCCCGTCGTAGGGGGTGACGATGGCCTGTTGGATGTTGTGCCGGTCGAGTTCGGCCAGCAGGATGAGGACGGGATCGTCGATCTCGTCCTGCTCCCATTTGGGTACGTCTTTGAACATGTATCCGGCGGGAAACTCGAGTTCGCCGCCCTCCACGCTTGCCGCGTCGCGTGTCTGTTTACGGATGAAGCCGTAGAACTTGTACATGTCTTCGCGCGACTTGGGGAAGCCGACCGCGGTGTCGACCGATCCGCCCGCCTTGGCCTTGTCGAACGCTTCGTTGGTCATCGGATCTTGCTCACCGGTCGAGCTTGAACACGCGGATGGCGTTGTCGCGCAGGAACTTCGGCCAGACGTGATCGCGGAACGGCACGTGCGGCATCTCGGCGAAGATTCGTTCGAGCGACAACCCCATCGGGAAGTAGCCCGCGTACATCACCTTGTCGGCGCCGCGCGTGTTCGCGAAGTGAACAACCTCGGCCGGGTAGAACTTCGGCGCGAACGCCGACGTCGAATAGTACAGGTTCGGCCATTTGAGCAGCAGCTTGACCGCGAGGTCGGCCCACGGTTCGCAGCCGTGGCGGGTCACGAATTTCAGTTCGGGAAAGAACCAGCACACCTCGTCGATCAGACCGACGTACTGGGGCGCGAACGGCACCCGCGGTCCGGGCACACCCGCGCACACGTTGATCGGGATGTCGAGCTCGATGCAGGTGGCGTAGATCGGGAAGAACTTCTTGTCGTTGATCGGCACCTGCGGATTGAGCCCGCACGGGAACGCGCTCGCCGCCTTCACGCCGAGCTCTTCGACGGCGCGCCGCAGGTCCCGTACTGCGTCCATGCCGCGGTTGGGATCGACCTCCATGCATCCGAAGAAACGGTCGGAATGGTCGCGCAGCGCCCGCTGCGACTCGTCGCTGCGGCTCGAGACGCCGATCATCGCACGCTCGATTCCATAGGTGTCCATGAGCTCGAGGAGCGCCTTCACCGGGTCCGATTGCGGGTCGACCTTCGGGACATGCTTGAACATGTACTGCGCGGGAAATTCGAACTCGTCGAGGGACTCGCGGTCGCGCAGGTTGGCACGCAAGAAGTCGTAGTTGTGGCGACGGTCGGCTTGCGGGAAGCCGATCATCAGGTCGATCACGCCGATGTCTGTCGGCATAGGCATGGCTGCGGCCTCCCTGCGCGCCGGTTGTCGTGCTTCGCGTTCGACCGTACCGCGGCACCTGACGGACCGTCAGATTCGAGATCGGGCTAGTTTTCGGCGCTGATGGGGGACTGGGGATACGCCTCTGACTTCGAAGACGTGCGCGGCGAGGTCGCGATCGTCGGGATCGGCGAGACCGAATACACCAAGGCGTCGGGCCGAACCGCGCGTGAGATCGGAATCGAAGCCGCCGAACGGGCGATCGCCGACGCGGGCCTCGAACCGGACGACATCGACGGCCTCACCTGGTCGGGGGCGTTCGCCGACTTCGACGTGGACGTGTTCCAGGAACATTTCGGCACCACCCACGAGATGTGGACTTCGCCGTGGGGTGGCGGGATGGCGTGGGCCGCGACCGCGCCGTACCTCGCGGCGCGGTCGATCCGCGACGGCAAAGCCCGTCACGTCTTGAATGTGTTCCCGGTCGCGTGGGCGACGCAGCGGAACGCGATGACCGGCGGTCCCGGCGAGGTCCATGCCGCGCAGTCGCTCAAGCAGAACCTCGAAGTTCCGTTCGGCTGGTTTCCGCAGCCTGTCTACTTCGCCACGATCATGCGTCGTCACATGCTCGAGTTCGGCACCACCGAGGAACAGTTCGGCGCCGTCGCGGTCGCGTGCCGGCGTCACGCCAACTTGCATCCGGGTGCGGTGATGCGAGACCGCCCGATGGGCATCGCCGACTACCTCGCGGCGCCGATGCTGGCCGACCCGTTGCGCCTGCTCGATTCGTGCCTCATTTCCGACGGAGGCGCGGCGTTCGTCACCACCAGTCTCGAACGGGCCCGCGATCTGCCCCGACCGCCGGCCGTCGTGCTCGGCGTCGCCGAAGGCTTCTCGGACTCCGGTACCCATTGGGCGCAACAGACTGCCTTCACGAGCACGCCCCAACAGTTCTGCGCGCCCCGCGCGTTCGCGATGGCGGGCGTTTCGCCACGCGACGTCGACGTCCTCACCGTCTACGACCCGTTTACCGTCGTGAGCCTCATGCAGATCGAAGATATGGGCTTTTGCCCGAAAGGGGAGGCCGGCGCGTTCGTCGAGGGTGACACGCTGTTCCACGACGCGGGCAAACTCCCGTTCAACACGCACGGCGGTCTGCTCTCGCATGCGTATGTGCTCGGGATCGCCCATGTGGTCGAGTGCGTCAAACAGCTCCGGGGGACCGCACCGGCGCAGGTGCCCGACTGCGACGTCGCGGTGTATGGCGGATACACCGGCCATATGGCGAGCACGCTCGTGCTCGGCCGGGACCGCTGAACGCGATGGCGATACGACGCGACGATTTCCCGCTCCCCGATGTCGACGATCCGCTGACCGCCCCCTACTTCGCCGCGGCGGCACGCGGGGAGCTCATGATCACGCGTTGCGAACCCTGCGGCAGCTATGTGTGGTACCCGGCCGGGCAATGTCCGACGTGTGCCGGTCCGCTCGAGTGGACGGCCGTGTCGGGCGCAGGCCGGTTGTTCTCGTGGGCGACGGTGCGGCGCGCGTTTCTGCCCGCGTTCGCTGATCGGGTCCCGTTCGTGACCGCGCTGGTCGCCATCGTCGAGGACCCGTCGGTTCGTTTGGCGACCTATCTCGTCGACGCCGACGCCGACACGTTGGCGGCCGACGAGCCCGTCCAGGTGACGTTCCGGCCGTTGTCGTTCTCGACCGTGCCCGACAAAGCGGTGATCGTCCCCATGTTCCAAAGGCCCGGTCCGTGATCTACGACGATCTGCGGGTGGTCGACCTCACGTCGGGGATCGCGGGCGCGTACTGCGCCAAGCTGCTCACCGACCTCGGCGCCGACGTCGTCTTCGGCGCACCGATCGAGAACCCACTGTCGACCTATCTGCGTACGTCGCAACGTCACGCCCACGACATCGGACCGTGGCTCGACGGCGCCGACGTCGTGATCGTCGGCGAGCCCGGCCACGCGCCGGAACGGGCCTGTCCGCTGGTGACCGTCTCGATCACCGCGGTCGGCCACGGCGGACCGGACGACGGGCTCGCGCTCACCGACGAGGTGTTGCAGGCACGCAGCGGAAGCCTCGCCGCGCATGGTCACGCGCATCGTCCGCCGCTCACCGTCGGCGGACGTCTCGGCGAATACGTCACCGGCGCCTACGCGGCGCTCGGCGCGGCGACCGCGTGGCGACGGGCATCGCGCACCAACGTGGCGGAAGTCGTCGACGTGTCGATGCTCGAAGCGATCCAGATGACGTTCGTGCCCACCCCGACGCTGATGGCCCGTTTCCCCGGCGGCCGGCTCGGCAGCTCCCGCTGGGTGATGATCCCCGGCAACGAACCGACCGGCGACGGCCGCTATGTGGGAATCACGACCGTCACCGAACAGCAATGGACGTCGCTGGCGCGGGTGATCGGCCGGGACGACATGGCCGAAAACGCCGAGTTCGCAACGATGATCGGTCGGTTCCGACGGGCGCGTGAAGTCAACGACGCGCTCCGGGCGTTCACCGGCGCCCATACCGCCGAGGAGGTCGTCGCCGCGTGCGTCGAGGCGCGTGTCCCCGCGACGGTGGTCGGAAACGGTGCCGAACTTCCCCGTTTCGATCATGTGATCGAACGTGACGTGCTGGTCCGTCAGCCGGGCGAAACGTGGATCCGTCCCCGCGCCCCGTTCCGTTTCCACGGGGTCGGCGACCGCGAGCTCGTCTCGCCGGCCGAGACCGACGAAGCCGAGGCGTGGCGACGCCATCCCCGCGTCGCGCACCCCGACGCGATCGGTGAGCGGCCACTGGCAGGGGTGAAGGTGCTCGACTTCACCGCATTTTGGGCCGGGCCGGCCGCGACGGCGTGGCTCGCCGCGATGGGCGCCGACGTGATCAAAGTCGAAGCCGTGCAACGTCCCGACGGCATCCGGTTCAGTGCCGCGGTACGGCCGAGCCAGAACCCGATGTTCTATGAAATGTCGGCGCTGTTCCACGCGTCGAACCTGGGCAAACGTGGGATCACCCTCGATCTCGGCCAACCCGAAGGTCTGGAACTTGCACGTCGGCTCGTCGGCCGCTCCGATGTGGTCGTCGAGAACTTCACCCCGCGCGTCCTCGAACACTTCGGCCTCGACTACGACGCGGTGCGGGCGGCGCGACCAGACGTCGTGATGGTGCGCATGCCCGCGTTCGGGCTCGCAGGTCCGTGGCGGGACCGACCCGGGTTCGCGCAGACGATGGAGCAGATCACCGGCCTGGCCTGGGTGACCGGCTACGAAGGTGGGCCGCCCATCATCCCCGGCGGCCCGGTCGATCCGATGGTCGGCGCGCACGCCGCGCTCGCGATCGTCGCTGCGCTCGAATACCGGGCACGCACGGGCGACGGACAGCTCGTGGAGGTGCCGCTGCTCGAGGTTGCGACCGCGGTCACCGCCGAGCAGGTGATCCGCTACGCCGTCGACGGGACCGTCGCCGACCGGCGGGGCACCGGCGGCGTGTACCGCACGCTCGGCGACGACGCATGGGTTGCCGTCGATGTCGGCTCCGACCCGATGGCAGCCGAGCTGCGCGCCGAGTGGTGCGCGGCCCGGGAAGCCGAACCGGCCGCCGCGGAGATGCGCGCGGCTGGGGTTCCGGCGGCCGCGATGGTCGCGGGTGACGCGACGCTCGACGACCGCCAGCTCCGCGCGCGGGGGTTCTTCGAGGCGGTCGACCATCCCTACGTCGGCCGTCAGGAATATCCGACGTGGCCGCTGCGCATGTCGGGCGGCCCCGAACGGTATTGGTCGGGTCCGGCACCGACGCTCGGTCAGCACACCGACGAGGTCTTGGCGACCGAGCTCGGCCTGACCGACGACGAGCTCGTCCGGCTGCGCGACCAACACGTGACCGGCGAGGTCCCGTACTTCGGATAGACGGCCCGTCGGTAGGAGGACTGGGTGCTGGAAGACGAGGAACCCGACCTCGACCAGCTCGCACGCGAACAGTTCGAAGACGCGTTCGTCGACGGCGACGTCCCGTTCCGGCGCGGCACCGCGCAGGCCGCGTTGCGGCATCGCAACTTCCGCATCCTCTATTTCGGGACGTTCGCGTCCAATATCGGCACGTGGATGCAGAACGTGGTGCTCGGCGCCTACGCGGAGAAACTCACCGGCTCGCCTGTGTTCGTCGGCCTGTTGTACTTCGCGCAGCTCGGACCGCTGCTGTTCCTGTCGACATTCGGCGGCGTCCTCGCCGACGTCGTCGACCGCCGCCGCCTCCTCGTCGCCTCGCAGCTCGCCCAGCTCGGTTTCTCGTTGGCGCTCGCCGTGATCGCCCTGAAGACCCATCCGTCGTTGGCGCTCGTCGCCGCGGCCGTGTTCGCGGTCGGGATCTCCAACGCGCTCGGCGCGCCCGGCCTGAACGCGATTTTGCCGACCCTCGTCCCGAGCGAAGACCTGCCGGGCGCGGTGTCGTTGGCCTCCGTGCAGATGAACCTGTCCCGGGTGATCGGCCCTCCGATCGGTGCGCTCCTGTACGTGCGGTTCGACGCGGCGTCGGTGTTCGCGGTCAACGCGGGGACCTACCTGTTCGCGGTCATCGGCTTGTTGTGGGCGACGTATCCACGTCATGCGAACGCGCGGGTCCCCGAACACGGATTCGCCCGGCTGCTGTCCGGTGTTCGTATCGCCCGCCGGGACCCGGTCATCGCGCGGATCTTGGTGACACTCAGCTCCTTTTCGTTCGTGTCGGTCGCGTTTGTCGGTCTGTTGCCGATCATCGCGTCGGACAACCTCGGCATCGGCGCCAAGAGCTGGCAGTACGGCGCGTTCTACGCGTGTTTCGGGCTGGGGGCGACGCTGGGCGCGGTCAGTGTCGGCACCGTGCTCGCCCGGGTTGCGAAGGCGAAACTGTTACGTCCCGGCTTCGTCGGGTTCGCCGCGGTCCTCGCCGGCTTCGCGCTGCTGCGCGGGCCGGCGCTGGCGTACCCGGTCGTGTTCGTGCTCGGCTACACGTACTTCCTGGTGATCACCGCCCTGTCGACGTTGCTGCAGGCGCACCTCCAAGACGAACAGCGGGGAAGGGTGATGGCCTTGTGGATCATGGGTTTCGGCGGAACGGTGCCGTTGGGGGTCCTCGTCGGCGGATGGGTGATCCACCTGACGTCCATCACCGACGTGTTGATGTTCGGCGCGGGTTGGGCGGTCGTGCTCGCCGCGTGGTCGAATGCGCAGACGTTGCGAGCCAAGGGGGCACCCGATGTCTGAGTCTCACGGAATCGCCTACCGCGGGTTGCGCGCCCGGGTGCGGGACGTCGTCGAACGTGTCGATCCTGACGCACTCCAGCGCGTCGCCCCCGCGACGCCGAGATGGCGGGCGCATGACGTGCTCGCCCACCTTGTCGGTGTCCCCGACGACGTCGTGCATGGGCGGATGGACGGCCTGGCGTCGGAGCCGTGGACCCAAGCGCAGGTCGATGCCCGCGACGCCGCTTCCGCCGCCGCGCTGCTCGCCGAGTGGGACGAGAACGCACCCCAGTTCGAGGTCCTCCTCGCCGGCGCACCCGACGCGATCGCCGGACAGGCGATCTTCGACGCAGCCGCCCATGAGCACGATCTCTGTAACGCGTTCGGCGTGCGCGGCGACCGCGAAAGCGACGCGGTACGCGTCGGCTGGGATTGGGTTCGTGACCTCCGCACGCGAGGCGGCGCACCCGCGATCTGCTTCGTGGTCGAAACCGGCGAGCAGATCTCGGGCGTCGGCGACGTCGTCGCCCGCATCGAAGCCCCCCGCTTCGAGTTCTTCCGTGCCGTGTCCGGTCGCCGTACCGCAACCGAAATCGCACACTACGGCTGGGACCGCGAGGCGGACCCGCCGCTCCTGCTGGCCGCCGAGATCTTTTCGATGCCGGCCGACTCGATCGGGGAGTGACGCCCGGTCGTCGCGACGGCACGTCGGTGTGGGAACGGTCAACTGGTCGGCCCGTCCGCCAGGCAGACCATCCGCTCGCACCGTCCAGCCTGCGGGTGCCGACGACACGACCGACCGCGCCGCCACGACGACCCAACCGGGCGCCGGGGACCGGCCCGCGCGGCTAGGCACCTTCGACGCCTCGTAACACGTTCACGACATTGCGTCCGATCACGCCGAGGTCATAGCCGCCTTCTTGGACAAGCAACGTCGGGACGTCGAGCGCGCCGATCGCGGCGCCGAGACGCGTGAAGTCGTCGGCGACGAGCTCGAACGTGTCGTAGTCCTCGGCGGCGGTGTCGACACCGAGCGACACCACGAGGCCGTCGGGAGCGAAACGGCCGATCACCTGTGCCGCGTCGTCGAGCGCAGGACCGTAGGTGTCCCATCCGGTTCGCAGCGCAAGCGGGAAGTTGTGCGTCGAGCCGACGCCGCGGCCCGTCCCGGTCTCGGACGCGAAGCCGGAAAAGAACGGATATTCGTGCACCGGGTCGGCGTGCAGTGAGACGAAGCACACATCGTCACGGTCGTAGAAGATCTGCTGGGTGCCGTTGCCGTGGTGGTAGTCGACGTCGAGCATCGCGACGCGCGCACCCGTGTCGGTCCAGGCCGCCGCGGCGATCGCAGCATTGTTCAAAAAGCAGTAACCCCCGTAGGAGTCGGGTGCCGCATGATGGCCGGGCGGACGGGCCAGCGCGTACGCGGCCCGCGACGTCCCGTCGGCCACCGCCTGCCATGCGCTCAACGTCACGTCGACCGCGCCGGTCGCGGCCGCCCAGGTGCCGGCGAGGATCGCGTCGTTGTCGTGCGAATACCACCCGAACTCGGCGATCGGGTGACGAGGTGTGCCGCACGGCTGCGCGCGGATCGGACGCGCGTACGGGACGGCCTCGGCGTCCTCGTCGGCGTTCGTGGCTGCGCGCCATCGCGCGTGCGCATGTTCGAGGAATTCGACGTAGTCGGCGCGGTGCACGCGCAGAATCGGTTCGAGGCCGTGCTGATCGGGTTCGACGATCGGCCCGATCTGCGCGGCCGCGATCGCGTCGCGTATCCGTTCGGCACGTTCGGGGACTTCGGGCGGATCGATCATCTGCCCTTGATCGTGGAACGGCCGGCGAGGATGGTGCTGACGGTGCGCGTCGGAAGCGAACGTGAGCATGGCCGTAGCCCTAGCACGAGGTGTCGCCGACCGGTAGTGCTGATCCGGCCGGTACCCTGGCGGGCGTGGCGCCCGTGACCGTCAGCGTCTGGACCGTCGATCTCGACCAGCCCCGCGCGGTCGTCGATGTGCTGCGCGGGTATCTCGACGACGCCGAGGTGCGCGCCGCGGCGAGCCGGCGCGACGACACGGTCCGCAACCGTTTCGTGGTCGCGCACGGGGCGGTACGGTCGGTCCTGGCGGCGCGGCTCGGGATCGCGCCCGACGCGGTCGTGATCTCGCGTCGTTGCCGACGGTGCGGGGACCTCTCGCACGGCCGTCCGGAAGTGGTCGGCCCGGAGACGGTCACGCAGCAACGAGTCGCGTTCAGCCTGTCCCATTCGGAGGCGCTCGCCGCGGTCGCGGTCGTGACCGACGCCCGGATCGGTCTCGACATCGAGGTCGAGCATCCGCGCGCCCGACTCGACGCGCTCGCAGCCCGGGTCCTCGATTCGGAAACGTACGCAGACTGGCTCGACGTGGAGCCCGCCACCCAACTGCGCGCGTTCCTCGAACAGTGGACCGCGAAGGAGGCCTACCTCAAGGCGCTCGGCACCGGCATCACCGTGCCGTTACGCGACGTGCCGGTCGAGCCCGACGGATGGACCGTGACCGGCTTCCCCTGCCCGCCCGGCGTCGTCGCGCGCGTCGCGGTCGACGGCTACGCGGTCGTGCACGTCGAGCCGTGGTCGCCGCCGGCGGTCGAGACGTCCCGGCCGCGTGACGCGATCCGGCCGATCGACAAGTTCCGAGGGACCGCAGTCGGTTCGGTGTTCGCGGCCGGACTGCTCGGTCTGCGCGACGCGCTCGAACCGGTGGACGACGAAGAGGTCGCGATCGTCCAGAACTACAGCGGCGACCCTCCCTTCACCGACCCGATCGTGTTGCGCCTCGATCCCGACCATCCTGAAGACTCGATCGTGATGGTGCGGCCCTGGCTGCGGAACCCGCCATCCGACCCCACCACCAAACCCGATTGAGCTCAATCGCGTGTGCGCCAACGTTCGTGCGCGATCGTCACCCGAGCGAGCATGTCGGGCAGGGGGACGACACCGAGGCCCGGTCCGGTCGGCACTGCGAGCGTTCCGCCTTCGAGTTCGAACGGGACGGTGACGTCATGTTCGTAGTAGCGGCCCGACGCCGACACGTCGCCGGTGACGGTAAAGCCGGGAAGCGACGCCAACGCGATCAACGCGGCGCGGCCGACACCGGTGTCGAGCATGCCGCCCGCGCGGGCGCCGACCTGGGCGTCGACGCACACGTCGTGTGTGCTGCGCGCCTCGGCCAGTCCTCCAACCAGCCCCGCTTTGATGCTCACGACCGCGCACGCGCCGATCTCGATCGCGTCGCGGGCGACGCACGGGCCCGTGACCGTCTCGTCCAGTCCGATCGGGGTCCGCACCCGTGCCGCCAGTCGGGCGTGATCGACCAGCGCGTCCGGCGCGAGCGGCTGTTCGAGGCACGCCAGGTCGAATGCGTCGAGCGCCGCGAGGTGATCGGCGTCGGCCAGGGTGTAGCTGCCGTTCGCGTCGGCTTGGAGGACGATCTGGGCTCCGACCTCGGCCCGTACCGCGGCGACGACGTCGACATCATGGCCGGGCGCGATCTTCAACTTGATGGCGCGGTAGCCGTGCGCGACGCAGGCTGACACGTCGGCGAGGAGCTCGGCGAGGCGGTCGTGGCGGCCGACCGCGACCCCGCCCTCGACATGGCTGGCTGTCCCGCCCAGATACGACGCGAGCGACATACCCTCACAACGGAGTTGCGCGTCGAGCATCGCGCCGGTCAAAGCGGCCCGCGCCGCGTGGTTGCCGCGTACCGAGTCGAACGGTGCGTTCGAGAACAGTCGCGGCACGAACTCGTCGCGCAACGCGATCCGCGCCGAGTCGAGCGTCTCGGGCGCGTACGTCGGCGACGACTCCGCGCCGACTTCTCCCCAGCCGTCGCTGTCGTCGGTGACGACACGGACGAGGAGCGCATCCTTGCGCGTCGTTGTGCCACGCGCGGTGCGGAACGGCCTTCGCAGCGGAAGCCGGATCCGAATCAGTTCGACGGCGACGACCGGGGACGGCACGACGCCCGAGCGTACGCGCGAGTTGGCCCGGGCATTCGGCCCGGGCCAACTCGACGGAACGGAAGTTTGTTCAGCGCCGCTTCGCCGGCTTGCGCGCCGGCGCCTTCTTCACGGTTTTCTTGGCGACGGCCTTCTTCTTGGCCGGGGCCTTCTTGGCCGGAGCTTTCCTGGCCGGGGCCTTCTTGGCGACGGCCTTGCGGGCCGCCGGCTTCGGGGCCCGGCCCGAAAGCACGGAGTCCTTGAAATTCTTGAGCGGCGTGATGCGCGCGACGCGCTTCGCCTTGACTTTCACAGTTTCACCCGTCGCTGGGTTGCGGGCGAGGCGGGCGGGACGATCGATCCGGCGGAACTTCGCGAAGCCGGAGATCGCAACGTCTTCGCCACTCGCAACGCTCCCCGTGATGATCTCGACGAGCGACGTCAGAACCGCGTCGGCTTCCTTGCGGGTCATCTCGTTCCGTTCGGCGAACTCGTTGAGCAGCTGGCTTCGATTCACAAGTGTCCTCCATCAAATGGCTTCGGCATCGACTGGGCTGACATCGACCGCTGGGGAAGTGCGGGGTGCATCGTTACACGAAGATCCACGCAATGCAGGGATCCGGGCGGGATTTTTCAGGGTTTTTGACCCGAAGGTCGGCATCGCGCCGGCCCGACGGTCACGGCAGGTTCGTCGCCGCGCCCTCGCCCGGCGCTCCCGAGGCCGATGCGGTCGACGTGTGTGCGCCCGTGGACGGCATCCCCTCGAGCGCTCCAGCAGCTCCGACCGAGCCGGGATCCATCGCCCAACCGGCCTTTCCCTGCGACTTGGCCCGGTACATGGCCCCGTCAGCACGGCGCACGAGGTCGCCCGGATCGGCGGTATCGGCCGGGGCGAGCGCGATGCCGATACTCGTCGAGATCTGCGCCACGCCGGCGTCGAGGATGAATTGTTCCTTGATGAACGCACAGATGCGGTCGGCGACCTCGATCGCCGGGGCAGGATTGTCGATGCGGGTGAGCAAGATGGTGAACTCGTCTCCGCCCATTCGGGCGACGACGTCGCCGGGCCGGACACATCTTCGTAGACGTGCCGCGACCTCGACGAGCAGCTCGTTGCCGGCGTCGTGGCCGAACTGGTCGTTGACGAATTTGAACCCGTCGAGGTCGAGGAACAAGACGCCGACCGAGTCTTCGGTGCGGCCGTGACCGCACAGACGTTCCAGCTCCTCGTGGAACCGACGGCGGTTCGGCAGCTCGGTCAGCGCGTCGTGTGACGCTTCGTGCTCGAGTTGGTCTTTCAGCGTCTGGAGTTCGAGGTACACCTGCGCGTTGCGAAGCGACGCCCCGGCCTGCGCCGCAAACAGCTCGACGCTTTCGGTCTGCGACTCCGGCGGCAGTCCCCCCGACCGACAGCATGCGACGAGCACGATGGTGCCGATCTCACCTTGGGTCAACGGGACCGCGAACAGTTTCAACGATCCGAACCTTCCGAACCGGGCTGTTGTGTCCCACTGTCCGACGCGCCGGCGCGCGGTGTCGTCGTCGGGAGGCCAGATGACTGACGCGCCGGTGTTGCGGGCACAGTCAGCCGCCGCGAGCAGCTGCTGGTTCGGCAGGACCGAAAAAAGGTCACGCGAGTGCGGGACAGGCCGTGCCGCCAGGCGGGGTGCTTCGCCGATCAGCTCGAACACGTGCGGATCGGAAAATCCCATCTCGGTGATCGTGTCGCGCAGCACATCGAGGACCGTGTCGACGTCGAGGGTCGTGCTCTTGCGTCCGTCGAGCGCGGCGGCGCGCAGGAGACTTCCCCGATGTTCTGCCGCGTCGCGGCCGCGGCGGTGTGCCGCGATCTCGGCGACGAGGTTCTCGGCGAGGAAACTGCTCGGAAGCGCGATCAGGAACACGATCGCCAGCCGTTGCCCGACCGTCGCGACCGCAAGATCGTGCGAAAGCGCCAACGCCCAGCAGCTGTATCCGGTCGCGATCGCGCTCCACGTTGCGATCGCGCCGACCATCTGGAACTGGATCGCGCCCTCGATGACCGGCAGCGCCAGGACCGCCCAATCGGTCGCGTTCGCGCCGCCTCGCTGCAAACAGGTGACGAGCAGCACCACCAGCGTGTCGACGGCCAGCGCGAGGACCGCGGTCGTCGCCCGCGCCCGTGCCGATCTGTCCTGTTTGAACATCGAGATCAGGTTCACGGCCAAGAACGCGGCGACGAGCACGGCGATCTCCCACACTGCCAGCATGTGCAGGGAGAACAGACGGGCCGACACCAAAATCGCGGTGAGAAAACGGGCGCGCCGCAACGCAGCTTCGACCGCTCTCGGCGTCGTCCCTGTCGCGTCGGCGGGCTCGGAGCCCATGTCGTCCTTTCCCGTGTTGCCTGCTCGGCGCGAACCCGAGATCACCCTCGGCGCCGCTCGGACAAATATCGGTCCGTCGACGAGGCCGGTTAAGCGGCCGTGTCCCGCCGGTCCCGCCGACCGGTTCCCGGCCGCTTGTACGGTGCGGCTGTGCGTCGTGGCGAACAGGTCATCGCGGTGGACGACCCCCACGACCCCAGGCTGTCCGACTATGTCGGCCTGTCCGATCCGCAGCTCCGCCGCCGGGTCGAAGCCGAGCGTGGGTTCTTCATCGCCGAGTCGCCCCTCGTCGTCAAAGCCCTGGTCCGGTCGGGTCGCACGGTCCGGTCGGTGCTGGTGACGCCCGCCCAACATGACACGATCGCAGGGTCGCTCGCCGAGCTCGACGCACCGGTCTACGTCGCCGGCCCGGACGTGTTGCGAGCAGTGGTCGGCTTCGATCTTCACCGCGGCGCGGTCGCGTCGGCCGACCGGTGGCCGCTGCCGGCGGTGTCGTCGTTGCTCGACGGGGCGAGCCGGGTCGCGGTGGTGCAAAAGCTCGGCGACCACGAGAATCTCGGCGGCGTGTTCCGCAACGCGGCCGCGTTCGGGATCGACGCAGTGCTGCTCGACGCCGAATGTGCAGACCCGCTCTACCGACGGTGCGTGCGCGTCTCGATCGGGCATGTGCTGACCGTCCCCTGGACGCGGCTGGAGTCCCTCGACGACCTGCGCCGCGCAGGATTCACGTTGCTTGCGCTCACACCCGATCCCGGCGCCCGGCCCCTCGACTCTGTCGAGTGGCCGGCGCGCTACGCGTTGCTTGTCGGATCGGAAGGTCCAGGACTTTCGCCCGAGTGGCTCGCGTCGGCCGACGCGAACATTCGGATCCCGATGCGGCCCCCGGTCGACTCGTTGAACGTCGCGACCGCCGCCGCGATCGCGTTCTACGCGAGCCGTTAGTACCGTGACGCCGGTTCGGCATCCGAGACGACCTGCCCGTCGACCAGTTCGATGCGACGGGTCAGTCGCACCGCGTCGAGGAGCGCCCGGTCGTGCGTCACCAGCACGACCGTCCCCGCGAACGTGTCGAGCGCCTGTTCGAGCTGTTCGATGGCGGTCAGATCGAGATGGTTGGTCGGTTCGTCGAGCACCAGACAATTGACGCCACGCGCGGACAGCAGCGCGAGCGACACCCGGGTGCGCTCCCCCGGTGAGAGGGAGTCAGCCGCGCGGGTCACGTGGTCGCTGGTGAGGCCGAACTTCGCGAGCAGCGAACGTGACTCGTGCCGTGCCAGTCCGCTCGCCGCCTCGAAACGGCCGAGCAGCGGGTCGGAACCTTTGAACGCGGCCCGCGCCTGGTCGAGCTCACCGACGATCACGCCGGGACCGAGATGTGCGTCGCCCGACATGAGCGTCAGCCGGCCGAGCGTCGCGTCGAGCAGCGTCGTTTTCCCGCTGCCGTTCGCGCCGAGCAGCGCGACCCGTTCTCCGAAACGGATCTCGAGGTCGACCGGTCCGAGCGTGAACGTTCCCCGCGTCACGACCGCGGCGCACAGTCGCGCGACCACCGCTCCGCTTCGCGGCGCGGCGGCGATCTCCATGCGCAGATCCCAACTTTCCCACGGTTTGTCGACCGCCTTGGCCTCGAGACGTTCGAGGGCCTTGTCGGTGATCTTGGCCTTCGCGGCGACATGTTCGCTGCTGTTGCGTTTGAACTGTCGGATGTGCTTGTCGGGTTCGCCGCTGGCGGCAGCCTTCGCGGTGCCTTGCACCGACCACTGGCGTTGTTCCCGAGCCCGGGCGCGCAAGACGTCGCGTTGCGCGGCGAACGTCGAGTAGTCCGCCTCGGCGTGACAGCGCGCGGTCGCCCGCTCCGCCAGGTACGCGGCCCATCCGCCCGCATACACCCTGGCCGTGTGGGCATGTTCGTCGAGTTCGAGCACACTGTCGACCGTGCGGTCGAGGAACGCGCGGTCGTGGGACACGATCACCGCTCCGCCGCCAAGATCGTCGCGCACGAAACGTTCGAGTCGGTCGAGTCCGGCGAAATCGAGATCGTTGGTCGGTTCGTCGAGGAGGAACACGTCGAACTGTGCGAGGATCGTCGCGGCGAGGCTCGCACGCGCCGCCTGTCCGCCCGAAAGGGCCGACATTGCGACGTCGAGGATCGCGTCCGGCAGGCCGAGGTCGGCGAGCACCGCCCCGATTCGGGCGTCGAGATCGGCTGCGCCGAGCGCAAGGTACATCTCGAGCGCGTCGGCGTAGTCGTCGTCGGCGTCGGCTGTCGTGCCGGCCAGCGCGTGGCTCGCGTCGTGGAGGGCACGTTCGGCCGCCGCGACCCCGGTGCGGCGGCCGAGATACGCACGGACGGTCTCGCCGTCGGCTCGGTCCGGCTCTTGGGGGAGATATCCGACGGTCGCGGCGGGCGGCGTGCGCGTCAGCAGTCCCGAGTCGGGCCGTTCGACTCCAGCCAAGATCCGTAACAGGGTGCTTTTGCCCGTACCGTTCGGCGCGACCACTCCGATCCGGCTGCGCGGCCCGACGGTCAGGCTGACTCGTTCGAGCACGACGTGCGGACCGAACGACTTGGTGACGTCCCGGGCGACGAGACTGGCCAGCGAAGGCCGAGCGGACGGAAACGACGACACGGGGACACCTCGAAAGGTCGAGCGGACGGGAAGGCTCGGGCGTGCCAGGTCGTTACATCACCGGCCAGGATAGACCCATGGACCGCGAACCCGAACGCGATTTGGACCGACTCGAACTCGACGAGGACGCCGAGCGCATCGGCGGCCGGGTCGTCGCGGCCCGCCACGCCGGAGGCGCGTTCGCCGGCGTGCGTCTCGTCGACGTCGAGCTCGTCCGCTGCGACTTCGCAGGCTGTGACTTCTCGCAGGCGGCGTTTCATCGTGTGCGCTTCTCCGACTGTCGGTGCGTCGGAATCGAACTCGGTGGGGCGACGTGGCGGTCGGTGACGGTCGCCGATTGCCGCTTCGATGACGCCAACCTGCGCAACGCGACGCTCGAACAGGTCCGCTTCGAAGGGTCGGTCTGCACGCGGGCCGACTTCGGCGGCGGCCGCCTCGAAGACGTCCAGATGTCCGGCTCGGATCTGTCGGACGCCGACTTCTCCAACGCACGGTGCTCGAACGTCGATCTGCGCCGAGCGCGTCTGCACCAGCTGCGGGGAGTGGGATCGTTGCGGGGGGCGACGATCGGTGTCGACCAGCTCGTCGGACTCGCGCTCGGGCTCGCCGCGGCGGTCGGCGTACGCGTCCTCGCCGACGAAGATTGACCGCAGACCACACACCAGGCCGGGCGCACGCGGGCGCGGCGCTGTCGGCGCCGGCACTGTACGGTCCGTGGGTGCGACCGGCCGCCCTGTTCGCCGGACGGGATCGGGTGCACCGACCGGACCGGCCTCGCGGTCGTGACGGCCGAACGATTCGGGCCGCGTCGACCATCGGGACCGGGACTCGGGTGATCCGTCGCGCCGCGACGGTCGTTCGCATCCGTGCCTGTCGTCGGGCCCTTCGGGCTTGGACGGTGATCCCACACACGCGGTCGCGAACAACGGTCGGGGTCCGTCCCGGCATCCGGCCTGACGCGGCCGTCGTCGCCGGGGACCGGCGAGGGCGGCGGCGCGAACAGTTCGGCCCTGGTCGGAGGGAAACGACCGGCGACCCGCACGTCTTGGACCGCTACAATCTTTGGACCGCCGACGGGCCACTGCCGTCCCTCCGGTGGCCAGATCCCGAGACCTCAACGTGGGACTGACCGCCCGAACCTGAGGACGACCTTCACGTGACCGAACGCGACCGCCGCGCAGTTCAAGCCGCGAACCCGGATCTCCCGCGCGCCCAGGGCCTGTACGACCCTCGGTTCGAACACGACAGCTGCGGCGTCGGATTCGTCGTCGACATGCAGGGCCGCAAAACCAACGCGATCCTCACCCAGGCGCTCACCGCCGTGTGCTGCCTCAACCACCGTGGCGCAGCCGGCGCGGAGCCCGACACCGGCGACGGTGCCGGAGTGACGATCCAGATTCCCGACTCGTTCTACCGCACGATCGTGCCGTTCGAACTTCCGGCCGCGGGCGCCTACGCGACCGGCATCGCGTTCCTCCCCGTCGACGACGTCGACGGCGCCACCCGCGCGGTCGAGAAGGTGTTCCTCGACGAAGGTTTCTCGGTGTTGGGTTGGCGCGACGTCCCCGTCGACGGTGACGTGCCCGGCAAGTCGGCCCGTGAGGTCATGCCCGCGTTCCGGCAAGTGTTCGTCGACAAGGCCGGTGTCGTCGGCGACGAACTCGAACGACACGTGTACATCGCACGCAAACATCTCGAACATGCCGTCCCGGTGATGCTCGCAAGCAACCGGGGAGGCGTCTACTTTCCGTCGCTGAGCGGACGTGTCGTCTGCTACAAGGGCATGCTCACACCGAACCAGCTTCCGCGGTTCTACGGCGACCTCCAAGATCCGCGGGTCGAGACCGCACTCGCGCTCGTGCATTCGCGCTTTTCGACCAACACGTTCCCGAGCTGGCCGCTCGCACATCCGTACCGCATGTTGGCGCACAACGGCGAGATCAACACCGTGCAGGGCAACGAGAACTGGATGCGTGCCCGGGAAGGGGTGATGCAGTCCGATCTGCTTCCTGGCGATCTGACCCGCGCGTTCCCGATCTGCACGCCCGGCTCGTCGGACACGGCCCGGTTCGACGAAGCGCTCGAGCTGCTCAACCTCGCCGGCCGGCCCCTCCATCACGCGATCCTGATGATGATCCCCGAAGCGTGGGAGAACCACGAAGCGATGGACGTCAAACGGCGCGCGTTCTACCGCTACCACGCCGCGCTGATGGAACCGTGGGACGGTCCCGCGTCGATCGCGTTCACGGACGGCACCGTCATCGGTGCCGTCCTCGACCGCAACGGCCTGCGCCCGTCGCGGTATTGGGTCACCGACGACGACCTGGTGATCATGGCGTCGGAGGTCGGTGTCCTCGACGTACCGCCGGAAAAAATTGTGCGCAAAGGCCGCCTCGAGCCGGGCAAGACCTTCCTCGTCGACACCGCCCAAGGTCGCATCATCCCCGACGACGAGATCAAAACCGAACTCGCGGGCCGGCTGCCCTATCAGGAATGGCTCGACGCCGGGCTCGTGCACCTCGACGACCTCCCACCGCAGTTCCCGCTCGTCCCCCAGCACAGCTCGGCCGTCCAACAGCAACGCATGTTCGGCTACACCCAAGAGGATCTGCGTCTCATCATCGCTCCGATGGCACGCAACGCGGTCGAGTCGCTCGGATCGATGGGGACCGACACCCCCGCGGCGGTGATCTCGGACCGGCCCCGCATGCTTTACGACTACTTCAAACAGCTGTTCGCGCAGGTCACCAACCCGCCGCTCGACGCGAACTTCGAAGCGCTCGTCACGTCGCTGAACTCGTCGATCGGTCCCGAAGGCAACCTGCTCGACCCCGGACCCGACTCGTGCCATCAGATCGTCTGCGCGTCGCCGATCCTCACCAACGAAGAGCTTGCCAAGCTGCGTTTCATCGACGACGGAGATACCGCGGTGGCGGGCTTCTGCCCGTTCACCGTGTACTGCAACTATCCCGTCGCCGAAGGCGGAGACGGGCTGCGCATGGCGATCGACAACGTGCGCATGGAGGTGAGCGAAGCGATCGCCGGAGGGGCGAACCTGATCATTCTCTCCGACCGGTTCGCCGACGCCGACAGCGCACCCATCCCGGCGCTGCTCGTCACCGCCGCAGTCCACCACCATCTCGTACGCGAAAAGACACGCACGCGGGTCGGTCTCGTCGTCGAAACCGGCGAGGCCCGCGAAGTCCACCACTTCGCCCTGCTGCTCGGCTACGGCGCCGGCGCAATCAACCCGTACCTCGCGTTCGACACGATCCGCGATCTGCTCCGAGAAGGGATGCTGTCGGACCTCACCGAACGCAAGGCAGTCAAGAACTACGTGAAAGCCGCAGGCAAAGGCATCCTCAAAGTGATGTCCAAGATGGGCATCTCGACCGTCGCCTCCTACACCGGCGCCCAGATCTTCGAAGCGGTCGGCCTGCAGAACGCGCTCGTCGACGAATACTTCACCGGCACCGCGGCCCGCATCGAAGGCATCGACCTCGACGTCATCGCGACCGAGGTCGCGGCCCGTCACCGCATCGCGTTCCCCGACCGTCCCGAGGAACTCGCGCACCGCGAGCTGCCGGTGGGCGGCGAATACCAGTGGCGACGGGAAGGCGAATACCACCTCTTCAACCCCGACACCGTCTACAAGTTGCAGCACTCGACCCGCAGCGGCCGCTACGACGTGTTCAAGGAGTACTCGCACCTCGTCGACGACCAGTCTCGGAGGCTGGCAACATTGCGTGGGCTGTTCGACATGAACATCGGAGCACGTCCGCCGGTCCCGATCGACCAGGTCGAACCGGTCTCGGCCATCGTGAAACGTTTCTCGACCGGGGCGATGAGCTACGGGTCTATCTCCAAAGAAGCGCACGAGACGCTCGCCGTCGCGATGAATCGTCTCGGCGGACGTTCGAACACCGGCGAAGGCGGCGAAGACCCCGACCGTTACGTGCCGCTCCCCAACGGCGACTCGAAGAGCAGCGCGGTGAAGCAGGTCGCGTCAGGCCGTTTCGGCGTGACCAGCGAATACCTCGTGAACTCGACCGACCTGCAGATCAAAATGGCGCAGGGTGCCAAGCCGGGCGAGGGCGGCGAACTCCCCGGCCACAAGGTGTATCCGTGGATCGCGAAAACGCGTTATTCGACGCCCGGTGTGGGACTGATCTCACCTCCGCCCCACCACGACATCTACTCGATCGAAGACCTGAAGCAGCTGATCCACGACCTGAAGAACGCCAACAACCACGCACGAGTGCACGTGAAGCTGGTCGCCGAAGTCGGCGTCGGGACCGTCGCCGCGGGCGTGTCGAAAGCCCACGCCGACGTTGTGTTGATCTCCGGCCACGATGGCGGCACCGCCGCGGCACGGCTCACGTCGATCAAACATGCGGGCACACCCTGGGAGCTCGGCCTCGCCGAAACACAACAAACGTTGCTGCTCAACGGGTTGCGTGATCGCATCGTCGTGCAGGTCGACGGGCAACTCAAGACCGGCCGCGACGTGATGATCGCCGCGCTGCTCGGCGCCGAAGAATTCGGCTTCGCGACCGCGCCGCTCGTCGTGAGCGGCTGCATCATGATGCGGGTCTGTCACCTCGACACCTGCCCGGTCGGCGTCGCGACCCAAAATCCCGAACTGCGAAAAAAGTTCTCAGGCAAGCCGGAGTTCGTCGTCAATTTCATGGAGTTCATCGCCGAAGAGGTACGCGAGTATCTCGCGGCGCTGGGCTTCTGTTCGATGGAGGAGGCGATCGGCCACGTCGAACTGCTCGACTTCCACCGTGCGCTCGACCACTGGAAAGCGCGTGGGCTCGATCTGTCGCCGATCTTGTCGGTGCCGGTCAACAAGTACGGCCAGACGTTCTTCTGCTCGCGCGCGCAGGACCACGGGCTCGAATACGCGCTCGACAATCAGCTGATCGCCGACGCGGCCGACGCGCTGGCCGGCACCGCAACGATCAAGGCCGCCTACGAGATCCACAACACCAACCGGACGGTCGGCACCATGCTCGGCGCCGAGGTGACCCGCCGTTGGGGCGCCGGCGGCCTGCCCGACGGCACGATCGACCTGACGTTCCGGGGCTCGGCCGGACAGAGCTTCGGTGCGTTCGTGCCCCGCGGCGTCACGCTGCGGCTCGAAGGCGACGCCAACGACTATCTCGGCAAAGGCCTGTCGGGCGGAACGTTGGTGCTCCGTCCGGCCCGCACGTCGAAGTTCGTCGCCGAAGACAACGTCATCGCCGGAAACGTCATTCTGTACGGCGCGACCGACGGCGAGGTCTTCATCCGGGGAATCGTCGGCGAACGTTTCTGCGTGCGCAATTCGGGCGCGACCGCGGTCGTCGAAGGCGTCGGCGACCACGCATGCGAGTACATGACCGGCGGGCGCGCCGTGATCTTGGGGCCGACCGGCCGCAACCTCGCCGCAGGCATGTCGGGCGGTTTCGCGTTCGTGTGGGACCCCGACCAGTCGTTGTACCGCCGCATCAACCGCGACATGGTCGACATCGACCTGCCCGACGAAGAAGACGTCGACTGGTTGCGCGGCATCGTGACACTGCATCTCGAAGCGACCGGATCCGAGGTCGCGGAACGGCTGCTGTCCAGATGGTGGCGCAATGTGAGTTCGTTCGCGAAGGTGTTCCCCAAGGACTACAAACGTGTCCTCGAGGCCCGACGCGACGCGATGGAACGCGGCGTCGACGCCGACGAGGCGATCATGGCGGCGGCCCGTGGGTGAGACGTCCGGCTTCATGAAGTACGGACGGGAACTGCCGACCCGCCGTCCCATCCCGGTGCGTGTCCTCGACTGGAAGGAGGTCTACGAGGACTTCCCGCCCGACAAAGTACGCACCCAAGGTGCGCGGTGCATGGACTGCGGCATCCCGTTCTGCCATACCGGCTGCCCGTTGGGGAACCTCATTCCGGAATGGAACGACCTCGTCTACCGCGACGACTGGCACGCGGCCAGCGAACGTCTGCACGCCACCAACAACTTCCCGGAGTTCACCGGTCGACTCTGTCCGGCGCCCTGCGAGGCCGCATGCGTGCTCGGCATCAACGAGCCGGCAGTGACGATCAAACAGATCGAGGTCGAGATCGTCGACCGCGCCTGGGAAGAAGGTTGGCTCCCGCCGGTCGTGCCCCAACACAAGACCGGCAAACGCGTCGCGGTGGTCGGTTCGGGACCTGCCGGTCTCGCCGCCGCGCAACAGCTCACCCGCGCCGGCCACGACGTCGCCGTGTACGAACGCGCCGACCGTGTGGGCGGGCTGCTGCGCTACGGCATTCCCGAGTTCAAGATGGAAAAACGCCACCTCGACCAGCGCGTCGCGCAGATGCGCGACGAGGGAACACAGTTTCACGTCAACGCCAACGTCGGTGTGAACGTGCCAGTCGACGACCTTCGCGGCTGCGACGCTGTCGTGCTCGCCGGCGGCGCGACCGCCTGGCGTGATCTGCCGGTACCCGGCCGCGAACTAGCCGGCATCTATCAGGCGATGGAGTACCTCCCGCCCTCCAACCACGTGCGAGAAGGCGACCTCGCCGAAACGCCGATCAGCGCGCACGGCAAACACGTCGTGATCATCGGTGGCGGCGACACCGGCGCCGACTGTCTAGGCACCGCGATCCGTCAGGACGCCGCGACGATCCACCAGTTCGAAATTTTGCCCCGCCCGCCCGACGTCCGTGTCGAGTCGATGCCGTGGCCGACCTACCCGATGATCTACCGGGTGTCCTCGGCGCACGAGGAGGGAGGCGAACGGGTGTATGCGGTCAACACCGAATGTTTCCTCGGCGACGACGACGGCAACGTCCGCGCGTTGCGGGCACACGAGGTCGAACAGAAGATCAGCGACGGTCGCATGACCTTCGACAAGGTCGACGGCACCGACTTCGAGCTGCCGTGTGAGCTGGTCCTCCTCGCGATGGGATTTGTCGGCCCGCAACGCGACGGCCTCCTCGACCAGCTCGGCGTCGAGCTCAACGAACGGGGCAACGTCGCCCGAGACGCACGGTTTCGCACGAACCTGACCAACGTGTTCGTCGCCGGCGACATGGGCCGGGGACAGAGCCTGATCGTCTGGGCGATCGCCGAGGGCCGTTCGTGCGCGTCGGCGGTCGACGAGTTCCTCATGGGCGAAACGCTCCTGCCGGCGCCGATCTCACCTGACGCGCTCCCGATGCGTTGATCGTGACGCCGGACGACGTCCGGCCGCCGCTGGCGGCGGTCATGAGCGTCGAAGGGCCGGATCTGCCCGTGGCTCACACGCAACTCGTGCACGTGGGAGGGAGCGGCTCGCTCCCTCCCATCATGCGCAAGGCGGGCACCCGGAGGGGGGTGCGGATGACCGCCGGACGGACGCCGATCCAACCAGGGGGCCGTCTTGCCGTCTCGTCCGGGTCCATCTTCGTGGCGCAGTATTGCCAAACCGCGGCAGTTGTAGGTCGGTTCGGTGAACTCTGCCCCGCGAAACCTGGCCTCTAGTTGACCCGGCGGGCGGCGACGCCGTCCCGGGTCGCCTGCCAGAGCAGCTCCTCGGCGACCTCGTCGAGCGCCGTGGTCGCGAGGACGACGAGCGCCGGCATGTGCGCCGCCCACCAGGGCGTGAGCGGGAACTCCGGCCGGATGGTCAGTTCGCACGTGTCGGACGACACGGCACTGAGTTCCACGACCGCGAGCACGACGGCGACCGCGTGCGGATCCCAAAGGCGCGCGGTCGTGGTCCAGGCCGGCCCTGCCGTCTCGGAGACGAACCCGAAGAACACCGGGAAGAAGTCGACGTCGAGTTCAGCCGAACCGCGATCGCCCAGCGTCCAGCTCATCGTCGAACCGGCCGTGTCGCGGCGCAGACGCACAAGTACGTCCCCGACGAGCGCCGCGTCGATCGGTAACGCCCGCGCCACGCGGATGTGTCCCCCGTCCATTTCTCGTGCCTCCCCGGACCGCTCCATCGCTCCGTTCGAACCTGTGCATCGGCGTCTCGCGGGGGCGACTGAAACGCGTCGCGATCCGCCAACTCGACCGTCGCGGAGGGCGGCAGGCCGACATCGGGGTCGCGCGGACCGCGTCAGGGACCGGGCCGCAGGGACAAACCGACGGCCGCCTCGCCGCGCACCCGGTGTCGGCGCAGGCGAGCGTGCCGGCATACGATCGGCCGCAGCCCCGGGCCGCGGTGGCGCAACGTCGGCGACGTGTCCGGATGCGCCCACCCGAGCGCGGGGCGACGGTGATCGGCGTCATCTCATCCGGCGTTCGGGCCGCCGCGAACACCGGCCTGCGTCCCCTCCGCGAGGACGCGAGGCGGGTTGCAGGTCCCACGCGAACAGGTCGGCGACGCTGAGCCGGTTGGCGAGCAGCGTACGACCGTGTCGTGTGTGTCGGTCCGGCGATCAGGCGCGCGTCGCGATCGACCGCTCGGCTGGTGACGTGGTGCGTCCGATCGGACGTGGCGGCTCGTGCCGAGCCGGACGCGGCCGTGACGTCGTTGCAACGCGCAGCGTACGACGCGCCAGACGACCTTCGCGTCTTCGTTGTCGTTCCGCCCTCCGGCTCCGACCACGCGTCGGCACCGTCGAGTTCGCTTGTCAGGACGTCGACATCGGTCATCGAAGACGGCGCGCCGCCGTCGACATGGGCGGTCGCGATGACCGGACGGTCGTCGCCTCGTTTCTTCGCGACTGCGACGTCGACGGCGACGTGTTTTGCCGTGCCGGCGGGGACGCACGGGTGATCGCCGGTTCCCGAATACGATGACGGTCCGCCCGACCGGGAGCGTGCGTGATGTTCGAGTGGTCCGAAGAGCTGAAGATGGTGCGGGACGCGGTGCGATCGTTCGTCGACACCGAAATCCGGCCGCACCGGGAGGAGTTGGAGCACGGCGACCTCCCTCCGTACGACCTTCTGCGCAAGCTGTTCAAGACGTTCGGCATGGACCAGATGGCCGCCGACAGCTTCGACAAGCGCCTCATGGACGACGGGGCGCCGCGCGAGACACCGAACGAACGCGAAGGTGGGGCCGGCGGCTTGACGTTGTTGCCGATCATCGAGCTCTGCAAATGTTCACCGGGCATGGTGACGGCCATGGCGGTGTCGGTCGGACTGACCGCAGCCGCAGTGATGTCGAAGGGGACGACCGACCAGAAGCGCCGATGGGCCCGTGACCTGTTGACGATGGACAAGATCGGCGCCTGGGCGATCACCGAGCCGAACTCGGGATCCGACGCGTTCGGTCAGATGGCATCGACCGCACGCCGCGACGGCGACGAGTACGTCCTCAACGGCTCGAAGACCTTCATCACCAACGGCCCGTACGCAGACACGATCGTGTTCATCTGCAAGCTCGACGAAGGTAACGCTCCGGCCGACCGTAAAGTCGTCCAGTTCGTGCTCGACAAGGGCATGCCCGGCCTCGAACAGTCGAAGCCGCTGCGCAAGATGGGGTTGCATTCGTCACCGACCGGGATGTTGTTTCTCGACGACGTGCGCGCCGGCGCCGACCGTCTGCTCGGCGAAAGCGAGGAGGCTTTCGGCGGCGGCAAAGGTCGGGAAGCGTCGAAAGCGACGTTCGTGATCGAGCGTTCCGGGGTCGCGGCGATGGCGCTCGGCATCATCGAACGGTGCTTGGAACTGTCGGTGAAGTACGCCAAAGAGCGCGTCCAGTTCGGCAAACCGATCGGCGAGTTCCAGCTGATCCAGCTCAAGCTCGCCAAGATGGAGGTCGCGCGGCTCAACGTCGAGAACCTCGTGTTCCGCGTGCTCGAGTCGTCGCAGGCCGGCAAGCCGATGAACCTGTCGGAGGCGTCGGCAATGAAACTGTACGCGGCAGGCGCCGCGACCGACGTCGCGCTCGAGGCGGTACAGCTGTTCGGCGGGAACGGGTACATGGCCGAATACGAGGTCGAGCAGTTCGCCCGCGACGCCAAGGTCCTGCAGATCTACGCAGGTACCGACGAGATCCAGGTCGGTCAGATCGCCCGGGCCTTGCTGGCATGATCCGCTGAGTGCGTCGCGGTCGCCACCACCGCGAGCGTCACGAAGAACGCACACGTGCGGCAGACACCGCATGACGACGCCGTAACGACGCGCAGATCGGCGTTCCGCTCCCGCTCGAGGTGCACGGGCGCGACGGCGCGCGCGATTCTCGGGTCGTGCCGATCGAGCCGCCGCCGTCGCGCTGGGAGCTGCCCGATCCTGCGGTCGACGACGACGACGTCATCGCGGTGGGCGGCGACCTCGAGCCAGGCACCGTGCTCGACGCATACCGGCGTGGTCTGTTCCCCATGCGGGCGGAAGGACTGCTGGCATGGTGGTCGCCGGATCCGCGGGGTGTGATCCCACTCGACGGCTTCCATGTCAGCCGGTCGTTGCGTCCGGTGATCGCGCGTGTCGAGGTGCGGGTCGATACCGCGTTCGAAGCGGTCATGCGCGCCTGCGCCGATCCGCGTCGCCCGCACGGCTGGATCGACGAGTCGTTCGTCGTCGCCTACACGCGTCTGCACGACCAAGGTTGGGCGCACAGTGTCGAAACGTGGTGCCGTGACGAGCTCGTCGGTGGCCTGTACGGATTGCGGATCGGCGGACTGTTCGCGGGCGAGTCGATGTTCCATCGGATCAGCGACGCGTCGAAGGTTGCGTGCTGGGCCGCGACGGAACTCCTCCGTCTCGACGGAGCTGTGCTGTTCGACGTGCAGTGGACAACACCGCACCTCAAGACACTGGGCGCGGTCGACGTGACCAGGGCCGAATACCTCCACATGCTCGGCGACGCGCTCGCGGGATAGGTTCTCCGCCAGCACACATGCGCAGATCCGCGGACACACGTCGGTGACGAACCGTCGTCGCCGCGCTCGCGGGACGGAGGTCGGAGGCGAATGAGTGACGTCACCGTGTTCCACAACCAGGCGTGCTCGAAGTCGCGGGGCGCGCTCGAGATCCTCGACGCCCGGGGCGTCGACTACGACGTCGTGCGCTATCTCGACACGCCGCCCGACCGGGCAACCATCGAGCGGATCCTCGACGCCATCGCAGACGAGCCCAAAACGCTGGTGCGCACCGACGACGACAAGTTCAAAGCATTAGGAATTCCGAAGGCTGCCGTCACGACCCGCGAGCAGGTGATCGACGTCCTGCTCGCGCATCCCGAGGTCATGCAACGACCAGTTGTCTTCGTCCGAGACCGCGCCGTGATCGCGCGGCCGTCGGAGCGGGTGCTCGAACTGTTGAACTAGTGCCGCGACCGGCAACGTTTGGCCCGTTTCGGCGGCGTGACACCGGGTGGTCCGTGGCGAGTCATTTTCAGTCGCCGGCCGTTCGGGAACGGCACCTTGTGAGTGCCTTGGCCGTGGTCGTCGCGACCGACAGACTCGGGGCGTTTACGAGAAACTCCACCGGGTCTGGCTATACCGACCACCTTTGCCGAAGCCGAACGCTTTCGAGGGAGCGACCCGATACAACAGAACGTCGCCGACCCGAATGGCGTCACCGAGTCCGGCCCACGTTCCGTCGGGAGCGGCAAAATGTGGACCATATTTCGACTCAAAGGTGTCAGCCACGCTTCGGCGCACAATCTCGTCCTTCACGGTCAGCGCGTTGCCTTCGACGACAAGGTCGAGACCGTCGAGATCATTGCGGCCCGTTGTGAGCACGCAGCCAGGATTCTGAGCGAGATTCTTCGCCTTGCGCTCGTCGGGACCGGTGCAGAAATACAAGGCACCGTCGACCCAGACGGCCAGCAATGGAGTGACGTGCGGCCGCCCATCTGGACGAACGGTGGTGAGCCAGTACAGCTCGGCGTCTTGCAGTTCCCGACGCCCCCGCTTCCATGCCGTTGGAACCGCATTCGCGCTACTGAATGGGCTCAACTCGGTCACTGGCTCTGGCTCACCCATCTCGTTTCCATGTCTGTTCTCGCCAATCGGAAGCTGAGCCGATGTTAGGTGTTGGCGCCACCCACACCGGCGGGGCCACTTGCCCACGTGACCCGGGCCAGATCGCCCAACATGTCGGATCCAGTTCGGGGGAGGTCCGGAAAGCGGCCTGGCAAAAACGCCCGGTCACCCGCGGTCCGTACCAGCCGGTCCCGACCTTGGGGGCAAACGTTGTCGGCATCCGCTCCCCGCGCGACGCGACCTCTTGGACGAGCCTGCCGTTGGCGTCAGGTCGCTGAACGAGAAGAACGAGCCGCGGTCGGCGCGTCCCGGATCGAGGCCGGCGACCTGACCGGTCGGCTCGAAATGGAAGGAGTCGCTCACGTCGACGCCGCGTCCGGCGAGCTGGGTGCATCGATCGGAGCGACATGATCGTGATCGGACACGAAGAGCCCGGCGGGGTCATCTGCACGACCCGAAAGGTATCGGCGCCCCGATGGTCGACGTCGAGGTTGAAGCCGACACGGTCGGTATAACACGTCTTGGCGCGCTCGACATCGGCGACACGAACGACGACGAGTTCGAGCTTGAAGTCCATACCGCATCACTCGTTCCGTGCGGCGCGGCTGACGACACGCGTCGGGGCCGCCCGCACCGGCCGTTGTTCGGGAACTGTGTTTCGTCGACCGGACACCGGCGCGGGTTCGGCACCGATACAACGACTGCCGGTGCGGGTGGGCGACGTGCCGATCTCGTCGACGTTTGTGCTGCGCTCAACGTGCGGTGCGATCATCACGGACGACAACGGTTGGTCCTTGTCGTCGTCGCAGCGCGCGACCTTGCTGCGTCCGGCGGACCAGATCGACTCGACGTGGCGGGCGCCGTTCGCGTGCACGACCGCGGCCTCGGCGGTCTGCGTGTCGTCGTCGGCGACGTCGTGCATACCGCGCACGCTCATGTCGGTGGCCGAGGCGTCGGAGGGTACGCTGCCGTAGTCCGGGTATGAGCATGTGAGCAGGAGCCAGGCCGTGTCAGCGATGAGTGTCGAAGATGTCCGCACCGAAGTGAAGCAGTGGTTGGAGGACACCTGGGATCCCGACCTGAAGGTCGCCGAATGGTGGGACATTCTCGCTCGATCCGGGTATGCGGCGTCCACATTTCCTGAGGACTGCTGGGGTAAGGGATGGACACGCGACCTCGCGATGGCTGTGAACGAGACGATCTCGGCGCACGGCGCGGTCGGGCCACCCGCCGGTCTCGGTTACCTGCTCGCGGCGCCGACGATCGTCGCGCACGGCAACGACCGTCAACACAAAGAAGACCTGTTCCGTATCCTTTCCGGTCAAGACGCATGGTGTCAGCTGTTCTCCGAGCCCGGCGCCGGGTCCGACCTTGCGAGCCTCACGACGCGTGCGGTCAAAGACGGCGACGAGTGGATCGTGACTGGTCAGAAGGTGTGGACCTCGACCGCGAAACAGAGCAACGTCGGGATGTTGATTGCACGCACAGACGTGGACCTTCCGAAACACAAAGGGATCACGTACTTCCGGTTCGACATGATGCAGCCCGGTGTCGAGATCCGGCCCCTGCGCGAGATGACAGGCCGGGCGCTGTTCAACGAAGTGTTCATCGACGGCGCACGCGTGCACGAAGACGACATCATCGGCGGTCTCAACAACGGTTGGGCAGCTGCGAACACGACGCTGATGGCGGAACGTACCGGTCTCGGTACCGGCGGATCGGGTGGCGCGGGCAACGCGTTCCCAGGCCCGATCGCCGGCCAGTTGGCAGACCGGGTCGGCGATCACGTCGGCCAGCTCCGCACCGGCGGGACCGGCGGCGGAGGCATGGCCGCCGCGCAGCGGTTGATGTCGATCGCGAAGGAGCTCGGCCGTAACACCGAACGTCCGATCCGCCAGAAGCTCGCCCAGCTGTACACGCTCCAACAGATCGGCCGGTACTCGGCGCTGCGGGCCAAGACGCCGAGCCAACGTACCGGCGGCGAACCCAACATCGCGAAGCTGATGATGAGCGATCTGCTGCGGCTTCAACGTGAGGTCGGGAACGAGATCATCGGGGCGCATGGCATGGTGATGGGAACCGACACGCCCGGCCAGGGACTCGTGCAAGAAGTGACGCTGTTCTCGCCCGGACCGTCGATCTACGGCGGAACCGACCAGGTGCAGCGCAACATCCTCGGCGAACGGGTGCTCGGACTGGCAAAGGAGCCAGGCCCGGAACGGGACACGCCGTTCCGTGACCTGCTCGTCAACGGCTGAGCGCGACTGACCGCCGTCCGGGATGCTGGACCAGCTGCTCGCCACCCCAGGCGTGCAGGAACGTTGTGTGCTGGGATCGTCGTTCGGGTTCTTGGCCCTCCACGGCGGGCTCGAAGCCGGCACCGCGGAAATCGCGCAGGCCGCCGCCGTCGCGTCGAACGCGTCGATCTATGCGGTGTTGCAACCGAGCGACATGCACTGGCATGTCCCGTCGCATGCCTTCGACCCGTCACAATCCGACGCGCTCGTCGCGTTCGTCGAACACGTGGAGCGTGTCGTGTCGGTCCACGGGTTCGGCGGACTGCGCGGCGACGACGATCGTTGGATCACCGGCCTGCTCGGCGGTTCCAACCGGACGCTGGCCGGCCAGCTCGCAGAACTCCTGCGCGACGTGTTGCCGGGGTATCGCTGGATCGACGACCTCGACCGCATCCCGCCGCATCTGCGGGGCGTACACCCCGCCAATCCGGTGAATCGGACGCGCCTCGGCGGCGTACAGATCGAGCTGCCACCCCGCGTCCGCAAAACCACGAGCGACTGCGCCGCGCTGGTCGGGGCGCTCGCCGCCGTGGCCGCCGCGCTATAACTCGGTGTCGAGCGACGCGAGGTGGGAGACGTCGTTGTATCGGCGGAGCACGATCCGATCAGGTCCCGCGACGACCTCGCTGATCGACGCGTTGTCAGCAGCCGAGAACGCGAACCGGCGCGAATCGGTCACGCGGTGCAGCAGATGGCCGATCACGCCGCCGTGCGCGACGACCATCACCTGCTCGTCCGGATGGGCGGCGACGATGCGCTCGAAGCCGCGCCAGACTCGCGCGTCGAAGTCGCCGAGCGGTTCGGCACCGGGAATCACGTCCCAACGTTCCTTGCGGAAAATCTCCTGAAACACCGGATCGTTGTTCACGGCGCGCGACCGAAAGATCCCGCCTTCCCACTCTCCGAGGAACACCTCGCGCAGGTCGGGTTCCTCGATCGGTGTGATCCCCAGCCGTCGGGCGAGCGGCGCGGCTGTCTCGTGCGTGCGGCGCAAGGTCGTGACGTAGATCGCGGCGATCGGTTCGTGTTCGAGACGATCGGCGAGCAGTTCCGCCTGACGGACGCCGACCGGATGGAGTTCGGGGTCGCCGTGCCCGTCTCGCAACGCGAACCGCCGGTTCGGCATCTCGGGCGCCGACTCGCCGTGGCGTACGACGAGCACCGTCGTCGCGCCGGGCGCCGCCCTGAACCGGTGCTGTCGAATGCCTTCCCCGGCAGCGTCGGTCCCGGCGCTGGGTTCCGCCGGACCCGGCGCGTGGTCGTCGTCGCCCATCGGTGCAGGGTAGAGCCCGACTACGGTGCGGCCCGTGAAACTCGGATACATGATCGGCTACTGGGGTGCGGGTCCACCGTCGGGTGTGCCCGAAGGGCTCGCGGCCGCCGAACGGCTCGGCTTCGATTCGTGCTGGACGGCCGAGGCCTACGGCTCCGACGCGTTGACGCCGTTGGCCTGGTGGGGTGCGGCGACCGAACACATCAAGCTCGGTACGTCGATCTGCCAGATCTCGGCGCGGACACCGACCGCGATGGCGATGGCCGCACTGACACTCGATCATCTCTCGGGTGGTCGTTTCGTCCTCGGGCTCGGGGCGTCGGGCCCGCAGGTCGTTGAAGGCTGGTACGGCGACGACTACCGGCGTCCCCTGGCCCGCACCCGCGAATATGTCGAGATCATCCGGCGGGTACTGCAGCGTGAAGCTCCCGTCGAGTTCAAAGGCGACCGTTATCAACTGCCGAATCCGAACGGAGCCGGTCTCGGAAAGCCCTTGAAGTCGATCACGCATCCGTTGCGTGCCGACCTGCCGATCTACCTGGCCGCGGAAGGCCCGAAGAACGTCGCGCTCGCCGCCGAAATCGCCGACGGTTGGCTTCCGATGTTCTACGCGCCCCGCTCCGACGATTTCTACCGTGACGCCCTCGCCAACGGATTCGCGCGGCCGGACAGCCGACGTACCGCCGACGATTTCGAAGTTGCGTGTCACGTACCGGTCATCGTCGCCGACGATGCGGAGACCGCCGCGAACCTGTACCGTCCCGCGCTTGCGCTCTACATCGGTGGGATGGGCGCACGGGAAGTCAACTTCCACAACGAGGTGTTCGTACGTATGGGCTACATGGACGAGGCCCGGCACGTCCAAAACCTCTACCTCGAAGGCAGGAAAGACGAAGCCGCCGCCGCGGTACCGCTCCAACTCGTCGAAGACGTCGCGCTCATCGGCCCGTTGGACAAGATCCGAGACGACCTCGAACGGTGGCGGGAGTCGGCGGTCACGACGATGATCGTGTCGGGTTCTCCCGCACAGCTCGCCACCATCGCCGAGCTGGTCCTCGGCTGACCGGCCGCAACCCGCACCACCACGATGTCGATCGTCTCGCTCAGCCCGGAAGAAGCCCGCGTACTCGGCTGCCTGATGGAGAAGTCGGTCACGACACCCGACAACTATCCGCTGTCGCTGAACGCGGTCGTCACCGCATGTAACCAATCGACGAACCGCGAACCGATCGTCGCGTACACCGAGTCCGTCGTCGAGCAGGCGCTCGACTCGTTGCGCGCCAAGGAGCTCACACGCCGGGTCAAGTCGACCGGCCAGCGCGTCACGAAGTACCGCCACGTCGCCGAGGAGGCACTCGGTCTCGACCGGCCCGAATCGACGCTGCTCGGCGTG